>Ga0137306_100057_pt1 | contig 169821 bp, 176 predicted proteins | sample Inofroosms_March_FD_97187 | JGI IMG/M metagenome (GOLD analysis project Ga0137306, IMG submission 97187) | Mouse cecal microbial communities from Vienna, Austria - N-Acetylneuraminic and N-Acetylglucosamine D2O microcosms_March | ecosystem: Host-associated > Mammals > Digestive system > Large... | reverse complement strand
AAGGCAGAAGAGGTTTACGTTCAAAGAAGATAACTATTATGTTGATCTTGTGTTTTATAACAGGCTTTTACGTTGTTATGTGCTGATAGATTTAAAGATTGACAAACTTACACATCAGGATTTAGGGCAGATGCTGATGTATGTGCATTACTATGACAGATATGAGAAGCTGCCTGAGGAAAATCCAACAGTAGGAATTCTATTATGCAAGGAAAAGGATGATGCACTTGTAGAAATTACGTTACCAGACGATTCCAATATTTATGCATCAGAGTATCAGTTGTATTTGCCGGATAAGAAGGAACTTCAGAAAAAATTGAAAGAATGGATAGATGAAGGGACGGATTTGTAGAAATTATTATTGTAGACACAATTTTTGAAACATACTCAAAAAGTTGCTACACTGTCGCAACAATTACGATGAAAGGGAAAACGTTCTTATATAGCGGTCTCAAAGAGTAGTAATAGAGTAAAATGACTTTGGGGAGTTTTAGAATAGTAATCGGGGAAACTACCCCAAAAGAAAGATACTTACTGCCTCAAAAAAAGGATTATTATAATAAGGATTTGCAAGGAATTTGCATTTGAAAGTGAAAACTTCGCTCAAAAAATTGAGCGCAGTTTGAGCGAAGTTTTAATCGGAGTGTACAAACGTTCTTGGCTACAAAATGGCTACAAGAATTTTGAAAACACAGAGAAAATCAATATTTTCAGAAAAAGTGACGACAGAAACGCCCGAAAACACGCCACTTGTCATTCAGGGTTCTCCCAACCTAATCCGTGAGGGTGGACGTACTGTAGGGTCTGGTAGGGTTGCTACTATCATTGAGTCTTGTGATTTAGATTTTAATGGTATCAGAATTTTCATATTCATACAAAAGATGTTAAAAACCGCAGTTCCTTGAGAAATCAGGGACTGCGGTTTTTAACATCTATACTGTTTCTGAAATATATGTAAAAGATTATGTCGCAATGAATAAGTGCGTGTCGGGATATAAAAGATAAGAAGTAGATGTAGATGTGTTTGGCATTTATCATTGGGTTCTGCAATGGAAATTGATGCAAATTTTATATCTCCCGAAGCGGCTGAATTGGACAAGATTCAATATGAGTATGATGTGATTTTCGTAGTTGCGGGTACAAACAAGAAGAAAAATTCAAATGTTAATAAAATAGGCGCGCCGGCAGATTCACTGAACTCATTGGTGGTAAATGCGATAGATTTTAGTGGTAAACCGGCATCCTATACTCGAAGAGGACCCGTATTATCTTTTTTTTATAAACCGGATGTTTGTTACTATGGTGGAGATGGTCATGATAAAATTGTTGTTTGTGAGCCCTTAGGTAAGGCAACTGTAACAGGGACATCGTTTGCAGCTCCCTGGATAACTCGAAAAATGGCGTATCTGATACATGTTATGGGATTAAGCCGTGAATTGGCAAAAGCTTTAATCATTGATTCGGCTGCGGGGTGGGATCGACAAGATAACATAAAATATGAAATGGGGTATGGCACTGTACCAAAAAGGATTGAGGATATTTTGTATTCTCGAGAGGATGAGATTAGGTTTATGATGCCTGGAAGCATTGATGAGTATGAAGTATATACTTATAATATTCCTGTTCCACAGGATATGAATACACATCCTTTCTTTGCAAAGGCTACGCTTGCTTATTTTACGCAAAGCAATCGTAATCAGGGTGTTGACTATACATCAACCGAGATGGATATTCACTTCGGAAGAATTGCAGAGCAGAAAGGGAAAGCAGTGATTAAAGCCATAGATTATAACAGACAAGCAAAAGAAGGTCTCAATACGATCTATGAGGAAGATGCGCGAAAACTTTATCGCAAGTGGGATAATGTCAAGCATATTAGTGAGGCGTTGAAGGAAAATGGACGACCCCGCAAAGCATATCAATCGGGTATGTGGGGATTGAGTATTAAAACAAAGGAAAGGCTTGAACCGAAAGCCGGCAGGGGTTTGCGGTTTGGGGTTGTTGTAACGTTACGGGAAATGAACGGAGAAAACAGTATAGATGAATTCATAAAGATGTGTATGATGAGGGGATGGGTTGTTTCCAGACTTGATGTGCATACACAGATTGATGTTTATGTTAAAGCTGAGGAAGAGATTACGTTTGAGTAATGAGGATAGCATAAGTTATGCGATTTTTTCTTTATTGTTTATATAGACATTTTGCCAATACTATGTAATATGTGATAAGGGTGGGTAAGGAGATGGCGGATACGGATAAGAATATTTGTGAAGAAATCAGGCTTATTGATAATACTTTACAAGCTGAGGATTTTATAAGATTACGCATACAAGCAGGATTTGCTGAGATACCGCTGGAGCATGCAAAAAAAGCTTTGCGAAACGGCTTGATGAATGTTTCTGCCATATATAATGGCGAACTCGTGGGAATGGGGCGACTTGTTGGAGATGGCGCTATGTATTGGTATCTTCAAGAAATAATAATTTTGCCCCAATTTCAACGAAAAGGAATTGGCACTATGATCGTTAATCACTTAATCGATTATGCAAGAGAAAATTCTACTACTGGAAAATTTACAACCATCGGAGGCGTTTCAGCCAAAGGAAAAGAACCATTTTATGAGAAAATAGGGTTTGAGGTTATCTCAAATGGGATCAAAAAGATGATAGAAATTGAATAAACAAAATTTAGCTCCGTAGACAAAAAGGGGAGTTTGATGAATATATTAAATTTTGAAAAAAAGCATGTTGAGGATCGATGAGAGAATTATAAAATAGAAGGATTTAGGGAGGGATTCTTGTGACAAAAGTATATTTTATCCGTCATGCGGAACCGAATTATAACAATCATAACGATGCGCTTCGGGAATTATCACCAAAAGGAACGAAGGACAGAAAATTAGTTACGGAATTTCTAAAGGATAAGCAGATTGATGTTGTTTTATCAAGTCCCTATAAGAGAGCGGTCGATACAGTCAGGGATTTTGCAGATAGTGAAGGAATGGAAATCAATTTGATCCATGATTTCAGGGAGAGAAAGGTAGATAGTGGATGGATTGAAGATTTTACGTCATTTGCAAAAATGCAATGGGAAGATTTTACATACAAGTTGTCAGACGGAGAATGCCTTCAAGAGGTTCAGACGCGGAATGTTTCGGCATTGCAACAGGCATTAAAGAAATATGCTGGAAAAAATATTGCAGTAGGAAGTCATGGAACGGCTTTGAGCACGATCATAAATTATTATGATCCTTCCTTCGGATATGCCGGGTTTGAAAAAATAAAAGATAAGATGCCGTGGATCGTAGAGTTTGTGTTTGACGAGGGAAAAAAATGTATTATGACGAGAGAGCATGAATTATACTGACAAGGGTACAGTCTGACTGATTGCGTATTTTTTCATGAGGCAAAAGATAAATTTTGTACACGAATTTGATACCCTGTTTCATGTAAATTTGTTCTTCCGCCCATCTTGACGCACCAATAATCAAATGCTATACTTAAACCATTCTTAAGCAACAAAGTAATTCCTTACTGGATATAAGGGTTATTAACTATGAATATATTGTATTAGAAAGGAGTACTAAAAAATGATCATATCTATGAGAGGGCTTTGTCTTTAATCAGTCATTGATCAATATCAGTAAAAAAATATTTGCATAATAAATTCTTCTTTGTACAGGTGCAGTGACAATATCACACCGATGAAAGGAGAAGAGATGAGTTACATCAATGCAAATATGATTTTACCGAAGGAACTGGTCAACGAGATTCAAAAGTATGTACAGGGAGTGAATCTTTATATTCCCCGGATTTCGGAAAAGAAAAAAACAGAAAATAACAATATGGATAGCCCTTACAAATATGAGCTTTATGAGAGGAACAGGGAAATTTATCAGTTATTCCAATCAGGCAGTAAAGTTTCGGAATTAGCGAATATGTTTTTTCTTTCTGAGAAAAGTATTTATCGGATCATAGGACAAATGAAAAGATAGCATGAGTATGGGAGAGACCGGGCCGCGGTCTCTCTCGTTTTGTTTTCGAATCAAGGTTGAGAATGACAAATAAAAAAGATGTTGATAGACTTTGTATGAGGTGAGTAGATTGAAAAATCAAAGTTTTTTCACCGGTGAACTTGCTCATTTTGCAAATTTGTGCTGACACCCAAATTCGCGGGCTGTTGGCGGCAGGGGGATTAAGATGGAAAAAGGAAGAATTATTTTTTTGAACGGGGTGACCAGCTCTGGAAAAACGTCCATTGTTGATGCGTTACAGGAACGGGAAGACATCTTTTTTTATGTGGTTGCAAACGATTTGTTTGAACAGATGGTCGGGGATCGATATTTGCGGGAGGATTACTGGAAATATTTAAGCGACGTGATCATCATGATGTACCACACGGCGAAGCTGTATTCTGACATGGGAAAAAACGTATTGATCGATGGGATTCTCGTGGAGCGGGAAGAGATAAAGCCCCATTATGAGCAATTATTGGAAATATTAAAAGAGAACCCGCTTGATATCGTAGAAGTATATTGTCCCTTGAATATTTGCAGAGAGCGGAATTGCATGCGTGAGGACAGATATGAAACGCAGTCCGAGGAGCAGCTTGCGCTGATGGCAAAAAATATAACGTATCGTGTGAAAGTGGATACCAGTGTACATAGCTCCGCAGAGTGCGCGGATATCATAATGAAAGAATTATTTGCATAAAGAGTGTGCAGTGGATTTTGGATACCCGATTGAATACTTTGAGTGTAAGCAAATGATTGGCATAAAGTGCATGGATGGAGGCAGGTTATGAAGATGGAAGAATATTTGGATACCGGTTTCAGGGGGGATGTCTATATTGTTCAGGAACATCAGGGTTTGAAAACAAAGTCAGAAGTTTTGTTTGAAAAGGCATCAGGTTTTGCGGATTTGGCAAACGAAATTCCCAATACATTGGACACGAAATTTGCCAGTGCATCGGCGGGGAAAGTGTTTGTTGCAGTAGGAATCTTACAGCTGATCGAGCGGGGAAACCTAAAATTTGACGATACCTTGGGACAGCTGCTTGATATCGATCTGCAGAATATCGATGCGGGTGTTACGGTGGAACAGCTATTGAATCACACTTCGGGGGTTCCGGATTATTTTGATGAAACGGTCATGGAGGAATATGAGGAGCTATGGGCGGATTACCCCAATTATAAAATCAGGCATAACAGCGACCTGCTTCCTTTGTTCATTCATAAACCCATGATATATCCGAAAGGTGAAAAATTTCAATACAATAATTCGGGTTATGTATTGTTGGCGATGATCATTGAAAAAGTAACCGGAATGTATTTTGATCAATATTTGAAAACAAATATATTTGATGTGTGCGGTATGGAGTCGACCGGATATTACGAACTGGACAGATTGCCGGCAAAATGTGCAAATAGTTATATTTATTGCACACAGACAAATGATTACCGCACCAATATATTCTCGGTCGATGCAAAAGGTACGGGAGCAGGCGGCGCATTTATCACGGTAAAGGATATTGTTCGGTTTTGGGAAGGTTTATTGGAAGAAAAACTGATTTCTAAAGAATTGGTTTCCGAGATGTTTCGCAAGCAAAGCGTGGACGGCATTGATGCAGAGGAGGGCTGGTACGGTTATGGAGTATGGCTGATCAATCATCCTGCCGGAAAAGATTATGTTTACTTTCAAGGCTGCGATCCGGGTGTAAGTTTCCTGTCTGAATATAATCCCGATAACGGGATTATATCTGTTCTGGTCAGCAACTATGGGGATAATGTATGGAAAGAAATGAGAAAAATCAGAGAAAGGATGTACGAATAACAGAATTGCAGGAACTTGTTCATCGAATCAGGGCTTTCGGCGGGAACCGAAAGCCTTTTACATGGTTTGAACTAATTATTTGCGATAGGAAATTGCCTGTTTGATTAACGAGTGCTATAATTTGCGGTAAGTGATTGATTTTTTATGCAAATGAAATTTTCCACTGCAGGGTTTGTGCCTGCGCGCTGCAAAGTCTTAAATGGCTTGCCGCAAGCCGCCATGCGCAAAAAGCAGCGCAGAAACAAGGCTAAGTATGAATAAAAGCGGGATCGTCATTTTTACAGGTTTGGTGATTACAATAGATTCAGTGAGGGAGCATTATGAAGAGAAAAGAGATCATAGCAAAGAATGAAATATCCGAATTATGTTCGTTTACATTGGGTGGATATGAACAAAAGGTATTGATAGAAGGAAAGAAAAAAGACGCTCCCATCGTGATTGTCCTGCATGGCGGTCCGGGAACACCAATTCCGTTTTCTGTCGGATGCAGAGGATTATTTCCGGCATTTACGGATGAATTTATCATGGTTTACTGGGATCAGCTTGGCTGCGGCATCAATGATCATGTGATCGATGATACTTTTTCCATAGATTCCTTTGTCCGGATGACGGAGGAGTTAGCGGCGCAGATAAAAAAGAAATTTCCGGATCAAAAGCGGATGATTTTTTCGACATCGTGGGGCTCCATATTAAGCGCTAAATTGTTGGAAAGAGATCCCCATGCGGTTGATGCGGTCGTCGCGTGCGGGCAGATCGTTAAGGATGTACTGATTTGTGATGAAGTGAGAGGTGCGCTGTCCCAAAGTAAGATTTCAAAAAAGTATTTAGAAAGAATCAATCAGGTGACAGTGGATCATTATACGGACGAAGATCTGCAGTTGATAGCTGGTTCGCTTAGAAAATATACGGATGCTTATCAGAACCGGGCAGGCGTGAAAGCGCCCATGGGACCGATCATCAGGGGACTCCTGGCGAGCCCTGATTACAGCCTGAAGGATTTTAAGGCTGTTATGATAAACGGCTATAGAAAAAATACGTCACTATGGAAAGAAATATTGAAGATCGATCTGTCCGGCGTGCTGAGTAATGTTAAAATTCCCTATATCATTTTGCAGGGGGAGACAGACCTTGTCGCATCAACAAAAACGGTCAAAGAATTGACAGCGAATAGCGAAAATGCGAATATAAGCTGTCAGGTTATTCCCAAGACAGGACATTTTCCGGGTGTAGAAATGATGGATTCCATTTTAGCTGTGCTGAAGAAAATCGGTCGATCGTTATGATTGCGGATGGAAGCGCTGCGGCTGTGTAATACATGGCCGCGCCTGACCGTAACGTCGATCCATATGATAGAAAGTAAGCCCGGAATAGAAATGCCATCGTTGAAAATAAAAATGTGCGGGGTAAAGGCAGAGTATGGACTATTTTGAAATCAATACAGAACGCTTGGTGTTAAAGCCGCTTGGAAAGAAATATCTGGAGTCAACGATTCAATATGCGATGGATCTTGAAAATACAAAATATATGTGTCATCTGCCGGATGAAACCGTAGAGGAGGCAGAAGGATTTTTAATAAGAGTCGACAACGAATGGAAAAAAGATAAACCGGAATTTTATGAATTTGCGATCCTCTATCATGACAAACATATTGGTGCTGTTTCTGTGTATCTGGAAGATCAGGCAGGAGAGCTTGGCTGGATCGTCCATAAGCATTATTGGAGGAATGGATTTGCGTATGAGGCGGCAAAAGCGCTCGTCGGCTATGCGAATAGAGAATTAAAAGTAAATCATTTTCTGGCACATTGTGACGCAGAAAATATTGCTTCCTATAAGGTTATGGAAAAACTTGGCATGAGCAGGACTGGTGAGTGGGGAGGACGAAGAAACCGGGCTGCATCGGAAGACAGTGTGGAATATCAATATGAGTTATACCTATAAACATACAGATAAGCAAAAAAGAGTTCCTTCATCCCGTCATGAAAGAACTCTTTTTGCATCATCTCTGTATTTCTAAGCAGCGGACCGGAGTGAGTGCCCTGACTTATCAGCCATTTGGAATCCGCAGTACCTGACCAATATTCAGAATATCGCTGGTCAGACCATTCAGGCGCTTGATCGCATCGACGGTCGTGCCGTATCTTTGCGCGAGTAACCATAGCGTATCACCGGAACGGACGGTATACTCGAAATACGCCCCGCCCGAAGAACCTGTTGTGGGAATCCGCAGCACTTGCCCGATACTCAAATTGTCGCTGGTCAGACCGTTCAGTTGCTTGATCGCATTGACTGTCGTGCCATATCTTTGCGCCAAAAGCCATAGCGTATCGCCGGAACGGACGGTATACTCAAAATACGCCCCGCCCGAAGAACCCGCAGTCGGAATCTTTAACACCTGACCGATACTCAGGCTATCACTGGTCAGACCGTTTAATTGTTTGATTGCGTCGACCGTCGTGCCATAGCGCTGTGCCAAAAGCCATAGCGTATCGCCGGAACGGACAATATACTCCGTAAATCCGTTGTCGGGGTTGGGCGGAATGACGGATTCTGCACCCAGATAAGTCTGATACAAAGCCTGCCATGTGAGCGGACCGACCATGCCGTCAGGCTCAAGTCCTGCCGCACGCTGGAATGCGATGACAGCTTCCTGTGTTTCCCTGCCGAAATTCCCGTCCTGCGCCGGAGCCGGTATCGCAGAATTAAATTCGGCTGCCACATTCAACAAATATTGCAGCGTAATGACGTCCTGCCCCGATGAACCGCGGCGCAGGACCGAAGAAGGCGGAACGGTTCCGATTCCGAGGGAAGTTCCCTCACTGTCAAGCTCGGCAAGTCTGGTTACGGAGGTATACAGATAGGAAAGCTTATTCCAGGTGGCTTTCCCGACCATGCCGTCGGGCGTCAGATTGAAAATACTTTGAAACTTGGCAACCGCCGCTCTTGTGCTTTCTCCAAATACACCCGTCTGATCGGTGATTGCAGGAATTGCGGGGTAATTGCGCCGGATTCGTCCTAAATAAGTCTGAATCGTCTGCACGTCAAGCCCCGTGCTTCCTGTTTTCAGCGCAGTTCCGGGATAGGAGGTCAGTACGCCGGCAATAATATTTGTCTCTGCGATCTCCACATCCCTCGGATAATAGGAGCGCAGGATCTGAATGGGGCTGCGGCCCTGATTGGCCAGCGTGACTGTTCCCCATTGAGATAAGCCCGCGCAGGTAGCGGTCGTTCCGTTGCAGAAAGACGTAAAATATGGCGCGTACTGTCCCTGCCTGCGGACATATTCATTAAAGATTTCATCGACGATCCGGCTGATAGATTCATAGACGTTTCGTCCATATATAAAATATTGGTCATAGGCGGTATTGTTTGTGATGTCAAAGCTATAGCCGCGGCTCCTGTACCATTCGGTATAGATTCGGTTTAAGGCAAACGTGATGATCGCATAAATGTTTGCTCTCAGGGACGCATCCGGCCATGTGGGATAAATTTCACTGCTGGCAACATTTTTGACATAATCGGGAAAAGACACCTGAACATTGGTCGCAGATGCGCTTGGACGGCCTAAATGTACCGTGATGGGATTCGGGATCACGACTTGGCGGAGTACCTGGGGTTGCGCATTTCCCTCGTCAGGTCCTGCCTGATTACGGTTACCCTTCATGGAAGCGGCGGGCGCGCCAATCCGAATTTCTGTTACGGTTGGAGTTCTCTGCGTTCGCCGCATCGGCACAAATTCAATTGGCTGAATGGCGGTTTCCCCGTCTAAAATCGGAATACCGACGATATGCACGGAGTTATATCCGTTTGCAAGTGCAAGTACATCATAACTGATAAACGGTGTTCCGGTGAAATCCGGATTAAGAGACAGGGATCGGTCCAGCGTTTCTAAAGCGATCCGCGCTGTTTCCCCGCTTTCGTCCGTTGTCAAACGATAAACTCTTCTCTCCTGATCATCCATGACCCAGATCTGTACACCGCTGACCGGAAGTGCATCGTGCGCCGTCCGTGCCTGTATGATCAAATAACCGATAGCCATAAAAATAGATTCCTCCTCTGATTCAATTCGGGAAAAGACCACTCAGACATGACGGGCAGAATAAACTGCCGTTACTCTGCGGCAGGATTTGCGGCACAATTCCTTTACATAGTACAATATGAAGAAAGGGCGTTTTGGGTTCCTTTATTTTTTCAATCGATGACGATAATTCCGAAAGAAATGAAAACAGCGATTTAAGCTGATCGCACGCTAAGGGCATATATGCTATACTTGAAGTAAAAGGATAGTGGAACTTAGAGTATACTTCGCTAAAGAAGAAAAGAGGGCGGAAGAACTGTACAGGGAGACTCTGATGTCATTGAAAGCACCCCGAAAAGAGGGGGATAGAATATGAACATCCGGTGCAGGGACATATGGCCGGGCTAGAAGGAAAGGTACAGTGGAAAGAAAGGAAACGCTTGCTGGGGCGGGATTTTAAGAAGGGAAACCAGGAAAATAATTAAGGCATCATAATATAAGGTAATCTGTATGATAAAAACTGCCAGCGTTTGCCTGACAGTAATAGGATATTGCATGAGTTTGAAAGGAGTAGACTTTTTTCGGAACGTTCGCTATAATAAAAACGCAGGCGGGTTATTAGACGGCAGCAGAGCATAAAATAGAGTATGATGAAAAGGGAAAAGCAATAGGAAGCGAAACCACAGGAGCTTGTCTGCTTTCAGCTTGTTTTATTAGATCCGGAAATTACGACAATGTTAAAATAGTATGATGACGAATTCATGAGAAAGTATAGGAATTGTAATGGAAAACGTGGATGATAATGGAAAAGGACAGAAAGAATTACGTTTCCCTATGATGGAAAACGCCGAATATCAGAAAGCACAGGATCAGGAGATCAAACTTGGAATTGAACAGGGACTGGATGTTACGGTCTATGCCAACCCAGAGTTTAACTGGCTGCAGATGGAGCAGATCAGAACGGGACTGAAAGATAAAATAGATGTCTCAGTTTATGCAAACCCTGCTTACAGCTATGAGACAATGAGACAGCTGAGGCTTGCGCTTTATTCCGAGGTGGATTTAACGCCGTATCTTAGACGGGGATTTACGGATGATGCGCTGGAGGAGATCCGCCTTTCACTGTTAAACAGGGTGCCGGTCGATCAATGGCTGCGGGACGATATGTGCGCGCCACAGATTCATGAGATCCGAATCGGTCTTTGTGAGCAGCTGGATATTTCCTGCTATGCCGATACTAAATTTAATTGGATGCAGATGCAGGAAATCCGCTTAGGACTTGAGAAGAAGCTGGATGTGTCTGTGTATGCCAATGTTCTTTACAGCCATTTTCAGATGAAGGAGATCCGTTTGGGGATGGAGGCAGGTCTTGATGTAAATTCCTATTGCGGGTTGGTATATTCGGCTTCGGATATGAGGGAGAAGCGTATTGATCTGATCAGCAAAAAGACGACAAAGGCGGCAACGGCAGCGGCTGTACCGAATGGAAAGATAAAGCTCGTTGATTCTCTCAGAAAAAAAGAATTTGCCATTTCGATAGAAGACAATGGCAATAAGGCATATGCATATATTCCCTGGATTCCGGGAAATATGGTTACCCAAGAAGACATTTATTATGATTTGGAACGACGGGAAATTGTATTTGGAATCAGACATGATGCGATTGCTGATTTGATCGATAAGCGGAGGATGAATGAAAAGATTCTGATCGCCGAAGGGATCCCGCCGCAAAAAGGGGAAGACGGCTGGTTTGAATTTTTTGTACGGCTTGACCTGCCGCGCATTCCGGCGCCGCTTCCGGACGGCAGTGTGGACTATGTCAATATCGAAGCATTTGAGATGGTGGACAAGGGAGAAAAGATTGCCGTTTATCATCGTGCCGGAAAGGGTGTTGCCGGAAAGAATATTTACGGTGAGACGATCCATGCGGAGAACGGAGCAGAAAAGAAGCCTTTGAGAGGCGAAGGCTTTATCATCGCGCCGGACGGAGTGACGTATCTTTCAAAAATGAACGGAAAGTTTCAGTATATAAACGGTCGGATCATCATTACAAATATGTTGGTGGTTCATGAGGATGTGACTGCCGTGACCGGAAAGCTGGAAGTGGACGGTTCGGTATATGTGATTGGCAGCATCTATTCCGGGGGATATATCAAAGCGACAGGTGATATTGTCATTGAGCATAATGTTGAGACGGCAAGGCTGATTGCGGGCGGAAATATTATGATTAAAAAAGGAAGCTGTTCACGACACGACTGCTTTATCGAAGCTGGCGGCGAAGTTTCCGGGAGCTTTTTTGAGGCGGCGAATATTAAAGCAAGAGGCAATGTAAAAGCTAATTATATTATGAACAGTGAGATCAACACTATGGGAAGAATCATTGTGTCCGGGAGCAAAGGGATGCTGCTTGGCGGTAAGACAAGTGCCGTCAGGGGAGTGGATACATTTAATCTCGGGAACGGTTCTCATCTGAAAACATTCTTGGAAGTGGGCAGAACAAAGATGTACGAAGAGCAGCAGGAGGAGTATGGGCACAGGCGGGATCAGCTTGTGAATGAACTGAATGCGCTTGATAAGGGGTGGAACAAGATTCTCCAGCTGCTTTCTGCAAATAGGGAAGTTTCGGAAGACACGGTACGGAAAGTCCATGCCACGATCGTCGCCAAAAGTCAGGAACTGGCGGATCTGGATGCGGAGATATCCAAACTTGCGAACATTACCGATCAGGGGATGATTGCCCCTGTCACTGTCAGGGGCAGGGCGTTTGGCGGGACTGTGATTGTGATCAATGATATTAAATATATGCTGACGTCTGAAGTACGGCGTGCGATTTTTAAGCTTCGTAATAAGCGGATCGTTATGGTTACGTTATGACGCAGGGAAAGTATGGGGGAAATATGAAGCGCGATACGATTTTGATATTTGAGGACAATGCCATAGACAGGGAAATACTGGTTGAGTTATTCCGATCGGAATATAAGATTTTAGAGGCGGAAAACGGTAAGGAAGGAATTGCACTTTTGAACAGCCACTTTGCCTCCATTGCCATTGTGCTGTTAGACTATAAGATGCCGGTTATGGACGGGTTTGAGGTGTTGGAACGTCTGAAGAGTAAAAATGTGTTGAACAGGATTCCTTTTGTCATGGTTACGGGAGAAGAGTCTGCGGAACTTGAAAGAAAAGGTTATGAATACGGTATTGTCAGCTACATTAAAAAACCTTATAGGCACGACGTGATCAAACAGGTTGTCAGCAACGCGGCTGGGTGGTTTCAATATAAAATGCAGCTGGAGATGGTTGTCAAAAAGCAGAACGCCGATATTCAGAAGCAGAACGAATTGTTGAGGCAGCAGACTGACAAACTGGGCCGCATGAATGAGATTTTGATCGAATCACTGAGCAATATTGTTGAATTCCGGAACCTTGAGTCAAGACAGCATGTGAGAAGGATTCGCGAGCTTTCCTTATGTCTTGGGAAGAGTATCATGGATTTGTATCCGGAGTATCAATTGACGCCAAAGCAGCTTGACCAGATTAGCTGGGCTTCGTCGCTTCATGATATCGGAAAGATTGCGATTCCTGAAAATATTATCTTAAAACCCGGTAAACTGACTGAAAATGAGTTTGAATTGATCAAATCACATACGACCAAGGGTGCGGAGATCATTGCTCAGGCAGTCCAGATTAACGATAAGGAAATCTATGATTACGCCTGTGACATTGTCAGACATCACCATGAGAAATATGACGGCAAAGGATACCCGGACGGATTAAAAGGCGACGAGATCAGTATTGCCGCACAAATCGTCTCCCTGGTAGATATATATGATGCGTTGACATCTAAGCGTGTTTATAAGGCAGCATATGAGCCGGATAAGGCTTATCAGATGATTATTAACGGACACAGCGGTACGTTTTCACCGAAGCTTCTCAAAGCGTTTACTGAAGTAAAAGCGGAGTTTGAGCGCCTGATTGTGTTGTACCGTGATGAAGACTAAAACGAAATGGATACAACGATAATGCGGAAAAACCAAAGATGATCCTGTTTGACAACGGACATACGCTGCTATATGAAAATAAACATGATACAAAACGCGGGAATCTTCCCGGTACTATACGAGGGAGAAACGGACGAACCTAACCCGTTTGAAGGGCAAAATGACGGGTACGATCTTTCTTTCGCGCATCTGCGGATCACAGACTGGGATGAGCTGATCGGAGCAAGATACAGAGGAAGCTCGTCATCACTTCCCTGGCCGATCTCCGCTATCATAAGGTGATCAAACTGGTCGGCAAACTGGTCGGACCACCGGTAATCGGTTCCGCCATAATCGAACGATGCATCCATGTCAAGAGTACTCTGCGGATAAGCCGCGGGATTCTGAAAAGAACTGCAGCGGAGAATAAAAATCTCCGCTGCACTGAAACTCTACATTTTTGATGTCCCTGATAAGTTTTTTTGAACGCTGTTCATAAAAATGCGCTCCAGTTTTTGTCAATCCATAAACTCTACGCGTCCGGTATCAATGTGATAGATTGCGCCGCATGCCTTCAGACTGCTTTCGCCAGTCAGGTTCAGTTTTTCTTTGATGATAGAAACACTTCTTTCGACATTTAAGCAGCTCGCCTTGTATTCGTCCTTTTCATCCCCGATTGCCTTGCGGATTTCGTCAGTAATGGATTTAACGAAACCGGAAGGATTGCTGGTAATGGTTGCGCCCACAGCGCCGCAATGAGTATGTCCGAGTACAAGTACTAAATTGCAGCCAAGATGGTCTGCGGCATACTCGACGCTTCCCAACTGGTGTTGATCCATGACGTTGCCGGCTACGCGGATAACAAACAGTTCGCCGATTCCTGCCGTGAAGATGCTTTCAGGAATGACTCTGGAGTCCGAACAGGTGATAACGATCGCATAAGGAGTCTGCCCCTCATCACATGTCTTTTTTCTAAGCTGCACGGAAACGTCTCCGGGATTGTTCACGGCATCCAGATAACGCACATTTCCTTCTTTGAGTTTTGTCATTGCCTCCGCTGCTGATAAGTTTTGATGTGCCATAATCTCATGTCCCCCATTCTTATGTTCTTATTTGCGGCGGTATCGCGCGCATATGATATAATAAAAAAGTATATCATAGACCAATCGCAAAATCATCTGTTTTATGAAGAAAATATGAACGAAAAATGATTGGCGATGAATGATCGGCAAAAAATGGCCGGATCGGACAAAACAGGGATAGGTGAAGGGCTTTCAAAATTGTAAGCGGATTCCGGCTAAATGTAAGCTGATTCGATGGTGACCGCATTTTGCTTTCTATTATAGTAGTTACAGATATTCATGAATCCTTAATGTTTTTTTATGGAATCCTTAAAATTGTGGGTATAAGATTGAAAAATAAGAGATTTTGAATCTTATACCTAAGCAGTATCGCAGGAAAGAATTCTTAACAGTTTCTTTACGTTTTTTTTACCGGTTTCTTAATCGGTGTCCGTTAGAATAGGCTTATCCGGCAGGGGGGCTGGCAGTCCTTTGCGGCATGCAATCAGACATTATGTTGCATAGAAAGTATAAAAACATGGATAAGAGGGATAGGTGAATAGTATGGAGTATGGTATAATGTCGCTAGACATTATACCGCGCCGAGCGAAGCGAGTGTGCATCGCAAAGCGTAAGCATGTGCGAAGCACATGGTATAATGTCGCTAGACATTATACCGCGCCGAGCGAAGCGAGTGTGCATCGCAAAGCGTAAGCATGTGCGAAGCACATGGTATAATGTCGCTAGACATTATACCGCGCCGAGCGAAGCGAGTGTGCATCGCAAAGCGTAAGCATGTGCGAAGCACATGGTATAATGTCGCTAGACATTATACCGCGCCGAGCGAAGCGAGTGTGCATGAACGCAGCATGATCGCGAAGCGATTATGGTATAATGTCTTACATACCGGCTCAAAATCTTTGGATGACGTGGAGAGTAACGATGAAGAAAAAGAGGCAGATCGTGCCGCCGGTCATGTGGATCGCGGTCTTTTTCACAATCACATTAAACAATATTACGTATTATGGCGCAAGGGCATTGACCTCAGATTGGTATCATCATGATCTGACAAATAGCTTGGACGAGAAAATTCCTCTTCTGCCGTGGACGATTCTGATTTATTATGGCTGCTACCTGTTTTGGATCATAAATTATGCGATTGGGTGCAGGCAGGAAAAAGAAAAGGCTTTTCGCTTTATGGGAGCCGATATTATCGCGAAAACGATATGTCTGTGTTGCTTTTTGATTTATCCGACAACCAATGTCAGACCGGTTGTGGAAGGGCAGTCGCTGTCGCATGAACTGATGCGTCTGCTGTACCGCATTGACGCGGCGGATAATTTGTTTCCATCCATACACTGCCTGACGAGCTGGCTGTGTGTGATCGCGGTGAGGGGCAACGAAAAGATACCTCGCTGGTACCGCATTACGAGTGTGCTGATCGCAATCAGTATCTTTGTGTCGACACTGACTACCAAACAGCATGTGATCATTGATGTTGCGGGAGGCGTCCTGTTGGCGGAAGTAAGTTATTTCTTGTGTGAAAAATGCGGATTTTCGGGATGGTACGCTAAGGCAGTATCACGACTTTACAGGAAGATCGCAGGGAAAGGAGGGCAGCGTGGCGAAGAAGATTAAAATATGGATCATTGTGGGATTTGTGCTTGTTATTCTGCTGATCGCAAAGCAGTTGTTCAGCGCGAAGATAGATTCTGTAGAGTCACTTCAAAAATATATGAAAAGTTTTGGCATTGCGGCACCCCTGGCGCTGACTCTGTTTCAGGCGCTTCAGGTGGTGATACCGGTGCTTCCGGGATATCTTGGGTGCGCGGCTGGTGCAGTCGCATTTGGAACGATGACGGGTTTTTGGTGCAATTATATCGGAATCAGCCTTGGATCGATCATTGCTTATTTTTTAGCAAAAAAATATGGAAAAAATATTGTGCTTTCCATGTTTCCGCAAAAGCAGTATGATAAATGGAGCGGGATTGTCGAAAAAAGTAAGTCCTATGCATGGTTTTTGTTCGTAGCAACGTTGCTTCCATTGTTTCCCGACGACTTTTTATGCTACTTTTCGGGTCTAATGAAAATGAAGAGTAAAACATTTATATGGATCATCATATTGGGAAAACCCTGGTGTATTTTGGCATACAGCATCGGGTTTGGACTGATCAAATAGAAAAGAGACTTCAAAAAGATTTGGTAAGGGGAGAGAAACATGAAGAAAAAGGTACTGGGTTATTATGATTATACGGTCGTACTTACCTATTGTGGGATGCTGGCAGCGTTTGCCGGTATATTGAGGGTACTGGCTTTTGATTACTGGGGAGCGCTGATCTGCCTGATGATAGCGGGCGTCTGCGATATGTTTGACGGGGCGGTGGCCCAGACGAAAACGCGGAATGAAAAAGAAAAACGTTTCGGCGTACAGATTGACTCCCTCAGCGATTTGATCAGCTTCGGGATTCTGCCGGCAATTTTTGTATACAGGATCGCGAACGAAAATCTTTGGGTCGGTGTGGTATGCGCCGCTTTTGTGCTGTGTGCGCTGATCAGACTTGCGTATTTTAATGTGCTGGAGGAGGAGAGGCAGAAGCAGACGACGGAGAAGCGAAAAAGTTATCTGGGCGTTCCGGTGACAGTGGTTGCGGTTGCACTGCCGCTGGTCTATTTATTACATAAGGAGCACATATGCAGGACTTTGATCTGGTTTCCGCTCCTTCTGATCCTGATGGGAGCGGGATATCTCATGCCGTTGGAGATCAAAAAGCCGGGCATTATTGGCAAGATCATCATGATCGTGCTAGGTATTTTGGAAGGGATCGGGCTGTTCTTTTTTATGGGCGGCGATATTGTATAAAAAACATTTAGAAACTCTAAGATTGCAAAAAACGCAGTCAAAGAGTTTCTAAATGTTTATGAGAAATACAAACACAACAAGTTCAGTTTGTATTTCTCATTCGATTTTGTGAGTTTAGCAACTTTCTTTTTGAGTGGTATCGCAAGCAAGGCTCGCGATATGCAGGGGATTCGTATGAAAAAGAAATTTTCTCATCAGGGGTTTGTGCGCCGTATGGGGCGTAAGGACGACATTGCATGGAATTTGAATACGGCGGATGAAGGAGACTCTATGGCGCTTCGTTTCTTGTACCGGACCGCGCCCGGAAGGATTTTCTTAAAGCTTTTGATATGCCCGCCGGTGTCAAAGGCCGCGGGGTATTTTCTTTCATCGCGTGCTTCTAAAGGGCTTGTGCCCTGGTTTATCCGAAAACATGGTATCGATATGAGGGGTGTTGAAGTCCCGCAGGGGGGCTTTGCGTCCTTCAATGATTTTTTTTCCAGAAAAAGGAAGGAGACCGCGCAAAGGAAGGATGGCGTGTATCTGCTGTCACCCTGTGACGGCTGGCTTTCGTTTGCCAAAATACGGAAGAATATGGTGTTGTTGATCAAGGCGACGAGATTTTCACTTGAGGATCTTTTGGGAGATGAGCGTCTTGCGGAACGATTCATGGATGGAGAGGCACTGATCTTCAGACTGACACCGGCGGATTATCACCGTTATTGTTATGCGGCAGACGGACAGATCGTGTATGAGAAAAGAATAGAAGGAAAGCTGCACTGCGTCAGACCGATCGCACTGCGCGGGGTTCCGGTGTTTGCCCGGAACAGCCGTGAATATCAGGTAATAGAGAGCAAAGAGTTTGGATTGATCGTGCAGATGGAAGTTGGCGCGCTGCTGGTGGGTAAGATCAATAATCACAGGAGATCACAGAAACTGAACAATGTTCAGCGCGGAACGGAAAAGGGGTATTTTGAGTTTGGCGGTTCAACTATCATACTGCTTGTTCAGAAAAATGCAGCGCAATTTTGTGAAAAGTGGGAAAAGAGCTGCGGATGCGGCATAGAGAGAAAAGTGCGTATGGGAGAGGCGGTCGCGGAAGCAGCGCCAAAATGAACCGCGGAAGCGGCGTCAAAATGAATTTCAGGTGGAAGAGTGCGCGGGGATGTGATATAATGTCATCGGACATTATATCACATGGAAACGTTTCCATGTGAGGAGCTTAAGGGATTATGCCGAAAGACCGAACGCTGCGCCGGGAGCGAGCGGAGTGTGTATCGCGAATCGTGGGTTTGTGCGCAGTACATGCTATAGTGTCCGTAATGGGCAGAGTCGAATAGAAAAGGAGACAACTGCTGACATGCTTTGGCAGTTGTTTTTTATTTATCCGGGGATATGTGCATGTCGTGTAAAGCACAGAGGTAAAACAAACAGACTATGGGTCAAAAGTGAGCAGAATACAGAAGAGGATGGGGCTATGCAGAGAATACTCGTTGCAGATGATGTGGAAATAAACCGAACACTGTTGTGCCACATGCTGGGGAATGAGTATGAGGTAAAAACGGCGTCTGACGGGGAGCAGGTGCTTGAGATATTGGAGATGTCCGATGACACGGCGGCGTTGATATTAGATCTTCATATGCCGCGGATGGATGGCTTTTCGGTTATGGAGCGGATGAGGGAGCACGGATGGATGAGGCGGATCCCGGTTCTTGTCATCACAAGTGAAGTTGCTCCCGAGATTGAGAACCGCTGTTTTGAGCTGGGCGTTTCCGATTTCATTCATAAACCTTTTGACGAATCAGTCGTGCGGCAAAGGGTCAAAAATACCGTTGAGCTGTTTTTATGTAAAAAAGAGCTCGAGCAGAAGGTCGAAAGTCAGACGGAGGCGCTGAAGAAACAGAACGAGATCATAGAGTTTCAGGCGGAAAAGTTAAAGGAAGCCGAGCCGTTTAACCATCTGATGATGCAGTACCGGTGCGCGATCATGGAGGTGGAGACGAAGCTGAAAGTGCTCAATGAGGAATTTTCAAGGGAGTACAACCGCAATCCGTTTGAGTCCATCAAAAGCCGGTTAAAGACACCGGAAAGCATTTATGAAAAGCTGAGAAAAAAGAGATATACGCTTTCTATTGAAAACATCGCGGAATATCTTACCGACGTTGCAGGAGTGCGCGTGATCTGTTCGTTTCCTGACGATATTTATCGTCTGGCGGAGCTTTTTACGAAGCAGGATGATATCACACTGCTGAAGGCAAAGGATTATATTAAAGATCCGAAGCCGAACGGTTACCGCAGTCTGCATCTGATCCTGAACGTGCCTATTTTTTTATCCAGAGAGAAAAAGTACATGAAGGTGGAAGTTCAGTTCCGGACAATCGCAATGGATTTTTGGGCGAGTCTGGAACATAAGCTGAAATATAAAAGAGATATGGGGAATGCAGAGGAAATCATGCTGCAGTTAAAGCGATGTGCGGATTCGATCGGTGTCCTTGATTATGAGATGCAGGAAATCAGGGACAAGATCGACCGCTATAGCAGCGACGGTGGAACCGGACAGACTTTGCAGGCGGGAACGTTGGCAGATTGAGCGTGCGGGCATAGGAAATAAGGAGGCAGACAGAATGGAAAGAGCAAAGGTTTATATGACAAAAGAGATCACACCGCAAAATGTGATCGCATTGTATCAGGCGCTTGGCATAACGCTGCCAGGACGCGTGGCGGTCAAGGTCCACTCCGGCGAGGTCGGCAACCAGAATTTTATCCTGCCTTCTTTTTGGAAACCGATGGTGGACAAGGTGAATGGTACGATTGTGGAGTGTAACACGGCATATGAAGGAGAGCGCAATACGACGAAAGCACATCGTAAGACGATGGAACTGCACGGCTGGACGAAGATCGCGCCCGTGGATATTATGGATGCGGACGGGGAAAAAGCCATCCCGGTACCAAACGGTGTTCATTTGAAAGAAAATTATGTCGGTGCCAATCTCATGAATTATGATTCGCTGCTTGTGCTGTCTCATTTCAAGGGGCATCCAATGGGCGGTTTTGGCGGGGCGCTCAAGAATATTTCTATTGGAATTGCATCATCCCACGGAAAGGCCCATATCCACGGTGCGGGAGACGCGGCGAAGATATGGTCGTCGGATCATGATTCTTTTTTGGAGTCGATGGCGGATGCGGCACAGTCGGTCGTCAGTCATTTTAAGGGAAAGATCGCTTATATCAATGTCATGAAAAATCTTTCCGTTGACTGTGATTGCTGTGCGGTGGCGGAAGATCCCCAAATGGCTGATATCGGTATGCTTGCATCCTTAGATCCGGTCGCGCTGGATCAGGCGTGCGTCGATCTGGTCTATGCGTCTGACGATAAGGGAAAGCAGCATTTGATCAAGCGGATGGAATCGAGAAACGGTATTCATACAGTGGAGGCAGCTGCAGCACTTGAAATCGGAACGAGGGAGTATGAGTTGACAGAATGTAAGTCATACCAAAGCATGTGATCTTTTTGTAAAAATTTGAGGCGGGAAGGGTTTCATAATTAACGATGAAGATAAAATTAAGAGAAAGCAGTTTTTTCTGGGTACTGCTCAAAATGAATGTGCTGCCGCTGATCTTATTGACATTGGTGATCACGATATTTAGTTCTATCCGCTTTGCGTCGTCCATGAACGTTGAAACGAAAAACGGACTTGTGAATTTATGTCATGCAGTCGTGATCTTATATGATACGGTGTATGAAGGCGGCTATCATATAGAGGAAGAAGGAGAGGACATCAGATTACTGAAGGGAGAGCATGTATTAAGCGACCACTTTACGATCATTGATTCGATCAGGGAAGAAACAGGTGTTGACATTACGATTTTCAGGCAGGATACCCGTGCGGTCACAACGATCCGGACGGATAGCGGTGACAGGGCAGTCGGCACAAAGGCAAATCAGACCGTGGTAGAAGAGGTATTAAGGGGCGGGCAGCCGCACTTTTATTCAAGTACGATGGTAGAGGGGGTTCGTTATTTTTCTTATTATGAACCGCTTTTCTCACCTGACGGAGTATGTGTCGGTATGATCTTTGTCGGGAAACCGTCGGCACAGGTGGAGAAGCTGGTTTTTGACTCATTGATTCCGATCATTGTTTTTGGAATGATCACGATGGCGATCGTATGTTTTGTGACGGGTCGGTTTTCCAAAAAACTTGTTGTCGCGATCACCAAAACGGAATTATTTATGGAGACGATCTCGGAGGGAGAGCTTCATACCGAATTTGACGCGGATGTGTTAGAGCGCAAAGACGAACTGGGAGATATGGGGCGTTATCTGTTAAAAATGCAGAAGTCGCTTCAGGAATTGGTAGAGCAGGACATCCTGACCGGATTGTATAACCGGAGAAGCGGTGAAAATCTGCTGAAACAGGTGTGTGAGGATTACAGAAACAAGGGGATTCCGTTCTGCGTTGCGATCGGCGATATCGATCATTTTAAGAACGTGAATGATACATACGGCCATGATTGCGGTGATGTGGCGCTTTCCGAAATATCTGCCCTGATCAGGAAGCATATGCAGGGGCATGGCTTTGTTGCAAGATGGGGCGGCGAGGAAATGCTGCTGGTATATGAAAATATGCATTTGGACACGGCGGTATCCTATATGACAGAATTGTTGGAAGCTATCAGGGTCAAGCGGATTCTGTATGGGGAGTTGGAGTTTGGTATCACGATGACGTTTGGCGTCACGGAAGGAAATGACAGGAAAGTCGAGCACATTGTCCGTGATGCGGACGAAAAGTTATATGAAGGTAAAGACAGCGGGCGTAACAAGATCGTATATGGGACAGCGGTTTCATGACGGTTTATGCCGCCGGGGCAGCATGTTCAAGAGCGAAAAATAGACGAGAGGGTCTGCATTCCGTGTGCAGACTCTTTTTTACTTCCTGCACATTTTGAGTGTCATAGAATGTCATAGAATGCCATCAAATGTTATTAAATGCAATAAAACGCCTGTTCACAACATGCAGTTTTTCAACACATATCCGGACATGCTATAATGGTATGGCGCAAAAGAAAACCAAGCGGCTGCGAAGCAGACATTTGGTTTTCCTGCGCCATACACCGAGCAAACCCCCGGCGAAGCCGGGGAAGGCGCGCGAAAAGCGCGCGTTTGCGAGGCGAGAATAAGGAAAAGAAAGAGAAGAGGTAAAGAGCAGGCGCGCGAAAAGCGCGCGTTTGCGAGGCGAGAATAAGGAAAAGAAAGAGAAGAGGTAAAGAGCAGGGCGCGCGAAAAGCGCGCGTTTGCGAGGCGACAGTGGGGAGTGATTTAATGAGAATTGCAGTCTGTGACGATGAGAGTGAGATCAGGGAGGATATCGCGCAAAAGATCAGGCGCTTTCTGCCGGAGGCGGAAATCTGCCTGTTTGAGAGTGCGGAGCGCTTTCTGATGGAAAAGAGCATGCCGGATATTCTTTTTTTGGATATCAAAATGGACGGTATGAGCGGCATGGATCTTGCAGGGAAGCTGCGCAGTCTTGGAATCAATATCACGATCGTTTTTCTGACAGCACTGGAGGAATACGTGTATCGGGCGTTTGACGTCGGTGCATTTCACTATCTTCTAAAACCTGTAGACTCCGTAAAGTTCTACGAAGTGCTTGAAAAGGCGGTGAAGGATTGTGAACGGAATGGCGGAAATCAAAAGCGGCCCGGGGAGCGCTTTGAGGCAAGCCTGACGATCAAAAATAAGGCGCGTACCGAGAAAGTATATTTATCGGAGATCGTATATCTGGAAGTGTTTAACCGCAAGGTCACGCTCCACAAGATGCATGAACAGATTGAATTTTACGGGCGGCTGACGGATTTAGAGGAGCGTCTGGGTATGGATTTTGTGCGCTGTCACAGGGCGTACATCGTGAATCTGCGTTATGTGCGGTGCTATGACGGTGCAGGCATCACACTGGAAAACGGGGAGAGCGTGCTGATGGCAAAAACGAAATATGCCGGATTTGTTCACAGATATATGGAATATATCAGAAAGCGGGAGGAGGAGTGGCGTGAACGCGGGAATCTTTGAGCCGTTTTATGAAATAGTGGATAACTTGAACCAAGGGGCGGCCCAACTGATTACGGGAATTGCGCTTGCAGCATTGTGCAGGCATTTCATGGCGGTTCCAAGGGCGAAGCGATACGCATGGACAGTAGGAGCGGTTTATTTTACCATCGCGGCTTTGTTTTTGTATGTACCGATCAGGACATGGTTTCTTACAGGTTATGATATGGCCACGCTGAATACTCTGTATGCATTTGCAGCATATTTGCTTTCTTTTCTGGCGGCTTATCTTGTGCTGTATAGGTTGGAAAAAGATAATGCACGGGTCTGGTTTTTCCTGTGCTTTACTTTTTTTACCATAAGATGGCTTGCGGATTCTGTGTCGCATCATCTGAGTTACTTTGTGGAGATGCGTGTGGAAGAATGGATGATGCTGCGGTCACCGATAACAACGAAAAATATAAGAATGATGCTGTTTCTAAGTTTCTGCGTGTTCAGGGTGATAGGAACCGTGCTCTTCGTACTGATTTTGTCCGGTGTGTGCAGGATGATAGAAAGACTGTTCTTTTTTAACCGGAACGGAATGGAAAAAAAGGAGCTGCTTCTTTTAATGATCCCGTCGATTTCGGGCATCATCTGCTATGTCTGGACCGGACGCAGCGCTAATGTCGTATTTGAAGAGACCAATCTATATATGGGCGATATGGATCCCATGTACCGTCTGATGGAGTTTGTCATGCAGGTTCTGCTGCTGGCAGCGATCATGGCGATGCTGTATCTGTACCAGAAGCTGAAGCAGGAACAGGGAAAAAAGCAGAGCGACGCGCTTCTGATGCAGGAGATAAAGAGTATGCGTGTGCACATCGGGGAAGTGGAGCAGCTGCACGAAGATATGCGGGGGATGCGTCATGATATGCGGAACCACATCAGTGTTCTGCAAAGACTCTTAGAGCGCGGGGAGTCCGGGCAGGCGATGGACTATCTGGATTCGATGGGACGCGCGTGCAGCGGTACGCAGGAAAAAGCCGGGGTGCTGGAGACACCCGGTACGCAGGAAAAAGCCGGGGTGCTGGAGACACCCGGTACGCAGGAAAAAGCCGGGGTGCTGGAGACAGCCGATACGCAGGAAAAAGCCGGGGTGCTGGAGACACCCGGTACGCAGGAAGAAGCCGGGACGCAAGGGACAGCCGGTACACCGGAAAAAAACGGGAAACGGAAGGCAATCGGCGGACACAAAGACTGCCAAGCCAATGATGAGTGTTATAAGGGAACAGGATCCGGGAACCGGCAGACAGGAGACATACGGACAGGGAATCCTGTGACCGATGTGATCCTTGAGGAACATCAGCGCCGGATCGCTGCGCAAAAAGCCTCATTTGAGGTGGATTTTCACTACCCGGATGAGGCGGCGGTAGATGCGTTCGATCTCAGTATCATTTTGGATAACGCGCTGACAAATGCTCTGGAAGCTGTTTCTGCGGGAGGAGTTATCCGTATCCGAAGCTTTCGGGAACATCATGCGTACCTGATCGTTGTGGAGAATACTTTTGTGGGCGAGCTTGCATTGAAAGGTGCGGAGGGACTGCCGATGACGACGAAGCAGCCCGCCGGGGCGCATGGTTTTGGGCTGCGCCATATGAAGGCGGTTGCGGAACACTATCATGGGGCGCTCGCGATCGAACAGGAGGGAGCGCTTGTGCGGTTAAGCGTCATGCTGTGCATTTGAATCCACACGGATAAAAGCATAGATCCGGTCCTGTTTTTGCGGTCTGTTCATGCGCCACAACAAAGAAAAGCTGATTGACAACAACATGGTTAAGGATTGGCGGGAAATGCCGAAAAACAGATCAGAGACAGGGAATCGGAGGAACGATGCTTTTTGACCTGTAAAAAATAAACCACGGAGGGATTGATATGAAAGTAGAAAACGGAAACGGTATGGGAAACACAGGCGGAGTATCCGGGGTTATGCCGACGGGGCTGCTTGGACAGGGTGACGATGCGCAGTCCAAAAGTATTCGTAAGCAGATAGAGCGGAAACAGCAGGAGCTTTCAGAATTATCCGGAAAAGAAGATGTAAGTCCTGAGGAAAAAATGAAAAAGCGTCAGGAACTTATTAAAGAGATTTCCGATCTGAATATGCAGCTTCGGCAGCATCAGATGGAAAAACATATGCAGGAAAAAGCGGAGCGCCAAAAAGAACGGCAGAAGGCGGCAGAAGCATCTAAACCTGCAGGCGGCACAGCGCAGAGACAGGGAACGGCACAGGCAGCAGGATTCTCTACAGAGGGAATGTCTGCGATGCTTTCTGCAGATGCGTCGATGAAACAGGCGAAAATACAGGGCAGTGTTTCAAACAGAATGGAAAACCGTGCGAATATCGTAAAAGCGGAGATGAAGTTAGAGAAAAGTGAAAAAGTATTAGCGAGCAAAGAAGCGGAGCTTGCAGATGTGGAGGCAAAAGCCGATAGTGCGGCCAATGCGCAGGCAGGTTCCCTGCGGGATGCAACTGAGAGCGCGCAGCGGGCAGCGGAAGCGGAACGCGGCAATGGACTTAAGAGCAGTGAGAATGAGCGCAGTTCCAAAACGGATTCCGACAAAAAAGCGGGGGATGCGGAGAAAGATCGCGACGGAAAGGCGAAAGGCACAGATGCTGAACACGCTGAAGGCAAAGACGGTGCGGAACAGACAGAAAAATCTTTGTCCGAGCAGTATCCGTCCGTGGATGTGCGGATATGACAGGAAGCAAAGACCAATAGATCAGGAGAGGGCTGTGCAGGCGGAAAAACGTCTGCACGGTCCTTTTTGATTTACGGGGGAGTGCATAATGATCTGTCAGAAAAGTGTTCCTACTGATTAAAGTGAGTATATCCCGCTCCCATTCATTTCGTATGATTCCGTAGATCACACAATCATGAAATCCGTCCCGTGTTTTATAGTAATGCCGCAAAAGTCCTTCGTAGCGCATGCCAATCTTATAGCCCAATTCACCTTTATCATCATATTCCGAGGTTGTATTGATACCGATTGAGCCAATCATTTCACCGTTTTTTAGATACATTCCCCAATAATAAGTGGAATCATGCTGATAGATATGGACCCATTGCTGAATCATGCTCTTTGTATCATCGATCGTTTTATGTGCGGCCCACCGTAAAAAACGCGTAACGTTAGCATCGCCGGTCCAATGATGAAACATCCTTTCCGCATCTGAAAGCGCAAGCCTGTGTAAGTCCAATCGTGCAGTTTCAATTGTTTTTTGTTCCGACATGCTTCAAGGGTATCATCCTCCTGCTCAATTTCTTTTCATCCATACTTGATTATAAAATATGTGCCTGAGGCTTGCAATGCATGTTTATAGCTTGTTTTACACAGAAAATAACTATAAAAACCATAGGTTTTTTGGCAAGGATGAATGGGTTTGAAAATTTAAGGGAGAATGTTTGAGGGAGAATGGAAAAGTATAAACAGGTATGAAAGGTTGAAAGAAATTTGTTTCAACCTTCCTGATTTGAGTGTGTGCTAAAGCACGCAAATGGGAGCAAATATGAAAAAAAGAAAAAGTATGAAAAAGTATTTGACATTCCACTAGATGGAAGGTATATGTTAAGACAAATCTTGTAAGAAAGGGCGGTGTCCTGCGATGAAGATCAATGAGGTCGAGCAACTGGCAGGCGTGACAAAAAAGAATATCCGCTTTTATGAGGAAAAAGGACTCTTGTCACCGAAGCGTCAGATTCAAAATGGGTATCGTGATTATTCGGAAGAGGATGTCGATATGCTGATGCGTATCAAGTTGTTGCGCAAGCTTTCGGTTCCGATTGAGGAGATCAGAAAACTTCAGGCAAAGCACATGACTTTGGAAGACTGCCTGAGGCGGCATGATATTTCGCTGGCGCGGGAAGAAAAGAACCTTGCGCAGATCCGCGAGGTATGTGAGGAGCTCATGCAGACCGGAGCAGAGTTTGAAATGCTTCCGACACAGGAGCTGCTTACAGGACTGGAAGACAGGGAGAAAGGAGGAATGCGGCTTATGAATGTGACGGCGACGGATAAGAAACGAAAAAAGAAAATTGCACCGCTTGTGGTGGCAGGTGCGGTGACACTGTTTATGATGGCGTTTCTGGTGCTCATCGTGAGCGGATTCTTTTACGGCGGTGTGGAAGCAATGCCTGCGGCAGCGGTTCCGTTCATGATTGCGGTGATCTTAGTACCGCTTGTCATCATAGGCGGGATATTACTTGCACTGCGCGAACGGCTTAAGGAGATTGGGAGCGGTGAGGAAGATGCTGCCGCGAAATATTAGGGAAACAAAACACAGAGAATATTGAGGAGGGAATCAAAATGCTGTTATTGAATATTGAATATGTACCGGGAAAAGAGATTGAGGCAATTGGCATGGTAAAGGGAACGACCGTAAGAGCAAAGAACATTGGGCGTGATTTCTTATCAGGTATGAAGAATCTGGTCGGCGGGGAGATCACCGCATACACGGAAATGCTAAATGAAGCACGTTCCATTGCGATCAAACGAATGGTGGATGAAGCGGAGGCGCTTGGTGCGGATGCCATTATCGGCATTATGTACGGATCTTCGCAGATCATGTCCGGCGCGGCGGAGATCATCGCCTATGGAACGGCTGTAAAATATAAATTGTAAAAAGTGTAAAAAGCAAGGGAAGTGCGGTTAAACAGAGCGCATAAAAAACAGGGGCAGCTTCTATATAGAAACAGCTCCTGTTTTTTCTTGTGTGGTATATACAGTGATGTTTGTCTGTAATGCCGTAGGCTTGTTTGAAGCTCAGCCTATTGAATGCCGTAGGCTTGTTTGAAGCTTAGCCTGTCACAATGCCGTGAGTCTGTCTGAATCTTAGTCTCTCGTAATGTCAGTCAGTTCGTATCCGGCATCCGAAATTGCGTGTTTCAGCGTGTCGTCTGCGACATCGCCGTCAGTTGTGATGACGGCGCTCTTTCCTGCCAGATCGACGCTTACCGATGAGGCGGGAAGCTTTGCGAGTGCTTCCTCCACATGCTTTTTGCAGTGTTCACACATCATGCCTTCAATGCTTAAAGTGATTGTCATGGTTGTTTCCTCCTTTTTATGATCAGCCTGCAGGCAGGTCTGATTGTCTTCATTGATTGTTGGTATTGCGCCAGCGCATTTTGCAGGCGTTTTCTGAACATTGTTCAGTATTGGCTTGAACAGACGCAGCCGAAGGGCATTTGATACAACGCATACACTGCTTAAACTCATGGCTGCCGCACCGAACATCGGCGTCAGGCGCAGATGAAATGGTGCATAGAGTACACCTGCTGCAAGCGGGATCCCAATACAATTATAAAAAAATGCCCAAAACAAATTTTGCCGGATATTCCGGATGACTGCTTTGCTTAAACGGATCGCAGTTACGGCATCGAGCAGATCGCTGCGGATCAAAACGGCGTCCGCACTCTCAATAGCGATCTCCGTACCTGCGCCAATCGCAATGCCGACGTCTGCGGCGGCAAGAGCGGGCGCGTCGTTGATGCCGTCGCCGATCATGGCGACGATATGCCCCCGCTCCTTAAGCTCGCGGATATGGCGTTCCTTATCCTGCGGGAGTACGCCGGCAATCACATCTGATACGCCGGTCTGACGTTTGATCGCATCTGCGACGCGTTCATTGTCACCGGTCAGCATGACTGTATGAATATGCATGTCGTGCAGCAGGCGGACTGCCTGCGCGCTGCTTTGCTTCACGACGTCGGCAACAGCGATGATGCCAAGAAAGCGGGTATCCGATGCGAATAGGAGAGGGGTTTTCCCTTCATCTGAGAGTACCTCTGCGCACTTCCTGATTTCCTGCGTGATGCAGGAAACGGGCAGCTTCAGGTTACCTGAGTAATAGCGCACACCGTCGATGACGGCGCTGACGCCCTGCCCCGGAAGCAGCGTAAAATCTGCAGCTTCCGTGTAAAAAGTCTTCGAATGTGCCGATTTCTGGTTTTCTGCATGAGTCTGGGTATGAGTCCGAAATTCTGATTCCGCATAGTTCAGGACCGCATCGGCAAGCGGGTGTTCGCTCTGACGCTCTAAGGAAGCGGCAATACGGAGTAATTCTTCTTTTTGGCTACCAAAGGGGAGCACGTCGGTCACATGAGGCTTTCCCTCGGTGATCGTTCCTGTTTTATCCAGTACGACGGTATCCACATGATGTGCCGTCTCCAAAGCTTCTCCCGATTTAATAAGAATGCCGTTTTCGGCGCCTTTTCCGGTTCCGACCATGATTGCGACGGGTGTTGCCAGACCGAGCGCACAGGGACAGGAGATCACGAGGACGCTGATGCCAAACGAAAGCGCGGATTCAAATCCGGCGCCGGCAAACATCCAGACGGCGATCGTGATTAGGGCGATCAGGATGACGACGGGAACAAATATACCCGACACCTTATCGGCCAGGCGCGCGATCGGCGCTTTGCTTGACGACGCTTCCTCCACGAGACGGATGATCTGCTGGATCGTCGTATCTTCGCCGACCCGTTCTGCCCTCATCTGAAAATAGCCGTTTTGATTCATAGAGGCAGAGATGACTGTGTCGCCCTCCTTTTTTTCCACGGGAAGGCTCTCTCCGGTAATCGGCGATTCGTCAAGCGAGCTGTGTCCGCTTAGGATCACGCCGTCCACCGGAACGCGCGCGCCGGGTTTTACAATGACCGTGTCGCCTGCCGCGACGAGCGGGACGGGTATTTCCTGCTCCGTGCCGTCACGCAATACGAGCGCCGTGCGCGGGGTCAGATCCATAAGTTTTTCAATCGCACTGCTTGTTTTTCCTTTTGACCGCGCCTCTAAATATTTTCCGAGCGTGATCAGCGTGACGATCATACCTGCCGATTCAAAATAAATATCGGACAGATAATGTGTGACGACTGCTTCCTGTCCGTGGCCGAGTCCGTAGCCGATGCGATAGAGCGCAAACAATCCATAGACGGTCGATGCGGCAGAGCCGAGAGCGATCAGCGTATCCATGTTCGGCGCGCCGTGAAACAGATTGCGGAAACCATTGATAAAATAATTGCGGTTCCAATATAAGATCGGCAGCAGAAGCAGAAACTGGGTCAATACGTTGATGACCGCATTCTGTTCTCCGTCCAAAAGCGCGGATACGAACTGCGGAACAGGCAGTCCGAACATATGATGGAACATGCCGTGCATGGATATATACATCATCGGGATTAAAACGGCAAACGAGCAGATCAGGCGGTGTTTCATGCCGCGGATATGCTGTTCGTTGGCATTCGCGGGCTTTGACTGTCCGCCGGAGCCTGTGTGTGCGACGGCTGAATTTTCTATATGCCGGCCACTGTCCATAACCGGAGCCGCATCTCGCGGAGCCGCACCGTAACCGGCTTTTTCAATGGCAGAGACGATCTCGCTTTGCGTGAGTGCGGATTCGTCATATTCAATTTTCATATTATTGGTGAGAAGATTGACGCTCACTGTTTGGACACCGGTGAGCTTTGCCGCCGTTTTCTCCACGCGTGCGGAGCAGGCGGAGCAGGTCATTCCTGTAATGTCATAGGTTTCTTTTTTCATGATGAAGAACATTCCTTTCCGTGGAGAAAAGTCATACCGGACATGGGCTGGATTTTGGAGCGCAGTGGACCGGGCGGCTTCACTTCATGAGTTTCTGCAGGGTAGCGCAGAGTTCATCGACGGCAGCTTCGTTTCCACCACGGATATCCTCCGTGACACAGCTTTTGATATGGCGGGTGAGAAGCTCACGGTTAAAAGCGTTCAATGCCGATTGGACGGCGCTGACCTGAGTCAGAATGTCCACGCAGTAGCGCTCGTTGTCCACCATCTGGCGGATGCCGCGGATCTGCCCTTCAATGCGGTTTAAGCGGTTTGTGAGTGAGCGGTATTCTTCTTTGGAGCGGTGCTTATGCCGCTCGCACTCCGCACAGCTTTTATCACAGCACGAGCTGCCGCGGTCATCGTTGACGGAGTTCCCGCCGCATGTGATGACGTGCTGTTCTGACAGTGGCACTTGCTTTGGCTGTTGCGATTGATCTGACTGCGGCATCAGTTTTGGCTGTTGCAGTTGATCTGACTGCGGCATCAGTTTTGGCTGTTGCGATTGATCTGACTGCGGCATCAGTTTTGGCTGTTGCAGTTGTTCTGAATGTTGCATCTGTTCTGATTTTTGCATCTTTTCTGGATGCTGTATCTGTTCCGATTGCCGTATCTGTTCGTTTTCCATGCCTGCCTCCGTCATGTCTTAAGTTGATAGTCTGTGTTGGAGAATCCATCTATATTCACAACATACCCGTATGGGGTATGTTGTGAATATAACATAAACCGGGCTGAGCGTCAATGAGCAGTTTGAAAAAAACGGTGTGATTCGGCGGAGCTTCTATGTGCCAGCCTGTATCTCGCTGACAGCGCTTCTACGGAATATCCGTTTTCAAAAAACATTCTCTTTCTATATACCAACTGTACGCATCGAAAATCAGGGTCTGATCAGTCCCGTGGAAGATCGGTGACAGGGTTTGCTCCATCAGACCGTAAATTTCTGCTTCTGTTCTATGATGAGCCTGTATCTGTGAATTTACATTCGACTGCGTCATCATAAAGCGGATAAAGGATTCCAAAGAAAATGAATGCTGCATCTGATATGTGACCTGCTTTTTTATGACAAACTCCGCCGGCATGTCGCTTTGACGCCATACATCTTCTTTTCGCGGCGGTTTCGGGAAATTGGTCAGCCACAGATTGTGAAACCACTCCGTATAGGCATTGTTTCCGGACATCTTGTCCGATATCCAGAAATCGTATATGATGAGCAGCGCGTTTTCTGCCGTCACAAGGTCCATGTTCTTGAGAAATTTATCTTTATCCACCCAGTTGATGACGCCCCCTGCGGTAACAATATCGTACGGCGTTTCAGGCAGAGCCGTTTCCTCGGCTTTCGCCGCATAAAAAGTAAACCCGGAAGCATTGCAGGTATCCATGCATGCGGAAATCATTTCTTGCGAGATATCGGTTCCTGTTACATGATCACAGATCAGCCGTAAAGCTTTGGCTGACAATCCGGCGCCGCATCCGACGTCAAGTCCGTTGTGAAAGGTTTTTTGCAGATGTAAGTCGGATTTCAAACGCTCTATCACAAATTTATGGAGCCACGGTCTGTCGGAAGCGTAGCCGTGTGCAATTCGTTTGTCGTCAAAGGATCTGCTGTTCATAGGTATGTTCCTCCTCATATGATATGGTGACAGTTATTTTTTTGTGTGATACGCGGTGTGTCTTTCTGGGCGTGTTTCAATCATCGAAAGTGGCGCCGTCCGTATGATTTTCAAGAATATTGTTGACTGTGAAGCGGATTTCCCCGATTTCTGACATCATTTTTTGATAAAGGCGTTCCTGATCTTTATTAGAAGGATCATACTGCACATCAGTTGCATACATGATCACATAAGTGGCATGTTCTGTTGAAAACAAATAGCGTCCGATCCCTGCGATGCCGGACTGTTCAAATTCCTCCGCAGACATGGAAGCGTCAGTATACTGAAATAGATAAAAGAGAGTTCCGCGATAAAATAGTTCACCGGATTCATCAGCAGGTGTCTGCGCGTCATAAATTGGTTTCACACAGAATTCCCACATCGGGGAATTGTATGGAACAAAAGTATCCTCTATCACCTCATAACAGCCTTTCCAGTCTTCGGGCAAGCTCAGCGTAAGCCCGATGTCTTCAAGAGTGACAGACTCCTGCGCTGCAGGGACTTCCACAACAATTTCACGTGCAAACGCCAATGCGCCGATACTGAAACTGGAAACCATTAAGGTGAACACTGCCGCCGCTGTCAAAAGATGTCTGATTCTTTTCTGCCGGTGCAGCGCAGCATAAAAAGGTATTTGCTCCGCCTGTTGTACAAGCCGGTCATCCATATTTCCGATATGTTCAGAAAGTTGTTTTTTGTTCATAGTAAGCCTCCTTTTTCTAAATCTCAACCCCTTCGCGCTCTAAATATGCTCTCAGCTTCCGGCGTGTTTCGTATAACATGGATTTTACTTTGCTTTGTGTAAAACCGGTATAGTGACAAATATTTTCGATAGAATCAAAGTACCAGTAACGTCTGATAAATATGTTTCTTTTTTCTTTCTCTAACTGCCAGAGAAAGTTGTCGATCAGGCTTTCAATCCGCCTGCTTTCAGATTCGGATTCCACGCTGTCCGTTCCGGATACACAATCGTCTAATTCATCAAAAGAGATGACTGCGGAAGGGTTCCTTTTTGATGCAGAAAGATCTTCATATTTTTTTAATGCCAGATTTCTTGTGATCCTGCTGATAAAGGCAGAAAACAGATTGGGTCTTTTGTCCGGAATGGCATTCCAAACGGCAAAGTAGGTGTCATTCACACATTCCTCACAGTCTTCATGGCTTGAAAGGATATTTTGAGCAATGCGGGTCACAAGTCCGCCGTATTTTTGGGAAGTTTCCTGAATGGCGTTCTCTTTTCGTTCCCAATACAGTTCTATGATCTTTTGATCGTCCACATGTTTTTCCTCCCCTGTCATATTTCACAAAAGCTTCTGTTACTTTATAAGTACGGTTTTTGTGTCGCGGGTTGTAAGCCTGACCCGGTTTTGTTTTATTTTGTGTTCATTATATCATGTGCTCCGCACATGCTTACGCTTCGCGATGCACACTCGCTTCGCTCAGCGAGGTATCATGTCTGACATGGTAACGAGAAAATGACAAGCGCGAAGCGCGACAGACGCGCAGCGGATGCATTTTCGAGTTTATTGTACCATAAGACTCGCAAACCCGCGCTTTCAGCGCTTCATGCCAGATTTTATCGGGCGTTTGCTCGTTAATGGCGCAAGAAAAAACAAATGTCGCTTCGCGTCGCCTGTTTTTCTTTTGCGCTCATTATATCATGTCAGCAGGAAATAGATTGAAAGCGTGAAAAAAGTATTGTACTATGTAAAACGATGGGTTATAATATTAAAAATGTCAATGATGCAATCTTGGCGTATTTTGCAAGCTGGCGTTTGGAATGGGAATTGTAAGTTGAAAGTAAACTATCAAATATTGATTGAAGGGTATAGATATGAAAAAAAGGATACGTTTATTGACGGTCGGTGTCATGATGGCGGTATTGGCTGCCTGTGGGTCTAATCAGGGTCAGAAAGAATCCGGGGTGCAGGCGGGGCGGATGGAGCCGGAGTATGGGGCGGTGCAGGGAACGGATTCGGAGACGGCTGAAAACGGGGAAACGGCATTTTCTGCGGAGCCTGTCTATGAAGCAGATATTCTCCGATACAGTGAGCCGTCAGGTACCTTCTCATTCCGGAAAGACGTAGAAAAGACGCAGACGGACTATGCAGCCTATTATTTTGAGTCCTTCATTTCTGAGAAGGAGAGGCGGGCATGTATCGCGGCAACGGATAGGGCGCTTTCCTGTATCGGTACAACGGTGCCAGAGATAGAGATCGTGGTGTTAAGCCCGGAGTCGTATGATGGGATCTTGATTTCGGGGAACCGGCTGTATACGCCGGTTCAGGCATGGGATTCTGCGGATTATCTTGCAAAGGTTCTGCTTGCCGGATACGGGGAGTGGTCAAACTATGGGCTGGCGTACGGGTATGCGGATTATCTGCATAGGAAGGCGGGCTTGAGCGACGCGGAAGCGGAGCCGGATGGCGTGAAAAACCACAGCTTTGTTCCTGCAAGTGTTCCGGAGGTCTATGACCTGACCCTGCTTTGCTTTGATGAGAGATTTGTAGCGGCTCAGGATGTGGAAGCGGCAAAAAACAATGCCTGTTTGTTTGTGGAAGAGTATCTTTCTTCGCATTCGGAAGAGGAATTACTGGAACTGCTGTCGGCATCGGGAACAGCGGAGGGCTTGGAGCGCGTCAACGGAGTACTGGAGGAGTTCTACGTAGAAAACGGCGTGGACTGCACACTCACAAGGATTCGTTACCAATATGGCGGCGTGACCTTTGATTATGCGGTGGCGTGTGAGTATGCGCGTTTTTATATTGATAAAGACTGGCAGGAGCAGTATTGGGAGGCAAACCCAATGATAACGGAGAATTTTCTGCATGAAGATTATAACGCAGTTAAGGCTTTTTTTGAGTATAGTGAGCGTCAAATGAGGCAGTATCAAGAACTGTTTGGTTTTGATAACTATAACAACGATCTTTCTGTTTTCATTTCAAACACTGCGGGTCCGCCGTTAATATCGTTTTATCAGCAGGCAACTCATACGATTTATATCATAAGCCTCACTCATTTAGCGCATGAATACATTCATTCCGTTATGTTTGGACATTGCGATTGGAACAGTCAGTGGAAAACAGAGGGTTTTGCAAGATATTTTTCTTATAAATATGATGATTATTCTTATGATTACTTAAATTCAGGTTATAACGAGAGCAAGGAAGAATATATACAGAAATACATTGATTTCATCGACAGAGATATTGATGTAAGAAAAGATTTTCACGAATTAGAGAATATCATCGTTCAAGTTAAGGGATACACGGACCCTGATTTGATAACGACTCATTATATTCCGGGCTCTTCTTTTGTTGGCTTTTTGGTTGATCGGTATGGGGAACAGGCGGTCATTGAATATACTTGCTCCGATAGCGAGTATAATGCTGAATGGGATAAGTCTTATGAGGAATTAGTGCAAGAATGGAATGCATATATTGAGGAAAGATATTCGGAGTACAGTAGAAAATAAGGCGGACAGCAGAAGGAAAAGAATAGCGGGGAGTGTCAGTTCGCTCCCTGCCGTAAAGGTCACGGTAAACAGCTAAGAGATCGATAATTGTCACCACAGACAATACAACCAGCAGTGGAATTTGGGGTGGCAGAGTTATTAGTACAAAATGCGATCATACACACGCGGTACATTTCGCTTCCCTGCGTGCTGACTTCGTTGTTTTCGTCCTCATCTGTCCAAATGAGATCATTGAGATTTTCCATGTGAGTTCTCCTTTCGGTTTGATCATGTAAACAGGTAATTGTGAAACGCATAAATGAAAGTACTTGTATTGTCATTATGTAGTGTTATAGCAGATGTTTCATATGACCTTGTGCCGATGTGATTATACCATATATAGGAATAACTTACAATGCAAACTTGAAGTTTATAAATAAAACGCATATTTAATCGGTATCTGAAAGCAATTGAGTAATTACATATTGAACTCGGAGGAGGATTATGAAAAGAAGATTATTTTTGTGTTCCGTCGTAATGACGGCTATCTTGCTTACAGCCTGTGGCGCGGATGAAAGTCGCGATAAACAGGCTGCGGAATATCAGATGCCGGAGGAGGATGCAGAATCGGCAGAGCAAAGGAATGTGGAAGAAGTTGAGACAACAGCGGTTTATGAGTATGAGCCAGAAGTGATGCGCTACAGCGAATCGTCCGGAGATTTTTCATTCCGAAAAGATATGGAGGTAACACGGACAGATTACGCGGCGTATTATTTTGATGCGGCAATTGATACGGCGGAACGAAACGCGTGCATCGCGGCAACGGAAAGGATGCTCTTCGGTATCGGTGCAACAGTGCCGGAGATAGAGATTGTTGTGTTAAGTCCGGAGTCGTATGACGGAATCCTGATTTCGGGGAACCGGCTGTACACGCCGGTTCAGGCATGGGATTCTGCGGATTATCTTGCAAAGGTTCTGCTTGCCGGATACGGGGAGTGGTCAAACTATGGGCTGGCGTACGGGTATGCGGATTTTCTGTATAGAAAGGCAGAAGTAGGAGAAGTTGGAATAAACCACAATAACAGAGAGAGGGCATCAGATGACGGGAGTGAAATGCCAGATGATAGGGAAGAAACGTTAAATGACATAGAACCAGTATCAGACGATCGGGAAAACCACAGCTTTGTTCCCGCAAGTGCCCCGGAGGTCTATGATCTGACCCTGCTTTGCTTTGATGAGAGATTTGTATCTGCTCAGGATGTGGAAGCGGCAAAAAACAATGCCTGTTTGTTTGTGGAGGAGTATCTTTCTTCTCATTCGGAAGAAGATTTTCAGGAACTGCTGTCGGCATCGGGAACGGCGGAGGGCTTGGAGCGCGTCAATGGAGTACTGGAGGAGTTCTACGAAGAAAACGGCGTGGACTGCACACTCACGAAGTTCCGTTACCAATATGGCGGCGTGACGCTTGATTATGCGGCGGCTTGCGAGTATGCGCGCTTTTATATTGATCGGGACTGGCAGGATGCATTATGGGAGGATAATCCGATGGTGTCGGAGAACTTTCTGCATGAGAATTACGGAGAAGTCAGGCAGTTTTTTGAGTGTAACGTGCGCCAGATGGAGCAGTATCGGGAATTATTTGACCTGGACCATTACAACAATGAAACAACGGTGATTTTTCCGGATGATACAAGCTCGTTGCGAGTATCTTATTTTCATAGGGAAAGCAGGAAAATTTACTTAACGAGCGTTGTCTCCCTGATGCACGAGTATATTCATTCCCTGATGGACGGTCATGATGACCCGGAACATTTGTGGACGTATGAAGGATTTGCCAGAAATTATGACTGCTTATATAATGATTATGCCTATGACTGTTGGAATTATAGTTATAATAATTTTACTGAAATTCACGGCTCTCATGAGACGGGAGTATTTTTGGATGCATATATAGAACATATTGGGCGTCCGATCGATATAAAAAATGATCATCGTGATTTTGGGGATTTCTTGGCATATGCCTATGAATGGAAAGATCCTGACTTGAACTATTCCAGCGGAGCTTCTTTTGTTGCCTATCTTGTGGACTGTTATGGGCTGCAGGAGGTGATTGAGTATATTGGAGCAGATAAAAAGTACAATGCGGAGTGGGATAAGTCGTATGAAGAACTGGTGCAGGAGTGGCTTGAATATCTTGGCAAGAAATATGCGTGGTATAGGGCGGAATAAGACAATATGGCAGATAAGCCGAAAAAGCTGGCAGAAAATAAGATCATGATTCTAATTTCCCATAACCGGGAGGATTATCGGATCTGTGATGAAGTCTATCACTTGGAAAACGGGTATCGGGAAAAAGTATGTCTATGACGGCGGATAAAAAATCCTTGAAATTCCAAAGAAATTTTATCCCTGCCGGTTCAAGGATTTTTATCTCTAAAATTCCGGGGAAATTTTTACTTGAAAATTCCCTTAAATTAGTACTTGCAAAATCCCGAGCCGCGTATTATAATTCAACTCAGTAAAGCAATAAAATCTACGTGAAACCGTTGAAGCGAAGATAAAAACAGAACGTGCACTCACAGAGAGACCGGGCGGCTGAGAGCCGGTCAGAACGCAGACTGTTAAATGGATCGCGGAGGGCATAGTCAACAGAGCCGGAGGCTCTCAGTATTCTATGACGTGTGGCTGGCGTTAGCAGCCGGAGATATGATGGTATCTCTAATGAGAGTGTGACGGAAAGCGCGCGTATATGCCGGATGCAGAAGGAAGGCGGATGCGGGCGCGGGAAGCATATAGCAGGGTGGCACCGCGGGTGAATGGAATCGATAAACTCGTCCTTGACGACAAGAACTGTTGTCAGGGGCGTTTTTTTATGCGCAGCCGCATGCACAATGCCATATCATATACGCATGGAAGTATGCCGCTAAAGCGGCGCATGGGGCGCGCGGCGGGCAGGGGAAGAAACAAGGAGGAATGGGGCATGTATCATCCCACGTTGGAAGAGGCGAAACAGATCGCAGAGACGGAAGCGTACCGGGTCATTCCGGTCAGCATGGAGATCTATTCTGACATCGGCACGCCGATCGAGGTGCTTCGCCGCTTAAAAAAAGTCAGCAGGTATTGTTATATTTTGGAAAGCGTGGAACAGACCAGAAAATGGGGACGCTATACGTTTCTCGGCTATGAACCGCGTTTACAGATAACCTGTCTGAACGGCAGGATGACGGTAAACGGCGGAATGAGACAGACACAGGAAACGGTGAATCCGGGCGCGTATATCCGGGAAATTTTGAAGCAGTACAAGAGTCCGCGCCTGCAGAAACTTCCGCCTTTTACCGGCGGGCTGGTCGGTTATTTTTCCTACGATTATATCAAATACAGTGAGCCGTCGCTTAAGCTAAATGCTGCGGACAGCGAGGGATTCAGCGATGTGGATCTGATGCTTTTTGACAAAGTGATCGCGTTTGATAACCTCAGACAAAAGATCATTTTGATCACAAATGCGCAGGCGGACGATCTTGAGACGTCCTATCCCCGCGCCATGCGCGAACTAGGAGAGATGGCGGCGCTCATAAGGAGCGGGGAAAAGGCGGATATCGATCCGCTCGTGCGGATTTCGGATTACCGTTATCTTTTTTCAAAAGAAGAATATTGCGAAATGGTCGGCAGGGCAAAGCATTACATCCGCGAGGGCGATATTTTTCAGGTCGTGCTTTCGAACCGGATCGAGGCGGACATGGAGGGAAGCCTGTTTGATTTGTACCGCGTGCTGCGGACGACGAACCCGTCGCCCTATATGTTTTACTTTTCGGGCGACATGGAGATTGCGGGCGCATCGCCGGAGACGCTCGTGAAGCGGGAGGATGGAAAACTCTATACCTATCCGCTTGCGGGGACCAGACCGCGCGGCGCGACTAAAGAGGAGGATGAGGCGCTTGAAAGAGAACTGCTTTCGGATGAAAAAGAATGCGCCGAACACAATATGCTTGTCGATCTGGGCAGAAACGACATCGGAAGGATCAGTCAGATTGGCAGCGTCAGGGTCGAGCAGTACATGAACATCGAGCGCTACTCCCATGTCATGCATATCGGTTCGACGGTATCGGGCATGGAGCGGGAGGATAAGGACGCTCTTGATGCTGTGGATGCAGTCCTGCCGGCAGGGACGCTTTCGGGCGCGCCGAAGCTGCGCGCATGCGAGATCATCAATGAGCTGGAAGACAACAAGCGCGGCATTTACGGCGGCGCGGTCGGGTATCTGGACTTTACGGGGAATATGGATACCTGCATCGGTATCCGTCTGGCATTTGCAAAAAATAAAAAGATTTTTATCCGAAGCGGTGCCGGAATTGTGGCGGACAGCGTACCGGAAAACGAATATCAGGAGTGTATCAATAAAGCGAAGGCAGTCATGCAGGCGCTTGAGGCGGCGGAAGGGGGGATTGATCATGATATTGCTGATCGATAATTACGACAGCTTTTCCTACAATCTGTATCAGTTGATCGGCGCGGTGTGCGAAGACATCCGTGTGATCCGGAACGATGAAATGACAGTTCCCGAAATCGAGGCGATTTCCCCGCAGCTCATCGTACTGTCGCCCGGACCGGGGAAACCCGCCGATTCAGGTGTCTGCCCTGATGTGGTAAAGGCGCTTGCAGGTAAAATTCCGATCTTCGGCGTCTGCCTCGGACATCAGGTCATCTGCGAGGCGTTCGGGGCGACGGTCACTTATGCCAAAGAACTGATGCACGGAAAGACGAGCGTGGTCACGGTGGACACGGATAGCTGCCTGTTTCATGGATTTTCGAAGGAATGCAGGGTGGCGCGTTATCATTCGCTTGCGGCGGATCTTGCGACCATCCCGCCGGACTTAAAAATCACGGCGCAGACAGCGGATGGTCAGGTCATGGCGGTCGAGCATGTGCGCTATCCGGTATACGGCGTACAATTTCATCCGGAATCGGTGATGACCGAATGCGGATTGGAAATGATAAGAAATCTGTATGGAAGCAGCAGAGGATAGCAGGGATGCCTGTATGAAAGAGGCAGGGAGAGGAGCATGAGATTATGATCAAGGAAGCGATTCTACAACTGGCAAAAAAAGAGGATATCGGTTATGATATGGCAAAAGCCGTCATGAACGAGATCATGAGCGGAGAGGCGAGCGAGGTTCAGAAAAGCGCATATTTGACGGCGCTTAGTATGAAAGGCGAGACGATAGGGGAGATCACGGGTTCCGCGGAAGAAATGCGCAACCACTGTACAAGACTGCTTCATGACATGGATGTATTAGAGATCGTCGGAACAGGCGGGGATGGTTCCAACTCGTTCAATATCTCAACGACCTCGGCAATCGTGGTCGCGGCGGCAGGCGTGCCGGTCGCAAAGCACGGAAACCGCGCGGCGAGCAGTAAGTGCGGGGCGGCGGATGTATTAGAGGCGCTTGGCGTCAATATTATGATCCCGCCTGAAAAGAGCGCGCAGCTCTTAAAAGAGATCGGGATCTGCTTTCTGTTTGCGCAGAACTACCATATATCCATGAAGCATGTCGCACCGATCCGAAAGGAACTGGGGATTCGAACAGTGTTCAATATTTTGGGACCTCTTGCGAATCCTGCGGGAGCCAGCATGCAGGTGATGGGCGTTTATGAGGAAGCGCTCATTGAGCCGCTTGCACGCGTGCTCTGCAATCTTGGCGTGAAAGACGCATTTGTTGTCTACGGACAGGATCAGCTTGATGAAATTTCCATGTCTGCGCCGACTTCGGTATGCGAGGTACGGGGCGGGACCTATCGGTCGTATACGATCACGCCGGAGCAGTTCGGTCTGAAAACCTGTAACAAAGAAGAACTTCTCGGCGGCACGCCTGAGGAAAATGCGGCGATCACACGCGCAATCTTAGACGGTACGGAGCAGGGCGCAAAACGGGGAGCTGTATTGATGAATGCGGGAGCCGGGCTTTTTGTTGCCGGGAAAGCGCTCGATATGGCAGCCGGCATTGCGCTTGCGGCTGAAATGATCGACAGCGGGAAAGCGTACCGGAAACTGGAAGAGTTTGTAGCGCGTTCAAATGAGTAGTCGAGATAAACGGTGTAAACTATTCAAAGGAGCAACGCATTTGATCATGAATAAGATGATAAAGTAAGTCTGACAACTTTACTTTTTAATTGGCAATTTGAGTCCGGACCTCAAAACTGCCTTGATCGCAGTAACTGCTCTGACAAGGAGGTAAATATGATTTTAGATGAGATCGCGGCGCGCACAAGGGAGAGGATCGCACAGTGCAGGAAAGAATTACCGCTTGATGCGCTCAAAGAGCAGGCTTTAAGACTCCCCGCAGATACGGGCTTTCCGTTTGCAGGGGCGCTGAAAGGTAAGGAGCTTCAGTTTATCTGTGAAGTCAAAAGAGCATCCCCGTCTAAGGGTGTGATCGCGGAACAGTTTCCGTATAGAGAGATTGCAAAAGAATACGAACAGTCGGGCGCAGCAGCCATTTCCGTACTGACGGAACCATATTGGTTTCAGGGAAGCAATGCATACTTGAAAGAAATCGCGCAGACCGTGCGCATTCCGGTACTGCGTAAGGACTTTACGGTGGACGAATACATGATCTATGAGGCGAAGGTGCTCGGCGCCGATGCGGTGCTTCTGATCTGCGCGATCCTGAACGATGATGAGCTGATCCGCTGTCATGCGCTTGCGGAATCGCTTGGGCTTTCGGCGCTTGTGGAGGTACATGATGAGGACGAGGCGCGCCGCGCGCTGGCGGCAGGGGCGAAGATCATCGGTGTCAATAACCGGAACCTGAGAGATTTTACCGTGGATATCTCTAACTCGCTGCGTATCCGCCCGATGATACCCGAAGATATCATTTTTGTTTCCGAGAGCGGCATGAGGACAGAGGCAGATATTCAGGAGCTTAGGAAAAACGGAACGGACGCCGTGCTGATCGGAGAGACCCTGATGAGAAGCGCGGATAAAAAAGAGATGCTTGCCAGATTACGGGCAGGCAATTGCGAAACGCCTAAAAAGATTCGGACTATGAAAGGAGAAAGAGTCAATGAGTGAGGGAAGATACGGGATTTACGGGGGGCAGTATATCGGCGAAACGCTGATGAATGAGATCATCCACCTGAAAGAACAATATGAGGCGTTTAAGAAAGACGCTGCATTTCAGGCTGAGCTTGATGACTTATTAAAAAATTATGCCGGACGTCCGTCGATGCTCTACTATGCGGAAAAGATGACGAAGGACCTGGGCGGCGCAAAGATTTATCTAAAAAGAGAAGACTTAAATCATACAGGTTCCCACAAGATCAATAATGTCTTAGGGCAGGCGCTGATGGCAAAAAAGATGGGAAAAACGCGCGTGATCGCAGAAACCGGTGCCGGACAGCACGGTGTGGCGACGGCGACGGCGGCGGCGCTGCTCGGTTTAGAGTGCGAAGTGTTCATGGGAAAAGAGGACACGAAGCGTCAGGCACTGAATGTGTACCGTATGGAACTTCTGGGTGCGAAAGTGCATGCCGTCACGACCGGAACGATGACCTTAAAGGACGCGGTCAATGCGGCGATGATGGAGTGGAGTTCGCGCGTGGATGATACACATTATGTACTGGGCTCCGTGATGGGACCCCATCCGTTCCCGATGATCGTGCGTGATTTTCAGAGCGTGATCGGAAGAGAGGCGAGAGAACAGATTCTGGAACGAGAGGGAAAACTGCCGGCGGCAGTCGTTGCCTGCGTGGGCGGCGGCAGTAACGCGATGGGACTGTTTTATCCGTTTATTGAGGATGAAAGCGTAAAGCTCATCGGCTGCGAGGCAGCAGGAAAAGGTGTGGATACTGCATTCCATGCTGCGACGATTGCAAAGGGAACGCTTGGCATATTTCACGGTATGAAGTCCATTTTCTGTCAGGACGAACACGGGCAGATCGCTGAGGTCTATTCCATTTCGGCGGGACTGGACTATCCGGGCATCGGACCGGAACATGCAAATCTGCATGATACCGGCAGGGCGCAGTATGTTCCGATCACGGATGACGAGGCGGTCGAGGCGTTCGAATATCTGGCGCGGACGGAGGGCATCATCTGCGCGATCGAAAGCGCGCATGCCGTTGCACATGTTAAAAAGATCGCGGCGGATTATGATAAAGACGACAGCATCATCGTTAATCTCTCGGGACGCGGAGATAAAGACGTTGCGGCGATCGCAAGATACAGGGGGGTGGATATTCATGAGTAATATTGCAAAAGCATTTGAAAATGGAAAAGCGTTTATCCCGTTTATAACGGCGGGAGACCCGACGGCGGATAAAACGGTGGAATTTATCATGGAAATGGTGAGGGCGGGCGCCGACCTGATTGAGCTCGGCATTCCGTTTTCCGATCCGACTGCGGAGGGGGAGGTCATTCAGAACGCGAATGTACGTGCCCTAAAAGCGGGTATTACGACGGACGGTGTGTTTGAGATCGTACGAAAGGTGCGGGAAATGTCACAGGTACCGATCGTACTTTTGACATACTTAAATCCGGTATTTCATTATGGATATGACGCATTTTTTGCGCGCTGCAAAGAGCTCTCGGTGGACGGCATCATCTGTCCGGATCTGCCCTATGAGGAGAAAGAGGAACTCTCGGGTGTTGCGGCGGAATATGGCGTTGATCTGGTTCCGCTGATCGCGCCGACATCCAAAGAGCGGACCCAGATGATCGCAAGGGAGGCGGAAGGGTATATTTACCTGATCTCCTCCATGGGCGTTACGGGCGTGCGAGGTCAGATCACGACGGATATTGACGCGATGGTAAGAAGTGTGCGTGAGGTCACGGATATCCCTTGTGCGGTCGGCTTTGGCATCAGTACGCCTGAGCAGGCTGCGGAAATGGCGGGAAAATCGGACGGTGCGATCGTCGGCAGTGCGATCGTGCGCATGATCGAACAATATGGAACGGAAGCGGGACCGCATATTTATGAGTATGTCAAAGAGATGAAGGATGCACTGCGCGGCGTCAGATAGGCGGGCGCTGTTGTTTCGAACAGTAAGTTTATCGTTGTCAGAAGAATGCCATGTTGCTATGATAGTCAGAAAAGGATAGTGACATGGTATTTTTCATGGACAAAGGAGATCAGGGAGTTATGGGACAGAATATCGGACAGAAGCAGCAAAACGACACGCCGCAGCATAACCAAAACGACACGCCGCAGTCTAACCAAAACGGCACCGGATGGGGAAGCAAAAGTCTGCCTGCACTGCATGCGGCATTCCCGCATACCGTACCGGTATTGACCGGATTCATGGCGCTTGGGATCGCGTACGGTGTGCTCATGCAGGCAAAAGGGTACGGTGTGCTCTGGGCGGTGCTCATGAGTGCGATCGCGTTTTGCGGGAGTATGCAGTATGTGGCGATCACGCTTTTAACGACGGTGTTTGATCCGGTGCAGGCGTTCCTGTTAAGCATCATGGTGAATGCGCGCCATCTGTTTTACGGACTGTCGATGCTGGAAAAATACAGAGGTGTCGGAAAAATCAAGGGCATGCTTATTTTTATGCTCTGTGATGAGACATTTTCCATTTCCTATGCGGTCGAACCGCCGGAAGGCGTGGAGCGGAAATATTTTTATTTTTGGATCTCGCTGCTCGATTACGGTTACTGGGTAAGTGCGACGCTGATCGGCGGCGTGCTGGGGAATTTTCTTCCTATTAATACGGAAGGTCTGGATTTTGTGTTAACGGCGTTGTTTGTCGTGCTGTTTCTGGAACAGTGGAAAGTAAAAGAGAACCGTGCGGCAGGCGTGATCGGCATGGCGTGCGCAGTCATCAGTCTGATCGTGTTTGGAAGTGAGAATTTAGTCATCCCTGCGATGATATTGATCATGGTGACGCTCTTATGCGGCGGGAAGACGGGGCTGCTGCCGGGATTAAGGGAAAACGGGCAGAAAAACGGGCGCAGCGTCAGCAAAGAATAAAAAGCGGGCATTGAAATGATTGACTGACATAGAAAAGAGGGAGGATGATCCTATGGTACTGACACCGGTTCAGACAATGATCATGATCGCGGCAATCGCATTCGGAACGATGCTTACGCGTTTTGCACCGTTTATATTGTTTCCGGAGAAAAAACAGCCGCCGAAAGTGATTCTTTATCTCGGAAGCGTGATACCGTGTGCGATGATGGGGCTTTTAGTTGTGTATTGTTTCAGAAATGTTTCTTTTTTATCAGGCACGCACGGGCTGCCGGAGGCGCTCGCCGTTTTGTTTATCATTGTACTGCATCAGTGGAAACATCATACGCTGCTCAGCATCGGAGGCGGTACACTGCTTTATATGGTATTGGTGCAGTTTGTATTTTGAGCGGCAGGGATAACAATTTTCTATTGTTAATAGAAAATCTTTGATTATAAAAGAAGATTTTTTAGTCTTACAATAAAATCTTTTATTTTATTTGAATATCTTTGAAAAGTTTGTAACGAAAACAGGATACCGCGGTCTAACCGATGAAAGCGAGGTGATCGGCGTGGACTTTGAGGGGCTGTACCAGACCTATTATATGAGCGTGTATTCCTTTGTCATGACGATCGTAAAAAATGCGCATATGGCGGAGGAGATCACACAGCAGACATTTTATAAGGCACTGCATGGTCTGTCGAAGTTTGGCGGAAGATCCAGTCAGCTCACGTGGCTCTGCGCGATCGCAAAGAACACGGCATTTGGCGAGTTAAAGAAGCAGAAACGGTTTGGGCAGCAGGTTTCGGAGGAAGAGCTTCCTGCCGTGAGCGGAGCGGTAGACAAAGCGGAGGAGGAAGCTCTGACGCTGCGCGTCCATCAGCTTCTGCATGAGATGGAGGAGCCTTATAAGGAAGTTTTTCAGCTTCGTGTATTCGGGGAATTATCGTTTGCCAAGATCGGCGTGATCTTCGGGAAAACGGAAAACTGGGCCAGAGTCACTTATCACCGCGCAAAGTGTAAGCTACAGGAAAGGATGGATGACAATGGATGAAAAAAAATATTCATGCGGTCTGATCCGGGATCTGCTGCCGTTATACTGCGATAAGGTGTGCGGCGAGGAGAGCAGGAGGATCGTGGAAGAGCATTTGGAGGAATGCGGCGAATGCCAAAGGCTTTCCGAACAGATGAAAGACGAAAGGATGGAACGTCTTTTGACGAGAGAGGCAGGCGGCGTCTTGGAGCATCACCGGAAAAAAGAAAAGAGAGCAGCCGTGACGGCGGGGATGGTGACGTCGGCAGTGCTGCTCGTGCCGGTGATCGTCTGCTTTATCTGTAATCTGGCGGTGGGTCATGCGCTGGACTGGTTTTTTATCGTATTAACGGCGCTGCTTGTCGTTGCAAGTCTGACGGTGGTGCCGATGCTTACGGAGGAGCACAGATTATCCAAAACGGTACTCAGTTTTGCCGCGTCTCTGCTGTTGCTGCTACTCACCTGTTGTATTTATGCAGGCGGGAACTGGTTCTTTGTGGCGGCGGTTCCCGTGGTATTCGGGCTTTCGGTCGTCTTTTTGCCGTTTATCGTGCGCCAGATGCCGCTGCCGGAGCAGGTATGCTGTCATAAGGGATTGCTCGTGATGCTGTGGGATACGCTTTGGCTGTATGGGATCATTATCGTGTGCGGACTTTATGCGGGCGGTGAGTATTACTGGCATAACGGACTTTTGATCACGTCATGGTGTCTGCTGCTTCCGTGGCTGATCTTTGTGACGGCACGGTATGTGAAATGTCATCCGCTAACGAAAGCGGGAATCATTTTGGTGATCATTGGGTGCTTTAACGGAACCATAAACGACATGGTTACGCAGATCGTACTGCCGAAAGGCAGTACGTACGCCCCTTCTTTGGTAAGGGCAGTCACGCGGGGGAATCTGATCGACTGGTCAAGCTGGCAGAACCGTGACGATACGCTGATCTTAATCATCATGATCGGATTAGTGACGATCGGAGCAGCCTGTATCGCGGCGGGAATCGTGTGCGGCAGGAGAAAGAAGCAGAAAGGAAAGCGGGAGTTGTGAGGTAAGCTTGGGAGGGACTTCCGGGATTTTCGGAGAAATTTGGCGGAATGAAGCGCAGCGGGCATATGCCTGTCTGCGCTTGTTTTTTAGTGCGCCCGGCGGGCGCACGTTGACAGGATTTTATGACGGGTTGCTCGTGAAGACAGAGTAAGAGAAATGATAGATTTGAATTGTAATTTAATATACACGATAAAAATCGGGAATGTGGACATAATGCGGACTTGACAAAAAAAACTGATCATGATAAACTGTGATTAGTAGTACTACTATGAACAGAAAACAATACAAATTGAAGGAGGATTGCCATGAGAAAATTTAAGAAAATGATATTTGGAATGGCGCTGGCTATGAGTATCTTTGTTGGAAGCGCGGGTTCGTGTTATGCGGCGGCGAGAGCTACGAGCAATATTACCATTGATGTCACCAAAACCCGAATTGTCGGGAAGTTTGAGTATGGGGAGGCGGGGCATCAGATCAAGGTGGTCGTGAATTATTTAGAACAAGATTCGAAAGGCTACTTTAGAGATGGCAGTGCCAGCGATACACAGTTTGGCAATGTTACAACGGCATATGTATCAAGGCCTAATACGGAAGGGTATCAATACATAAGCGGATATGCGCTAGGCTATGTGGACGGCGTTAAGAAGGCGATATCGGGAGAGGCATACGCATAAACAATGAGAAACGTAATCATCAAAAAACAAATCCGATTTGTGAAGGGTATCCGGTTTTTCTGTGCGCTGACGGCAGGATTGTTTCTGCTGTCAGCCTGCGGGAAAACAGCAACGGAGAATTCGGCAGGTATATCTGCGCCGACACAATCCGGCGCGGTAGAATCTGATTTTGAATATCAGTTTGTGGCGGAATCGGAAAACGGGTATTATTTTTGGGAGCGGATCAGTCCGGACCGGCTGAATACCCGATTGCTGTTTATGGATCGGGAATCGGGGGGAGTGGTGCCTTTATGCAACAGACCGGACTGTAACCATGAAGGTTTGGAATGTAATGCATATTATCCGGAAATAAATTTCCATACAGCGGGGGTCGATAAGAAATATCTCCAATACTATGAGGGAGAGCTTTATGCAGTAGGTCTCAGTGAGGATGCTTATGTTTCTGTGTTCCGTATTAAAGCGGACGGCTCCGAATGGGAACTCAGCACAAAGCTTTACAGGACGGACTATGCCCGCACAGGTCATTGGAAACCACCGGAATTATTGATCAATGGCGGATATGTCTATTTCGTGGACTGGTATCAGACGGTCAAGAGACTGGAGCGCATACCGATCGGCGGCGGAACGTCCGAGATCGTGTTTGAAGGGAGTCCTGATGCGTCGGCGGTCGATATCTATCGATTCGAGATCAATGCCGGATCATTATCTTTTCAAGTGATAAGCTATCAGGACGACAGTCCGGAGAATATTGTGCAAGAATTATATTGTTATGATCCGGAAACCGGACAGTGCAGCTTGACGAAGAACATTGGAGGTTCGTATTCCATATGGAATGATTTTGTTTATTATGAGAATAGCGAAGGACTCTGCCGCTATTCGATGCAGGACGATACTGTAGAAGTTTTGGTCGATCAGCCGATGAATGTTCCTAATATTACTCTCACAAAGGAGTATATAATCCTTTGCGATCAGATGGCGGACTGTGTGCTGAACTTATATGATTATGAGGGGAAAAAGCTTACCACAGTTCCTAATACATTGGGGATGTTTTGGTATTTTGGCGGAAACTCAGAGATTCTGTTTGGGGAATGCCGTGCTGAGATTGGAAGGAAGCTGTGCTATTTAGATCTCACCCGCCCGCTCGACGAACTGCAATGGGAGGAACTGCAGGCGGATTAAGTTTTTTTTCGGAAACGTGGTGATTAAAGTGGCTTGTATGAAACGGGAATTGTGTACGGCGTGAGAAAGAAGGGATATAGGGCAGGATTTTTTTGTGGGACTACCGTTCGGGAAGAGTAAGGAAAATGGTAGATTAGAAATATAACTTAATATATATGAAAAAAAATAAAACATGGAAATAATGCAGATTTGACGGAAAAATCCAAGCATGATAAACTGTGATTAGTAGTACTGTTATTGACAAGAATTATATAAATCCAGGAGGGATTTATATGAAGAGGATCAAAAAGATGGCATTGGGAATGGCGCTGGCAATCGGGTTGTTTGCCGGAAGCGCGGGTTCGTGCTATGTGGCGGCAGATAGCGTCAAGGTAGAATTAACAGCGGATATTACTGCGGTCAGAGCATATGGAAAACTTGTGTATAATGAGGCGGGGCATCAGATCAAAGTAACCGTTTTTTATCAGGAACAAGGTTCTGATGGGTTAGTGAGAGGAGGGTCGGTCAGCGATGTTCAATTTGGCAATGTTACGACCGCGGTTGCATCTAGAAATAACGCTGCTGGATACAAATTTATATGGGGTAACGTTTTTGGCGAAGTGGATGATTATGTGGTAGCTACATCAGGAGATATCTATGTAAAATGAGAAGAAATAATAATTATGGGCATCTAGGTGTTAAACTGTTTTTCGTGTTGGCGATAGGAGCATTTCTATTGTCGGCGTGTGGGAAAGCTGGAGAGGACAATCCGGCGGGGGCATCCGCGCCAACGGAATCAGATGCAATAGAATCCGATTTTGAATATCCTTTTGTTGCCGAATCAGAAAACGGGTTCTATTTTTGGGAGCATAGGAGTGAAGAGAGATATGTTCCGCGTCTGATGTTTCTTGATAAGGAGAGCGGTAAAGTCGTGCCATTATGTAATAAACCGGACTGCATGCATGAGGGAAAAGAATGTAATGCCCGTTTTCCTGATTTGGATTTTGGGGAGGATGGGATTGATAAACATTATCTGCAATATTATGAAGGCAGTCTTTATGCAGTCGGTGTTAGTTCGGACAATTATGTGTCGTTGTTTCGTATTGAGCCGGACGGTTCGGAATGGGAGATCAGCACAAAACTATATAGAGCGGACTATGCAGCAACGGGTCAATGGCGTACATTGGATATATGGATAAATGACGGGTATGTGTATTTTTCGGATGCCAAACAAAAAAAAGCGAAGCTGGAACGGATGCCGATTGGCGGCAGATCGGGTGAAGTGCTCTTTGAGGGAGACAGTGATGCTGTGGAAGTGCAGATTTTTCGAATAGAGTGTAGCCAAGAAGAGCAGTGTGTTTTTTTTCAGGCAAGGATTTTTGAAGATGAAAGCATCGAGCATTCTGTAGGCGGATTGTATCAATATGATATATTTTCAGGGGAATGCAGTTTGGTAAAAATAGATTTATCTGGGCCGTATACTGTGCGGAATGGTAAGGTGTATTATGGAAGTATGGAAGGACTTTGTCGTTATTCCATACAGGATCGTACCGTGGAAGTTTTGTCAGATCAGCCCATTGAAGTTCCGAATATTACCCTCACAAGAGATTATATCATTCTTTGTGATCAGATGGAGGGCGGCGATCTGATTATTTATGATTATGAGGGAACGCAGGCTGCAAAGGTTTCCGGTGAACTGAGGCCAACCTGGTATTTCGGGGGTAATTCGGAAATGCTGTTTGCAGAGTGCGTGTATGATAATAAAACAAGGCTGTGCTATTTAGATCTCACCCGCCCGCTCGACGAACTGCAATGGGAGGAACTGCAGGCGGATTAAGTTTTTTTTCGGAAACGTGGTGATTAAAGTGGCTTGTATGAAACGGGAATTGTGTACGGCGTGAGAAAGAAGGGATATAGGGCAGGATTTTTTTGTGGGACTACCGTTCGGGAAGAGTAAGGAAAATGGTAGATTAGAAATATAACTTAATATATATGATAAAAAAATAAAACATCGAAATAATGCAGACTTGACGGAAAAATCCAAGCATGATAAACTGTGATTAGTAGTACTATTATGAACAAGAATTATATAAATCTAAGGAGGGATTTATATGAAGAGGATCAAAAAGATGGCATTGGGAATGGCGCTGGCAATCGGGTTGTTTACCGGAAGCGCGGGTTCGTGTTATGCGGCGTCAAGCAGTATCGTAGCGGAAATTACTGCAAGTAGGGCATATGGGAAGTTCGTGTATGCTGAAGCAGGGCATGAGATTAAAGTGACTGTTTATTACAAAGAAAGAGATGCGAGGGGATCCGTCACGGCAAATACGATCAGTGATGTTCAACACGGAACCGTTACGGCGGCGGTTGTGTCAAGAAACAGTCCATCTGGTTATCAATATACATGGGGACAGGCATTCGGTTATGTAGATGGGGATACGGTTGCCTCATCGGGAGCTGTTACTGTGCAATGATGAGATCAGGAATGGGAAGATGGATGAAAAAGGAAAGGGATATTCTAAGAGGCATCAGATTGTTTTGTATACTGGCGGCAGGAGCATTCCTGCTGCCAGCCTGTGAAAAAACAGTGGTAAATGACAAAGATCGCGTAGTTGTGCAGCCGGAATCCGCAGAGAGGTTATCGGATTTTGAGTATCAGCAGGTGGCGGAATCGGAAAGCGGATATTATTTTTGGGAACGATTTACTCCAAGCCAATTTTATCCAAGGTTGATGTTTATGGACAAAGAATCCGGGCGGACGGTGCCTTTGTGCAGTAAACCGGATTGTAGTCATGTGGGGAAGGAGTGTAATGCATATTTTCCCGAAATGGAATGGGGGGAGAATGGTTTTTCTAAGGATTATCTTCAATATTATGAGGGTAGTCTTTATTCGGTTGGTCTTACAGAAGATAGTTATGCCGCAATTTTTTGTATCAAAGCGGATGGTTCTGAATGGGAGATCAGCACCAAGTTATACAGAACAGATTATGGTTCCAGTGGGCATTGGCGTACCCCGGAAATATTGATTAATGGCGGGTATGTATATTTCATAGATAATAAACAGGATCATATGAAATTGGAACGAATACCGTTGGGCGGAGGATTAGCAGAGACTGTATTTGAGGTGGAAAGCGATGCGGTCTATGTTCAAGTTTATAGAATGGAAGCAAATGCTGGGGACTTGTTTTTTCAAGTTTTTATCATTATGAACGATGGAAATAGCCTGACAAATGGTGATTTATATCGGTATCATATGGCAAGCAGACAGTGCAGTTTGATAAAAGAAGGTATTTTTAGCCCTTACTCCGTACAAGACGGCTTTGTATATTACGGAAGCTCGGAAGGACTTTGTCGTTATTCAATAAAGGATGATGTGATACAAGTCCTAAATGACAGGTCATTGGATGTTCCGAATATTACGCTTACGAAGGATTATATTGTTTTGTGCCGTCAAATGTCAGACAATATACTGACCCTTTATGATTATGAGGGAAATGAGCTTGCTACGGTTCCAAACATGTTAGGGCTGCACTGGTATTTCGGCGGTAATGCTGACAAACTGTTTGGGGAATGTACGGATGAGGTTGGTTTGAAGTTGTGCTATTTAGACCTCACCCGCCCGCTCGACGAGCTGCAATGGGAGGAGCTGAAGGCGGAGTAAGGATCAATCCGGTCCGTTTAGGGATACCGCTTTATAGAGTATGCACCAGGCATCAGCATTACAGCCGCTGGCAGGCTTAGCCGTGGCAAGGTTAGGGAACGTGAGAAAATAAATATGGAATGGAAGAAAATTCTGATCAACCGAAAACTGGCAGGCATTCTGATCGTGCTGTTTATTGTACAGATGTTTGTGTTTGGAGATCAGATCCGGAAGAATGACAGCAAATGGGAAGAAAGAAACGGTCAGGCGTATGAGGTATACTTAAAAGAGCAGGAACAGCGGCATATTGATACATACCATGCCAAAGTGCAGGCAGTGATGGAACAGGCGGATGCGCTTAACGGTATCAGCATTTTTGCACAGGATGAAAGCTTTTCAAAAAGAAATGTGGCGCAGACAAAGAAAGCGTTTGAACCGCTGCTCGATTTAGAACTGACTTATGTAAAAGGGCGGACGGTCACGGAATTTTTCTCTTTTCGGTTTGGGGGAATGTGCGCGTTTGTGTGCGGGATACTCATTGCGTTTGCGCTGAGTGAAGTCATGCAAAAAAGCATCCGGCGGATCACCTATCCGACAAGACACGGAAGGCTGCGGCTGGCATTTGAAAAAATCGCTGCGCTGTTTACATGGGCTTTTGGAATAACGCTTTTATTTCAGTCCGGTATTTTTTTGGAGGGGCTTGTGCTGTTTCGGGAGAATCCTCTGACGCTGTTATCCTGTCCGGCGCAGACCTTTTCCTGCCTTGCGGATTTTCCGCTAAAGATTCCGGTTTGGCAGGCATTGCTCCTCTATCTGCTTTACAGGACATGGATCTTGTCGGTGGCGATGACGGCGGCGTGGGCTTTGGCGCTGCTGTTAGACCATGTGATATTGGCGGCTGGAGTCTTGGGCGGTTTTATAGCGGCTGAGTATTTTCTTTTTATAAAAATAGACACGAACAATGTATGGAAGCTGCTCAAGTTCTGTAATATTTGGTATGAGACGGCAGAAAGCGGGTATTTTACAGACTATCATAATCTGAACGTACTGGAATATGCGGTTGACCGGAATGCTGCGATTATCATGGTGCTTGCGGCTGTTTATCTGATCAGCGTGGCGGCGGGAATCACAGTCTGCTGCAGGCGCTACCCATGCGATTCCAAAGTCAGAAGGCTTCAGCGGACGCTGCTTGCGGTCAAAGTCAGGATGGAGCGGCTTCGCGGAAGATTTTTGGAAAAACGTTCGCTCACAGGGATGGAATGCTACAAGGTTTTAATCAGCCAAAAAGGAATGGCTGCGATCCTGCTGCTTTCGCTGCTGCTCTGCTATCGGGCGGACTTTACACAGATCAGACGATCTACGCAGCAGGAGCTTTATTATGCGTTTATGGATCACTATCAGGGTGAACCGGGGGAAGCTTCCGACAGGGAGATTGCGGAGCTTGCGGATAAACTGGAGCAGATCGACCTCACGTTTGCACAGCAGTATGCAGAGGCGGCTGATGCGGACACAAGAATCACACTCTCTTTATGGTACAGCTCGTTTGACGAGGAGCGCCTCTTCTTAAAGCAGATTCAGGAACAGACCGAATATTTGAAAAATAAATATCAGGAGTCGGGGATTCGCGTCTGGTATGTGAATCTATACGGTTATGACCACTTGCTGGAGGATGATGATGCGATGCTGAATCTTGGCATGCTGATCGCTGTACTGTGGCTCTGCATCGCGGCGTATCTTGGAGAAGGCAGGAGCGGTATGGCATGTATGATCAATAGCTGTTACCGGGAAAAAGCATTATACCGGACGAAGCTGCGGCTTGCTGTCATCTTTACTTCTCTCCTTTATGCGGCGGTGCGTGTGTTTGCGATCTTTTCCGTAGCGGCTGTTTATGGGATATACGGAGCCGGTGCGCCGGTACAGAGTATTCCGGCATTGGCTGATATCCGTGTTCACTGTACGGTCTGGCAATATTTTTTGTTCAGGTATGCGGGAGTTTATCTAGGCTTTTTGGTGATTGCGATGATCGTATGTAAGTTATTGGAAACTATCGTGTGCAAAAAGGGATTACGCAATGGAATTAAAAATCGAAAATTTATCTAAAAGTTTTGGCGATGTAAAAGCGTTAAATCATATCAATTATACGTTTGCTCCCGGCGTCTACGGGATTCTCGGTCCAAACGGCGCGGGAAAGAGCACACTGATCAACCTCATTACCAATAATATCGCAAGGCAGGAAGGACGGATCCTGTGGAACGGTCAGGATATTTTGAAGGGGAATAAAGAATATAGAAAAGTTTTGGGATATATGCCGCAGCAGCAGGGGTGTTATGAGGATTTTACAGCGGGTGCTTTTTTAATGTATATGGCACACCTAAAAGGGCTTGATAAAAGAGTCGCGAAAGAGCGGGCGAAAGAATTGCTGGAGACCTTTCATCTGGAATCTGCGCGTAATAAGCGGATCGGCGGTTTTTCGGGCGGAATGAAGCAGCGGCTATTATTGGCGCAGGCGCTCCTAAATGATCCGGAGCTGTTGATCTTAGACGAGCCGACGGCAGGAGTCGATCCGGAGGAGCGGATCCATATCCGGAATTATGTGAGTCAGATCGCGACGAACCGGATCGTGCTCTTAGCGACGCATATTGTTTCGGATATCGAGGCGGTCGCAAAAGAAATTCTCATCATGAAAGCCGGAACCGTGATTGAGAGCGATACGCCGGGCAGACTGATCGCGAAAGTAGGGAAGTGCGTTTTTCAGATGGACATTGCGGAAGCGGAGCTGGCGATGATGCAGGAGAAGTATTTGATCAGCAATATCAGGAAAAGCGAAAAAGGGCTGACCCTGAAATTGATTTGTGAGCAGCCGCCTGAGAATGCATGCCCCGAACAGGCAGTGAACCTTGATGACGTCTATTTGTATTATATAAGCAATAGCGAAACGCCTAAATAAAGTGTTTGGTTAGTGCAAAATATATTTTCAAATGCGGAAAGAATGTACGCAATAAGAGCGGGAAAATGCGTGCAAACGGTTGACAACAGTGCGGATAGGATGGTAGTCTATAAAAAGAAAATTCGTGAGGGAGTAGTTTGCATGCCGCCATGTGGTGTCCTGCCGGATCGGGCAGGCTTTTCAGACGCGCATGTGGTAAGTCAACATACTGACCGATCAGGTCTGGCTTATCTGAAATAACGAGACTCATGTATGACCGTGCAGGTGGTACATGGAGTCTGTTTTTTTGTCCGGTATGGCTTGCGCTGTAGCGGATTTTTTATGTCTGCTTTCTGACAACCAAAAGTGGAATGAAAGGGCGGAAGCTGATCAAGAGGAGGTTTTGTATGGGATTTGCGGAATTGTTCGTTTTGGCGGTCGGGCTGTCGATGGACGCGTTTGCGGTGTCGGTGTGCAAGGGGCTGGCAATGAAGAAATGCAGCCTGAAAAATGCGATGCTGTGCGGCGTGTGGTTTGGAGGGTTTCAGGCGCTGATGCCGTTTATCGGCTATCTGCTCGGTTATCGTTTTAGACGCTATATCACGGCGATCGATCACTGGATCGCATTTGTGCTGCTTTTAGTGATTGGCGCGAATATGGTAAAAGATGCGTTTGGGGCGGAGCAGGAGACGAATGCGGATATGGATGTGAAGACCATGTTCCTGATGGCGGTCGCGACAAGTATTGACGCGCTTGCGGTCGGGATCACGTTTGCTTTCCTGCCGGATACGAATATCGTTGCTGCCGTGCTGTTTATCGGCTGTGTCACGTTTGCGCTTTCCACGGCAGGCGCGAAGCTTGGGAATGTGTTTGGCGCAAAATATCGCAAAGGCGCGGAGTGTGCGGGCGGCGCGATCCTGATCCTGCTCGGCATAAAGATCCTCCTAGAACACCTTGGGGTATTTTAGCGATTGCACATAAGCCACACATCTCAGAAGAATCGCGAAGCGATTCTTCGAACGACTCACGCTCCAGCGTGAGTCGTTTGCCACCTGCCGCTTGCCCCGCAGGGCAGAACAAGCCCGTTTGAAGTCACGGGCAGCCCGATCTCATCCGCCACAGCCGTTCCGCCGAAACGGGGGGTAAGGACGGTCCCTATCATGTAGGAAAGGACGGCAGGCTGTAAGCCTGTCGTGTAGGAATTGATCAAAAAGAACAACGGTTTTTTTGACAATACCTGACTTGTCAGCTCAATAAAGAAGAAGATGGAATCTTCCATTTTCCAAATCTCGCCCTTGGGGCCCCTGCCGTAAGAAGGAGGGTCCATGATGACGGCATCATAGCAGTTTCCCCTGCGAAGCTCGCGTTCCACAAATTTCACGCAGTCATCCACAAGAAAACGGATCGGTGCGCCGGAAAGCCCGGATACCGCCGCGTTTTCTTTTGCCCATGCCACCATGCCTTTTGAGGCGTCTACATGTGTGACAGCGGCTCCGGCGCGGGCGGCGGCAAGCGTTGCGCCTCCGGTGTAAGCGAACAGATTTAAGACTTTGATCGGACGGTTAGCCTCACGGATCAGGGAAGAGAACCAGTCCCAGTTTGCAGCCTGTTCCGGAAACAGGCCGGTATGCTTAAAGTTGAACGGTTTTAAGCGGAAAGAGAGCGAAAGCGGCGCATAGGAGATCTGCCATTCTTCGGGGAGGTTGTGAAATTCCCACTCTCCGCCGCCTTTGCTGCTTCTGTGATAATGACCGTTTCTTTTTTTCCAGCCAGTGTCTGTTTTTGGCGTATTCCAAATAACCTGCGGGTCAGGACGCACGAGCAGATAACTGCCCCAGCGTTCCAGCTTTTCTCCCGATGATGTATCCAGTACTTCATAGTCTTTCCAGTTTTGTGCGATCCACATAATGACAGAATCCTCCTGCCTTGGTATAATAGCCCTGCCCGCACGGCAGAGCCGGGTTTTCTTGATACAATAAATATACACAACCTATGGACATTTGGCAAATGATTGTTTATTCTTATACAAGAACGCAAGGACAAACGGAAGGAGTATCGGGATGTATCGTATTTTGATCGTGGAGGATGATGAGGGAATTGCCGAGGGCGTGGAGCATCAGATTTGTGGCTGGGGTTTTGAAGCGCGCTGCGCTGCGGACTTCAGGGATGTGATCGGAGAGTTTCTCGCGTTTGACCCGCAGCTTGTGCTGATGGATATCGGGCTTCCTTTTTTTAACGGATATCATTGGTGTACAGAGATCCGAAAGCTGTCCAGTGTACCGATTGTTTTTTTATCGTCGGCGTCGGATAATATGAATATCGTGATGGCAATGAATATGGGCGGAGATGATTTTATCACCAAACCTTTCGACAGCAATGTGCTGATCGCGAAAATACAGGCAATCCTGCGCAGAACCTACGATTTTGCGGCGGCACCGGCAGTCATGAGCCACCGCGGGGCGGTGCTTAACATGGATGATGCGACGCTTTCTTACGGAGGGGAAAAGATCGATCTGACCAAAAACGAGTACCGTATCCTGCAGGCGCTGCTCGAAAAAAGGGGAAAAGTCGTCAGCAGGGATTCCCTGATGCAGAAGCTGTGGGAATCGGATGAGTTTGTGGATGAAAACACACTGACGGTCAATGTGACAAGACTTCGCAAAAAGCTGAATGCTGCGGGGCTGGAGGATTTTATTACTACGAAGGTGGGAATGGGGTATCTGGTTGAATGAAACGTTTTTATTCTTATTTAAGAACGAGAAAAAAAGCGATCGGCGGTGTCCTGCTCGTAATGGCAGTTGCGATATTGACTCTTGTGCTATATCAGGTTCCGTGGCAGGCGATGACTTATGTGGCTGCAGAGTGTGCCGGAATCGGAATGATTCTGATGGTCATGGATTATCTGCCATGGCGTGACCGCTGCCTGCGGCTGGAGGGCGTCAAAAAAGAAATCGCGTTAAGTCTGGAGCATCTTCCGGAACCGTGGGACGGCGTCAGCGAGGCGTATGATGCTCTTGTGCGCCGGTTATTCGCAGAGCTTGGCGGTGAAAGAACACATTGGTCAGCGAGTCATAAGGATATGATCGAATATTATACAGCGTGGGTGCATCAAATCAAAACGCCAATTGCAAGCATGCGATTAAAACTGGAAGAGCGTGATGACAAAGAGGCGCGTGCGCTGTCCGTAGAGTTGAGCCGCATCGAGCAGTATGTGGAAATGGTTCTGACTTATCTGCGTCTGGATGCGGGGACGACGGACTATTGTTTTGCGGTCTGTGATCTGGACGATATCTTGAAACAGGCGATCCGCCGTTTTGCCCACTTTTTTATCGGAAAGAAGCTGAGTCTTTCTTATAAGCCGACTCATTATCAGGTATTGACGGATGAAAAGTGGCTGCTGTTTGTTATCGAGCAGGTGCTGTCGAATGCGTTGAAATACACGAAAGAAGGGCAGATTTCCATTGAGATGCAGGATGAGGTGCTGACCGTCAGAGATACCGGGATCGGGATCGACGCAGAAGATCTGCCGCGCATTTTTGAGAAAGGTTACACCGGTTTTAACGGAAGGCGGGATAAAAAAGCAAGCGGGATCGGTCTTTATCTGTGCAGACGGATCACAACAAACTTAGGACATCATATCTGGGCGAATTCGGTGCTTGGTGAGGGCACCGCGGTCTGTATCAATCTGCACAGGGACATGGTGGAACATGAATAACAGGCGCAGTATTACGGTTATGCTGCACATAGCGGGGCTTACAAAACTGTAAGCATACACGGGGGAAATGTAAGCTGATTCGATGGCGGACCATTTCTCTTTTTTTGTAAGATGGGCATAGATCATAGAAACGCCCAAATATGGGATTGGGACTGTGTAAAATATACAATCCAACGCAGGCACGCTCTCGCTGCCCTCTGCTCGCAGCAGTACATAAGATGCCAAAGTACGGCATCTAAGTACTGGCGGCATCGGAGCACCTGCTTATGGATCTGTATATTTTGCACAATGATATATGTTATCAAAGAGCGTTTCGCAATCACTTGAATTTCGCATAATCGAAAGGAGTAACGATCACAATGGCTATATTGGAAGTTCAAAATGTCAGAAAAGTTTACACGACCCGCTTTGGCGCACATCAGGTTGAGGCGCTGAAGGATGTTTCATTCAGCGTGGAAAAAGGAGAATATGTGGCGATCATGGGAGAGTCCGGTTCCGGTAAGACGACGCTCCTAAATATTCTTGCGGCGCTCGATAAGCCGACAGGAGGCAGCGTGCTTTTGGACGGAAGGGATATCACGACCGTGAAGGAATCCGAGATCGCGTCTTTCCGGCGTGACCGTCTGGGTTTTGTTTTTCAGGACTTTAACCTGCTGGATACGTTTTCGGTGCGCGACAACATTTATCTGCCCCTCGTATTGGCTGGTTCAAAATTGAAAGAAATGGAAGATAGAATCAGACCAATTGCAAAGCGTCTCGGGATTTCAGAACTGCTTGACAAGTATCCGTATGAGTTATCGGGAGGGCAGAAACAGCGAACGGCAGTGGCGCGTGCGCTGATTACGAATCCACGTTTGATTCTGGCGGACGAGCCGACGGGCGCGCTGGACTCAAAGGCGACGGATGAACTGCTGCGGCTGTTTTCCAATATCAACGCAGACGGTCAGACAGTTTTGATGGTAACACATTCCGTGAAGGCGGCAAGTCATGCGGGGAGGGTCCTGTTCATCAAGGACGGTGAGGTCTGGCATCAGCTTTACCGCGGCAATCTGACAAATGAGGCGCTATATCAGCGGATCTCCGATACGCTGACCGCGATTGCGACAAGCGGAGAAGAGAATTGACGGGAAAGGGGTGCATCGATGATGAAAGGGATCTATTATCCAAAACTGGCATGGTTGGGAATCAAAAGAAATAAACAAGTATACATTCCATTCATACTGACCGGAATCGGAATGGTGATCATGTATTATATTATCACATTTTTAGAGGGAAGCGATGCGCTGTACCGGATGAGCGGTGGACAGACGCTTCAGGCAACGCTTGGTTTCGGCGTGTATGTGATGTCTTTTTTTACCGTGATCTTTATGTTCTACACAAATTCTTTTTTGATCCGCAGAAGAAAGAAGGAATTTGGATTATACAATATTCTGGGGATGGGAAAGTGGAATCTTGCGCGGATGCTCGTTTGGGAAAACCTGATCATTTATACGATCTGTGTTTTGGCAGGACTGCTTTTTGGCATTTTATTTTCAAAGCTGGCGGAGCTTGGGGCAGTGCATATGATCGGATTGGGACCGACTTATCAGTTCCGCATATCCGTGGAGGCTGTCAGGCATGTAATCTGTCTGTTTGCAGTCGTGTTTGGATTGATTCTTGTGAATAATCTGCGCTCGATCCATGTTTCGAAACCTGTGGAATTGCTGCGGAGCGAAAATGTCGGGGAAAAACCGCCCAAGGTCAACTGGTTTTTGGCGCTGCTCGGTGTGCTGGTGCTTTGCGCTGCCTACTATCTGGCAGTCTCGATTCAGAATCCGATGGCGGCGATGGTGTGGTTTTTTGTGGCGGTCATGATGGTGATCGCGGCGACTTATCTGCTGTTTATCAGCGGATCTGTGGCGCTGTGCAGACTATTACAGAAGAATAAGAAATTTTATTACCGGACGAATCATTTTGTGGCGGTGTCTTCCATGAGTTATCGCATGAAGCGCAATGGCGCGGGTCTTGCATCGATCTGTATTCTTTCTACAATGGTATTAGTGACGCTCTCCTCTACGGCATGCCTGTTTTTTGGAAAAGAAAGCGGTCTTAAGCTGCGTTACCCACGGGAGATTGTACTAAATTCGATAAGCGTAGATAAGGAAACAGCGGATGCGGTGCGGAGCATGGCGCGGGAGGCGGCGGCAGACGCCGGTAAACAGACACAGGAGGAAGTGTTTTACCGATATCTGGAAGTGGCGGGAGAATGCACGGACGATCATGTGAACACAAAGGATGTTTCACTTGGATATTCATTCGGAGGGGATCATTCGACCATTGACTTATTGATTGTTCCGGTCGAAGATTATAACGAGCTGACCGGTGAGCAGGAGACGCTGATGCCCGGCGAGGCGCTGATCGGCATGACAAAGAACGGGCAGTATTCCTATGATACGATCACGATCGAGGGATTAGAACCGCTGTGCATAAAGGGGACCGTCGGTAAACTGCCGCCGAACGGCAATGAGACGGCAGCGATCTTTCCGTCCATTTATCTGTTTGTGCCGGATTTCGAACGGTTTGTAGAATTTTATCGGGGAGAAGGCGCGGAATCTGCCTATGTGACGGAACACAGCTATTACGGATTCGATCTTTCCTGTGCGGATCAGGAACAGCGGCAGGTCGCGGGAGCGATTGCTGACCGGATCAGGGAGCTGCAGTCACGGGATGAAACGTTTCCGCGTGTCTGGGTCGAAAGCATTGCCGGGGAAAGGGATGATTTTTACAGCATGTACGGAAGCTTGTTCTTTTTGGGTATCCTGCTCGGTCTTGTGTTCGTGTTTGCTACCGTGCTGATCATTTATTATAAGCAGATTTCCGAGGGGTACGAGGACCGCGCGAAATTTGATATCATGCAAAAGGTCGGCATGACCGGACGGGAGATCAGGAAAAGCGTGAATTCCCAGGTGCTGACGGTATTCTTCCTGCCGCTTGTCACGGCGGGGATACACATGGCGTTTGCGTTTCCGCTCATCAATAAGATCATGATCCTGTTTAACGCGGTGGATCTGTCCCTGTTGATCTGGACGACGGTCATTTGCTTTTTGATATTTGGTTTCTTCTATATCCTGATATATCGCATGACGTCCCGCGCATACTTAAAGCTTGTGAGCAAGGGCTGAACTGCCATGTTGTTGTAAAAATGGTTGAATGCCAAAGCGAATTTTCGTGTTGTAAAAATTTATGGCTGTACCCTTTCAAGTAGGAAAAAAGTGTGTTATAATAATGACTAAAGTACTATTTTCTCTCAAAGAGGATCGGCCTATGAAGAAAAAGAGAAAGATGATCGCGGTGTTGGCGATCTATTTGGAAAACAGTTATCAGACTAGAATCATGGACGGTATATTTACCCAGTGTCAGCGCTACGGATATGATGTTGCCGTGTTTGCACCGCTTGTCCAGTCGATTCATTCAGATAAAGATTATTTGAATGCTGAGTGGAATATTTACAGTCTGGTCAATTTTGATAAGTTTGACGGTGTGATCGTGACAGCACTTCCGATGCACGCGAATGGAAACGCGCCTATTTATCAGGAGCTTGTCGATCTGGTAAAAAAGAAATGCCGCAAGAAGGTGGTTTCGATCGATTATCCGTTTGATGGCAGTGAGACGGCTTTTACGAATGACCGGAAAGCTTTTTATGAGATCACGGAGCATGTTTTTGATGTGCACCACTGCAGAAATGTTTATTTCCTGAACGGATTTGCGGGGCTGAATGTGTGCAGGGAACGTTTGGCGGGATATCAGGATTACCTGACAAAGCATCATCTTCCGTTTGACGAAAAGAAAGTGTTTGACGGGGATTTCTGGTATGACTCGGGAGAACAGCTCGCAGACCGCATTTGTGCGGGAGAGCTTGACATGCCGGACGCAGTGATCTGTGCAAGCGATCATATGGCAGTCGGGCTGATGAACCGCCTGCTCTGGCATGGAATAAAGGTACCGGAGCAGGTGATCGTGACCGGCTATGATGCAACGAAGGAGTCAGCGATCAATGCAACAACGCTGACAACGTATGAGCCCGCGAATACGGTGACCGCGGAGGAAGCAGTCAACCTTCTGCATGCCGTGATCGATCCTGACGAGCCTGAGATCGAACCGGTCCATACGCTTAACATGAATCTGCATGTGGGAGACAGCTGTGGCTGCCATGCAGATCCGGAATATCTTCATAAAAAGATACATCGCTCTTTATATAATGTAAATTCATATATCAAAGCGATGCAGAAAGACACGACCGTTGACATCAGTGAGCTGCTTGACAGTTATCTGTTTGAGAATCTTGTGAGTGTCAGCGGTCCGCGCGAGTGTATTTATGAGATCTACAAGAATACTTATACGCTGCGCCCTTATAAGGATTTTTATATGTGCCTGCGGGAAGACTGGATGGATACGGAGACATCCATGATCGACGGTTATCCGGAGCGCATGAGACTCGTGCTGCATTCGGAGATGGCGACAAATTGGGATGATACGCAGGGAGTCAGCTTTACACCAAGCGACAAGGCAGGCGGGCGTTCTTTTTATACGGAAGAAATGCTGCCGGAATTGTTTGAGGAACGGGAAGAACCGATGGCGTTCTACTTTTCTCCAATCCATTTCGCGGAGCAGACGCTTGGCTATGCGGTACTGACAGCTGAGCTTTTACAGGAACGTAAGCTTGACTATGTGTTCCATAACTGGCTGCGCAACATCAATAATGCGCTGGAAATGATGCGTGTGCGCGGCAGGATCCAGACAAAATCTGAGATCGATGTGATGACCGGACTGTATAACCGCAGGGCGATGGAGAATAAATTAGAAGTGATCCGCCAGTTTGGAAAGGGCAAGATCCTGCTTGCGCTTGTTGCAGACTTAGACCGGCTCAAGTTTATAAATGATACTTACGGGCATCATGAGGGTGACTACGCGATCAAAGCGGTCGCGGAGGCGCTGATGTCATGCGCGACCGATAACGAGATCTGTGTCCGGAGCGGCGGGGATGAGTTTATCATACTTGGCGTGGATGAATATACGGAGGATGAGACGGACGAGAAGATCGCGCGTATTGAGGAGATCTGCGCCGCAAAAGGTGCGGAGGCGAGGAAGCCCTATGAGGTTTCTGCGAGTATTGGTTACTGCCTTGCAAGGCTCAGGGACGATACGAATGTGGATCTGCTGCTTGAGGTCGCAGACCAACGGATGTATGAAGTAAAACGAGAGCATCATAAAGCCCGGAGAGCATAGTAAAAATCATACGTAATAAATTTTTTCAAAAAGGGGGTTGTCAAACCTCCTTTTTTCGTGTATAGTAATCAATGCTGTGGCATGATAGCGTTGAAACGTGAGGTTGCTGTGGGCAGAAAACAGATAACTTCCCGCAGGTTTTCCGTGGAGCGAATGTCAAGTTTATAAAACTGGCGACAAGTCACTGTACCAACAAAGAGTCTACCGACGGTAGAAACGACGTGTTGTAAATCTGCATAGGCAGTGGAGCAGGAAATTCCTGCAGGGCTGTCCATAGCATGACACACACGGGAGAGTGTACAGTCACCGCTTGTCGTACTTCGATTGAAAAGTGCGAAAAGGAGGCGACTTTTTTTATGGCAAATCAGATTATGAGAATCACCCTGAAGGCATACGACCATCAGTTAGTGGATGCATCTGCCAAAAAAATCATCGAAACAGTTAAGAAGAACGGTTCCCAGGTGAGCGGACCGGTTCCCCTTCCTACCAAGAAGGAAGTTGTGACGATTCTTCGTGCGGTTCACAAGTATAAGGATTCCCGTGAGCAGTTCGAGCAGAGAACGCACAAGAGACTGATCGATATCATTGCACCCACACCGAAGACGGTCGATGCATTGCAGAGACTCGAGATGCCTGCCGGTGTCTATATCGACATCAAAATGAAGAACAAATAACAAACCTTCTACTAGTATGTGAACCGTTTGGTTCCGCCATGTAGAGCAAACAGGAGGTAAATGATGAAGAAAGCAATTTTGGCAACAAAGGTCGGAATGACACAGATCTTCGCGGAAGACGGAAGCCTCATTCCGGTTACGGTCCTTGAGGCCGGTCCGTGTGTGGTAACACAGGTCAAGACGCAGGAGAATGACGGCTACAGCGCCGTTCAGGTCGGATTCGCAGACAAGAAAGACAGAATCATCAACAAGGACAAGGGCGGTAACAGGGAAGTGATCCATGCACACGGCGTGAACAAGCCGTTAAAAGGACATTTTGAGAAAGCGGGCGTATCTTCGAAGAGATATGTGAGAGAATTCCGTTTCGAGAATGCTGAAGAATATGCATTGGCGCAGGAGATCAAAGCTGATATTTTTGCAGTCGGCGATAAGGTGGATGCGTCGGCGATCAGCAAGGGCAAGGGTTTTCAGGGCGCGATTAAGAGATTAGGCCAGTCGAGAGGCCCGATGGCGCACGGTTCCAAGTTCCATCGTCATCAGGGTTCCAACGGTGCCTGCTCCTCTCCGAGCCGCGTGTTCAAGGGTAAAGGTATGCCGGGACATATGGGCAGCAAGAAAGTCACGATCAAGAATCTCGAGGTCGTAAGAGTGGATGCAGAGAAGAATCTGCTTTTGGTCAAGGGTTCCGTACCCGGACCGAAGAAGTCTTTGATCACCATTAAAGAGACCACGAAGGTTGAGGCATAAAGCAGGAACGAAAGGAGGAGCACTCAGATGGCAAACGTATCTGTTTACAATATGGAAGGAAAAGAAGTCGGCAAGATGGACTTAAGCGATGCGGTGTTTGGTGTTGAGATCAATGAGCATCTGGTACACATGGCAGTCGTTCAGCAGCTTGCCAACAATCGTCAGGGCACGCAGAAGGCAAAGACGCGCTCTGAGGTTTCCGGCGGAGGAAGAAAGCCCTGGAGACAGAAAGGGACCGGTCATGCGAGACAGGGTTCCACAAGAGCACCTCAATGGAAGGGCGGCGGCATGGTATTCGCTCCGACACCGAGGGATTATTCTTTTAAGATGAACAAGAAAGAAAAACGCACAGCATTGAAGTCTGCGCTGACTAGCAAGGTACAGAGCAGCAGGCTGATCGTGTTAGACGAGCTTACGCTTGACGAGATCAAGACGAAGAAGATCGTAGAACTTGTAAATAATCTGCATGCAGAGAAAGCGCTGATCGTATTAAAGGAGAAGGATGACAAGGTCATGCTCTCTGCAAGAAATGTTCCCGATGTGGAGACCGCATTGACGAACACGATCAACGTTTATGATGTGCTGAATGCTGGAACTGTTGTCCTGACAAAGGATGCGGTCAAGATGATCGAGGAGGTGTACGCATAATGGCAGACATTAAGTATTATGATGTAATCCTCAAACCGGTGATTACAGAGAAGAGCATGAACGAAATGGGCAGCAAGAAATACACATTTCTTGTTCACGTCGATGCAAACAAGACGATGATCAAAGAGGCTGTCGAGAAAATGTTCGACGGTGTCAAGGTCGAGAGCGTCAACACAATGAATCTTTCGGGCAAAAAGAAGACCCGGGGACGTGTGACGGGAATGACTGCGGCAACGAAGAAAGCGATCGTGAAACTGACTGCGGACAGCAAGGACATTGAACTGTTTACGGGTCTGTAAATCAAAGGGAAATCCTTTCACAATCGTGCAAATTAGAGAAAAGGAGATATTATCATGGGAATTAAGACTTACAATCCCTATACACCTTCCAGACGTAATATGACCGGTTCCGATTTTGCTGAAATCACAAAGCACACGCCGGAAAAGTCCCTGTGTACTTCGTTAAAGAAGAACTCCGGCCGTAACAATCAGGGCAAGATCACGGTAAGACACCGCGGGGGCGGTAATAAGAGAAAGTATAGGATCATTGATTTTAAGAGAAATAAAGACGGGATCCCTGCAAAGGTCATCGGTATTGAGTACGATCCGAACAGAACGGCCAATATCGCGCTGATCTGCTATGCGGACGGTGTAAAGTCCTATATCCTTGCACCGGAAGGATTAACGGACGGTATGCAGGTGATGAACGGACCGACAGCCGAGGTGAAGGTTGGCAACTGCCTTCCGTTATCCGAGATTCCTGTCGGTACACAGATCTACAGCATTGAGCTTCACCCGGGCAAGGGCGGACAGATGGTTCGTTCCGCAGGCAACAGCGCACAGCTGATGGCGAAGGAAGGCAAATATGCGACGCTTCGTCTGCCGTCCGGTGAAATGAGAATGGTACCGATCGTATGCAGAGCATGTATCGGCACGGTCGGCAATGGTGATCACAACCTGATCAACCTCGGAAAAGCAGGACGTAAGCGTCATATGGGTATCAGACCTACCGTGCGCGGTTCCGTCATGAACCCGAATGACCATCCGCACGGCGGCGGCGAGGGCAGAGCGCCCATCGGACGTCCGGGTCCCTGCACACCTTGGGGCAAGCCTGCACTCGGCTTAAAGACGCGTAAGAAAAAGAACCCGTCCAATAAGCTGATCGTGAGAAGACGTGACGGCAGAGCTATCAAATAATTGAGGAGGAAAGACAATGGCTAGATCACTGAAAAAAGGACCGTTTGCAGATGCAAGCTTACTGAAAAAAGTAGATGCAATGAATGCAGCAGGACAGAAGCAGGTTATTAAGACCTGGTCCCGTCGTTCCACAATCTTCCCGTCCTTTGTCGGACACACGATTGCGGTGCATGACGGCAGAAAGCACGTTCCTGTTTATGTAACAGAGGATATGGTCGGACACAAGCTCGGAGAGTTTGTTGCCACCAGAACCTTCAGAGGACACAAAAAAGACGACAAGAAGTCCGGCGTCAGATAATTTTGAGAGGAGGTTTTAAGTCATGGCAAAAGGACATCGTTCCCAGATTAAAAGAGAAAGAAATGCAAACAAAGATACAAGACCCTCCGCAAAGTTATCCTATGCAAGGGTTTCTGTTCAGAAAGCATGCTTTGTATTGGATGCCATCAGAGGTAAGGATGTAACGACTGCGTTGGGAATTTTGGAATATAATCCGAGATATGCTTCCGCAGTTACGAAAAAGCTGTTAGAGTCCGCCATCGCGAACGCAGAGAACAACAATGGTATGAACCCTGAAAAGTTATACATTGCGGAGTGCTATGCGAACAGCGGTCCCATCATGAAAAGAGTAAAACCGAGAGCGCAGGGAAGGGCATACAGGATCGAGAAGAGAATGTGCCATATCACCATAGTGCTTGATGAAAGATAAGGAGGAAGAAAATGGGACAGAAAGTAAATCCTCATGGCTTGAGAGTCGGTATTATTAAAGATTGGGATTCCAGATGGTACGCGGACGGCGAGTTTGCTGATTATCTGGTAGAAGATTATAAGATCAGAAAATATCTGAAGAAGAAATTAATGGCTGCCGGTATCGCTAAGATCGAGATCGAGAGAGCGTCCGACAGGGTAAAGGTCATCGTTTTCACGGCAAAACCCGGTGTTGTCATCGGTAAAGGCGGCGCTGAGATCGAGATCACGAAGAAAGAGCTTTGCAAGCTGACCGGTAAGAACGTACTGATCGACATTAAGGAGATCAAGAGACCGGACAGGGACGCACAGCTTGTAGCGGAGAATATCGCACAGCAGTTAGAGAATCGTATTTCTTTCAGACGTGCAATGAAGTCCTGCATGCAGAGAACGATGAAGAGCGGTGCGCTTGGCATCAAAGCGGCATGCTCAGGTCGTCTTGGCGGTGCGGATATGGCGCGTTCCGAGTTCTACAGTGAGGGCACGATTCCTCTTCAGACACTGCGTGCAGATATTGACTACGGTTTTGCAGAGGCAGACACCACCTACGGCAAGATCGGCGTAAAGGTATGGATCTATAAAGGAGAGGTACTTCCTACTAAGGCAAATGCGGAAGGGAGCGATAAATAATGTTAATGCCGAAAAGAGTAAAACGTCGTAAGCAGTTTCGCGGCAGCATGGCAGGTAAGGCAAGCCGCGGCAACACGATCACATATGGTGAGTACGGTATTATAGCAACGGAACCGTGCTGGATCAAGTCTAACCAGATTGAGGCTGCCCGTATTGCGATGACGCGTTATACGAAGCGTGCCGGACAGGTATGGATCAAGATCTTCCCGGATAAGCCCGTAACGGCAAAACCGGCAGAGACCCGAATGGGTTCCGGAAAAGGCTCCCTTGAATACTGGGTAGCAGTCGTAAAGCCGGGACGCGTGATGTTCGAGATCGCAGGTATTCCCGAGGAACAGGCAAAAGAAGCGCTGCGTCTTGCCGTTCATAAGCTTCCCTGCAAGTGCAAGATCGTTTCGAAAGCAGATTTGGAAGGTGGTGTATCATAATGAAAACAAATAAATATGTTGAAGATTTGAAGACCAAATCATCTGCTGAGTTAGCTGAGAGTTTAGTCGAAGCTAAGAAAGAGCTTTTCAATTTGAGATTCCAGAATGCGACAAACCAGCTGGATAACACTGCACGGATCAAAGAGGTTCGCAAGAATATTGCAAGAATCCAGACCGTGATCACACAGAAGGCAAACGCATAGAAAGGAGATCTACCGTGGAAAGAAATTTGAGAAAGACCCGTACGGGCAAGGTTGTCAGCAATAAGATGGAGAAGACCATTGTTGTAGCCGTAGAGGATCATGTGAAGCATCCTCTTTACAATAAGATCGTTAAAAACACGAAGAAATTCAAGGCTCATGACGAAAATAACGAGTGCAATATCGGCGACACCGTAAAGATTGCAGAGACGAGACCGCTTTCTAAGGATAAGAGATGGAGACTCGTGGAAATCATCGAGAGGGCAAAATAATGTCTGCATTAGAAAACTCACGGGAAGTCGTGATTTGGAAGGAGAATTAGCATGGTACAACAGGAAACCAGACTGAAGGTCGCTGACAATACCGGGGCAAAAGAACTTCTCTGCATCCGTGTGATGGGCGGCTCTACCAGAAGATATGCATCGATCGGCGATGTGATCGTTGCTTCCGTTAAAGATGCAACACCCGGCGGTGTTGTTAAAAAGGGCGACGTTGTAAAAGCGGTCGTTGTCCGCAGCGTAAAGGGTGCTCGCCGCAAGGACGGCTCTTATATCAGATTTGACGAGAATGCTGCCGTTATCATCAAGGATGACAAGACCCCGAGAGGGACCCGTATTTTTGGGCCGGTAGCAAGAGAGCTTCGTGAGAAACAGTTCATGAAAATCGTTTCTCTGGCTCCCGAAGTATTATAAGGAGGTGCCGTATATGTCAATGTTTAAGATTAAAAAGGGCGATACCGTAAAGGTCATCGCAGGTAAGGATAAAGACAAAGAAGGCAAGGTTATTTCCGTGGACGCAAAGGCAAATAAAGTACTTGTCGAGGGCGTCAACATGATAACGAAGCACACAAAACCTTCTGCAGCAAATGCAAACGGCGGCATTATCCGGAAGGAGGCTCCGATCGACGCATCCAATGTGATGTATGTTCACAAGGGAAAGGTAACGAGAGTCGGCTTTAAGATGGATAAGGACAAGAAAGTCCGTTTTGCAAAGACAACCGGTGATATCATCGATTAACTGTGAGAAAGGAGGTTATCAACTGTGAGTAGTAGACTGAAAGAAATGTATAATAAAGAGATGGTAGGCGCCATGATGAAGAAGTTCGGCTACAAGAACGTTATGCAGGTTCCGAAGCTTGACAAGATCGTCGTCAACATGCGTGTCGGTGAGGCCAAGGACAACGCGAAGGTGTTGGAGGCTGCCATCAGTGAGTTAGAGACGATTACAGGTCAGAAGGCAGTACCTACGAAGGCCAAAAAAGCGATTGCAAACTTTAAGATCCGTGAGGGCATGGCAATTGGATGCAAGGTAACGCTGCGCGGTGAAAAAATGTATGAGTTTCTTGACCGCCTCGTGAATCTTGCGTTACCCCGTGTGCGCGATTTCCGCGGTGTGAACCCGAATGCGTTCGATGGCAGAGGCTCCTATGCGCTCGGCATCAAAGAGCAGATCATCTTCCCGGAGATCGAGTATGATAAGATCGACAAGGTAAGAGGTATGGACGTTATCATCGTCACGACTGCAAAGACCGACGAAGAGGCACGCGAGCTGTTGACCTTATTCAACATGCCGTTTGCGAAATAGGAGGAGGTAAATTCATGGCTAAAACATCAATGAAGATCAAACAGCAGCGTAAACAGAAATTCTCCACAAGAGAATACAACCGCTGTAAGATATGCGGCCGTCCGCACGGTTATTTAAGAAAATACGGAATCTGCAGAATTTGCTTCCGCGAGTTAGCGTATAAAGGTCAGATACCCGGAGTAAAGAAAGCAAGCTGGTAAAAAAAGTTAAGGAGGCAAATAATCATGACTATGGATCCTATTGCAGATATGCTGACAAGAATACGAAACGCCAACACTGCAAAACATGATACGGTTGACATCCCTGCTTCTAAAATGAAATTGGCGATTGCCGGGATTCTTTTAGACGAGGGCTATATCAGGAAGTATGACATTGTAGAAGACGGTGGTTTCAAGACGATCCGCATCACGTTAAAATACGGCGCGGACAAGAACGATAAGATCATTTCGGGGATCAAGAGAATCTCCAAGCCCGGACTTCGCGTTTATGCGGGTAAGGATGAGCTTCCGAAAGTTCTCGGAGGGTTGGGGATCGCAATTATTTCCACGAATCAGGGCGTCATTACGGACCGCAAGGCTCGTGAGCTGAATGTCGGCGGAGAGGTTTTAGCGTTCGTCTGGTAATCAGGCGGGACGTGAGTGTGAAAAGCACAAAGCAACCAATGGACAGCAATTCAAAACAGGAGGTACGGGCATGTCACGGATAGGTAGAATGCCAATCGCAATTCCGGCAGGAGTGACTGTGGATATTGCAGAAAATAATAAAGTGACCGTTAAGGGTCCTAAGGGAACACTGGAGAGAGTGTTGCCCGCAGAGATGGAGATCAAAATGGAAGGGGCACAGATTGTTGTTTCCCGTCCGAACGACTTAAAGAAAATGAAATCATTACATGGACTGACCAGAACGCTGATCAACAACATGGTGGTCGGTGTGACGGAAGGCTTCGAGAAAAAGCTTGAGGTTAACGGTGTCGGCTACAGGGCAGCGAAGGCAGGAAAGGTATTGACGTTATCCCTTGGCTATTCTCATCCGGTAGAGATGACAGATCCGGAAGGCATTGAGACTGTGCTTGACGGACAGAATCTGATCATCGTAAAGGGTATTGACAAAGAAAAGGTTGGCCAATTCGCAGCTGAGATCAGGGACAAGAGAAGACCTGAGCCTTATAAGGGCAAGGGAATCAAGTATGCCGATGAAACGATCAGACGTAAAGTTGGTAAGACCGGTAAGAAATAAATAAGGAGAGTAGAAAAATGGTTAAAAAGGAATCAAGACAGAATATTCGTGTTAAAAAGCACATGAAAATTCGGAATCGTTTCAGCGGAACGACCGAAAGACCTCGTCTGGCTGTATTCAGAAGCAATAATCATATGTATGCTCAAATTATTGATGATACGGTCGGCAACACCCTTGTGGCAGCATCCACACTGGAAAAGGGCGTAAAGAGTGAGATTGAAAAAACCAACAACGTAGAAGCGGCGGCATATCTTGGCAAGGTGATCGCGGAGAGGGCTTTAGATAAAGGGATTAAGACTGTTGTATTTGACAGAGGTGGTTTCCTTTACACAGGCAAGATCGCTGCTCTGGCTGATGCAGCCAGGGAAGCCGGATTAGAATTCTAGGAGGAAGGAGAACATCATATGAAACGCACAATCATAGATCCCAGTCAGTTAGAATTAACTGAAAAAGTTGTTTCCATTAAGCGCGTCACCAAGGTTGTAAAAGGCGGACGTAATATGCGATTCACGGCACTTGTTGTTGTGGGGGACGGAAACGGTCACGTTGGAGCAGGACTTGGCAAGGCGACTGAAATTCCGGAGGCAATCCGCAAAGGAAAAGAAGATGCGATCAAAAATCTGATCACAGTTTCGCTTGATGCAAATAATTCTATCACACACGATCAGACCGGTAAGTTCGGTTCTGCATACGTGCTGTTAAAGAAGTCTCCCGATGGTACCGGTATCATCGCAGGCGGACCGGCTCGTAATGTCTGTGAGCTTGCAGGTATCAAGAACATCCGTACCAAGTCGCTTGGTTCTAACAATAAGCAGAACGTAGTGCTTGCAACGATCGAGGGCTTACGCACGTTAATGAGCCCGGAGGAAGTGGCAAGCAAACGCGGCATTTCCGTCAGCGAGCTGATGTAAGGAGGATAACCGATATGGCAGAGAAAATGTTAAAGATTACTTTGGTGAAATCTCCGATTGGCGCGGTTCCGAAGCATAGAAGAACGATTGAAGCAATGGGACTTACCAAAATGCATAAGACCGTGATGATGCCGGACAATGCAGCGACCAAGGGTATGATTCAGCAGGTAGGTTATATGTTAAAGGTAGAAGAAGCATAAAAGGAGGTGTCAGCAGCATGGAATTATCAAATTTACACCCGGCAGCGGGCTCTAAGCATAATGATTTCAGAAAAGGCCGTGGTCACGGTTCCGGAAACGGCAAGACCGCAGGTAAGGGTCACAAGGGACAGAAGGCACGTTCAGGTGCACCGAGACCGGGCTTTGAAGGCGGGCAGATGCCGTTATACAGACGCATTCCGAAAAGAGGATTTAAGAACAGGAATACGCAGGAGATCATTGGCATTAATCTTGATCGTTTAGAGGCGTTTGAGGACGGCGGCAAGGTAACGGTCGAGACTCTGATGGAGAAGGGGATTGTGAAGAACCCGAAGGACGGAGTGAAGATACTTGGAAATGGAAAATTAACCAAGAAGCTCACGGTTCAGGCAAATGCCTTCAGCGCATCTGCAAAAGAAAAAATTGAGGCGCTTGGTGGAACTGCAGAGGTGATTTAATGCTAAAAACGCTTAAAAATGCATTTAAGATTAAAGAAATCAGAAGCAAGATTTTCTTTACGCTGGCGATGTTGGTTGTGATCAGACTCGGCTCGCAGCTTCCGACACCGGGAATCAATAGCGAGTATATCCGTAACTGGTTCGCCAATGCGACAGCGACAGGGGGTAACACATTCAACTTTTTGGAAGCATTTACCGGCGGCTCTTTTTCGAGAATGTCCATTTTTGCACTGAGCATTACACCATACATTACATCTTCCATTATTATTCAGCTTTTAACGATTGCAATTCCGAAGCTGGAGGAGATGCAGCGTGATGGTGAGGACGGAAGAAAAAAGATGGCGGCCATCACCAGATATGTGACGATTGCGCTTTCCGTGATCGAATCGGGTGCAATGGCGATTGGCTTTGGCGGTCAGGGACTTCTGACTCCGTTTAACGGGCTTACGGTGATTGGCACGATTTTGATCCTTACGGCAGGCAGCGCGGTATTGATGTGGATCGGTGAACGTATTACGGACAAGGGCATCGGAAACGGTATATCTATTGTCCTTGTGATCAACATTCTTTCAAGACTGCCGGAAGACATCAAGAGCCTGTATGTGCAGTTCGTAAAATCGGCAGCCAATGCAGGGGATATTGCAGGAGCAGTCATTGCGGCAGTCGTGATATTGGCGATCATTGTTGTGATGGTTGCCATCGTCATCATTTTGAATGACGGTGTGCGGAAAATTCCGGTGCAGTATGCAAAAAAAGTACAGGGCAGGAAATTAGTCGGCGGACAGACCTCAAGCATTCCGCTCAAGGTAAATACCGCAGGCGTTATCCCGATCATCTTTGCATCGTCCCTGATGCAGTTTCCGCTCATCATCAGTTCCTTTTTCTATAAAGGAAACGGTGTGTGGAGAAAGATATTAAATACGATCAATTCGGAGAACTGGTGTGATCCCGATCAGCCGGTTTATTCGATCGGGCTTCTGATTTATGTCATATTGGTCATCTTTTTCGCATATTTCTATACTTCCATTACGTTTAATCCATTGGAAGTTGCGGAAAACATGAAAAAGCAGGGAGGCTTCATTCCGGGTATCCGTCCGGGCAAGCCGACAGCAGAGTACCTCTCCAAACTGCTCAATTATATCATCTTCATCGGTGTGATCGGTCTGATCATCATTGCGGTACTGCCATTCTTCTTTAACGGTGTATTCAATGCGGAAGTATCGTTTGGCGGCACGAGCCTGATCATTATCGTCAGTGTCATTTTAGAGACGATCAAGCAGGTGGAATCGCAGATGCTGGTGAGAAATTATAAGGGATTTTTGAATGACTAAAGGGAATGAAGTTTCTCTAAGGCTGTAAATAACACAGCTTAAGAGAAGCTAAGTCATTCTCATAAAGAATCGCGAAGCGATTCTTTTGGAATCAAGCGAAGCGAACCTAAGTTACGTTTAGCAGAAGTTTCATTGCTCATGTCTAAAGACATTTCGCAAAGAACTTCTGCGATTCCGTAAAAGCGGAATCTAAGGTTTCGTTTATAGCAATGCAGATTGAATTTCTAGGGCAGCGGAAAGCTGCCTTAGAAATTCTGAATTTTGATAAAAGCGGAAAGCATGTTTCTATGCGGTGCAGAGGCGCTGAACCGTAAAGAAATGTGCTTTGTAAAAAAGAAAGGGAAGGAAAACGGCTATGAAAGTAATTATGCTGGGCGCTCCGGGCGCGGGAAAAGGGACACAGGCTAAAATAATCGCGGAGCAGTATGGCGTACCCCATGTTTCAACAGGTGATATGTTCAGAGCCAATATCAAAAACGGAACGGAGCTCGGCATGGAGGCGAAGAAATACATGGATGCCGGAGAACTGGTTCCCGATGAGCTGACTGTCAGGATCCTGCTTGACCGTGTGGCTAAGGATGATTGTAAGAACGGTTATGTGCTGGATGGATTTCCACGCAACATTCCGCAGGCGAAAGTACTTGATGAGGCGCTTGACAAGATTGGAGAGCAGGTAGACTACGCAATTGATGTGGATGTGCCGGATGAGAATATCATAAGAAGAATGTCGGGAAGACGTGCATGCTTAAACTGCGGCGCAACTTACCATATCGAACATATACCGCCAAAGACTGCGGATGTCTGTGATGCATGCGGATCGGCGCTTGTCCTTCGTGACGATGATAAGCCGGATACGGTAAAGAACCGTCTGAACGTTTATCATGAGCAAACACAGCCGCTCATCGCTTATTATTCCGAAAAAGGGATTCTGAGAACGGTTGATGGAACGAAGCCGATGGAGGAAGTCTTTTCCGCAATCAAAGACATTTTGGAATCCGGCAGATAATAAGTTGATGGATGATAAACTGACGGATGATATTCTGATAAATGACAAGCCGACGGACCGGTGAGAAAATCTGGTATAGGGACAAATGCAGAGCGCTGTAAGAAGGACGCTCCGGCAGGGAGGTCAGTATGGCAGTAACAATCAAATCGCCAAGAGAAATTGAATTGATGAGAGAATCGTGCAGACTGCTCTCGAATGTGTTTGATCATATGGCAGAGCAGCTTCACGCGGGCATGACAACACAGGAGATTGACCGTATCGGCGAAAAGATGATTCGCGAAGCGGGCTGCATACCGAATTTCAAAAACTATAACGGATATCCGGCATCGATCTGTGTTTCGGTGAATGATGAAGTTGTGCATGGAATTCCGAGCAAACGCAGGATCGTTCAGGAAGGGGACATTGTCAGCCTTGACGCCGGACTGATCTATAAAGGATATCATTCGGATATGGCGCGTACATTCGGTGTCGGAAAAGTTACACCGGAGGCAGAGAAGCTGATGACTGTGACGAAGCAGGCGTTCTTTGAAGGCATAAAATACGCGAAAGCGGGCAATCATCTGCATGATATTTCGAATGCGATCGACGCTTATATCACGGGATTTGGTTTTTCGGCAGTCAAGGATCTGGTCGGACACGGAATTGGTACCAGTTTACATGAAGATCCGCAGATACCGAATTTTACGCAGAAACGCAGGGGACTCGTCCTGAAAGCCGGCATGACGCTGGCTGTTGAACCGATGATCAATGCCGGGGGATGGGAAGTGACATGGCTGGATGACGACTGGACGGTTGTTACGCTTGACGGCTCGCTCTCGGCACATTATGAAAATACCATTTTGATTACGGATGGAGAGCCGGAAATATTGACGCTCGGAAAATATTGATCCTAAGTGTCGTATCGTAAAGATGGTTTTCGTAAATAAAGATTTAGTAAGTATAGGCTAAATAAGCAAAGAAGTAACAAGTATTGATTTAGGGTATGATCAGATTGAAAAGAAATTAAAATATGCAATCTGCAAGCAGAAATGGAGGATTACAATGTCGAAAAGCGACGTGATTGAGATCGAAGGGATTGTGGTTGAAAAGCTGCCGAATACGATGTTTCAGGTAGAGCTTGAAAATGGGCATAAGGTTCTTGCACATATCAGCGGAAAGCTGCGCCAGAATTTTATCCGTATTCTGCCGGGAGACAAGGTAACACTGGAGCTTTCTCCCTACGATTTGAGCAAAGGAAGAATCATTTGGCGGGATAAGTGAAAAACGCAAATATTTTGCAGAACAGAATCATGCAGGGCAGCAGATCCTGCCGGGTATTATTTTGAAAAGTAAAGTATTGCGGAATATATTTTATTAGGAAGAAAATATGAAGCAATATTTCGCAAGAGAATAAGGAGCAATATTTTCAGAAACAAAATTGCAAAATAATATTTTGTGAAATAAAATTGCGAAGTAATATTTTGTGAAATAAAATTGCGAAGTAATATTTTGTGAAACAAAATTGCAAGTAATATTTTGTGAAACAAAATATTACTTGCAATCCCATATTCCAGGTGATATAATGTAAAACGGTCTTTTTTGAAAGGAGGGATTTCCCGTGAAAGTAAGATCATCAGTAAAACCTATTTGCGAGAAATGTAAGGTAATCAAGAGAAAAGGGAGAATCATGATTATTTGTGAAAATCCCAAACACAAACAGAGGCAGGGTTAATACCCCTCAGGCGGCACATTTGTGCGATTATGATGTACGGCTGCGTCGGACGTTTTATACCGTCCGGCGGTTATATAATTGAACGTAGAGAGCCTACGGGAGATTACTTTTGATACCAAAAATGAGCTTACAGCAGCAGAGTAAGCCTGCCGCACGGCTTTTAATAGGTAAGCGGTGCGGCGTTATGCACGGATCTTGTGCATAATGAGTATTGGAAAGGCCGGATGATGTCCGGCTGGGCATTTATGAATGCCCCAGTCAATGAGTAACTGAAGGATTGTGTTTTTATCCCAAGCTGTTTTGGCCTGATGGCGGGGGATATGGAACGCAAAAAGATGGAGGAATGGAAAATGGCTCGTATTGCAGGTATTGATTTACCGAGAGACAAACGTGTTGAGATTGGACTGACCTATATCTATGGAATCGGTCGTGCAAGCTCCAATAAGATCTTGGCACAGGCAAATGTCAATCCGGACACACGCGTCAGGGATTTGACGGATGATGAGGTTAAGAGACTGAGTGAAGTGATCGCCGATACCATGACGGTAGAGGGTGATTTAAGAAGAGAGGTTGCTCTTAACATCAAGAGATTACAGGAAATCGGATGCTACAGAGGAATCCGTCACAGGAAAGGACTTCCGGTCCGCGGCCAAAAGACAAAGACAAACGCGAGAACGAGAAAAGGTCCCAAGAAGACGATTGCAAACAAGAAGAAATAATGACCAAGCAAACAATAGGGAAAGTAGGTTAGTTTAAGATGGCGAAACAGGTTGCAAAAAAAGTAACTAAAAAGCGTGTAAGAAGAAACGTTGAACATGGACAGGCACATATCCAGGCGTCTTTCAACAATACGATCGTGACCTTAACGGACAGCGAGGGAAATGCGTTGAGCTGGGCAAGTGCCGGAGGTCTTGGCTTTAGAGGTTCAAAGAAATCTACCCCGTATGCAGCGCAGATGGCAGCAGAGACGGCTGCGAAGGCTGCACTGCCGACAGGCTTAAAGTCTGTCGATGTTATGGTAAAAGGACCCGGTTCGGGACGTGAAGCCGCGATTCGTGCACTTCAGGCGTGCGGCATCGACGTTACGAGCATCAGAGACGTGACACCCGTGCCTCATAACGGCTGTCGTCCGCCGAAACGCCGCCGCGTATAGTGGAAGGATTTGGCCGTTTCAGACGTTGCGGCGCATATAATGGAAGGACTTATCCGCCTCAGGCATCGCGCCGGGTGCAGCGGATGAATCTGCCCGTTACAAGTGCTGCGTTGTACATTGTGAACGGAATTTGGCAGAAGTCAACGTTGGAAGAAAGCGGATCTGATACGTCCGCTGTAAACAATATTCAGGAGGAAGAAAGAAATGGCAGTTAATAAGGTTCCCGTGTTAAAAAGATGCAGATCCCTTGACCTGGATCCTGTATTTTTGGGATATGACAAGAAGTCTAAGAGAAAGAATCAGAGAGCCGGTAAGAAGATGAGCGAGTATGCGCTTCAGCTGAGAGAAAAGCAGAAAGCGAAATTCATCTATGGCATGTTGGAGAAGCCGTTCCATAATTATTATGAAAAGGCAGACCGCATGAAAGGCATGACCGGTGAGAATCTCATGATCATGCTGGAGTCCAGACTGGACAATGTTATTTTCAGAATGGGCTTTGCAAGAACAAGAAGAGAGGCAAGACAGATTGTCGGACATAAGCATGTGCTTGTCAACGGCAGGAAGGTAAACGTTCCTTCTTATTTAGTAAAGGCGGGCGATGCGATCGAGATTACCGAGAAAGCAAAAGGTCTGCAGAGATATAAGGATATTGCAGAGATCACAAACGGAAGACTGGTTCCCGAATGGCTGGATGCAGACATTGAGGCATGGAAGGGTACTGTGAAGGAACTCCCGAGGAGAGAAGTCATCGACGTTCCCGTGAACGAGATGTTGATTGTCGAGTTATATTCTAAGTAAAATCAGAGATTTTATTTTGGAATGGAATTGCTTTTAGGAAAGTCCACCATGTTAGGAGGTATACGAGTGTTTGATTTTGATAGACCGAATATTGAGGTAACTGAAATCTCAGAAGATAAGAAGTATGGTAAATTTGTCGTAGAGCCGCTTGAGCGTGGATATGGAATCACTCTGGGGAACTCATTAAGAAGGATCATGCTCGCATCCCTTCCGGGTGCGGCAGTGAGTCAGGTCAAGATCGCGGGTGTGCTGCACGAGTTCAGTTCCATCGAAGGCGTAAAAGAAGATGTTACAGAGATTATCATGAACATCAAGAGCCTTGCGATCAAGAACAGCAGCTCGACCAACGAGCCGAAGACGGCATACATTGAGTTTGAAGGCGAGGGCGTTGTCAGGGCGTCAGATATTCAGGTTGACCAGGATATCGAGATCATGAATCCCAATCAGGTGATAGCGACATTGAACGGCGGCAAGGATTGCCGGCTGTTCATGGAGCTTACGATCACAAAAGGCAGAGGTTATATCAGTGCGGAAAAGAATAAGAATGGCGATCTTCCAATCGGTGTGATCGCGGTGGATTCCATTTATACGCCGGTGGAAAGAGTCAATGTGACCGTAGAAAATACCCGTGTGGGTCAGGTGACAGACTATGACAAACTGACTTTGGATGTTCACACAAACGGGACGCTTGCACCTGATGAGGCAGTCAGTCTTGCGGCAAAGGTCTTGAGCGAGCACTTGAAGCTGTTCATTGATCTTTCCGAAAATGCAAAGACCGCAGAGGTCATGATCGAAAAGGAAGACGACGAGAAAGAAAAAGTGCTTGAAATGAGCATCGACGAGTTAGAGCTTTCCGTTCGTTCCTATAACTGCTTAAAGAGAGCGGGCATCAATACCGTGCAGGAACTGACGAACAAGACTTCCGATGATATGATGAAAGTTCGTAACCTTGGAAGAAAGTCCTTAGAAGAAGTCCTTGCGAAGTTAAAAGAGCTTGGATTGCAGTTGAATTCGAGCGAGGAATAAAAAAGATTTTCGCTACGCGAAAGTCTTTCGTGAACGCAGAGTGTTCTATATGATTTTCGATATGCGAAAATCTTTTGGGACCGTACCGGTAAGTCCAACAGGCGCGGAGCGGTATCATGAAACTGTTCATTCCATTTGTTCAGTAAGTCCACAGGCGTGATAAAATGGAGCACAGACGGGAGGAATTCCGTCGTCATGAAAGGAGCCGACATGGCAGGATACAGAAAGCTTGGAAAAACGTCAAGCCAAAGAAAAGCATTACTTAGAAACCAGACAACCGCATTACTCTTAAACGGCAAAATCATTACGACGCAGGCGAGAGCAAAAGAGGTTCAGAAGCAGGTAGAACCGCTGATCGCGCTTGCAGTAAAGGAAAAAGATAACTTTGAGACCGTTAAGGTAACGGCAAAGGTTGCGCGTAAAGACAAGGACGGCAAGAGAGTAAAGCAGATCGTTGATAAAGAAACCGGAAAGGTTCTCTCTGATACGCATCGTGATAAAGAAGGCAAGATCCTGAAAATAGAAAACGGTGTGACCGTAACGGTTTATGATGAGATCGAGAAAGAGATCAAAAAAGACCTTCCGTCAAGACTGCATGCAAGAAGACAGATGTTAAAGGTATTATACCCGGTAACAGAGGTGCCCGAGGCAGCGGCAGGAAGAAAGCGCGGAACAAAGAAGGTTGACCTTGCGGCAAAGCTCTTTGACGAGATTGCACCGAAGTATGTGAACCGCAAGGGCGGTTATACGAGAATTGTTAAGGTTGGACAGCGCAAGGGTGACGCGGCAATGATGGTGGTTCTTGAGCTTGTATAAGTAGTAAACGAGGGCGAGGGTGTGCGGATAAAAACTGTCTGCATGCCCTGTTTTCACATTTGGGGAAGAAAACGGTAATCCGAAGCAGATCTTCTGCATGGTGAGAACAATGATGGCAGGATGGGAATGGACAGGATGAGTATGGATATGATCAAAGCCGACCGGCTTGCATTTGAATATATCAGACGCGATGAGGAAGGAAATGTGGAGGGTATCACGCGTGCCGTGGACGGTGTCGATCTTGACATTGCCAAAGGGGAATTTATTGCGATCCTCGGGCATAATGGCTCAGGAAAGTCCACACTTGCCAAGCATATGAATGCGATTCTGTATCCAACGGAGGGAACGGTTTATGTGGATGGCAAGAATACTGCGGAGGAACAGTATCTTTGGGAGATCCGTCAGAATGCGGGGATGGTGTTTCAAAACCCTGATAACCAGATTATCGGTCAAATCGTGGAAGAGGACGTCGGATTCGGACCGGAAAATATGGGAATTCCAACCAAAGAAATTTGGGAGCGGGTGGAAGAGAGCCTAAAGGCGGTCGGAATGTATGAATACCGGAAATCTTCGCCGAACAAGCTTTCCGGCGGGCAGAAACAGCGTGTTTCCATTGCAGGTGTCATCGCGATGCATCCGCAGTGTATTATTTTAGACGAACCGACAGCGATGCTTGATCCAAGCGGCAGGAAAGAAGTTCTGCGTGCGGTCAGGGCATTAAATGACGTCGAAAAAATCACGGTCATCCTGATCACACATTATATGGAAGAAGTGATTCATGCAGACAGGGTGATCGTGATGGACAAAGGCCGGATTGAAATGCAGGGAACGCCAAGGGAAATCTTTTCTGAGGTGGAACGGTTGAAAGAACTGCGTCTGGATGTGCCGCAGGTTACGATGCTCGCCTATGAACTGCAAAAAAAGGGATTACCCCTGCCGAATGGCATTTTAACGATAGAAGAACTGGTGGAGGGGATCACGGAACTATACAATAAGAGCAGGGGACAGGATTGTACGGTGACGTAATGTAACAAACCTTTGCAGATAGATTTTTTAATTCTCAAGTTTTGTGCTACGCGAGAACTTGAGTTATTATCAATGCTTTCATGAAAGCATATCTTAAAAAAGTCGTAGCATGGAGGCTAACAATGTCAATCATACTGGATCATGTCAGCCATGCATATGAAACCGGAACGGCGATGCAGGTGAAGGCGCTTGATGATATCAGCATTGTCATACCGGATGGGCAGTTTATCGGATTGATCGGGCATACGGGATCGGGGAAATCCACGCTCGTACAGCACTTAAACGGTCTGCTTGCCCCTACGTCCGGCAGTATATACTATGACGGCAGGGATATTCATGACGACGATTATCCGAAAAAAGAACTGCGCAGCAAAGTGGGACTTGTTTTTCAGTATCCGGAGCATCAGCTTTTTGAAGTTGATGTCTTTAAGGATGTCTGCTTTGGTCCAAAAAATCTGGGACTTCCGTCAAAAGAGATCGAACTGCGTGCATATGAAGCGTTAAAGCTGGTCGGGATCGAGGATGATTATTTTTATCAGTCTCCGTTTGACTTATCAGGGGGACAGAAGCGCCGGGTAGCGATCGCCGGCGTACTTGCGATGAAACCGCAGGTGCTTATTTTAGACGAACCGACCGCAGGACTTGACCCGAAAGGCAGGGATGAGATTTTGGATCAGATCGCGTCTTTGAAAGAAAAAACGGGTATCACGGTCATTCTTGTTTCACACAGTATGGAGGATGTCGCTGAATACGTGGAGAGACTGATCGTCATGAACCGCGGGCGGGTGCTCTATGACGATACACCGACTGCGGTATTTGCGCATTATGCAGAACTGGAAAAAATCGGTCTGGCCGCGCCGCAGGTCACTTACGTGATGGACGGACTGACAAAGGCAGGATTTGCAGTGAGAACGGATGTGACGACGATCAGTGAGGCACGTGACGGGATATTGCGTGCCATGCAGGACACGACAGGGTAAAAAAAAGAGGCGCTGCGATAACTGCCGTTAATACTGCTTCGGCATCAGTGCTGCTTTTTTCACAACGGAACAGGGATGGTCAGATATGATTAGAGAGATTACACTGGGACAATATTATCAGGCAGATTCGGTCATACACCGCATGGATCCGCGTACGAAGATCGTGGGGACGATCGCGTTTATCGTGTCCCTTTTTCTGGTAAAGAATATAGCGGGTTATGCGATGGCGGCTGTTTTTCTGGCGTCAGTGATTCTGATCTCCAAAGTGCCGTTCCGCTTTATGGTAAAGGGCATGAAGGCGGTAGTGTTTTTATTACTCATTACCGTTGTTTTTAATATGTTTCTGACACCCGGAGAAGTACTGGTATCATTTTGGAAATTCAAGATAACGAAAGAAGGTCTGCGGCAGGCGGTCTTTATGGCGCTCAGGCTTTCATTTTTGATCATCGGATCTTCGCTGATGACGCTGACAACAACGCCGAATAACCTGACGGACGGGCTGGAAAAACTCTTAAAGCCGCTCAAGGTGCTGCGCGTGCCGGTACATGAGATCGCGATGATCATGTCGATCGCACTCCGGTTTATCCCGATCCTGTTGGATGAAACGGACAAGATCATGAAAGCGCAGCTTGCGCGCGGTGCGGATTTCGAGAGCGGGAATCTGATCAAAAAAGCAAAGAACATGGTGCCGATTCTTGTACCGCTCTTTATTTCAGCGTTCCGCCGCGCGAACGATCTGGCAATGGCGATGGAGGCGCGCTGTTACCGGGGCGGTGAACATCGGACAAAGATGAAACCCCTTCAATACCGAAGACGGGATTTTGCGGCATATATGACGCTGGCGGCATTTGTTGCCGCGGTCGTTCTGACAAGAAAGATCATATTGCCGTTCTGACAGGGAAAGCGGCGGAGCAGATGTGACGTTTTGGCGGCTGTTCCGGCATCAACTTAGTGATCAGGTCTATAGGTTGAAAAATAAGTCTGATGACCTTATTTTTCAACCAGCAATTTGGGGCTCTGACATGGAGGATAAGATTGAATTCAGAGAGAAGGTAAGGTGGCAGATGGATCATAATCGTTTCAAAATCATAGAATTGCCCAAAGAAAAATGGAAAGGCGTAACCATACCGATGGTGACGAAAAGCGATGGTTTCTACGATCTGATCATGGATCCGCTTGACCAGAGCGGGTGCAGGATCTCGCTGATAAGAAAAAAGACGGAAGAGGAAATCGTGCATACGCCGGAGGAATATGATTTCCCCGATTCCCTGTATCAGGAGCATTGGGAGAAGGCGGAAGCTTATGGCGTGATCAGTGACGGCGGGGATTTGCTGGCGTGTATAGAGATATGTCCGGAGGAATGGTCAAACAGGCTGATGGTAACGGAATTGTGGGTTTCGGAGGAGCTTCGCAGTCAGGGTCTCGGAAAACGGTTGATGGATAAAGCAAAAGAGGCTGCCGCTAATCAGAAAAGGCGCGCCATTATTTTGGAAACACAATCATGCAATACGGATGCGATCGGTTTTTACCTTCATGAAGGATTTGAACTGATTGGTTTTGACACATGCTGTTACACAAACAATGATATAGAAAGACGGGAAGTAAGAATCAATCTGGGATACTTTTTGAACAGGGAAGGACGGAGGCGGTAAAATTCCGGTCGGCAGAGCGATGAAAAGAGTGCAGATATTGTAATGGCAGGTAAAAGGGGAGGCGGGGTATGGAGCGGGAGAAAGCGGAGCGCAGGCGCATTTTTTTAAGCGTTGCATATGACGGGACCGATTATCACGGCTGGCAGCTTCAGCCCGGCGCCGTCACGGTCGAGAGCGAGCTGAACCGCGCGCTGACGGAGCTGCTTGGAGAGGAAATACAGGTGATCGGCGCGAGCCGTACCGATAGCGGCGTTCATGCATTATGCAACGCGGCTGTTTTTGATACGACGTCCCGCATCCCGGCGGACAAGTTTGCATATGCCTTAAACCGGAGTCTGCCGGAAGATATACGGGTGCAGGAGTCAAAAGAAGTATCGCCTGAGTTTCATCCGAGATATATAAAAAGCCGCAAGACTTATGAGTATCGTATTTATAACGCGCGCTTTCCGATGCCCACAAAGCGCAGATATTCTCTTTTTACCTATGCGGAGCTGGATGTGGATGCGATGGCGCGTGCGGGGAAGCTGCTTGAAGGAGAACATGATTTTAAGAGCTTTTGCAGCGTGCATACACAGGCGGAGACGACCGTCCGCACGATTTATTGCGTGGAAGTATGGCGTGAGAATGCGGGAAACGCTCTGTGCAGGCGGAGCTCTGTTCCGGAAGGAGGCTGCGGGTGTGCAGAGGAGGTACCGGACGGCATCATTGCTATTAGGCGTGGGGAATCGGACGGTGCAGATGTATATGTACATAAGAAGGAAGGCGCCGCGGAAAGCGATATCGTCATCCGCGTGACCGGAAATGGGTTTCTTTACAATATGGTGCGTATCATTGCCGGAACGCTGCTGGAGGTCGGGCAGGGAAAACGGAAGCCGGAGGATATCACGCGGATCTTAGCGGCATGTGACCGCAGTGAGGCGGGACCGACAGCTCCTGCCTGCGGACTGACGCTGACCGGGTACGAATTTTTTGAATCCCTTGAAAATACTTGAAAATCCCTAAAAAACGGCTTGACACGCTCGGAAGCGTATAATATAATATCTCAATGTGGTTATGTTTGAAAACATTCGAGCCAAAGCCCCGGAACGGATGTTTTGAATATATTCAGTAAGCATGATTTTTTACGGAGGGAAAATGATGAATACATTTATGGCTAGTCCGGCTACAATTGATAGAAAATGGTATGTAGTGGATGCGACCGATATGACGCTTGGACGTCTCGCATCTGCGGTTGCCAGCGTACTGCGCGGTAAGAATAAGCCGACATACACGCCGCATATCGACACAGGAGATTATGTGATCGTGGTAAATGCGGAAAAGGTAAAGGTAACGGGTAAGAAGCTGGATCAAAAGATTTATTATCATCACTCTGATTATGTGGGCGGTATGAAAGAGACCACATTGCGCGAGATGATGGCTAAGAAGCCTGAAAGAGTTATCGAAATGGCAGTGAAGGGCATGCTCCCGAAGGGACCTCTCGGCAGAGAGATGTACACGAAGCTTCATGTATATGCAGGACCGGAGCACAAGCATGCTGCACAGAAGCCCGAAGCGTTAACTTTTTAATCAGGAAACTTAGAAGGAGGACATAGAAATGGCGAAAGCAACAGCAAAATACTACGGAACCGGTAGAAGAAAAAAATCCATTGCAAGAGTCTATCTGATGCCGGGCAAGGGTCAGATTACGATCAATAAAAGAGATATCGATAATTATTTCGGACTGGAGACACTGAAGGTCATCGTTCGTCAGCCGCTCGTGGCAACGGATACAGTGGATAAGTATGATGCAGTCATCACGGTACGCGGCGGCGGTACAACAGGTCAGGCCGGTGCGATCAGACATGGCATTGCAAGAGCACTGCTTCATGTGGATGCAGATTTCAGACCGACCTTAAAGAAGGCAGGATTCCTTACAAGAGATTCCCGCATGAAGGAGAGAAAGAAGTACGGTCTCAAAGCGGCACGTCGTGCTCCGCAGTTCTCCAAGAGATAATCTTATTTTCGACAAGATGAGGAAATTCTTTTCATTATCATTTCCTCAAAAAGATACAGATCAAGAATATAGCTCCGCGGGGTTTCCTGCGGAGCTGTTTTATCTTTTTCGGATTGGCTGGGCGGGCGATTATGGATAAAGTGTTTATGAATCTAAAGCTCCTTCGACATAGGTTTGAACTGCGCGGCGAAACTCTTTTCCGCGTCTGCGGCTGATCGGAAACGTCTGACCGCAGGAGAGCGTAGCCCTTACGTCGTCGAATTCGCGTACATAAGAAAGATTGATGATATATTTTCGATGGATCCGGAAAAAAAATCGCCGTGGAAGCATCCCTTCCAGCTCGCTCAGCCGTTTACGCAGGGTGATCAGATCCCCTTTATGATATAGCAGCGTATTTTTATCGTCCGACTGAAGATACTGCAGTTCGTGCGGATGCAGCAATAGCCTGCATTCCGGGGTCTTGATCAATAAGGTTTCGGATTCTGCCAGCTTTTTGTAAATATCGTTTATTACCCGCGAAACAGCCGCTTTAGTCACAGGCTTGACAAGGTAGCGGAATGCGCCCGCCTCGTAACCGGCAGGCGCAAAATCCAATGAAACCGAAAAAAATACGAGAATGGCAGAACGGTCACATTCGCGTATTTTTTTTGCTAATTCCATGCCGTTGAACGGGGACATGATGGTATCTAAAAATATTACATCATATCGTTCACCTGCCTGATAGCGTTCCCAAAGCAGGGCAGGTGAAGTAAAGCATTCCACAGAACAGTCCGGCTCCTGCCACAAAAAGTTATATATCCGTTTCAAGAAGTTTGGTTCATCGCTACAAATTGCTATTTTCATATGCAATACTCTAGCATATCCGTTTTGCTCAGTCAAGGAACCAGCGCGTGCGGAAAATGTGCCAGCCGCGTGCACCGGAGTCCGCCTGTGCGTGTGTCCGGACATGTGAGCGCGTGCGAGGGAAGAAACCAATGCGTGCGCCGATGACGTTTGATACGTGCTTTGGGATGGTGGCGCGATGTCCGGAATATGCCGGTAACCGTGATTTTACCGCTCGCGCCGCAAATGGGACCGCCTGCGCCGGGCTTTGCCCGATATCCAAAGATTCATGATATAATGAGCGTTAGCGAGAAGAATGCGCTTGCACATTTGGCGAGCGGCGAATGACATATTATGATATCATATCAGGATAATTTGAACAGATAGGAAAAAGGAGACACCCATGATCATCAGCGCAAGCCGCAGAACCGACCTTCCGAATTATCATGCACAATGGTTTTGTGAACGCATCAAAGAGGGATATGTCGATGTAAAAAATCCGATGAATCCGAAGCAGGTCCGAAGAGTATCCTTGTCGCCCGACGAGGTGGACTGCATTGTTTTTTGGACGAAAAATCCGGAACCGATGATGGCGCGTTTGGATGAGCTTGCAGCATACCCGTATTATTTTCAGTTTACGCTTACCGGATACGGGAAAGATATCGAGCCGCATGTTCCGCATAAAAAAGAGAAAATGATACCGATCTTTCAAAGGCTGTCGGATAAAATAGGAAGCGAACGGGTGATATGGCGGTATGACCCGATTATGTTTAACAAGATGTATACCCCGGAATATCATATCAATGCGTTCGGGCAGATTGCAGAGGCACTGAACGGTTACACGGAAAAATGCGTGATCAGTTTTGTGGATGAGTATGTCAAAAATAAAAAAGAGTTGAAGGCACTCGGCGTTTACGAACCGGAGGAAACGCAGCTTTTTGCGTTTGCGGAAAAGCTTGCGCAGGCAGCGGGCGAAAACCATATGCAGGTCGCAAGCTGCGCCGAGGCTGTCGATCTTTCCGGGTGCGGGATCACGCACAACTGCTGTATTGACCCGGAGTTGATCGCGCGCATCACCGGGCGTACGCTGAAGGCGGTCAAGGACCGGAATCAGCGAAAAGAATGCGGCTGTGCGGCAAGCGTGGATATCGGCGCTTATCACTCCTGCGGAAATGGATGCCGATATTGTTATGCCAGATGATATAAGCCGCATGGCATACCACAAAAGAAAAATGCGGACTTATGACGGCTATATCTCATATAAAAAAGGAAAACGTTATAAGAAAAAGAAAACGATGGAATAAAAAATTCTAAAAAATCTGTCACATTTTCCCTGCTCAGATTGTTCATAAAGTGAAAGGCCTTTCAACAGAGTAACAAGTAACATCGCAGGACAGGAGGAGACATGTGGACGGCAGGTCATACATCGATGCAGTCAAAGCATATGCGGATATTGTCTATCGCACAGCGCTCAGCTATACGAAGGCGCCGCAGGATGCGGAGGACGTGACGCAGACTGTATTTATGAAGTTGCTGGAAAATGAGGACTCCTTTGCGGATGAGGAGCATCTGAGGAGATGGCTCATCCGTGTGACGGTCAACGAGTGCAAAAATCTGTGGAAGTCCTTTTGGCGCAGACGCGTAGGTCTGTCAGAATCCGAAAAGACGGCTGATGCGGAACGGGAAGACTATGATTATCAGGGATACACGAAGCGCGGAGCCAAAAAGGGAATGCCGCCTGAGAATCCTGAGTTTGATAATCTTTCGCAGAGCGAATTATATGAGGCGGTCATGGCGCTTCCAAAGGATTACCGGGTTGTCGTACATCTTTTTTACTACGAGGAATACCGGGCCGGAGAGATTGCAGAGCTTTTGCATATCCGTGAGCAGACCGTGAGAACAAGGCTTGTCCGTGCGAGGCAAAAATTGAGACAGCGGCTTGAGGAGGCGTGGCACGATGGAGAATAAAAAGTGGTATCAGGAGACGTTTGATCAGGTTCATGTTCCCGATAAGCTGTTGGGAAAGGTGATGGACATGGAGAATCAGACGAAAGCAAAAAAGGGATGGAGATATGCGATGGGAGCCTTGGGAACGGCGTTTGCGTTGTTTGTGGCTTCTAACGGGATCTGTTATGCGGCAACGGGGGAAACATGGGTCTCCCGTGTGACAATCTACTTCAACGGAGGAAGTATTGAGAAGGACGTGACATGGCAGGATAATGGCGACGGAACGTTTCTTGGAACCGTTGAAATGGACAGTGACGAGGAAACCGGTTTGGTGATGTTCAGGGACGATGTAGATATGACAAATAATGGGACGTACTCGTTTGAAGAGGACGGTATGACTGCGGATGGTAATGCGGAATACGTTTCTTCGGTCATTGACTGTGTCGTAGAGGAGGACGAGGACGGATCGGTCTGGGTCCGTGTCCGTGTCCGTGAAGACGGCGTGTGCAAGGCGGAGACGGACATAACCGCCGATCTGGCGGACGGCTTTGCGGAAGGAGAACTTCCCTGCGGCGACGGTTTCGCGTATCATTATCAGGTGACGCAGACGGAAGCGGGCGAATATGAACTGATGCTTTCGGCAGAGCTTTCCGAAGAGTAGAGATTTCCATATTTGATCAGTATCATAAGCAAGACTTGCGCTGTGCGTAGGGGTTTGTATTAGAATACGGGAAGCGTGTTCGAATATCTTTGTGCCGTTCGAATGCTGTCAATGAAATATTTCATAAAAAGAGATACGGGACGAAAACCGTATCTCTTTTTTTACCGAAAATATCAAGAACCCGCCGCCTTGCTGTGCTATGATAGGGATAACAGAAGACGTCGTTGACGGTTTCCATCCGGAGGGAAGCTGTCCTGTTCCGGTACCGGACCGGAATGCAGCGTGAAAAGAAGGAAGAGTTTTTCAGCGGTCAAAGTACGCCCGCATGAAAAAAGGGGTGAAACGCGTGAATAAAATGGAATTGCTTGTCCATGCACTGGATTATATGGAGCAGCATCTTGGGGATAACGTATCGACCGAAGATGTCGCGTCGGCGTGTTATTGCTCCAGATCGACACTTGAAAAACTGTTTCGCTATGTGAATCACATGTCGATCAGGGACTATTTAGTGCGCAGAAGGCTGACAAGGGCGGCGCGCGATATTGCGCGCGAGCCGGATACGGGGATCTTAGAGATCGCGCTCCGATACGGATATGGGACCAACGAATCCTTTACACGCGCATTCCGTGGCTTTTGGAACTGTAAACCGTCCGAGTTCCGCGGCAGGAAGCGGTTTTCGGAATTGTTCCCACGGCTGACAGGACCGTTGGGAGAAGGAGATGCGACGATGACAAATATTAAACATGTGGATATCAGCGAGTTATATGATCTGTTCAAAGAGCGGAAGGCATGCTGGTTTGTGCTCGGCGATGTTAAACAACTGATGAAATGGAATGAGATCTCCCGCAAAGCCGGCGATATGATGATTTTGGAATCCATGCGGCGTATGCAGGAGGCGGCAGGAGAAAATGACGTGGTATTCCGGATCGGAGGGGATGAATTTGCACTGCTGACGGACAGTGAGGAGCAGGCGTATGCGGATTCGCTTGCGGAAAAGATCAAGAGCAGCAATGAGAATCCGGTCGAGTGGGAGGGACAGAAGATTCCGCTCACGCTCCATGTGGGCGTGGCGCGTTTTGAGGGACCAAGGATCGCTTATGACGAGCTGTTTCATCAGCTCCATACCGCGATCACGGATGCGGCGAAAAAAGATTACGGCATGTGAGATTCCGCAGAGTAAAGCATGCCGACAGGATGTTATGCCAAATGAAAGCGGGGGGAGCGCTGACTTGTCAGCGTTCCCCTTTTCGTGGAAGTATGGTAGTAACTGCCCCAAAGCTTCCTTTCTGCGTCCGGTCGCTGATCACATAAGGAAAAGCGGGTAGTGCCGCTCGTTAAGTCAAAAGGTTATGGGCAGATGATATCCTTTTGGCACCATGGATTCGGCTATGGCGCTTACCCCGGCTGGCGACAGACATTGACAGCGCCATTCTTTTTTGACGGGAACATACAGGTCTTCCGCGTAAACACCGGGAAGGCGGTATCAATTTCCATTCATGTTAAAATACGTACAAAGAGCCTTCCTTCCCTGCGTCCCTGCGGAGAGTCCCCAACATCAGTTCAGTTCCTCCTTTTCGTATTGTGCCTTCCTTCCCTGCGTCCCTGCGGAGAGTCCCACCCGCATTTCTTGACGATTCGGAAAGCGCTGTGCTATACTTATAAATTGATTTCTAAGGAAACACGGATTATATCAGCGTCTCCAAAATAATAAAAGGAATAAAAGGGTGACCCAAGGGGAAGCGTTATGGGACAAAATAAAAATACATTTGAGCTGATCTATGATGTGGTGCGGCAGATTCCTTATGGAAAAGTGGCGACATACGGGCAGATAGCGGCGCTTGCCGGAAATAAGCGGTGGGCGCGCGTCGTCGGCTATGCGCTGCACGGAAATCCGGACCCTGAGCATATTCCGTGTTACCGCGTCGTGACAAAGGATGGCAGGGTATCCCCGGCATTTGCGTTCGGCGGGGAGAATCGTCAGATTTCTTTGTTAGAAGCGGAAGGGGTTGCATTTCGGGACGGGCATGTGATCATGGAGCAGTATCAGTGGGATACGCCGTGGGTATGAGAGAACAGATGAAAAAAACAGATTTATCCGGCGGCAGCGTGACGAGAACGCTGTTACAATTTGCCCTGCCGATGATCGCGGGGAATTTTTTACAACAGCTTTATAACATTGCGGATACGCTGATCGTTGGGCGTGTGCTCGGTCCTGATGCCCTTGCTGCGGTCGGCTCGGCGTATACGCTCATGACATTCTTAAATTCGATTCTGATCGGCATGTGCATGGGGGGCGGCGCACTGTTTTCCTTTTATTATGGAAAAAACGATCTGCCTGCCATGAGGCAGCGGATGCGGACGGCATTTTTGACTGCCGGACTGACAGCTGTTCTGCTCTCGTTGTTTTCCATGCTGTTTTGCGACGAATTGCTGGCACTGCTCGCCGTGCCGTCAGAACTTCGGCAATTGATGCGCGAATATGTGATGATCATTTTTGCCGGTATCTGTTTCGTTTTTTTATACCATTATTATGCGTTTGTCCTGCGTGCGCTTGGAAATTCGGTGGTTCCGCTGATATTTCTCGGGGCTGCGTCCGTCTTAAACATTGGTTTGGACTGCCTGTTTGTCATAACGCTTGGCAGGGGCGTGAAAGGGGCGGCGGAGGCAACGCTGATCGCACAGATATTGTCCGGTGCAGGGATTGCATTTTATACATGGAAAAAAGAAAACCATCTGCGTTTTCCGTTGACGGGTATGCGCGTGGAAAAGGGTGTTTTTAAGGAGACGGCGGGTTTCCTTGTGTCAGCATCTGTTCAACAGTCCGTGATGAATTTTGGGATTCTGATGATACAGGGGTTGGTCAACAGCTTTGGCAAGATCGTTATGGCAGCGTTTGCGGCGGCGGTCAAGATCGATACGCTTGCCTACATGCCCGCACAGGAGTTTGGCAACGCGTTTTCTTTGTTTGTGTCGCAGAACTTCGGCGCGGATAAAAAAGAAAGGATCAAAAAGGGATTTCATAGTGCCGTGCGGGTCTGCATGGGTTTCTGTCTGCTTATTTCTGTAATTGTGTTTGCGGCAGCGGGACCGCTGATGCGGATTTTTGTGAAAGCAGGGGAGACGGAAGTCATTGCTGTCGGGGTCGGCTATCTGCGGATCGAGGGCGCATGCTATTGCGGGATCGGACTGCTCTTTTTGCTTTATGGATATTTTCGCGGCATCAACAGACCGAGAATGTCTCTGTGGCTGACCATCTTGTCGCTTGGAACGCGCGTCATACTGGCTTACGCGCTTGCACCGGTGAAGCAGATCGGTGTGTACGGGATCTGGAGCGCGATACCGGTCGGATGGGTGCTTGCGGACGGCGTTGGACTGGCGGTCCGAAAAAGGCAGGAACAGAAGTGGAGGGAAAACGACACGGACGGGAATGTTTAGAGGGGATGCGGATAAAGAGGAGCGGGAAACGGAACAAAACAGGATAAGGAGCGGGGCGGGAAATGGGACGGGAGACCAGGCGAAATATACGAAATATAGATCAGATACAGTTTCATGTGGACAGAAAGCGGGCGCTCACGGCATTTGACGCATATACCGTCTGCTATGACCGTGCAGATGAAAAAGTAAAATTAAAGATTGACCATACCTACCGCGTGGCTGCACTTTGCGAGCGGATCGCCAGAGAGAATGGCTTGCAGGGGGCGGCGCTTGACCTGGCATGGACGATCGGGCTTTTACATGACGTAGGGCGGTTTGAGCAGCTTCGGCGTTATGGAACTTTTGTGGATGCGCAGTCCATCGATCATGCACAGTTTGGAGCGGATATTTTATTTTTGGACGGCGGGATCGAAGCGTATCTGCCTGATGATACGCCGCAGGAAATCATGACTTTGATCGAAACGGCGATCCGAAATCACAGTCTTTACCGGATTGCGGAGGACTTGGACGAACGGACGACGCGGTATTGCCATATCCTGCGCGACGCGGATAAGATTGACATTATGCGGGTCAATGTGGACGTGCCGCTGGAGGAGATTTATAATACGACAACACAAGCATTAAGAAGCAGCGTGGTCAGCGAAGCCGTTCTTCAAAGCTTTTCGGAGGAGCATGCGACGCTCAGAAGCTTAAAAAAGACGCCGGTCGATTATGTGGCGGGACATATCTCGCTTGTGTTTGAACTTGTATTTCCGGTAAGCGTCCGTATCATGAGAGAGCAGGGATATTTGGAGAAGCTTCTGCATTTTGAGAGTGACTGCGAAAAAACGAGAGAGCAGTTTGCATGGATGCGGGAGAGGGTGGAAGCGTACATGGAGCGGAGATTGTCGGAGCAGCAAAACGGACAGGGAGCGGCAAAGTAAAAGAGAAGATGACAGTAGGAGCAGAAGAAAGCATAGGAACAGGAGAAAACGGTATGTCATTAGAGAAAGCAAAAGCATATTTAGAACAATACGGATTAGGGGAAAGGATTCGGGAATTCGCGGTTTCAAGCGCCACGGTGGAACTGGCGGCGCAGGCGCTTTGCTGCGAGCCGAAACGAATTGCAAAGACTCTGTCTTTTATGGTAGAGCAGAAGGCCGTGCTTATTGTGGCCGCAGGGGATGCGAAGGTGGATAATGCGGCATATAAAGCTTTTTTTCATACAAAAGCAAAAATGCTGACGCCGGATGAAGTGACGGCACTTGTGGGACATGCCGTCGGAGGCGTGTGTCCGTTTGGCGTGAAAGCGGGAGTAAGCGTGTATCTGGATGAGTCGTTAAGACGTTTTGAGACGGTATTTCCGGCATGTGGCAGCAGTAACAGTGCAATTGAACTTACAATCGCGGAACTGGAGCGGTATTCCGGGTATCGGGAGTGGATCGATGTGTGCAAAGGCTGGAGAGAGGATCCGGTGCCGCCGCAGGAATAACAGACAGGTTCCGCTTTGCGAGCGGAACCGGCAAGGCAGCAGGGGGATTCTAATGGTTATGTCCAGCCGCCGTCCACGGTAATGATCTGTCCGGTCAGATAGTCAGGCGCATTTGCAAGCTGCAGAACAATCTGCGCGATCTCTGCTGGTGTGCCGAGGCGGTCGGCCGGAATTTCTTCTTTTATGGAGGAAAGCTCCTCGGAAGAAAGATGCCGGTTCATATCGGTATCTATGATTCCGCACGCCACGGCGTTGACGCAGATATGACTTGGCGCAAGCTCTTTTGCAAGCGCTTTGGTAAATCCGTTTATGCCGGCCTTGCTTGCGGAGTAGGCGACTTCCATGGAAGCGCCGGCATTTCCCCAGACCGAAGAAATATTGATGATATGTCCGTGATGGTCGTTTAACATAAGCGGAATGGCGCGGCGGGCAGTGTAAAAACAGGAATTGAGATTCACGTTCATGATGTGCTGCCATTCATCGGGCGTCATCAGGTGTAAAAGTCCTGTATAGGAAATGCCGGCGTTATTGACGAGCACATCAAGGCGGTCGATCTGTTCAAAGATATCGTCAATGAAATGCACATCGCCTACATCGCCGAAAAACAGACGGCAGCTCGTACCATACCGCTCCGTTAAAGAAGAGGCGAACCTCCTGAGTTCCCTTTTGGATTTTAAGCAGATCAGGATCAGGTCGGCGCCTTCTTTGGCAAATAGTTCCGCGCATGCTTTGCCTATGCCCCGGGACGCGCCGGTGATCAGAACAGTTCGATTCATGGGGACATCCTTTCATGTTTTTCTTTTGCGCTCATTATAGCATGCGGGAAGAGGGGGTGCAACCGATAGGTATGCCGTTGTAACTATTCAGACAAATCACGAAAGTGTTAGATATGATCATATTTCACGCAGATGCTTTATCAGACATGCATTTGTTATCGGATATTTATCTGATGGGAAATTTAGGAAATTCAGGTTCGTGCAATTCTTGACAGTAAATTCTGATATGGTAAAATAAAATAGTGTGACCTATTATGAGAATGGCTATAAAAAGGCAGTCAGGATACGGAAATAAAGGAGCTTCATATGAAAAAGAGAACCATAAGTTTTTTGGCGGGAAGTGTTGTCGGAATATCGATCGTCTGTATCGTAGTTTTTGTATGGATGCTTGGAGATATGCAAAAGAAAAATAAAAATGCCATGGATGATGTGTGCGGCGTTTATATGTCGGAGATGAGCCATCAGCTGGAAGGGCATTTCCGCACGATCATCGATCTGCGGCTGTCAATGGCGGAGGGAATTGTTAAGCGCTATCCGCCAACGCAGGATATTGAATATAGACAGGACATGATGGATGAACTGACTTTTGGGGCTCAGATACGCGATTATTCTTATTTGGCATTGTACTCGGCGGACGGCGAGATCGAACTGATCTGCGGGGAGCCGGTGGATATCATCAATGAGGAGCCGTTTTTGGAATCCGTACAGCAGGGGGAAAGCAAAGTAACCTCCGGTCAGACCGCCTCCGGGCAGATGATGCTTTTACTGAGCGTGAACGCTTCTTATCCTATGAAAAACGGCGGATATAGTATGGCGCTGGTCGTGGGACAGCCGTTGGAAGATATTGTGGATGCCATGTCACTAAATGAAGATGCTACGCTTGTCTATTCCCATATCGTGAGAACAAACGGGAGCTTTGTCTTAAAAGGTACGGAAATAGAGGCAAATGATTTTTTTGGCTGGATGCAGACCGTCACTTATGAAAAAACCACAGCAGAACAGGAGACGCGCAGGCTTCAGGAAGTGCTTGATGCCGGCGGACGCTATTCTGTCAGTGTGACAGAAAACGGGGAGCGTTGTGATATTTTTTGCGAAAAGCTGCAGAAGACAGAATGGTTTTTGGTGACGGTCATGCAGCAGGGATCGCTTGATCAGACGCTTGCAAATCTGGGTGAGCATCATTTATATACGGCAATCGGGTCCTGCGCGGTCATTATGATCACATTGCTGATCATTTATCTGTTTTATTTCAGAATTTCGATCAAGTGGATGGAGGAATTGCGGTGCGCACAGGAGAAGGCACAGGAAGCAAGCCGTGCAAAGAGTGAATTTTTATCGAACATGAGTCATGATATCCGCACGCCGATGAATGCCATTGTCGGCATGACTGCAATTGCCGTGTCGAATGAAGACAAGCCGGAAGTGGTGCAGGACTGCCTGCGCAAGATCACACTTTCCAGCAAGCATCTGCTCGGTTTGATCAATGATGTCCTTGATATGTCCAAAATAGAGAGCGGCAAGCTGACGCTTACTGTAGAGGAAATATCGCTGAGAGATACAATGCAGGGGATCGTCGGCGTGGTTCTTCCTTTAATTAAAGAAAGAAATCAGAATTTCAACGTGGTCATTGCCGATATTCAGAATGAACAGGTATTCTGCGACAGTGTACGGCTGAATCAGGTGCTGATCAATCTGCTCTCTAACGCTGTAAAGTTTACGCCGGAGGGCGGACTGGTGGAGATCCATCTGTCACAGGAGCCGTCGCCCAAGGGGGACAAATATGTCCGCACGCATGTCAAAGTACATGATACGGGAATCGGTATGACGCCCGAGTTTCAGGAAAAAGTGTTCGATGCGTTTGTCAGGGAAGACAGTAAACGCGTACAGCGCACGGAGGGAAGCGGACTCGGCATGGCGATCACAAAATATATCGTGGATGTCATGGAGGGAACGATCGAGGTAAACAGTGAACTCGGTAAGGGCAGTGAGTTCCATATCACGCTGGATTTGGAAAAAGCACTGATTGAAGAAAAAGACATGCGTCTTCCGGAATGGGATGTCCTGGTTGTGGATGACGATGAGCAAATGTGCCGCAGCACGGTCGAGAATTTAAGACAGATCGGAGTAAAGACGGAATGGGCGTCTGATGGTGAGACGGCAATTCAGATGGCAGTTGCCCGCCATGAGGCAAAAAACGATTATCAGATCATCCTGCTCGACTGGCGCATGCCGGATAAGAACGGAATCGAGACGGCAGAGGAAATGCGCAGAAGAATCGGAAAGGATATGCCGATCCTGCTCATGTCCGCTTATGACTGGGGTGAGATCGAAGGACCGGCGCGCGAGGCCGGCGTGAAAGGATTTCTCTCAAAGCCGCTGTTTAAGTCCACGCTTTATCACGGTCTGATGAATTTCATGGGAGAATCGGACGAAAAAGAAGAAAAATCCACACGGGTTGATTTTAACGGCAATAACAGGCATCTGCTCGCGGCGGAAGACAATGATATGAACTGGGATATTCTGGATGCGCTGCTTGGCAATTACGGATTCCTGTTAGAGCGTGCGGAAAACGGGCAGATCTGCGTTGATATGTTCCAAAAGTCAGAGGTCGGTTATTATAGTGCGGTTCTCATGGATCTGCGTATGCCGGTCATGAATGGCTATGAGGCGACGAAAGAGATTCGGAAACTTGAGAGGGAGGATGCATCCCTGCCGATCGTTGCGATGACGGCGGACGCTTTTTCAGAGGATATCCAAAAATGTCTTGCGTGCGGCATGAACGCGCATGTCGCAAAACCGATCGATATGAATGAAGTGATCGCAGTGCTGTCGCGTCTTTTATAAAATGAATCGATTTAGGGTATAATGTCGTTAGACATTATACCGCGCCGAGCGAAGCGAGTGTGCATGAACTTTGGCATGATTGCAAAGCGATTATGGTATAATGTCATCAGACATTATACCGCGCCGAGCGAAGCGAGTGTGCATGAACTTTGGCATGATTGCAAAGCAATCATGGCATAATAGATTGAAAAATCAATAATTAGGGAAAATGCAAACCGGGCTTACCCGGTTTGCATTTTTCCTATAACATGGCAGGAGGGGAAATGATGTATGATGTGATCATTATCGGCTCGGGACCGGCTGGATTAAGTGCAGCAATCTACGCGAAAAGGGCTGCGCTGAATGTTGTTGTTTTGGAGGAGGCGCCTTTTAGCGGCGGGCAGATGCTGAATACCTATGAGGTAGATAATTATCCCGGTTTTTCCGGGATATCGGGAATGGAGCTTGCCACGAAAATGCGTACGCATGCAGATAAGCTTGGTGTGGAGTTTGTCACGGCAAAGGTGACGGAAGCGGAGCTTACGGGCAGTGTCAAAAAAGTACGGACGGACAGGGAAGTCTATGAGGCGGGGCACGTTATTATAGCAACGGGCGCGCGTCACGCGAGCCTTGGCGTTAAGGGAGAGGAACTCTTTACAGGAAAGGGGGTCTCTTACTGTGCGACCTGCGACGGTGCTTTTTTCAAAAATAAAGATGTGGCAGTTGTCGGCGGAGGAGACGTCGCGGCAGAGGATGCACTGTACCTTGCGCGTATTTGCAAAAAAGTATTTCTGATCCACAGGCGTGATAAACTGCGTGCTGCCGGGCTGCTTCAGCAGAAGCTGATGGAGCAGAAAAATATTGAGTTCTGCTGGAACAATGTCGTTGATGAGATTGTCGGAGAGACGGCGGTCGAATCGCTGAGACTTTGTCATGTGATCAGCGGGGAAAAGATTACGTTACCCGTGCAAGGGGTCTTTATTGCGATCGGAAACAGGCCGCAGACAGAGTTGTTTACCGGTCAGATCAATGCGGACCGGACAGGATATCTGATCGCGGGTGAGGACGGAAAGACGAGTGTGGACGGCGTTTACGCGGCAGGCGATGTGCGTGCGGGTCATCTGCGGCAGATCGTCACGGCAGCCGCGGACGGCGCAAACTGTATCAACAGTATTGTGGAGCAGATCAGCCGCATGCAGTGACGGCGAAGTTCGGAAAATCAAAGGAGATTTATGGAAAATTCTTCCAAGGGTTGACAAGAAATTCATCGCGTGTTATATTTGGTAACAGGATGTAATAATTTTGTAACAAATTTAACACACTACAATAGAAAATTTCTTTTGCACACTTTTTGGAGGAAAGGAATGAGACGGAAAGAATTAAAAGCCGCAGCGGTCCTGCTTGCAGGTGTACTGACCGCTACGAGTGCGGATTTTTCAACGCATGCAACACAGGTTGCTGCATTGCTTCCGGTAGAGGGAGTAGAGCTTGCGCTTGAGGGCGGCACTTCTGTTGAAGAATTGGAACAGAGCGCGCTGACAGATACGCCGATTGATACAGAGCTTCTTACCTTGTCACAGGAAACCGGAGCGGCAGCGACCGCAGGTCTAGCCGATCCGCTTTCAAATGATATTGTTCCGGAAGAAGGCGCGGGTCAGAACGCTGATGGAAACGCAGCGGATGGTGACGGTCAGGGAACAGCAGACGACGGACAGGGCGCAGACGATAACGGTGCGCCGGAAATAGATAACAATGGCGTGGAAAACGCTGACCCCGGTACAAATGATGAATCTGTAGAGGATTCAGCCGGGGATTCCGACGAAGAAGACGCGGAGGATCCTAATGCGGAAGATACGGCAGATTCCGATGCGGATGAAGAAAACGCAGGGAATGCGGATCCGGATTCCGAGGACGATGAGGAAGCGCCTGAGGATTACGGTAGCCTGGTGATCGCAAGAGTACGCGACTGGGTAAATGTCAGGAGCGGTCCTTCGACGGACAGCGAAATTGTCGGCAAGCTTTACAATAACTCTGTTGGCGAAATGATCAGACGTGAAGGCGACTGGTATTACATTGCTTCCGGTACGGTCATGGGATATGTCAGCGCTGATTATTGCGTATCCGGAGAGGAAGCAGAAGCGCTGATTGACGAAGTCAGCATCCGGATCGCCACGGTTGATGCACAGACCCTGAAGCTTCGTTCGGAAGGCTCTACGGAATCAAGGGTTTTGCAGCTTTTACCGCATAATGATAAACTGGAAGTGCTGGAACCTGATCAGGGCGACGGATGGATCAAGGTAAACGTGAACGGTACGCAGGGCTATGTGTCGGCGGATTATGTGACGCTTTCCCTCTCCTTTGTTTCTGCAGAATCCAAAGAGGAAGAAGAAGCGAGACTTGCGGAGGAACGAGCCGAGCGTGAAGCTGCAGAGCGCCGCGCACAGGAGCTTGCGGCACAGGAGGCGGCGAGGATACAGGCACAGCAGCCCGTGGAGTCGAGCGAAGTTGTTACAACTGATGAGGCACCGGCACCAGTATCAAGCGGAAGCGGGCTGGGTGTGGATGTGGCCAATTTTGCATTACAGTTTGAAGGTAACCCGTATGTATATGGCGGAACGAGCTTAACAAATGGAGCGGATTGCTCAGGATTTGTTCTTGCAGTATATGCGCAGTTCGGAGTCAGCCTTCCGCATTCGGCAACAGCGGACAGAAGCATGGGAACCCCTGTCGGGGGACTTGAGGAGGCGCAGCCGGGCGATCTGGTATGCTATTCCGGTCATGTCGGTATTTATATCGGTAACGGGCAGATCATTCATGCAAGTACGCCGAGGACCGGTATTAAGATCTCAAGCGCGACATATAAGCCGATTGCATGCATTCGAAGAATTTTTAATTAAATAGGGAAAACGGAGAGCTGTCGCACTACGCAATGAGTGTGACAGCTTTTTTGTCCGGAAAAATCCGGTCTGCCAGTCGGATTTGTCATAGTCAGCCGCCGTGCCGTGACTTCCTTTTAGGAACAAAAGGTGGTTCGGGTTTCCGGCTGAAAAGGAGACTCACTTTCTGTGGGATGAAAATATGAACTGGCTGCATACGGCACATCTAAAAGTGACAAATGCGTCACAAGAGCGCTTTAGGGAAATTATACAAAAGCTAAAAAAGCAAGTGCTTTTTTTAGAAAAAAATAACTTTTTTCATGATGAGTTATCCACATACAAAATGGCGGATTTCCGCGGAGTCAAAATTTATACACGGAGTTATCCACATTATCCACAGGAAAAACAGGGTAACAGGGAAACATTCTTATGGAAACCATAGGGAACGGATGTTTTGTGTAGAAATCATAAAAATGTCAAAATAGTAAAAAAAGCGGAAAAACGGCTTGACTTTCTAAATGTCAAAAAGTTTCGGACAATTCTATAAAATGTTGCAAAAAAGAGGCGCTTTGTGATATAATCAATACACAATACTAGAACGAAAGGGATGATACTATGAAGTTTATTATTTTAGGGAAGAATATTGAAGTGACTGAAGGACTCAGGACTGCGGTAGAGGACAAGATCGGAAAGCTCGAGAAATACTTTACGACAGAGACTGAGGTGCATGTAACCCTGAGCGTGGAAAAGGAGAGGCAGAAAATCGAGGTTACGATTCCCGTGAAGGGAAATATCATCCGTTCTGAGCAGGTCAGCAATGATATGTATGTTTCCATTGACTTAGTAGAGGAAATCATCGAGAGACAGTTAAAGAAATATAAGACAAAGCTGGTAGAGCAGCAGCAGGCGGCAAATTATTTCAAAAAGGATTATATCGACAGGGAATTTCCAGAGGAAGAAGAGATCAAGATCATCCGCAGCAAGAAGTTTGATATTAAGCCCATGTACCCGGAAGACGCCTGCATTCAGATGGAGTTATTGGGTCACAGCTTTTTTGTATTCTGCAATGCGGAAACCGATCAGGTATGTGTTGTGTATAAGAGAAAGGGCAATACCTACGGTATGATCGAACCGGAACTTTAAGCAGCTTCCAAAGATAAATTTATACATAGATACTTTTTGGAGAGCGGACAAGCTTAAAGTACAAAAGAGAAACCAAAAGGGACGCGCATAAATGCATGCGGCAGTCCCTTTTTGTATGCCCTGATTGTCTATCTTATTATGAAATCAATTGTAAATTGCGGATACGCCCGCTGTCACGATTGCCGGATTCTTTATGGAGCGGCGCTTTTTGAGTCGTCTGGGGCAGGATGACGGAGTATCAGAATTTTTGGACATTTTGACCATAGGAAGAAAGGGCGTGGTATGTTATCATGGCGTCAAGCATGATAACGTGCCGGGCTGAGCGGGTACTGATCGAGCAAAATATAATAGGATACGGAGGTGATACGGATGACTAAAGAAATGAAAATGATGATCAATGCCCTCTTTCTTTGCTTTTCTGAATATCGTAACAATCATATCTTTTCGGGATTCCTAATAAAATAGAATAACAGCCTGTGGGGAGTTAGCGTTCATGAATAAGAAGAATGGGAGGTGCGGGCGTATCCTCCGGATCGGAATCATACTGGAGGCAGCGGGAATTGCGGTCATGCTTCTTTTTTTTGCAAATATGCAAAAAGATAGGGAGCAGGCGACGCTTTCCGGGAGCGTGTTCCCAAGCGGCAGGGAATCGGTGTCTGACGGACTGGTGACAGTAGAGGGGGAAGAATTGTCCGGTTCCGAAATGATTTCCATTGGCGAAACGGCGCAGGCGGACGGAGACTATATCAAGTGGGTAGATTTTAATGTCACGGCGGACGCGATGCGCTGTGCGCTGCAATATGATCTGGACACCTACGGAAGTGAAATTCATATCGACTGGATCGTGCTGCTTGCCTATGCGGGTTGCCGTGGCGGAGGAAACTTTAACGCAAAATCGCTGTCCTATATCCGCGATCTTGCCGAACGCATGAAGAACAGCGAGACGACCGTGGAAAAGCTGTCGAATGAACTTGAGTATTTTGACTATTATTATGAGGCATATTCGGCGGTTCTGGGCGGTTATGTCGGAGAATATGACATAGAGCGGACGGATGAAAGCGGCAGGACGACGATGGAGCGCGTATACGGTGTGAAAGTATTTTCGCCGATCGCGAAAGGGTTTGGTTACAGCGACTATGATGATTTTGGCGCGTCAAGAAGCTACGGATACCGGCGTCCGCATTTGGGACACGATATGCTCGGCGTGATCGGCACGCCGATCGTGGCAATCGAGTCGGGCTATGTGGAAGCGATCGGATGGAACCGCTACGGCGGCTGGCGCATCGGCATCCGCAGTTTTGACGGAAAGCGCTATTATTATTACGCGCACCTGCGGCAGAATTATCCGTATGCCGAGGGACTTGAGGAGGGCAGTGTTGTGACTGCGGGGGACGTCATCGGCTATATGGGACACACGGGTTACAGCACAACCGAGAACACAAACAATATTGAAGTCGTTCATCTGCACTGGGGGTTACAGCTTATTTTTGACGAGTCCCAGAAAGACGGAAATAACGAGATATGGGTGGACTGCTATGACCTCACGAACTTCCTCTACGGCTACCGCAGCGCGGTGGAAAAGGTCGGCGATACAAGGGAATGGATCCGCAGCGTGCCTATGAGCGATCCGGCAGTGGAGGAATACCGGTCTCGGTGATGAGATTGGAAGGGACGACAGCCACAGTGATGAAATTGGAAGAGACAGCGGTCGCAGTGATGGATTTGAAAGGGTCAGCGGCTGCAGAGATGTGTCTCGAAGAAATATCAGTCATAGAAGCGCGTGGAATCTTGACATATAATGAGATAACTGGAATAATGAAATGGAGCAGACAGCCTTTTGGCAGACAGCCTAATCTGATGGAGAGGCGGCGGTGAAATCCGCCGGAAAGGAAGATGAATCATGTGGAACGTAACAGGCAAAAACAGGAAACGGCGGAAGCAATTCCCTTTTTTTGCGGCACTTTCCTGTGTACTTGTGATGTCCGCGGGATGCGGTGCAAAGAAAGGAGACGCTCTTGGCGTTGGGGAAGTCAGATCGATTGTCCTTGAGAATGCGGGTGTTTCTGAGCAGGATGCGAGATTTGTGAGGATTCGGTTAAATTCGGATGGTGGTACCTCCTGCTATGAGATAGAGTTTTTATGCAGTACGGCGGAGTATGATTATACGGTTGACGCGGAGACGGGGGAGATCCTTTCCATGAACTGCGAGACGGGGGAATATGATCTTGCGGCGGTGCCCGAAGAGATTCTGCCCCCGGAATTGGGACAAGGGACGGCGGAGAGCGGTGTGACTCCGACGTCTGAGGCGGCGGAGGGACAGGACGGATCGGGTGCCGGGACGCAGAGCGGCGCGCAGTCCCCGGAGGATGCCGTTCAAAACGGCACAGGACAGGGTACGCAGCACAACGGACAGGCAGGACAGGGTACGCAGCAGGCGGAACAGCAGTATATTGGCGCAGATGCGGCTAAACAGGCGGCGCTTGCTCATGCGGGACTGCAGGAGGACGATGTGCGTTTCAAACATGCACGTTTGGATTATGACGACGGGTACTGGAAATATGAGGTGGAGTTTCACAGCGGCAGCACAGAGTATGATTACGATATTGATGCGCAGACAGGAGAAGTCCTCTCTTATGATCATGAAGCAATTCACGGCGGACACGGGGGAGCTGAGCCTGCGGGGGATATGATCAGCGCGGAGGAGGCGGAGCAGATTGCACTTGCCTATGCGGATATTACAGAGACGGAGGCGCAGTATCTGAAAACAAAATTAGACTATGACGATGGGCGCGCTGAATATGAAGTGGAGTGGCTTGTCGGACGGATCGAATATGCCTGCGATGTGGACGCGTTAACGGGGGAGGTCCTGAGCTTTGAAAGAGAGCAGGACTGACGGTCGTTTTTGTGGATAAGACGGCGCGCTGTTCTACAGAAACATAAGGGGCGGCGTGAAACAGCAACTTTACAGGGGATCCGCCGGAGAGCTTAAGGCAGTTGTTACAGTATATGGAGCATACCACAAAGGAGAATGCCGCAACGGAGGAATTGCGGACCTTGGAGGAGGGCATCTGCCGGGGAAGGGCAGAAGGAAAAGCAGCAGCATAAAATAACAAGGGTAAATGATGTACATGCAAATTTTGCAGGGTAAAATGCGTGAAGCTGTTTTTTCAGGGGAAAATTCAAGGGAATTTTCCCTCGTTATCCCTGCCACTTTTCGTTGCAAAACTCCGGACGCTATGTTAGAATATCAGCAGGGTGCAATGATAAAAAAATAACAATCATTGACATGCCCGAAAAGGGCTTATTATCAAATCAGGAGGGATTAGCAATGGCAAAGAAAATTGTTTTGGCAGGTGCATGCCGTACGGCGATCGGCACAATGGGCGGGGCGCTCAGCACAACGCCGGCACCGGTTCTTGGTTCCATCGTTATCAAGGAAGCTTTAAGCAGAGCGGGTGTTCCTGCAGATGCTGTCGATCATGTATATATGGGCTGCGTGATTCAGGCAGGACTCGGACAGAACGTAGCGCGTCAGGCATCCATTAAGGCAGGTCTGCCGGTTACGACCCCTGCTGTCACGGTCAATGTGGTATGCGGTTCGGGATTAAACTGCGTGAACATGGCGGCACAGATGATTGCGGCAGGCGATGCGGATATTGTTGTTGCGGGCGGTATGGAGAACATGTCCATGGCTCCTTATGCAGTAATGCAGGGACGCTACGGTTACAGAATGAACAACGGAAAATTAGTGGATACCATGGTAAATGACGCATTGTGGGATGCGTTTAACGATTATCATATGGGTATTACGGCGGAGAACGTTGCGGAGCAGTACGGACTGACCCGCGAGCAGCTTGACGAGTTTGCGGCATGGTCCCAGCAGAAATGCGAGAAGGCGATGGCGGAAGGCAAGTTCAAGGATGAGATTGTTCCGGTCGAAGTAAAGAAAAAGAAAGAAACCGTGATCGTGGATACCGACGAGGGACCGCGTGCGGGCGTGACGAAGGAAAGCATTTCCAAACTGCGCGGCGCATTTAAGCCGGACGGCATCGTAACGGCGGCAAACGCGTCCGGTATCAACGATGGTGCGGCAGCGATCGTTGTGATGAGTGAGGAAAAGGCAAAGGAGCTTGGCGTAAAGCCGATGGCGACATTTGTTGCGGGCGCACTCGGCGGTGTCGATCCGTCCATCATGGGTGTCGGACCCGTGCCTGCTACGAGAAAGGCAATGGAGAAAGCCGGCATGAAGATCGACGATTTCGATCTGATCGAAGCAAACGAGGCATTTGCAGCACAGTCTCTTGCAGTACAGAAGGATTTAGGCTTCAGCAACGATGTATTGAATGTCAACGGCGGAGCTATTGCACTCGGACATCCTGTCGGTGCATCCGGATGCCGTATCCTTGTGACGCTGCTTCATGAGATGGAAAAGAGGGATGCGAAGAAAGGTCTTGCGACACTCTGCATCGGCGGCGGCATGGGTTGCGCAACCATCGTGGAGCGTGACTAAGTAATTTGTATCAGGAAACCATTAGGAGAATACCTGTCCGGGTGTTCTCCTAACTGTGCGTATAGAATTATTTTCCACAAACATCTGTGAAATATTCAAATCAAGAAAGGAATCAGATATCATGGCATTTGTATTGTATGAACAAAAAGAAGCGGTCGGCGTGATCACGATCAACCGGCCCGAAGCGTTAAACGCATTAAATTCCGCAGTACTCGACGAGCTGAACGCGGTGATCGACGGCGTGGATCTTGCCACAGTCAGATGTCTCGTACTGACCGGCGCAGGTGAGAAGTCATTCGTTGCGGGAGCGGATATCGGCGAGATGAGTTCCCTTACCAAGGCAGAGGGTGAAGCGTTTGGCAAGAAGGGCAATGATGTATTCCGCAAGCTGGAGACGCTTCCGGTTCCGGTCATCGCGGCAGTCAACGGTTTTGCGCTTGGCGGCGGCTGCGAGCTCTCCATGAGCTGCGATATCAGGATCTGCTCCGATAACGCGGTCTTCGGACAGCCGGAAGTAGGTTTGGGTATTACACCGGGATTCGGCGGAACACAGAGACTGGCAAGATTAGTCGGCGCAGGCATGGCAAAACAGCTCATTTATACGGCAAGGAATATCAAGGCGGACGAGGCATACCGGATCGGTCTTGTGAATGCCGTTTATCCGCAGGAAGAGCTGATGGCACAGGCGGAGAAGATGGCGGCAGGCATTGCGAAAAACGCACCGATCGCTGTCCGCAACTGCAAGAAGGCGATTAATGACGGACTGGATGTATGCATGGACGAGGCGATCGTGATCGAGGAGAAATTGTTCGGCGACTGCTTTGAGACGCATGATCAGGTCGAAGGCATGACCGCTTTCCTCGAAAAGAGAAAAGAGAAGAACTTCACGAATAACTAATCACGAATTAAGCCAAAAGAGTATATAACGGCGTATCAGCCGTAAGGAAAATTAAAGGAGGAAACAACATGAAGGTAGGTATTATCGGCGCAGGAACGATGGGTTCCGGTATTGCGCAGGCATTTGCAATGACGGACGGTTACGAGGTATGCCTCTGCGACATCAAGGAGGAGTATGCTGAGGGCGGCAAAGCGAAGATCTTAAAGAACATGAATTTCCTTGTGGGAAAAGAGAAGATCACGCAGGAAAAAGCGGACGAGATCATGAGCAAGATCACGACCGGTCTGAACAATATCTGCGGAGAGTGTGATCTGATCGTGGAGGTTGCGCTTGAGAAGCTTGAGATCAAGCAGAACATATTCAAAGAGCTGATGGGAATCGTAAAGAAGGACTGCATGTTTGCAAGCAATACCTCATCCCTTTCCATCACGAAGATCGGAGAAGGCTTAGACAGACCGATGATCGGTATGCATTTCTTTAACCCGGCAGACAGAATGAAGCTCGTGGAAGTCATTAAGGGAGAGAATACGCCGCAGGAGATGGTAGATAAGATTAAGGCGATCGCGACAGAGATCGGCAAGACTCCGGTTGAAGTGAAAGAGGCTCCGGGCTTTGTCGTCAACAGAATTTTGATCCCGATGGTCAATGAAGCAATTGGCGTGCTTGATGCCGGAACCGCTTCCGCAGAGGATATTGATATCGCGATGCAGCTCGGTGCATCCCATCCGATGGGACCGTTACACTTGGGCGATCTGATCGGCTTAGACATCTGCCTTGCAATCATGGAAGTGCTTTACAATGAGACGAAGGATGAGAAGTATGCGCCGCAGCCGCTGTTAAAGAAGATGGTTGCAGAAGGCAAGCTTGGCAAGAAGACCGGCGAAGGATTCTTTGATTACAGCAAAAAGTAAGACTGCCGAAGTTGATCACAAGAGCATGTCATTAAATTTATATGGAGGAATAAAATCATGGATTTCACGTTAAGCAAAGAACATGAAATGGCGAGACAGTTATTCAAAGATTTCGCTGAAAAAGAAGTAAAGCCTCTTGCACAGGAGGTCGATGAGAACGAGCAGTTCCCGAGAGTCACCGTGGACAAGATGGCAAAATACGGATTTTTGGGCATTCCCGTTCCGAAGGAGTTCGGCGGACAGGGCTGTGATCCGCTGACCTATGCGATGTGTGTTGAGGAACTTTCCAAAGTCTGCGGAACGACCGGCGTTATCGTTTCCGCACATACCTCCCTTTGTTGCGATCCGATTCAGACATACGGAACGCCGGAGCAGAAGGAAAAATATCTGATCCCGCTTGCTAAAGGTGAGAAGTTAGGCGCATTCGGCTTAACGGAGCCGGGAGCAGGAACCGATGCGCAGGGACAGCAGACCAAAGCGGTCCTTGACGGCGACGAGTGGATCTTAAACGGTTCCAAGTGCTTTATTACAAACGGAAAAGAAGCGGACGTCTATGTCATCTTTGCCGTAACCGGAAAGATTGAAAAGCGCGGCAAGATGCTCAAGGAGATCTCCGCGTTTATCGTAGAAAAAGGAACACCCGGCTTTACCTTCGGTACGAAGGAGAACAAGATGGGTATCCGCGGATCTTCCACCTACGAGCTGATCTTCACGGACTGCCGTATTCCGAAGGCAAATCTTTTAGGACAGCAGGGCAAGGGCTTCAATATCGCAATGCATACGCTTGACGGTGGACGTATCGGTATCGCGGCACAGGCGCTCGGCATCGCGGAAGGCGCGCTGGAGACGACCGTAAACTATGTAAAAGAAAGAAAGCAGTTCGGCAGAAGCATCGGCGCGTTCCAGAATACGCAGTTCCAGCTCGCGGATATGGCAACCAAGGTGCAGGCAGCGCAGCTTTTGGTTTATAAGGCAGCCATGAAGAAGGCAGAGTACGCAAAGAATCCGAAGATTTCCTATTCCGTGGAAGCGGCAATGGCGAAACTCTATGCGGCGGAAGTTGCAATGGAAGTGACGACGAAGTGCGTACAGCTTCACGGCGGTTACGGCTACATCAGAGAATACGATGTAGAGAGAATGATGCGTGACGCTAAGATTACGGAAATCTACGAGGGAACTTCTGAAGTTCAGCGTATGGTTATTTCTTCTGACTTATTAAAATAGGAGGTAAATTATCGTGAAAATCATCGTTTGTATTAAACAGGTTCCGGATACCAAGGGCGGCGTAAAGTTCAATCCGGACGGAACACTTGACAGAGGTGCAATGCTTGCCATTATGAATCCCGATGACAAGGCAGGATTAGAAGCAGCGCTCCGCTTAAAAGATCAGTATGGTGCTGAGGTAACGGTTCTTACGATGGGACTTCCCAAGGCGGCAGACGTGCTCCGCGAGGCGATCGCGATGGGCGCGGACAAGGGTATCCTTGTAACGGACAGAGTATTGGGCGGTGCCGATACATGGGCTACCTCTACAACGATCGCAGGTGCGATCAGAAATCTTGAGTATGACCTGATCATCACGGGACGTCAGGCGATCGACGGCGATACCGCACAGGTTGGACCGCAGATTGCAGAACACCTCGGCATTCCCGTAATCTCCTATGCACAGGCGATCACGGTAGACGGAAATAAAGTGACGGTACAGCGTCAGTATGATGACAGATATCATATTTTAGAGGCACAGATGCCCTGCCTGATCACGGCATTATCCGAGTTAAACGAGCCGCGTTACATGACTCCGGGCGGAATCTTTGACGCATGCGCGGCAGAGATCACGACATGGGGCAGAGCGGACTTAAAGGATGTGGATGATTCCAACCTCGGTCTTGCAGGTTCCCCGACCAAGATCGCGAAAGCTTCCGACAAGGTGCGCAAGGGCGCGGGCGAGAAGGTTGTTCCCGATTCACCGGAAGATGCAGTCAGCTATATCGTAGGCAAGCTGCAGGAGAAGCATGTGATCTAAGCAGACAGTTCGGTCATGAGGATTGCGGCAGCAGGTAAATACATGGCGGAGCGCCTTTGCAAACGGCGCGGAGAACTGTTACGTTAAGAAATGTTTAACAGCGAGAAAGGAGCAGGGTAATAACCATGAATTTAGAAGAATATAAGGGAGTATATGTGTTCGCGCAGCAGGTTGACAACGAGATCAGCAGCATTGCATTTGAGCTTCTCGGTAAGGCAAAACAGCTTGCAGGCGATTTGAAAGAAGAAGTAACGGCTGTTCTGCTTGGTTCCGGCATCAAGGATCTGGCAGATCAGCTTGCGGAGTACGGTGCGGACAAGGTCATTGTTGTGGATGATCCGGAGTTAAAGGATTACAGAACAGAGCCGTATGCACATGCGCTTGCAGAAGTCATCAACAAATATAAACCGGAGATCATGCTTGTGGGCGCAACGGCAATCGGCCGTGACTTAGGACCGACCGTATCCGCAAGAGTGGCGACCGGCTTAACGGCAGACTGTACACAGCTTGATATCGGTGATTTTCCCCTTGTGGCGGTTCCCGGTAAGGAAGCGGAGCAGAAACATAATCAGCTTCTCATGACGCGTCCGGCATTCGGCGGTAATACAATTGCTACGATCGCATGTCCGAACAACCGTCCGCAGATGGCGACGGTTCGTCCCGGCGTTATGCAGAAGATCGAGCCGGTAAAGGGTGCGAAGGCAGTCGTTGAGGAGTTTAATCCGGGCTTTACGCCGAACAACAGATATGTGACGATCAAAGACGTGGTAAAGGCAGTTACCGATACGGTTGACATTATGGATGCGAAGATTCTTGTATCCGGCGGACGAGGCGTCGGTACGCCTGAGAACTTCAAGATCTTAGAGGATCTTGCGGCAGTGCTTGGCGGTACGGTATCCTGCTCGCGTGCGGTTGTCGATGCAGGCTGGAAGCCGAAGGACTTACAGGTAGGACAGACCGGCAAGACCGTTCGTCCCCACGTGTATTTTGCAATCGGTATTTCCGGCGCGATCCAGCACGTAGCGGGTATGGAAGAGTCCGACATTATTGTTGCGATCAACAAGGATGAGGACGCACCGATCTTTGACGTGGCTGACTACGGTATCGTCGGTGACTTAAACAAGATCGTTCCGCAGCTTACCGAGAGCTTAAAGGCAGCGATCGCGGCGAAATAAGAAAACATTCCCGCACTGATGAGAATGCGAAGAAGAGAGGTTTACCAAAGCAGACGGTGGACCTCTCTTTTTTATGAGCTATTTTTTGAATGATATATTTACTTTTTTGTATGGGAATTGTTCTGATTTCAGCGAAAGATGAATATAGAAAGAAGCCTTTACCGTCATGGTACAGGCTTCTTTCTATGTTTGCTGATGTGACATGAATGATGAAATGCTCATCATATGGTTTCTTTTTATAACGATTGACGAACGAGTTATACAATTGTATAATAGATTATACGATCGTATAAAAGGAGGCTATGGTAAATGAACAAGATTGTGAAAAAGTTAGGGGAAGCCGAATTAGAGATTATGCAGGTAATTTGGGAAGCGAATGCTCCTGTTACTTCCAGTTTTATCCTAAAAGAATTGCAGGAACGGAGAAAGTGGCGTCTTTCCACTCTTATGACGTCATTGTCACGCTTAGTTGACAAAGGATTCATCAGTTGTGACCGTGCTACCGGAAATAATCTGTATTCATCCATTATTTCGGAGAATGATTTTAAGGCAAAAGAAAGTAAAAGCTTTTTAGAGAAACTATATCATAATTCCATACAAAATATGGTTGCTGCCCTTTATAGCAATAAAGCGATAAGTGATTCCGATATGAACGAATTGAGAAAATATTTAGATGAGTTGGAGGGAAAATGATAACAAATTTATTTTTAAGTGTAATAACGATTTCCATATCAACAAGTCTAATCATCATTTTTCTGCTCATCTTCGCACCGTTTTTGAATAAAAGATATGCAATGAAGTGGAAATATCTCATTTGGGTGGTTATTGCTGTCCGCCTGATGATACCGTTTCATATGGACATTCCCTTTCCGCGGATAACATTTGATGTTCCGACAGAGATTACAGTTCCTATTGACACAAATAATGAAAATGACACGCAAACAATATTGCCGACGGAACAAAAACAGATAGAAACCAATCATGTAAATGCCCTTATAGCACCGACTCAAGGAAATCAAAAAACTGTAAAAATTACTTTGTTAGACATTATTGCATATGTATGGCTAACGGGCTGTCTGTTGTTTCTGTCAGTACATATATTCAGCTTCGTGCATTATAAAAGGCGGATTACCAAAAAAGGTATGATTGTGAAAGAAAGAGATATTTTACTGCAAGCTTATAAGTTGTCAAGGGAATTGCGTATGAAGTTCAAGATTAGGATCTTGCGATACGAGGACGCGGAAAGCCCTATGGTTATCGGTTTTCTAAAACAAATGTTGGTTTTACCGAATTGCGATTATAGCGAGGAAGAATTGTTTTTTGTTTTGAAACATGAATTGATTCATATAAAACGCCATGATATTTACTTTAAGCTGCTTTTGGTGAGTGCAAATGCCTTGCATTGGTTTAATCCGTTGATTTATATCATGCAAAAAGAAGCGGTTGTTGATATGGAATTGTCATGTGACGAAAAGGTGATTCAAAAAACCGCTTTTGCTGTTCGAAAAGCATATACGGAAACTCTGCTTTCCACTTTTCATAAACAACATAAAAAAGGGGCTTTTTTGACAACACAATTTTATGGAGGAAAAGAAATTATGAAAAAACGGTTCAAAAATATACTAACCAAATCACCGAAGAAAAATGGTTTATTGCTTTGTATATGTGCTATTTGTATGACCTTAATTTCAGGAATGCTGATTGGATGTTCCATAAAAAATGAGTTACCGGAAGAAACGGTACAGACAGGAACGATCAGTCCGGGTGTAGAAGATCATACCAATACCCCAACAGATTCGGCAGATAGTAACCGTGCAGGTTTATCCGGTGATGCACCGATGGATGATAGTGGTACAGATATAAACGTTGATATACAAAATGGGAATATCGGGAACCCGCCAGAGCAGTCATTAGAATTAGAGGAAAATAATTACAAATCTATACTTTTGGGGAAAGGTAATTTTGTATGTACGGATTTGGCAAATGAGCGTTTAAGTATCAGTGAGATAGGCCGGGCTGTTACAGATGATGATAGTGTTACAGTAAGTGCTACAAAATTTACAATGATAGATATTGATGGTGACGGAGAAGATGAAGCTGTTCTTTGGCTTCAAATAAATAATATCTCTGACTATGGTTTTGAGATATTGCATGATCAAAATGGAGAAATCTACGGATATACATTGCAATATAGGGCATTTATGAACTTAAAAACAGACGGTACATTTTTGTTTTCGGGTGGTGCGGCTGATACCGGAATAGGGAAAATGACTTTTTCCGAAACCGGATATAGTGTAAATACTCAGGCTTATAGTCAATCCGGATATGATACAAATAATGAATTGATCGTACAATTTTTTATAAATGATGAATCTTGTTCAGAAGGTGAATTTTATGATGTTTTAGACGGGCAGGAACAAAAGGCAGATGTGGAGTGGTATGACCTATCTGAAAATAATATAAACGCTATATTACAATAGTTTACTTTGCAGCACGGCTAATTTCAAATATCATTTTAATAAACAGACACAGGTAATTGCGAGATACTTAAATTCGTTCCGCAGCTTACCGGGAGCTTAAAGGCAGCGATCGCGGCGAAATAAGAGAACATTCCCGTACTGATGAGAATGCGAAGAAGAGAGGTTTACCAAAGCAGACGGTGGACCTCTCTTTTTGTGCGGTATTTTTTCGTGGGAAGCGACTCTTAAATATTCATTGTAAATGGTTGATAAGTATTTTATAATCAAAGATATAAATGAAATCAGGGCTTCATGGAGGGAGAAGATCATGCTGGAATTCAAATATGACACACAACTGTTGATTGAAGGAAAAAGTCTTGACGAGGATGTGATTAACGATTATTTTACAGATCATTTTGAAGGAGATTGTTTATTGGCGGTCGGCGACGAGGATTTGATCAAAATTCATTTTCATACGAATGAACCTTGGAAGGTGCTTGAGTATTGCGCTTCTTTAGGTGAAATCCATGATATCGTCATTGAAGATATGGATAGACAGTCACGAGGATTAAAAGGCTGATTATTTACGAACTTTATTTTCAGAACTGTCAAATAAATATCAGTATTGTATGTCATGCTCTAATATGTAACTATGTATCGCTATGTAGGGGAAGTGTTCTTTCGAAAAAGAGTTTTTAGTATGACAGGTATACAGGAGAAAATGCTGATGAGTGAAGAAAGAAAACGAATCAATTATACGGTCGTCTGTGTCAGCGAGTTTGCCGAACGATACGGTTTGGGACAGAAAGAGGCGTTCAATTTTCTTTTTGAATATAAGGCGATAAAATTTTTGAAAGAGAATTATGACATAGAGCACACCTTGTCGTTTGATGATGCGCTTGACGATATGATGGCGATTTGTAAGAAAAACGGGGGAATGATTGCATGAGGCTGTATCACGGAAGTAATCTTGATATACAGGCTATTGACTTGGCACTATGCCGAACTTATAAAGATTTTGGCAGAGGGTTTTATACTACGGAATTGATCGAACAGGCGCAGAAATGGCAAGGCGTGTAGCTTTGATTTATGGCGGAACACCTATTGTAAATGTTTAAGAAATACAGGATCGATTTTGGGAATGTAACAGATTAAACATGCGGGATTTTGGAAATATTCCGTCGGAGGCTTGGGCCTTATTTGTTATGAATAATCGTAATAAGTATTTTACCGATTTTAAGAGCGAATGCTGTAATTTTGATTGTAAGTACGATGTTGTATGTGGACCGATCGCGGATGATGACATGACGGTACTATTTCGCCAATATCAGAATCATATGATCTCGCTGGAAACATTGGTTAGTGGAATGACATTCAGGGAAATGACAAGTCAATATTCGTTTCATACGGAAAAGGCAGTCGGGCTTTTAAGGAAAGTAGGCGTTTTGACATGACGAAGCAGAAGCAGTTAATTGAATATCATATTCAGGATATAATTGAGTATATGGTTAGGGATTATCAGATGGAGTATGATCAGGCAATGTATATTTTTTATCATTCTAAGACCTTTGAAAAGCTTACAGATATTGAGACTGGTCTGTATCTTGAAAGCTCTGCTTATGTTTATGGCATCTTTCAGGATGAGAGAAATTTTAATCGCTTGATTCAGGCTGAGATATAATACTCCTTTTTCAGAATTATGTAATTTTCAGAAAAGAACGGAAATCTATGATATCGTCATTGAAGATATGGATAGACAGTCACGAGGCTTGAAAGGCTGAAATCCTGATTTGTTTGGAGAGAGAGTATGAAAATACGGTGTGTATGGGAACACAACGGAAATGACAGCATTTTGTATGCCGACAATTTTGTCGGAGCATATGCGCGCGGTGAAACAAAGGATATTGCTCTTCAGAAAATGGTGCAGGAGGTTGCATCCTATTTGAAATGGAAAGGCGAAAACGTCCCTGACTCTTTGGAAGCAATGATCATCCAGGAAAAAGCTTCTGCGCTCATGATTTCGGATGCGGATTCGGATGTTCTTTTTGAGGAAGAAAAAAAGCCTCTGATCCGGGCAGAATACGAAGAGTTAAAAGCGCTTGCACTGAAATCCGCACAGGATTTTTTAGATTTGTATGAGGCGGTTCCCGACAGGAATAAAAGCTGTCTGCCTGTCCGGAAAACTTTTTATGGACAGATTCCCCGAACGGCATCTGAAATGTATGAGCATACCAGAAACGTTAATGAGTATTATTTTGGGGAAATCGGCGTGGAGGCAGATAACAAAGGCACAATTGTAGAATGCCGAGAACGGGGTTTTGCGGCGCTTGAGGGGCAGCATGATTTTTTGAATCATATTGTCTGCACGGGCAGCTATGGTGAAGAGTGGTCGCTGAGGAAGGTCCTGAGGCGGTTTATCTGGCATGACCGCATCCATGCAAAGGCGATGTACCGAATGGCGGTCAGAACATTTGGCGTCAATATTCCAAACTCGTTTTACTTCACATAAAGATTTGACGATTATGTGCCGGGAACATTTTTGGTTTTGGGAAAGGTAGTAAAAATAATTATAAAACTTTAGCAAAGTAAAAAAGCACAAAACAGAAAAGCACAAAACAGAAAAGCTCAAAGTGGAAAAGTTCAGAGCGGAAAAAGGAGGATCATGATGCCAAATTGGTTGAACGACGCTGTATTTTATGAGATTTACCCTCAGTCCTTCAAGGACACGAATGCCGACGGGATCGGTGATTTTAAGGGGATTTTGGAAAAACTCGATTACATTAAGGAGCTTGGGTGCAATGCGGTCTGGATGAATCCCTGCTTTGCATCCCCGTTTTTGGACGCCGGATACGATGTGTCGGATTACTATACGGCGGCGCCGCGTTACGGGACAAACGAGGACTTAAAGCAGATTTTTGTAAAAGCGCATGAGCTTGGGATGCATGTGATCCTTGACCTTGTTCCGGGACATACTTCGGTGGAGCACCCGTGGTTCCGTGAGTCGATGAAGGCGGCAAAAAATGAATTTACCGACCGCTACATTTGGACGAATGACGTCTGGGAAGCGCCGGAGGGAATGGGCAGCCTGCGCGGAATTTCGGAAAGGGAAGGCGCCTGTGCCGTCAATTTCTTTTCCCATCAGCCCGCCTTAAATTATGGATATTATCGACCGCAGAAGCCGTGGCAGCAGGCGGTCGATGCGCCGGGACCGCAGGCAACGATCGCGGAGATGAAGAATGTTATGCGCTTTTGGCTGCAGATGGGCTGTGACGGATTCCGCGTCGATATGGCAGGCTCGCTCATAAAAGGAGACGAGGACGGCAAGGGTACAATCCGGCTATGGCAGGACGTGCGCGCGTTTCTTGACCGGGAGTTTCCGGAGGCGGCGATCGTCTCGGAATGGGGTGAGCCGGATAAGTCGCTTCTTGGCGGATTCCATATGGATTTCCTGCTTCATTTCGGGCCGTCTCATTATAACGATCTGTTCCGGTGCGAGGAGCCATATTTTTCCTCCAGAGGAAAAGGCGATGCGTCCGCGTTTGTGGCAAAATACTGTGAGAATTATGAAAAAACCGGAGGCAAGGGCTTGATCTGTATTCCGTCGGGAAATCACGATATGGACCGTCTTGCGCGTACGCTGACGCCGGATGAGATGCGGATCGCGTTTGCATTCCTGCTTTCGATGCCGGGCGCGCCGTTCATCTATTACGGGGATGAGATCGGTATGCGGTATGTGGAGGGACTTCCCTCCGTGGAGGGCGGATACAACAGAACCGGCGCGCGCTCGCCGATGCAGTGGGATGATACCGCGAATGCGGGATTCAGCGCGGCCCCGTCAGAAAAGCTGTATATTCCATTAGATGAAAGTGCGGACCGCCCGACCGTCAAAGCGCAGATGACGGATGACGGTTCTCTCTATCATGAGGTCAGAAGACTCATTACACTGCGCCGTGCACATCAGGCGCTTTTGGCGGACGGAGAGATTTCATTTGTGAATGCCGGCGGGGCGTGTACGCAAGAGAATGAGACTTCATATCCGCTTGTGTATCTGCGCAGCTGTGAGCAGGAAAAAATTCTTGTTATCCTCAATCCGTCAGGAAAGGGGCAGACGTTATCCGGGGAGTTTCAACCGAAGAAGACGATTTATGCAATCGGCGGTGAAGCGCGGTTTTCAGGCGGCGCCGTGACGGTACCGCCCCGCCATGCAGGATATTATCTGCTATAAGCAGAAATCAATTTGGTGATGAACCGGTGGGAGTCTGAAAGGTTAGTGTGAATAGAAGTCCAAATGCGCACGTCAACCGGATTTGGATATAGCGTGAATGGGGAGGAGCAAACAATGCAGAGGCTATTTAACGACGGGTGGAGCTTTCGGAAAACGGGTACGGATTGTTCTTATCAGGAAGCGCTGGAGGGCAGCGGATGGAAACGTGTTGACATTCCGCATGACTGGCTCATACATCAGGTGAATGATCTGTATGAGACAAGTACGGGCTGGTATCGGAAGCGTTTTTTTGCGGCAGATACAATGAAAACGAGGATCCTGCGTTTTGAGGGCGTCTATATGGACACGACGGTCTATGTGAACGGACAGACTGCCGGAGAGTGGAAGTATGGCTACTCGACATTTGAGATTGAGATCGGCAGTCTGCTTCGGAAAGGTGACAATGAAATCGTCGTGCGTGTCGATCACCGTGCGCCGAACTCGCGCTGGTATTCCGGGGCGGGAATTTATAGAAACTGTTATCTGTTGGAACACGCGGGCGCGTACATAAAATCGGACAGCGTTTATTTCCATGCAAAGAATATAAGGCATGCAAATGATACGAATCATTCACAGAATGCAAATGATACACAGGCTTCAAATCATAAAAATGATGCACAGTATGATTTGAAGAACGGCGGAGAGTGGGAAGTGAGGTTGTCTTGTGAGGCTGCTTGTGGAAGCGGTGTGGAAGAAAATGCGCAGGAATCCTGCGGCACGACAGCGGGCGTGCCGCGTATGCGCACCGGACAGCGCACATATCTTGTGCGGTATACGGCGGTTGATGATGAGGGAAATGTTCTTTTTACAGCAGAGGGTGCGCCGGACAGCGAAGTGTGCCTTACTGTGGAACATCCGAAGCTTTGGGATATCGATGACCCAAAGTTCTATACGCTTGAAACGGTTCTGTTTTGCGGCGGTGAGGAAGCGGACCGCCAGTGCTGCCGCATTGGTTTCCGCACGATCACCTTTTTACCGGACAGCGGATTCTGGCTGAACGGAAAAAACACAAAGATTCATGGCGTATGCCTGCATCATGACCTGGGGGCGCTCGGCGCGGCTGTGAACAGGACTGCGCTCAGGCGGCAGCTTGCGGCAATGAAGGAGATGGGCGCGAATGCGGTCAGGACGTCCCACAATATGCCGGCAGTTGAGCTGATGGAGCTCTGCGACGAAATGGGAATCCTTGTGGACAGCGAGGCGTTTGATATGTGGGAGCTGTCCAAGACTGGGTACGACTATGCGCGCTTTTTTTCGGAGTGGTATCAAAAAGACGTGGCTAGCTGGGTCAGAAGGGACAGGAACCACCCTTCCGTCATCATGTGGAGTATCGGAAATGAGATTTATGATACACATGTATCTGAGCGCGGCGAAGAAGTGACGAAAGCGCTCTGCGCTGAGGTAAAAAAGCATGACCCGTGGGGCAATGCTTATACGACCATTGGATCGAATTATATTGAGTGGGAGGGCGCGCAGAAGTGTGCGCAGCATATCGAGCTTGTCGGCTATAATTACGGCGAGGCGCTTTATCAGCGGCATCATGAGCGTTATCCGGACTGGTGCATTTACGGCAGCGAGACGGCAGCGCGTGTGCAGAGCAGGGGGATTTATCATTTTCCGAAATCGGCGGCGTATATCACGCATGACGACTTACAGTGTTCGTCGCTGGAGAACTGCCGTGCGGGAAGCTCGGAGCGCACGGCGCAGACGTCGATCATTGCCGACCGGGACACGCCGTTTTGCGCGGGACAGTTCATTTGGACGGGCAGCGATTATATTGGAGAGCCAAGTCCCTATGCGACCAAGAATGCCTACTACGGGCAGATCGATACGGCGGGTTTTCGCAAGGACAGCTACTATCTGTATCAGGCGGCGTGGACGGACAAGCCCGTGCTGCATCTTTTGCCGTATTGGGATTTTAACGACGGGCAGCTGATCGATGTGATGGCGTATACGAACCAGTCCTGTGTGGAATTGTTTTTGAACGGGGAATCCTTGGGGAAAAAGGAAACCGGAACGGGCTACAGCGCCGACTGGCAGGTCCCGTATCAGAAAGGCACGCTCCGTGCGGCGGCGTATGATGAAAGCGGGACGCTGATATTGGAAGATGAGACGACGTCGTTTGGGGAGCCCGCTCGTCTTGTCCTTTCGCCGGATAAAGAGCGATTGAAAGCGGATGGGGAGGATTTAATTTTTCTCACGATCTCGGCACAGGATGCGGACGGGGTGTTTGTTGCAAATGCGAAAAATCGCGTCAATGTGACAGTCGGCGGCGCGGGGCGCTTAGTGGGTCTGGACAGCGGCGACAGTACGGATTACGACGAGTATAAGAGCATTTCGAAACGGCTGTTTGGCGGGAAATTACTGGCAATGATCGCAGGAAAAGGTCACGGTGGGGAGATCACGGTGCATGTGACTTCACCGGGCCTGCCTGATTCGAAGCATGCGCTGTATGCGGAGGAAGCGGAGCGTCCGGCGGGCATGAGCGATGCATTTACGGAAAATACGCCATATGCGCAGGCGTACGGAGCCGGAGCGGTACAGGACATTCCGGTGCGCAAGATCGAATTGACGGCAGTAAGACAGTCGTTTGATGCAGAACATACGGAAACGGAAGTGACCGCAGCTGTTTTCCCTGCGGAGGCGGTATATGAAATTGAATGGAAGGCGGTCACGCCGACCGGCGTGGAGACAAATATTGCAGAGGTGCTTCAAATTGAGAGATATAAAACGGCGGAGAGGCACCCGCAGAACAGTGCGCAGGCAGTCGTGCGCGTGAGCGGGGACGGAGTCTTCCGCCTCCGGTGTTACAGCAGGAACGGCAAGCCTATGCCCGATGTGATCTCTGAATTGGAAATGGAAGTAACGGGTCTTGGAAGCGCAGTTATCCATCCGTACGGCGCGCTTGTAAAAGGCAGCCTTTACAATATGAGCACAAGCCCGTTAGATGAGGTATCCGAGGGAGGCGTCAGAGTCGGCGGGAAGAATCAATGCGTTGCAGGATTCCGTAATGTTTCGTTTGGAAGAGCGGGTGCGGACCGTTTTCAGGTTTCGATCATTCACTGGTTTCGCGATACGCCGCTTACTTTTTCGTTGTGGCGTGGTATGCCTTATGAGGAGGGCTCTGAAAAGCTTGGTGATTTTACCTATCAGGCGGATTTTGTATGGCAGACGTACAGACCGAACAGTTACCGCCTGAACCGCAAGTTAAAAGGCATGCAGGATCTTTGTTTTGAATTTCAGGAAACGGATCAGCGCGTGTATTTTGGCGGATTTTCGTTTGAAGGGCAGGAGGAAGCGTATGCGGAGATCGCGGCGGGCGGGTACTCCGGCATTCGCGGGGATTCTTATTTAGCAGAGGGGGACGCCGTACGCCAGATCGGAAATAATGTCTTTATGGAGTTTGATGATTTTTATTTTTCCAAAGGTGCAAAGAGCATTACCGTCAAAGGTAAAACGCATCATGCGCAGGATTCGGTGCATCTGAGGGTCATTGGAGAATGGGGAGAGGTCAAAGAGATTTTGGAATTTACCGAAACCGGGGAGGACGCGGAGACGACGTTCCCGGTGCAGATACCGACGGGAATGGCGGACGTGAAGTTTGATTTCCTGCCCGGCTGTGATTTTGACTTTGTGAGCTTTCGGTTTGAGGCGTGACGGGGAAGAAAGGGGAGCCATTCAATGAATAATTCTACAATGAACCGTCGGATTGCGGGTGCGGGGGCTTTGATCGTAACGGTAACGGTGTTGCTGTTTGCAGTCTGTATGCTGATCCCGTTTGACTTTGGAAGCTATTTTGTATGCATGATACTGCCGATCGGATATATTATGATGACAGCCGGATTTTGTCATGAAAGCGATGACGACCATAAAGCGGCGGCTTATGTAGGCATGGTGTTTGCGGCGGTTTATGCGGTCTTGGTATTTCTTGTGTATTTTGCGCAGACGACGTCGGTCCGGTTAGACCGGCTTAACGGACAGGCGCTGCAGATCCTTGACTTTTCAAGGGGCGGCTTGATTTTTAATTATGATCTGCTTGGATACGGCATAATGGCGCTGTCAACTTTCTTTGTCGGGTTGACCATTCATACAAAAACAAAAGTCGATAAATGGTTAAAATATCTGATGCTGGTGCATGGAATCTTCTTTTTTTCCTGCTTTCTCATGCCGATGACGGGAATGTTCGGCGCGATGTCAGACGGAGAAACAAACATGGGCGGCGTGATCGCGCTTGAGTTTTGGTGCGCGTATTTTACGCCGGTCGGTATTTTATCCTTCCTGCATTTCAAAAAAAGTAAGAATGAGAGGCGAGGGAACGCCGGAAACAGGTATGGATGAGGAGCATGGGAGCGCCGGAAATCAGATATGAGCGTTAGGAACGGGAACGAAAAGACAGATATAGAGGTGAGGGACGGAAATGACACAAATCAGATATGTTGAGCCGGGAGACCGAAAGTTTTGGCAGGGGCTTGATCAGCATTTGCCGGAAGAGGAATTTGCAAAAAAAGTGCGCGATCAGAGAGGGTATGTTCTTTTGGAAAACGGCGAGCCTGCCGGTTTGTTGCGATACAACCTTTTTTGGGACAATACGCCGTTTTGTACGATGCTTTTTGTTGATGAAAACCATCGGGGAAAAGGGCTTGGCAAAAAACTGATGGAACATTGGGAGCAGGATATGAAGGTGAAAGGGTACGGTATGCTCCTGACTTCTACACAGGTTGATGAAGAAGCGCAGCATTTTTACAGAAAACTCGGTTATAAGGACTGCGGAGGGATGACCGTGGATGTGCCGGGGTATGAACAGCCGATGGAGCTGTTTTTGGTGAAAGCGCCAGATTGAAAAATTAAAGATTTTTCAACCTTTCGGACATTATTTTCAAATATATAAATCGGGCTTTGCGGGGGAAGATTGCAGCATGGATATATTGGTATATGAAATGAAATATGTAAAAGATGATATTGAAAAAACCAGCATTTCGTGTATTCCTTTTGAGCAAAAGTATTTTCAACAATATATGAAAATATACAATGCCTGCTTTTATGAAATGCGAAAGTCTCTTGATATTGAGCCATATGATTTTTTGAGTGATTATAAACAGATCGGTGAAAAAAGTAAGGATATTTTTTTGCTTGTAAGCGGAGAAGAAATGATTGGTTCTGTCGCATGTTACGGAAGTGAAATAGATGATTTGATAGTCAATCAGAAATTTCAAAATAAAGGATATGGAAAACAAATTTTATTATGGGGAATGAACCGTATTCGCCAAATTAGTAACGAGCCTGTTTTGCTGCATGTTGCTAAATGGAATGAAAAAGCTATAAGGCTATATGAAAAAGTGGGATTTGATATTACAAATATCGAGAGGGTGCGTTAGCTTCCGGTTATAGAACTGTTAAGTTGAACACTTTTCCGAAATGAAGCGGCGGCTTCGAAAGGGGAAAATAAAATGGAGGTCGGGCAGATCCAGCCGTCGCAGTTTTTTGTTGACGAAGAAAAAATCGCTGCGATCCGCAGCTTTATTCATGATCCGCAGGATATCATCATTCAGGTGACTCCCTATCAGGGGCGCTGGCTTTCTTTGGACGGGCATACGCGTCTTTATTATGCGGTATTGAACGGCTGGGATACGGTCCGCGCGGTAGAAGCAGAAACGGACGGAGCTGTTCTGGGATTTGCAAGGGAAGCGCAGCGGCGAAACATTCATTCTCCAAAGGATATGGAACTTATAAGTCACAGCGAGTATGAAGAAAAATGGAACCGCTTTTGCGATGAGTATTTTTCGGATATGGATGAGTGAGGATGAGCGGCAAGTCACAATGAATGCCGTGTCTCAATTCAGGGGATACCCGGAATGCAGACTTGGAAATCAAATCGGATGAGGCATGTCGTGCGGCGGAGAAAAAAGAATGGGAGCAGGAGGAAAAACAGTTGGACATAATGATCGAACCGATCCTGATTGAACAGAAATCGGTGTTTGTTCAAATGATGGAATTATATCTATACGACTTCTCGGAGTTTTCCGATGATGATATCAATGAATATGGTTATTTTGGATATTCCCGGATCGATGACTATTGGAATGATGAGGGGAGATATCCGTTTTTTATCCGTGTAGACGGAAAACTGGCAGGATTCGTATTGGTCAGGTCTTGCAGTGAATACAATGATTTGCGTGACCCGCACAATATCGCAGAATTTTTTGTGATGAAAAAATATCGGAAAAAAGGCGTAGGAAAAACAGTCGCAAAGAGGATTTTTGATCAATTTGCGGGGGACTGGGAAATTGCCGCATGGTCCAATAATCATGTGGCAAAAAAATTTTGGGAACGTGTTGTCAGCGAGTATACAAACGGGCAATATAAACCCTTTTCCTGTCCGGAAAAAAAGATCGACGGATTTATATTTCATCGTTCGTGATCCCTGCGCTGATTTGGTTTTGCGAACGGGGTCCTGCTTTTATAAGTGCAGATCAGGGATCGGTAGAAAAAGGGAACGGAAGGTGCATCATGGAACTCAATATCAATTCTCCTGCCTGGTTCAAGGAACATGTCGGTGTGGATGATGAGGTATATCGCTTCTGCCAAAAGGCATATTTATTTTTCAAAGACAAGGAATACAGCGATACGCTGCATACGATCGGAATCATGCCGGTAGCGGCTCCGCAGGAAATTTATGACGAGGGGGAGTGGAAAGAAAGCGTAAAATTCCGGTGTGAGCAGAGTGTTGTGAGCATTGTGATCCGAATGGATTTTATGAAATACAGTCAGGCAGATTGCTTCGGGAAGGTGGAACAGATAAGGGAAACGGTTCTTGAGGCTGTAAAACGGATCAGACCGAAGAGGCTGTTTGATTCTCATGCGTTTGAGGAGGATTTTATTTCTTTACGATGAATGTAGATTTACGGGGAGGAGTGAGTATTAGTAGAGGTTTTCATCATAGGCGTAATAGTGAGTGACAATAAGCAGCAGGCTATTACAGTTTGAATAGATTAAGTGTAACAAGTACAAAACCGGCAGATTTGTGGAAATCACAATTTGCCGGTTTTGCATTTGTATGAAATATAAGGAAATTTCATATTGATCTATAATTTAGATGAAAAAACTTACATAAAGCTGTCAACTTTGTGTAAGTCAAAAGTGCATATACATTGTGCCTTATACGCGAAGTATAACACAAAATGCCATTATATGCAATCGCTTTTTATTGTCGGAAGGCTTAAAAAGCTTCTATGAAGATGTATGCTATAGTTTTGTGGGGTCATGAAATGGTCAAAATAAAGGAGATGGATGTATGTCAAAAAGAGGAGAAAATATTCGTAAAAGGAAGGACGGAAGATATGAAGGACGGTATGCGGCTGGCTACAAGCAGAATGGTACGGTAAGATACCGATCAATCTATGCGAAAACGTATGCTGAAGTAAAAAAGAAACTATATCAAGCCGTCAACCAACAACATTACAATAGCAATCTTTTTCAAAAAAGATTACTAGTATCACAGGTGTCTGATATGTGGATGCAAAATAAAAAGCCTTATATTAAACAGTCAACTTATTATCGCTATCAAACGGTGATACGAAAACATATCAATTCTTATTTTAGGGATACGCGGGTTGATGAGTTAGACCAGGTTGCGATTCAACGTTTTACGAATGAACTGGTACAATTATTAAAACCAAAGACAGTTCGGGATGTTTTGGCAATATTTAGACAGATTTTATGCTATGCGCAGGAACAGGCGTTGTGTGGAGAAGTACCCATGAAGGTAAAGCTACCGAAAGATGATGCGGGTATGGTAAAAATATTTTCTGTGACAGAACAGCAAAAGTTGGTAAATTATTTGCGTCAAGAGCCTGATTTACAGAAATTAGGTGTTTTGATCTGCCTTTACACTGGAATGAGATTGGGTGAGATATGCGGACTGCAATGGAAAGATATTGACTTTACAGATTGTGTAATTAAAGTGCGTAGAACTGTCCAAAGGATTGGAACAGAAGGTGGAAGCACAAGGTTTCTGATCGATACACCGAAAACCCAGAAGTCCATACGGGATATTCCAATTTCGGGATTTTTGATGAGAGAGTTACGGAAATTTTGGTGTTGTAACCCTTCTGCTTATGTTTTAACAGGAAGAGGAGAATTCACACAGCCAAGAACTTATCAATATCGATTCAAGGGGTATCTCCAAAACAGCGGATTGTCCGGTGACTTTCACTTTCATACGCTTCGACATACGTTTGCTACCAGAGCGATTGAACTGGGATTTGATCCTAAAACGCTAAGTGAGATTCTTGGTCATGCGAATGTCAGCATTACATTGAATCGGTATGTTCATTCTTCTATGGAGCTGAAACGCCGCAGTATGGATCTTTTTTCAGTTGTATAGGGGTCAAAAACAGGGTCGCTGAAAGGGAGAATACTTCATAGTTCAAAGAAAAGGTTTCCTTTTTACGCAAAGTTGACAGCTTTATGTAAAAGGGAATTATTCATTATTCTATTATTACCATGAGATAGAAGTTAAAAACAGAATATTTTTTATGTCATGAGACGGATGCGAATGAAGCATAAAAGATAAATTCAATCGTCATGGGTAGAGGTACTTATATCGTAACGACGGAAAAGGAGAATACACTAATGAAAAAGAAATTGTGGATTGTTATTTGCGTGATAGCAGGAGTAGTATTTGTCGCAGGTATCGCAGTAGCATTTTTTGCGGTATCGAGCAATAGCAAGAACAAATTTGATAGGCATATGGAGATGGCAGTACGGTATGTGGAAGGGCTTGAGTATGAACGGGCTATCGCTGAATATGAGTCTGCAATTGAGATAGACCCGAATAATATAAAGTCTTATCAGGCACTGGCAGAACTTTATGTGCAGGCGGGAGATTATGAGTCTGCGACGGAGATTTTGAACAGGGGGATTGAGCGGACAGAGTCGGGTGAACTGTTGGAATATTTGGAAGAAGTACAGAATGTATATGAGAAGCAGAAAGGGATAGCAGAAGAGTCTGAGCAGGCAGAGATGGAACAGAGACAGGAAGAAGGAAAGGATTCACAGGAGACCGCCGATGAAAGTCTTGCGAGAGAAGAAAGGGTAGAGGGTGCAGATGGGGAATACTATATTTGTGAATATGATGGGGATGGAAATCGGGTGCGCTCTACATATTATAGTGCTGACGGAATCGTGTTTTCATATTGGCTCGCTGAATATAATGAAGATGGGAATTGTGTAAAAACAAGCATTTATAATGCTGATTGGACTTTGGAAAGTTATTGTATAAACGAATATGACAGAAATGGTAATAATATAAAACAAAGTTTTTATAATGCAGATGATGTATTAGAGAGATATTGTGCTAATGAGTGTGATGCCAATGGGAATTATGTAAAAAAGAGTTGGTACAATGCGGATGGAACGTTGGATAGTGTGTATGAGTCTGAATATGATGATAGTGGAAATGAGGTAAAACTCGTTTATTATGGAAACGATGGGGAGTTACTGGGATATAACATCTATGAATATGATGAAAACGGGAATCGGATCAAAGAGATAATGTATGATGCCAATGAGGAGCTTTTAGGTGTTTGTGATGCCGATGGATATTCGATAGAATCACAGGAAAACACTGGTGAAAATCTTGCGAGGGAAGAGAGGGTAGATGATCCAAATGGAGGGGGCTATTGGATTGATGAATATGATGAGGAAGGGAAATTACAGAAATCAACAAGATACTATGAAAATAGCTGGCTTAGTATGGGCATCGTATACTATATAATTTCTGAGTATGATAAAAATGGGAATTGTGTGAAATTAACTTATTGCGATATGGATCAACAGAAGCTTTGGTATGATGTTTCCGAATATGATATGCAAGGAAATGTGATAAAGACTACAACTTATGAAACTGACGGGGCATTAAGGAATTATTCAACTAATGAATATGACATGAACGGAAATTTGTTGGAAAGAGTTGAATATGATGTTGACGGAACGATTACTGAGCGAAGCGTTTATGAATATAATGAAAATGGGCAAATGATAAAAATAGCCCGTTATGGAAGAGATGGGATTTTCCTAAGTGAGGATGTGTTTGAACAGTAGTAAGATGCGGGTCAATAGACCATCTCTGTGGCGTCGATATGATAATTAAAAGGAGAAACAATATGATTCTAATAGTTCCATTGTCTGCTGTTATAGAAATGATTATATTTTTAGCGCTGATTGGCATAGCAACGCAGATTGACGGAGGTACGGCTGTTGCGAGTGTAGCAAGTAAAAATGTGCAAGGGATTTTTATCGCTTTTCTTGTACTCAATTTGTTAATCGCATCAGCAATAATTTATAAGGCTTATGCAGTGAATAAAGGCAAAAGTCGGAAAATTGCAGTGGTAAATATATTATCTGTAGCCTACAAAGTTCTGATAGTTGGTATCTATGGTTTTCTTTGGGGAACATTTATGTGCGTTCCGGCTTTGGCAGGCAGCAGCACGATGGGAATAATTGGGCAGGTATTTAATCTTTTAGGGAGTCTTATCATGCCGGGGCTTCATTTGACCATCCAATTGGTAATGTGGTTACCCATTATCTTTGTTGAAGAAATTGTATCACGTAAAAAGGATAATTACATTTACAATATTTTGATTAGACTAATGTGCTGTGCGGTGTGTACATTTTTAGTAAAAATGTGGCTATTTGATCATTCTGTTCCATATTTGCTTGACATAAGTGAGCATCAGTTAATAGAAAATATATATGGAAGTGATATTTTTATTACACTGCAAAAAATGGGTTTTGTAAAGCCATAACAAATGAGATGGCATAATGTTCAAAAGCGGTTTGAGATTCTGCAAAGCGGATCATGAGTGGTAGTGTGAAAGTTTCATACACGGGATTTGTGCTTGTGCGCACTTGGCACAACTCTGTAATGCATAAAAACGTGCGTAGAAATGGGGATTAATATGAAGAAAGCGCGGAAAATGTTTGGATGTGTACTGATTTCAGTAATGGCTTTATCTGCTGTTTCTATCAATGCTTTTGCAGAAGAAATGATGACATTGGAGAACATTTATGTAGCAGGCGATTATAATGCTGGTTCCATATATGGACCGCAATTAAATCAGACGGAACTGAGTCAGGTAGCAGAAGCGGTCCGTACATTTGTGGAAAGCTATGACTGGGAACAGGTGGATGATTATACAAAGGTATGCTATGCAAATGAGTATCTCTGTAATGTCTGCAATTATGCGCCAGACTGGTCTCAAAACAGGGCGAACACGGCTTGGGGGGCGCTGGTATATGGCGAAGCGCAGTGTTCCGGATATGCGAGAGCATTTAAGGCATTATGCGATGCAATAGGACTTGGCTGTTATTATGTTCACGCAGATGAAAATGCATCTAATCCAAGTCATCAGTGGAATGAGGTGTGTGTGGATGGAGCATGGTATATCATAGATGTACAGTGTAACGATTCTTCCGACTATCCTTCGGTTTTTCTGATTTCGGGAGATTCTTACGCGCGCCGGTTTGGAATGTCATGGAATCATGATGGATTGCCAGAATGTACGAAGGATTATAGTGGGATAAAACAAAATGTTATATATGACGTGGACGGAGGGTATCGGATCATAGAACATGACAGTGTGACTGGTTATTGGTTAAGGACGAGTCTTTACAATGCTGATGGTACATTGAAGCGGTTTGTCATGAATGAATATGATGAAAATGGGAATCGTGTAAAGGAATTAAATTGTAATGGCGATGGAATCATAACGTATTATACATTTTACGAATATGGCGGAAACGGAAATCTTGTGAAGAAAATTGAATGTAGGGGTAACGGGAATTTACATCATGTTCAGGAATTTGATGCAAAAGGAAGGTGTGTAAGTGAAATATCGTATAATGAGGACGGGACATTAGATATCCATTGGGTTCGCGAGTATAACGAAGACGGGACGTGTTTGAGAGAAATTGAATACCATGACGATGGTACCTATCAGATTATGGAGTATGCCGGGAAGCATGTAATTCAAACAATATATAATGCGAACGGAGCGGTAGCTTCAAAATTAGATTTTAATTTTGAGAATGGAAGCGTAACAGTACTAACCGGAGATATTGGAGTATATTACGCAATATCAGTGTGTCCATAAACGTTGTATTGCAAAATATACATTAAAATAAGGATAGATGTATTATGCTTGCAGAGCACTATATGTGAGACTTGTTCTATTAGTGATTATTTGGATATGATGATATGGACGTTGATTATAGTCATATAGAAAAGGTACGCCTTTATAAATAGGCGTGCCTTTTCCATTATGCTCTTTGAAGAATTCGAAAATTCACCTCTTGCTTTTTTTTATCCGGTATGATATGCTGAAGATAACTTATTTAACAATATTAAATAAGTAAGAAACAGTATGGAATACGCAAAAGGGTAAAGGAATAAATTAGCGTTTCAAAAACACGGAAAAGATTAAGCAAGGCAATTGCGCTGAAAAGATGAAGCAGAGGAAAGGAGAATCGGGATGAAACTTGTTGTGATTGGCGGGGGCAGCAGTTATACACCGGAACTGGTGGAGGGTGTGATCACGCACAGCGCTTCTCTGCCTGTGACGGAGATCGTATTGATCGATGTGCCGCAGGGGGAGGAAAAAGTGCGTATCAATACGGCGTTTGCGGGGCGCATGTTACAAAAAGCAGGACATGCGGCGACGGTCCGTTATACGTTTGACCGCAGGGAAGGGCTTGCGGGAGCGGCGTTTGTCATTACGCAGCTTCGCGTCGGCGGGCTTGATGCGCGTGAAAAGGATGAGCGAATCCCGCTCAAATATGATATGATCGGGCAGGAGACGACGGGTGCGGGCGGCTTTTTCAAGGCGCTGCGCACGATTCCGGTGATTCTTGACATCTGCAGGGATATGGAGGCGGTCTGCCCGGACGCATGGCTGATCAATTTTACGAATCCGGCAGGCATCGTGACCGAGGCTGTTTTGAAGAATACGAAGGTGCGTTGCATCGGACTTTGTAATGTGCCGATCAATATGCGGCATGACGCCGCAGAGCGGCTTTCGGTATCCGCCGATGAGCTGGACTGCCGGTTTATCGGTCTGAATCATTTAAGTGTCATGACGCAGGCGTTATACCACGGGGAAGATAAGATCCGCGAGGCGCTCATGTCGGATAACAATGAGAGTGTTGTAAAGAACATCAAAAAAAATGACGGCATGGATGATATGGCGAGAGAGCTTGGCTGTATGCTCTCCCCGTATATGCAGTATTTTTATTTTGAAAAAGCATCTTTAGCGCATGAGAAGCAGGAGGCGCTTGGGATGGAGGGTCCCCGCGCCGTTCAGGTGAAAGCAGTAGAGAAAAATCTGTTTGAGTGCTATCGGGATGAACAGTTAAATGAGAAACCGGAAGCGCTTGCAAAGCGCGGAGGCGCGCGGTATTCAGAGGCAGCGATTAACCTGATCGACAGTATTTATCATGACAGAAAGGACGTGCAGGTCGTCGATACCTTAAACAGAGGTATCATTCCTCAGCTCGCGGATGATGCCGTGATCGAGACGAACTGCGTGATCGGCAGGAACGGGGCACAGCCGCTTCCGCTTACGGATGGGAAACTTCCTTCTATTTTCTTAGGATTGATGGAGCAGGTCAAGGCTTATGAAAGCCTGACCGTGCAGGCGGCTGTTGAGGGTGACAGGAACAAGGCGCTGCTGGCGCTCGTGCATCATCCGCTCGTGCATGATATGCCGGAGGCGCGTGCGATGATGGAAGAGATGATGGAAGCACATAAAGCGTATCTGCCTGCTTTTTTCAGGAAAGACATATAAGCGGGCAGCGATGCCGGAGGAAGCTTTAGGAGGTAAAACGATTCGTGGAGACAAGGGTTGGGATGCTGATGGAACAAAGAGTATTTATAAAGAAGCGGGGACAGGAGAGGAGAGGGTTCATATGTATGTAATGGGAGTGGATGCAGGAGGAACAAAGACGCGCTGCATGATTTGTGATGAACAGGAGCGTGTTGCAGGAATCGGGGAAGCGGGCGCTTCCCAGCATCAGGTTTACGGGATACAACAGACAAAAGACAACCTGCGTCTTGCCGTCACGCGTGCACTGGACGAAGCGGGGCTGTCTCTTTCGGATATTTCCTATGCGGTTTTGGGTATGTCAGGCGCCGATGAGGAGGATGATTTTGCGCTGCTCATTCCGGCGGTGAAGGAAGTATTGTGCGGTGTGCCCCATGAAGTGCTGCATGACTCATGGATCGGGATGCGTGCGGCGCTAGGGAGTGCGTCGGAAGACGGCAATGCGGCGGACGATGGAACTGCGGCGGGAGACTGCAATGCGCCCGAAGACGGCAATGCGGCAGGATGTGGCGGCGAGAAGACCGCAATGGCGGGTGTGGTGTCCATCTGCGGGACAGGAGCGGGACATGCGGGCATGAACAGCAAGGGAGAAAAAGTGACGCTCCGAAATCTCTACTATTTAACAGGAAACTATGGGGGCGGAGGAGATTTATACAAGCAGGCGCTTCATTATGCGTTCCGCTCCGAGGAGGGGACCTATGAGAAGTCACTGTTAGAAGAAATGGTGCCGTCTGTGTTCGGTGTCAAGACGATGGAGGAGGTCTGCGTCATGATCAAGAATGACGGACCGGATGAAAAGGCGCGCTATCAGCTTCCGATCGTCGTTTTTGAGGCGGCGCGGCGCGGGGATCAGGTTGCGGCGGCGCTGCTGTCCGATATGGGAAGGGAAGAGGGATTTTATGCAGCTGCAGTCATCAGGAAGCTTGGCATGACAAAGGAGCGTGTTCCCGCGGTGCTGATCGGCAGTCTGTTTCAGACAGGGGAAACGCTGTTGATCGACGCATATATGGAACAGGTCCGGGCAGCGGCGCCGCTCGCATATCCGGTCATTCTCAAGGAACAGCCGGTCGTGGGCGCGGTACGGCTTGCACTCGATCACATTAGCCAGCAGGAGGAATGCGCGGATGGCGCAGAGTAAGGAGCGGACCGGAAAGCCGGCATTATTAAAAGAATTAAATATTGGTTTGATCATGGACGTGCTTCAGAAAAAGGGAGAGGCGACGCGCGTGGAGCTGGCGGCGCTTACAGAATTAAGTCAGCCGACTGTGAACTTGCTGATCGGAGAGCTTGTAAAGGATCGGATTGTTTTGAGCCTTGGAATTGCGGAGTCAACGGGGGGCAGACGGGCGGAGGTGTTTGCGCTGAATGCAAAGCGTGCCGCGCTTGCCGCTGTTGTGATCAGGCATGACCGGATCGAGGCAGTGGTGACGGATCTTGATTTTTCTGTGGAGCTGCATGAACAGAGAGAGCGGACAGAAGGCGCGTCCTGTACGGAGGAATTGATTTCCCTGCTTCAGATGCTTTTTGAAAAAAGACCCAAGATCCGGGCGATCTGCGTCGGCGTACCCGGCTCTGTTTCGGAGGATGGCGAAGTGTTTTCCATTCCGATGATACCGGAATGGGAGCATTTTGCATTGAAAAAGGAATTGGAAAGCCGGTTTCCGGCGTTGGTCTGCGTCATGAATGATATGAATGCGATCGCGGCGGGGTATTTGCCGGGAAACGGGAAACGCAACAATAAATATACAAAAAACTTTGTGTATCTGCATGCGGAAGGTGCCGGAACGGGTGCAGGTATCGTCATTGACGGGAAGGTATATTCCGGCTTTCGCAGTTTTGCGGGCGAAATTGGAAGCATGATACTTGGAACGGCGGATCATTTGACAGGCAGCGGAAGAGGGAAAAAGAGCGGAGAAGAAGTACTCAGTCATCCCCGAGATGCAGAAACAGCGTATCGCAAAATCAGCGTGGAAGGGTATATGAGAAATGCCGCGGATCACAGTCAGAGGAACGCAATTTTGACGGCGGCGGCCGTGAACCTGATCTGTGTGTTGAATCCTGAGGAGATTTTGTTTGGAGGAGAAGTGACGACAGAAGCGGCAGAGGAGATTTTTGAAGGGTGCCGGGCATATCTGCCGGAGTCGGTGCTGCCGCGGTTTCAGGTGATTCCCGATTATCAAAAAGCGTATTTTGATGGTTTATGCAGACAAGGACGGGAACTATTGAACAGGCATATACAGATAGTATGATCGTTTCTGCTTCTGATAAAGGAAAGAGTATGATATACTTTAAGAAGCATGGAGACAGAATGCAGCATAGCAGAGGATGTTTGTGGAGCGGAATGTGGGAAAGATTTTCGCAGGTGTTCCATGAATGTCAGGAGAGTGGAGGTCAGGTATGAGAATCATCAGGGCAAAGGATTATAAGGACATGAGCCGAAAAGCGGCAAATATCATTTCGGCACAGATCATTATGAAACCGGACTGCGTGCTGGGGCTTGCGACGGGTTCAACGCCGATCGGCGCATATGAACAGTTAGTCGAATGGTATCGAAAAGGAGATCTTGATTTTTCTGCGGTAACGACAGTCAATCTGGATGAATACAAGGGGCTGCCAAAGGAGCATGAACAGAGTTATTACTATTTTATGCGAAAACATCTTTTTTCCAAGGTCAATATTGACCCGGCGAGAACGTTTCTGCCGGACGGTATGGAACCGGACAGTGAAAAGTCATGCAATGATTATAACCGTATCATTGCTGAAACCGGCGGCGTTGATCTGCAGCTACTTGGCCTCGGACATAACGGGCATATCGGCTTTAATGAGCCGGGCGATGCGTTCAAGGCGGAGACGCATTGTGTCGATCTGACCGAAACGACGATCAAAGCGAATCAGCGCTTTTTTGCGTCTGTGGAGGAGGTTCCGCGACAGGCTTATACGATGGGGATCAAGACGATCATGCGGGCGAAAAAAATTCTCGTCGTGGTGAGCGGGGAAGACAAAGCGGAGATTTTGCGGAATGCGTTTTTCGGTGCGATCACGCCGGGTGTGCAGGCGTCCGTCCTGCAGCTTCACAACGATGTCACGATCGTGGCAGACGAAGCGGCGCTCATGAAATGTGATTAAATGGAATCAAATACTTTCTTCAACTGTTCTGTGCTCACATTTCGGTCTATGTCAAAATGTTGTGCAATTGCTTTTGCGTCAGCCATACATGATGATTGTGTACCAAAATTTCTAATCTCTTAAGCATGGATACAAATTGACAAAAATGTATAAAATGTTACAATGAGATAAGTTAGGAGGTAGATCATGACGAATAAGAAGAAAACGGCAGTTGAGGTGTATTTATCTACGGTGTTTAAGTGGGGATTGATCATATTGGTATGCGCCTGCATGTGTGCTACAGTCATGTTCAATACAGAAAAACTGTTTGGATTGTATCCCACTGTTCCATGGCTTGCGACGATTGGTCTGGGTATCATGGACCTGACTTTTTTTGTGATCGCCATATTGATTGTAAAGACTTCCTTTGACAAAGAAGGATATTTAAGAGAAGGCAGATTAAAGATTGGTAAGATCTTTTCGGCAGTTGTATTAGTGATTCAGTGGAACTATCTGTTATATATGCTTCCAACCAGAACATTTTGGGGATTTTTATTCTTTTTCCTTATTTTAATAGCGTTCTTTTTGGATATTAAGCTGCTGCTTGTAAGCGGACTGGCTTGTATGGTATCACTTTTCATCGGCTGGTTTATCCGGGGAACAGACCTTCTTCCGGTGAAGGACGAGTTGTTCCTTACGGATATCCTTATGTGTTTGGTTGCACTTACGCTGTCTTTGGCGGGACTACTTATCTTTGTTTTCTTTGTTGCCCATTTTCTTGTAAACGCAAAGAAAAATGAATTGGAAAAAAGCAACGAACATGTCACAAGTGTTCTGGCGGCGGTGCAGACATTATCTGAGAATCTGCAGACAGCGGGCTTAACACTATCACAAGTATCGGAAAATGAAAGTGCTTCTGCTGAAGAGCTGGCGGCTACAAGCGAGCAATTAGTCGGAAGCAGTAATATGCTCAGCTCTAAGACAGATGAAAGTATGGCAAATCTTGGAGAATTGAGTGAATGGGAAGGCGTTGTTGCGGATAATGTTGAAAAAGTAGAACAGGTTTCAAAGGATTTATTAGATAAGTCTGTTGAAAACGAAAAGCTACTGAGTGATCTACATACGATCAACGGCGAAGTGTCTGAATCCATGAAGGCTACAACGGAAATAACCAAACGTTTGTCGGAAGCAGTTCAGGAAATCGGCGTGACATTAAATCTTATCAGTGATATTTCAAGTTCTACGAATCTATTGGCATTAAATGCTTCGATTGAGGCAGCAAGAGCTGGTGAAGCCGGCAAAGGGTTTGCCGTTGTTGCCACAGAGGTCGGAAATTTGGCAAATAGTACACAACAATCCTTACAGGTGGTCCAGACAGTGATCGAAAGAGTACAGCAGAATGTTAAGGATATTACGGTGCAGGTAAATGAAAATTCTGTAAAGCTTGGTACACAGAATGAATATTTCCAAAATGTATTCCAAAGCATGCAGAATATGACCAAGTTATTGAATACATCAGTGGAAACCATCAATACGATGGGAGAAGCGCATGGAAAGCAGTCTGAAGTGATTAAGAAAACAATTTCTATCAATCAGGATATTGCGGAAAGCATTCGAAATGAAAACGAACAGTTTAACTCCATTAATGCCATGGTAGAAAGTAATGCGAGTGATACAACGGAAGTTGCGACACAAGCGGGTGTGATCAATGAAATGGTTGATAAAATGACACAATTATTAAAGCAGGAAGATTAAATATCAGGAAAAAGAAAGGGAGCTGCCGCACGAAGCAATTCGTGCGGCAGCTCTCCTTTTTAGCTTTGAAAGAATACGAAGCTTTTTTGAAATATTTATATGTGGTGGGAGTTTCTTAATACTCCAGTGCCTTCTCTTCACCGGTTATGACGCGGAGTCCGCCCTGTGCGAGAGCTAAGAGCTCATCCTCACCCGGATAAACCGTGAACGGAGCGATGAAGGATGCATGCGCCTTGAGGCTGTCCACAACATAGTGATCGTAAGCGATACCGCCCGTCACGATGATCTGATCTACTTTTCCTTCCAGAACGGCGGCCATGGCACCGATATTCTTGGAGATCTGCAAGCAGAATGCGTCGCGGATCAAAGAAGCATTCTCGTCGCCGTTTTCGCAGAGCTTGTCAACGTCACGCATATCGTTGGTGCCGAGGTATGCGTTGAAGCCGCCGTTTCCGACTAGTTTTTTATAGACTTCCTTTTCAGACAATCCGCTGTAGCAGAGCTTTACCAAAGCGCCGACAGGAACTGCGCCGGAACGCTCGGGAGAGAATGCGCCGTCTCCGTCAAGTGCGTTGAATACGTCGATGACTTTGCCGTTTTTATGAGCACCGACCGATACGCCGCCGCCCATATGAACGACGATCAGGCTTAAGGTATCATACGGTTTTCCGGTTTCTTTTGCGTAACGTTTTGCAACGGCTTTCTGATTCAGCGCGTGGAAAATACTGGTTCTGGGAAGCTCCGGACAACCGGAGATCCTTGCTTCCGGCATCAGCTCATCCACGACGATCGGGTCAACGATATAGGACGGAATGCCGAGGGAATCGCCGATCTCACGCGCAAGGATACCGCCGAGATTGCCCGCGTGCTGTCCCTGAACGCCAATCTTTAAGTCTTCCAACAGCTTATCGGTAACGGTATAGGTGCCGCTCGGGATCGGTTTCAACAGACCGCCGCGTCCGACAACGACCTGAAGGGATTTCATATCAAAGCCTTTGTCTGCAAGAAATTTGGTAATAATGTTCTTGCGGAAATCCTTTTGATCGATGATGGAAGCATACTGTGCGATCTCTTCCGTGGAGTGCCGCAATGTTTCATCAAAAAGGAGCGTTTCATCCTCGAATACGCCAATCTTGGTTGATGTGGAGCCGGGGTTGATGATTAAACTTGTTACTGCCATAATGTCCCTTTCCTTTCTTGTTTTTATAATTTATCCGTCAGAAGAATTCCCGAAGGGAATTCTTCGAAATAGTTTTGCGTTAGCAAAACTATTTTTGCATCATTTTTTCCGCCATGACAGCCGCGAGCGCAATGGAGTTCACCTTTGTCTCGCAAGTGTCGGAGCGGGAAGTCAGGATGACGGGAGCTTTCGTTCCGGTTAAGATATTGCCGTTCTTAATGCCCGGAACAAGATGCACGAGCGACTTATACACTAAGTTGCCGGCATGGATATCGGGGAAAAGAAGAATATCCGCGTCGCCTGCGACCTTGCGGTTCTGTGCGCCCTTCTCTATGGCAGCATTGATGTCGATCGCGATATCAAAGGAAAGCGGACCGTCGATCACGCAGCCGGTGATCTCGCCCTCATCGTTTAAGCGGGTCAGCTCGGCAGCGTCCACCGTAGCGGGCATTTTCGGATTGACAAGCTCGACTGCGGCGAGCGGAGCGACTTTCGGACAATCGATGCCGCATGCGTTTGCGACTTCTACGGCTAATTTGATAATGATTTTTTTATCATCCAGCGTCGGATACGGGATAAATGCCACGTCGGTAAAAAACAGGAGACGGGGAATGCCGGGAATCTCGAACACGCATACATGGGAAAGCGACTGACCCGTGCGGAGACCGACTTCCTTGTCTAAAACGCTCTTTAAGAATGTCTTGGTATCGAGCAGTCCCTTCATATACATGTCAGCCCGTCCCTCATGAACCTGCTTTACTGCCAGTAAAGACGCGGCAACGGTTTCCGGCTCGTGGATGATTTCATAGTCATCCATATTCATACCGAGGGAAGTACCGATCTCACGGATCTTTGCCTCGTCACCGACAAGGATCGCGTCTGCAATGCCGCGCTCCTTAGCCGCCTTGACTGCTTCCAAAACCGCCAGATCCTGCGCTACGGCAACGGACAGCCGCTTTTTTGAGCAGCTTGAAACTTTGGATAATAAATCGTCGAAACTCTTGCTCATATGTACCATACCTCACTTTGTAAATTCTTTTTTGGGGCATCCATATGAAAACCTCATATGAAAAACCTTCCAACCATAGTAAATCATAGCACTACGGCGCTCAAAGGTCAAGGCGGGCTCTTCCTCGTTCATAGAATGTTCATACGACTCGGGTTGAATAAAAAACGGGAATCTGTTACAATAAGTTTTAGGTTTGTCAGAAAGGACAGGTTTACCGACATGGGTATGATACAGAAGGTATTCGGCACGCATAGTGAGCGTGAGCTAAAGCGCATTATGCCGCTGGTAGATCAGATTGAAGAGCTCCGGCCTTCCATGATGGAACTGACGGACGAGGCGCTTCGTGAAAAAACAAACGAGTATAAAAAAAGAATACAGCAGGACGGCGAATCGCTGGATTCGGTTCTGCCCGAGGCATTTGCCACGGTCAGGGAGGCAGCAAGACGCGTCCTGAATATGGAACATTACCGTGTACAGTTAATCGGCGGCATTGTTATGCATCAGGGGCGTATCGCCGAGATGCGTACCGGCGAGGGTAAGACGTTAGTTGCAACGCTTCCTTCTTATCTGAATGCGCTGGAGGGCAAGGGCGTTCACGTCGTTACGGTCAATGATTATCTTGCCAAACGTGACTCTGAGTGGATGGGACAGGTGCATGAGTTCCTCGGCTTAAAGGTCGGCGTCGTCCTAAATTCCATGAAACCCGACGAGCGCAGGGAGGCATATGCCTGCGATATCACATATGTGACGAATAATGAATTGGGCTTTGACTATCTTCGTGATAATATGGTCATTTATAAAGAGCAGCTTGTGCTGCGCGATCTGCATTATGCGATCGTCGATGAGGTCGATTCCGTGCTGATCGACGAGGCGCGGACGCCGCTTATCATTTCCGGACAGAGCGGAAAATCCACCTCGCTCTATGATGCCTGCGATATTTTGGCGCGGCAGCTTGAGCGCGGCGAGGATATGGAGGAGCTTTCCAAGATGGACGCCATCATGGGCGTGGTCCGCGAAGAGACGGGGGACTTCATTGTCAATGAAAAAGACAAAGTCGTTAATCTGACCGAGCGCGGCGTCGGGAAAGTCGAGCAGTTCTTTCATATTGAGAACCTTGCCGATCCCGAAAATCTGGAAATCCAGCATAACATTATTCTTGCGCTGCGCGCGCACAATCTGATGCACCGCGATCAGGATTATGTGGTGAAGGATGATCAGGTGCTGATCGTTGATGAGTTTACGGGACGTATCATGCCGGGACGCCGTTATTCCGACGGTCTGCATCAGGCGATCGAGGCAAAAGAGCATGTAAAGGTGAAACGAGAGAGTAAGACGCTTGCTACGATCACATTCCAGAACTTCTTTAATAAATTTGAGAAAAAAGCGGGCATGACGGGTACGGCGCTCACGGAGGAGAAGGAATTCCGTGATATTTACGGTATGGACGTTATTGAGATCCCGACGAACCGTCCGGTTGTCCGGGAGGATCTGCAGGATGCTGTTTATAAGACGAAAAGAGAAAAATTAAACGCGATCTGTGATGCGGTGGCGGCTGCGCATGAGAAAGGGCAGCCGGTGCTTGTCGGCACGATCAACATCGATTCCTCGGAGGATATCAGCGCAAGGCTGACGAAACGGGGGATCCCTCATAAAGTACTGAATGCAAAATATCATGAGATGGAGGCGGAGATCGTCGCCGATGCTGGTATTCACGGGGCAGTCACGATCGCGACGAACATGGCGGGTCGTGGTACGGATATCAAACTGGACGACGAGGCGAAGGCGGCGGGCGGCTTAAAGATCGTCGGTACGGAGCGGCACGAGTCGAGACGAATCGATAATCAGCTTCGCGGACGAAGCGGACGTCAGGGCGATCCGGGTGAATCGAAATTCTATATCTCCCTTGAGGATGACGTCATGCGTCTGTTCGGTTCCGAGCGATTGATCAGCATGTTCAATGCACTCGGGATTCCGGAAGGACAGGAAATCGAGCATAAAATGCTCTCCAAGGCGATCGAGAACGCGCAGAAAAAGATTGAGAGCAATAACTTTGGAATTCGTAAGAATCTGCTGGAGTACGATCAGGTCAACAACGAACAGCGTGAGATCATTTATGCCGAGAGAAGGCGCGTGCTGGATGGCGAGAGCATGCGGGATGTGATCTATAAGATGATCACGGACCTTGTGGAAAATGCTGTCGATCTTGTCATCGGCGACGATGCGGAGCCGGAAGAATGGAATCTCACGGAGCTAAATTCGGTACTGCTTGGCAATGTACCGATCGAACCGGTTATTTTGGGACGCGTCGAGAACCGCACGAAAAGCGGATTAAAGCAGCAGCTTAAGGAGGAAGCGGTCAGACTCTATGAGAGCAAGGAAGCTGAATTCCCGGAGCCGGAAGCGATCCGTGAGATTGAACGCGTGGTTCTGTTGAAAGCGATCGACCGGAAGTGGATGGATCATATCGACGATATGGACCAGCTTCGGCAGGGGGCCGGACTTGCGGCGTACGGACAGCGCGATCCGCTTGTAGAATATAAGATGAACGCCTATGAGATGTTCGACGCAATGACCGAGAATATCAAAGAGGAGACCGTGCGCATGCTGTTCCATGTCCGCATCGAGCAGAAGGTGGAGCGCGAGCAGGTTGCGAAAGTGACAGGCACAAACAAAGATGATTCCCTGCAGAAGGGGCCGGTCAGACGTGCGGCTGCCAAAGTGTATCCGAATGATCCGTGTCCGTGCGGCAGCGGCAAAAAGTATAAGAACTGCTGCGGAAGAAAATAGAAGGGTTTACAGAAACGTATGATTTCTGTCCAATATGCAATTTGGCGCGGGTGCGCGCTCGCTGCGATTCAACCGCAGCGGCACATAACATGTGTAAAGACCATTTCGTATTACTATTGCGTAAATAAAATGGCGCATCTCCTAATAGGTAACAGAAAAACATGAATGGAAAAAAAGAAAGAGGGTGACGTTAAGTGGTAGAATTGGATAACCTGCGCTTAGAGCTGCAGGCATACGAAACACCGTTAGCGGAAGTGAGGGATTCACTTTGACTTAGCAAATAAGGCAAAGCGGATCGAAGAATTGGAGCGCGAGATGGAGGAACCGTCCTTTTGGGACAATCCGGAGCGTTCCAACCAAAAAATGAAAGAATTGAAAAACATGAAGGATACCGTCGGGCAGTTTCACGAACTGGAAACGCAGAAAGATGATATCCTGACGCTCATTGAGATGGCAAACGAGGAAAACGATGAGAGCCTTGTGCCGGAGATCATGGACGAATATGCTTCTTTTCAGGAAGTGTTTGAAAAGCTCCGTATCAGCACGCTGTTATCGGAGGAATATGATAAGTACAACGCCATCCTGAAGCTCAATGCGGGCGCGGGCGGTACCGAGAGCTGTGACTGGTGCAGTATGCTCTACCGCATGTATACGCGATGGGCGGAAAAGCGCGGATTTGCGTTGGAAGTGCTTGATTATTTGGATGGTGATGAAGCCGGCATTAAATCCGTAACGTTTCAGGTGAACGGTGAAAATGCCTACGGCTATCTGAAATCCGAAAAGGGTGTGCACCGCCTTGTGCGCATCAGCCCGTTCAACGCGCAGGGCAAGCGCCAGACCTCGTTTGTGTCATTAGACGTCATGCCGGATATTGAGGAAGATTTAGACGTGGAGATCCGCGACGAGGATATCCGCATCGATACGTACCGAAGCAGCGGCGCGGGCGGACAGCATATCAACAAGACGTCCTCCGCGATCCGTATTACGCATTTTCCGACCGGAATCGTCGTGACCTGCCAGAATGAGCGCTCGCAGTTCCAAAACAAGGACAAAGCGATGCAGATGCTCAAGGCAAAGCTCTATATGCTCAAAAAAGAGGAGAACGCCGATAAGCTATCCGATATCCGCGGCAATGTCACGGAGATCGGCTGGGGCAATCAGATTCGTTCCTATGTCATGCAGCCGTATAAGATGGTCAAAGACCTTCGCACGGGTGAGGAATCCGGCAATGTCGATGCGGTGATGGACGGCGCGCTTGATCCGTTTATCAACGCGTATCTGAAATGGAAGAGCGTCGGCGGCAGCGTTGCCGTGACCGAAGATTTACCGGACTAAAGAAAACGCTGATGAAAGCGTTTCCTGCACCAGCTTTGCAGATTTGACAGAAGATGGGACAGAGTCAAAATATTTCCTGAAGGAATAGCAGAAAAATCTGCAATAAGTAAATGAAGATGATATGTAAAGCCGTAAAAAAGAGAGACCGTTTAAGACGGTCTCTCTTTTTTCGTCATGAAATATTTTGCGGATAAAATGATTCATCTGGCGTGGTCATAGCGTCTGCTGCCGATTCGCGGTCTCCAGCGTACGTCCCTCCTGATATAAGCGCAGAAGTTGTGCGCCGTCACGTTCCAGTATGTAGTGACTGCCTTCGCAGACAATCTCCTGACCGCAGAGGATCTTAGGGTTGCGGCGGGAGAGCTCCTGCAGAATGTCCTTAGCAAGAGCGGGCTTTTTGTCGGTGTCCGTAATAAGACAATTGATACCTCTGGTTTCGGTGTCATGTACCGTTAAAAATGCCATGCACCAAATGTCGCCGCTGTCAGAAAAACCGGCGGCAATGATGTCTTCCAAACGCCATATATAAGGTTCTATACCGCCATTCAAAACGACATAGTGCTCTGTGAAAAAACCGGCAATGTAGCTGTCTTTCATGGTGCCGGGGTATCTACAGGTTGCAATCGTAGTGGATGGTGAAGCCAGTTCGCGGTCTGCCTGCTGCAGCTCGCTCTCCGAAAATCCTGACTGCTTCTGATAATAAGAAAGCCATGTAGAATTTCTTTTGTGTCTGAGAACGATTCCGAGTATCAGCAGCAAAAGTCCGGGTGCGGATATGAGGATCGATATGACGTCGCCCGCATCGGCAATCAGACCGATGATCGAGAACGGGAGGGTAAATACCAAAAGAACGATTGCTCCGGCAATCAGCCCCTTTCCGCCGCCTTTGCCGTTACGGATGGATCTTAAAATGCTGCCCTTTCCTTTTTTTATCGTGTCCTGATAGAGCTTGTGTTCTGTGGATGCGATCATACGTTTCCTCCAATCCGCCGCATAAGCGGCATGTGGTTGATTGTTGCATTTTTTGTCGATTGCGCGTCAACTTAGGCTGTTTTGTGCTTCTGATTTCTGATCAGCAAAAAACCGCCCCCCAAAACGCCAATCAGACCGACGACTAAACTGAGTAACGGGACGCCGCGGCGGAGAAGCGCCGCCTGTGTATAATTTTCTCCTCTTTCACACAGATAATCAGCGTTCAGGGAGAGCAGATTGGAACCGTCGGCATTGCCGTATTTGTCGGCATAGATGCTGAAGAAAGAGTCCGCCGCAAACGGAAGATCGTCCAAAGGTTCCAAACGGAAATATCCGTTTACGGTCAGATCAAATTCGCTTTCAATAGAGCCGGATAACCGGATGAGATCGGCAAGCCGTTCATTCGTGCCGGGCGTAAACAACAGAACCCATTCGTTTTGGTCGCGGTCGGCAAACCTGGCGATACAATAGATTCGGTCGTTGTCCGTGTCCGTTTTGGCACATAGAACGTGTAACTGGTCGATATAATAGACCCGCACGCGGTCATAGATGCTGCCGGCCTTTATCTCGTCTCCGCGTATCCGGTTCACATTGCCGGCGTTGAACGGAAGGATAAACAGGAGATACAGCAGAAAACAAATACCGATGATCAACAGGCCTTTCCCGCGATGCAGATCCCGGCTTCTTTTATTGCTGCGGGACAGATTTTTTTTATATTCTTCATAACTGTTATCACTCATAAACACACCCCTGATCCGATCGACTGCATAAGGAGTCTGGGCTTTGCCGGACGCTGTGCAGTTATCGTATACAATGAAATCATAACATAAAATTCTGTGAATGTGTATTCTTAATTATGATGAAATGTGCAATCAATATTTGTCATTTTTTATCATGCAGATGGGCATCAAACTTCGGGCGCCTGAGGCGTTACGCGAGATGGACTTGCCGCAAGAACTCAAATTGACTTTCTCATAATTTCATGATATAATTCTCTAAACAATTGAATATGTCATGTCTTCAGGGCAGGGTGAGATTCCCGATCGGCGGTTACAGTCCGCGGGCGCGAGAGCGCGGGGTTTGGTGAAATTCCAAAACCGACGGTATAGTCCGGATTAAAGAAGGTGTATTGAGATTGCCAGGATCCGTCTGACAATTATTTTTGTACACTCCTTTATCAACTGCTCTGTTGGCATTGTCAATACACCGGAATGATTAACTCCTGAAAGACATACGGCATCTTTCAAGGGTTAATTTTTTTTGTGGAGGTATTGCCATGAATATTAGAAAAACAAAGAAACTGACAACAATCGGCATGCTGTGCGCACTTGCCTATATCGCAGTGCTTGTCGGGCGTATCCCGGTCATACTTTTCTTAAAGTACGATCCGAAGGATGTGATCATCGTGATCGGAGGCTTCCTGTTCGGACCGTCCGTTTCACTGGCTGTCACACTGATCGTTTCTGTGGCGCAGATGTTTACCATCAGTGGGACGGGAATTTTAGGCTGCGTTATGAATGTGGTTTCCAGCTGTTCCTTTGCCTGTACCGCAGCGCTGGTGTATCAAAAAAGACACAGGCTGTCCGGAGCCGTGCTGGGTCTTCTTAGCGGTTTGATCTGCCAGGTCGCAGTTATGATGCTTTGGAATTATCTGATTGCCCCAATTTACATGGGTTATCCGAGAGAAGCTGTTGCCGCATTGCTGCTGCCGGCATTCCTGCCGTTTAATCTGATCAAAGGAGGATTAAACGCGGCAATTACCCTGCTTTTGTACAAACCAACAGTGACGGTCCTGCGCCGCTCGAATCTGATAGAGTCCGGGAAATCGGGGAAAATGAGAGTTCATATCGGAGTGATAGCTGTCGCCGTCATACTGCTTATAACCTGTGTTCTTTGGATTCTTGTTCTTCACGGAAGAATCTGAGATCGTGATAGTTTAGCCCGTGGGACAGTTTGATTCATGAAGGCAGTCCGCCGCGTTTTTATGCATACTGCCTTGTGTGATAATCCATCAGGTCAAAATAGAAATGTGTCAGCGTGCACTGCATATATGGATAGATCCAAAGCAGACCGAGTCCGAAGCTTAAGACGGATAAGAGCATGAGCGGGACAAAGCTGATATAGAGATAGAAGAGTCTTGCACGCTGGCCTTTCATGACGCGCCGGCTCATCGCGCATATCTGCTTAAACGAATAGTTTGGAAAATCAAGTGCAATATAATAGCACTGGGAGAAAGAAAGAAGCAGGATACACGCAGCGGCGCTCCCGCCAATGAAGAGCAGCGATATTAACGGCAGCAGATAGACAGACATAAAAGCTGCGTAGGCTGCAAGTGAGATAAAAAACGGGATCAGACAGGCAAGTATGATGCCAATATAGCAAAGCATGATCTTAATACCGAGCTCGGAGCGCGAGCGAAAACCGGAAAACAGATCGCCCAGTACAGCCGGCCGTCCGGTTATGAAGTTCATATAAAGCTTTGTCTGTCCGAGCATGAATACGCCAAGCAGCAGATAGACCAACAGCTCGACCACATAGTAAAGAATCTGATTTACGAGAGTCGGGGAGGACAGTAAGTCGCCCGCCAGATAAAGAAGAAAAGCGCAGCCAAAATCCATCATCAGAAAAGCGCTGATCATTTTTCCATAATTGCCAAGCAGCTGCGCTTTTGCGGAAGATTTCAGTTCAGCGGAGGTTTTTGTCAAGTTCATTGTTACAGATTCTCCTAAAGTTGTTGTTCCCAGTCTAAAGAGTCCTAATCATGGATAAGAAATAGCTTTTATCCATGATTAGAACTTCCGGGATCGGAAAAATTTCATTAGGGAAACGCTGATGAATCAGTGTTTCCTTAGCATGCAAGATCCACATTCATTCCCGTATAGAGAAGGCTGTCGGTTGCTTTTTTATCCTGCTGGTATGGATTTTCCTCGTTAAAGTATTTGATTTGTGTCGTTGTCTCGCCCCCGGATACGTAGCTTCGTCCACATTCAGGACAGACTGCGGTTTTGAGCGTGACGTTTGCCTGTAATACTTCACCGTCTTTCTGAGCAGCTTTCTTGTAGGCATTTGATACATGCTCCTGCTCATGTGCGCGCACGCGGGCAGCGGAGGCTTCGGGAGAGATATGGGCAGCGGACTTAAAGGAAACCATTTCGTCCGACCCGTCCTGGTATTTTCGCTCTTTACAAGTCTCACATTCTGCCGGGGAAGATTTGCGCCCCGCCTGCTTGATCGTGGATTCGCCGGGATTTTTTAAGTAGCTGCCGACGCTTGATACGTCGCCAATTCCGCCGATTCTCATAGGGATACACCTGCCTTTCACGATACATTCTCTGATATTTTCAAATAGAAACTAATATTTTGTGGCTAAAATCAGGCATGGGAAACGTCTTGATCAGCATTTCCAAAGTATTCTATTGCCGATATTCCTCCCACAGTTCGTCGATCGTCAGGCCGTAGCGCTGCTCAAACAACTGGTTGGCGCGCTCATGGATCACGGGATTTGTCAGATAGAGCGTGATCACGGAAATAATGAGTATGACGTTCATGACGAGCCCGACAACAGCAGATGTGATACCGCTTAATGCGGAAGGACTCATACGCTTATCACTGCCTTTGGAGAGGAGCGCGAACAGGATCGCGAGCGACCCGGTCACAAATGGAATATAGACTGTCAGCAGGACGCATGTCACAATGGTAGCAAGACCTAAAACAGAGGCAGCTGTCGTCATGCCGTTTCGCGGTGGTGCAGTCTGTTCAAACTGATAATGTAAGGGACCGTTGCCCTGATTCTGATTGTCGTAATCCATATATCATGCTCCGTTTCAGTAACTGCCTGTCAAAGACGTTTTGTTCTGCTGTATGATACCCTTATTTTATCACGCTTGCACGGTATTGACAAACAAATTTTTCGTGACAGATCAAATCGGTGTACAGGGTTCAATTTGTTACGCAAACACGTATGCCGGGCGCTGGTATCTTGTGAGGGGAATGAAAGCATGATATAATAAGCGCGGGGGTTGGGTTTCTATACAGGGAACTGCAATACAAAAAGGGATGGATTTAGAAAGGAACATGTACGGAAAATGGACATCATAGCAAAACTGAGAGAAGAACTGGGCGTGGAGAAATGGCAGGTGGAGGCAGCGGTCAAGCTGATTGACGAGGGAAATACGATCCCGTTTATTTCGCGTTACCGCAAGGAGGCAACGGGGTCCTTAAATGACGAAGTGCTGCGCAATTTGGACGAGAGGCTGACCTATCTGCGTAATTTGGAAGAAAAGAAGACTCAGGTCATCGGCAGTATTGAAGAGCAGGGAAAGCTGACAGATGAGTTGAAAAATAAGATATTGGAGGCGCAGACGCTGGTAGCGATAGAAGATCTGTACCGTCCGTACCGTCCAAAGCGCAAGACGAGAGCAAGCGTGGCAAAGGAGAAGGGATTAGAGCCGCTTGCCGGTCTTTTGCTTGCGCAGGAGTATACGGGCAGTCTGGAAGAAGCGGCCGCTGTCTATATCAGTGAGGAAAAAGGGGTTGAGGATGCAGCCGGGGCACTGCAGGGCGCAAAAGATATTATTGCGGAGCAGATTTCAGACGATGCGGATTACCGGACTTATATCAGGGAGGCTACCATGGAGGAAGGCGTCCTAGTATCGACTGCAAAGGATGAGAAGCAGCAGAGTGTTTATGAAATGTATTATCAGTATGAGGAACCGGTAAAAAAAGCGGCGGGGCACAGAATCCTTGCCATAAACCGCGGCGAGAGTGAAAAGATCCTGACTGTCGGCATCCGGGCGCCGAAAGAGCGGATTCTGCGTTATCTGGAAAAACAGATCATCCGGAATGAGAACCCGGTAACGACTCCGGTTTTGCGGGAAGCGGCGGAGGACAGCTATGATCGTTTAATAGCACCTGCTATTGAAAGAGAGATCCGCAATGAACTGACCGAAAAAGCAGAGGATGGTGCGATCAATGTGTTTGGCAAGAACTTAGAGCAGCTTCTGATGCAGCCGCCGATTGCCGGAAAGGTCGTGCTTGGCTGGGACCCGGCGTTTCGGACGGGGTGCAAGCTGGCGGTCGTTGATGCGACGGGAAAAGTACTGGATACGAAGGTGATCTATCCGACTGCTCCGCAGAATAAAGTCGCAGAAGCAAAGGCAGAGCTAAAGAGATTGATACAGAAATATAATATAGATTTAATATCGGTTGGAAACGGCACGGCATCGCGGGAATCCGAGCAGGTGATCGTGGAACTGATCAAGGAAGCAGACCGCCCGCTTCAATATGTGATCGTCAACGAAGCCGGTGCGTCGGTCTATTCCGCCAGCAAACTTGCGACAGAAGAGTTTCCACAGTTTGATGTCGGACAAAGAAGCGCCGCTTCGATCGCGAGACGGCTTCAGGACCCTCTTGCGGAACTTGTCAAGATCGAGCCAAAGGCGATCGGCGTCGGTCAGTATCAGCATGATATGAATCAAAAGAAACTGGGCGATGCGCTTCACGGTGTGGTGGAGGATTGCGTGAATAAAGTCGGTGTTGACCTGAACACGGCTTCGGCGGCACTTTTGGAATATATTTCGGGGATCAGTAAGGCAATTGCGAAGAACATCGTGGATTACCGTGAGAAAAACGGGCGTTTTGTTAACAGGAAGCAGCTCCTTGACGTAGCGAAGCTGGGGCCGAAAGCGTATGAGCAATGCGCAGGGTTTTTGCGGATTTATGATGGCGACAATGCTTTGGATGCAACAAGTGTGCATCCGGAGTCTTATGAAGCGGCAGGGAAGCTGATGAAACAGCTTGGGCTGACCATGGAGGATGTGCGTGCCGCGTGGAGGGAAGCAGGAAAGAAAAAGAGCACACAGGCTGACAGCAGCATGCGGGACGCAAAAAGGTCGTCGGCAGACAGCGAGGACGTACGGCAGGGTTCTGCGAATGGAAATAAAAAAGGTCAGGCATTACGAAATGGAAGGGGAAGGGACGGCCGTATCGTCATCCGCAACACCAATACCGCAATGGGAAAGGCTCTTGCGGCGGCGATGGGCGGCATGGAAGGATCGCTCCTTTTGGGCGGCTCGGCGCAGGAGAAAGCGGGCGGTTCCAAGGTACATGCTACAAAGACAAACCGTGTGAATGAAACTACAGACAATCGTGCAACGACTGGTATTTCAAGTCTGATAGCAGCGAAGATTCCCGACACTGCCTCGATGGCGGCACAGCTGGGAATCGGAGAGATCACATTAAAGGATATTGTTGCAGAATTGGAAAAGCCCTCCCGCGATCCGCGTGAAAGTATGCCGGCACCAATCCTCAGAAGTGATGTATTAGATATGAAAGACTTAAAGCCGGGCATGATCTTAAAAGGAACCGTGCGCAATATCGTGGACTTTGGCGCGTTTGTGGATATCGGCGTGCATCAGGACGGACTTGTGCATATCTCGCGTATTACCAAACGTTTTATCAAACATCCTCTGGAGGCGGTCAGTGTCGGGGACATCGTGGATGTAAAAGTATTGGAAGTGGACTTGAATAAGAAGCGCATCGCGCTGACAATGCGGCTGGACGAAGAGGAGCCGGGGTGACGGTGATGACGATACGGCCGGATGAGAAGACCGGATTGACAGTCCTTCGCCCAAAGCTTTGTGGAGTCAAACAGTTCCAGAAAAATAACAGCAGATATCTTGTGTTTCTTTTTCATTCGGATGAATTTGTGGGGGAATTGTGCTCCTCGGAAGAAGGCGCCATGCACTGGGTAAAAAGGAGCGATTTATTAAATGTGAATTTAGTAAATGACTTTTCTGAACTGCTGGAAGTGATGCTTAACGGTCAACTGACTGAGTTTCAGTATGTGATTGAGGATGGCGAGTGGAAAGTGGAACTGAACTAGCATGAAAAGAATGAAGATTTTTCAGGCAGTCAGAGTGCGAATGCTTAGAAAATCTAAATCATTCTTCGAAATACCAAAAACAGGTGTTCTTTATCCGGATTTGAATTGCGGCGTTCCTAATTGTATGGTGATCGACAGTCGGGAAGATGAGGTCAAAAAGCGGCTTGTTAATGCATTTTCCGGCGGTCTGATCCGCTTTTATTACGGGAAATATTTCAAAAAGAAAATATTCCCCTTGGAAATATTTTCTTTTTGTTGACATCCGGTGCGCGGCGTATTACAATAACCACGATACAATTTCATAAAGTGATTCTTCGGGGTCGGGTGAAATTCCCTACCGGCGGTGATTACGATTGATTTATCGTATTAGTCCGCGACCCGTCACGGCAAATGCAGTGACGGCTGATTTGGTGACTCTGGTGAGAGGACAGAAAGTGTTCCATATGGGATAACGCGTTAGGCATGATCTGTTCTGAACGAGGATTCCAAAACCGACAGTAAAGTCTGGATGAGAGAAGAAATGTTAGTATAAAAGGCAGGCAGTCAGAACGGTTGTGATGATGTGCGCGCCAAGGACGGACAAGGATGATGTTCGTCATGGTGTAACGACATTGCGCGAGAAAGACAGCAGGCTGGCAGACGATCATTTTTGCCCCGGACGAATCATGTCCGGGGTATTTTTATGCGCAGACAGGAGGAGAGGTTGAAAGAAATACGTTTCAACCTCCCTGATTTGAGTGCGTGCCAAAGCACGCAGATAGGAGCAAAGATGAAAAATAACAGAATAAGAAAAATGACAATGATCGGTATGCTTTCGGCGGTTGCGTTTGTGCTGATGTTTTTTGATTTCAGCGTTCCGTTTATGCCGGTCTTTATAAAGATGGATCTTTCAGAGCTTCCCGCGCTCATTGGCTCGTTTGCATTAGGACCGGTGTCGGGCGTGGCAGTCTGTCTGATCAAAAACTTGCTGCATCTGATGAAAACATCGACGGGGGGCGTCGGCGAGCTTTCTAATTTTATCCTTGGCGCGTCGTTTGTGTTTACGGCAGGTATGATTTACAAGCACAAAAAAAACAGGAAAATGGCGGTTATCGGCTCTATTGCCGGCGCGGTCGTCATGGCGCTTGTCTCCGTGCCGTCCAATTACTTTTTGGTTTATCCGGTTTATACCAAATTCATGCCTCTAGAGCAGATCATCGGTGCATATGAGGCGATCAACCCGAATGTGAACGGGCTGCTTTCCTGCCTTGTGATCTTTAATATGCCTTTTACGTTTGTCAAAGCGGCGTTCAGCGTGGTCATCACGCTTCTGGTCTATAAGAGGATTTCCCCGCTGATCAAGGGCGTGCGCTGAGTTCTTTCTATTTACAGCAAATTCAAATTTGAAATCATTGAAGTTACTTGAAATCTTTGAAGTTATTTGAAATCATTGAAGTTACTTGAAACCTTTGTTTTTGTTTGGAATCGTTAATTTTATTTGAAAGTCTTCTATATTGACTTTAAGGCGGGAGGAAAAAATGTATTTCTCCCGTCTTTTCATTTAGAATAGGAGCCTGTTTCTGACAATCTTTTCTTTGGGCGGTTTTGCAGGAGTTTGCCCTTGGCAGATAAAGACGGAATGAAAAGTTTGTCTTATCCGGTTGCTGAGGTTTGAACTGGTATTTTTCACAGGGAGACTTTTTATGCTTGCACTTTGCGTATGATTGTTTATAATTGAAGATATGTTACGAACTGGTGACAGATAGTTCCGATTACGAAACGGGCAATCGCCATGTACAACAAAAGCGGAAAGGAGCGCCATGCATCGCGGCGGTACGACAAGGAAGAAAGGAGCGCCGCTCATCGCGGCGGTACGATCAGATGGAAGTGGAATTTGACGTGAAGATCACATGCGGCAGTTTGTATGATTATCTGCTGCATTATACGTATACCTCTTTACAGGGACTTGTGGGGGCAGGAGCCGGAGCGTTGTTTTTGGTAGAATATTTTATCAGCCGCCAATTTCTTTTTTTGGCATGCGGGCTGCTGATCCTTATATATCTGCCGGTCAGCCTGTACCTGAGGGCAAAACAGCAATCTCTAAACCCGGTGTTCAAACAGCCGATCCACTATCGGATGACGGAGGAGGGGGTTGAGATTTCGCAGGGAGAAGAGATGCAGACGCACGGATGGGACGTTTTTTATAAGGCGGGCTCCACGATGGGAAGCATCCTTCTTTATACGACAAAGCGTAATGCGACGATTTTTCCAAAACGTCAGCTTCAGGAGCAGGATGTGCTGGGTAAAGTGATGGAAATGATTTCAACGCATATGCCACCAAAGAAGGTCAATATCCGCTGATCCTGATAAAGAAAGCTGCATAGAAAACCATATAGAAAGCCGCACAGAACACCGGAAAGAAAAGGGTAAAAGGCGATTCTTCCAAGATTTTGAGGATTGTATGAGTCTTCGCGGACGGTATGTTTGGAAGTGTAAAAGGCGAAAAGCGAAAAGCGTTAAAAAGGGGAGCGATGAAGGAAGAAGCGGAGCGTGCAATACAGATTGTGATACGGCGGATGCGTGAGGAAGACTTAGAGCAGGTCAGTCGTCTGGAAGAGGAAACCTTTTCCATGCCATGGTCGATCTCAGCGTTCCGCGATATGATAAATCATCCGGATGCTTACTACTTTGTGGCGGATGACTGCGGAAGAGTGTGCGGGACATGCGGCATCCGAAATCTTTCCGGAGAGGGAGAACTGACGAATGTAGCAGTGCAAAAAGAATACCGGGGCGCCGGACTTGGGCAGCGCCTGATCGCTGAAGCGATTTCCGGGGCGCAGAAAGCCGGAATGCAGGCGTTTACGCTCGAAGTACGCAAAAGCAACACGGCAGCGATCCATGTATATGAAAAGCTCGGCTTTGTATCAGAGGGAATCCGGCCGCGATTTTATGAGAAACCGGCGGAAGATGCCGTCATTATGTGGAAACGCTAAGAAAGGCATTTTTAGAGATAAGCTTTCCGTTGAAATATGTGAAGATGTTTCCGGAAACCGGAAAACAGAAAGTAGGAAGTAGAAAATAGAAAGCGCATATTGCTCCCGGTTCTTTGGAGCAGAAGGCATTTATGCCGAAGATTTATGGAGAGATTTCCCCTAAGATTTACCACTTGCAAAAGCGTATTGCATTGATATAATTATTAAAAACGTATGTTATTTAATAAGCGGGAGGATTGCAATGCGTCAATATGAAATCACATCAGAAAAAAAACTGGCTCGGATCGTATGTAATTGCTGCGGACGTGTGCTTCATGTCGAAAATGGCATATTAAAAGAGGGCTGTTTTCATGCGGAGGATACGTTCGGATACTTTTCGTCAAATGACGGAAGCAGGGAAGAATTCGATCTGTGTGAGGAATGCTATCATAAAATAACATCTGAATTTCAATTGCCGGTCACGCGGACGGAGCTGGCAGAGCTGTTGTAAGATTGCTGGACAGGTACGGCTTGGGCGGTTTGGATGAATATTATCAGAGGAGATAAAGCGGGGGTATAAGCATGTTAGAAGTATGTCTGTTAGGAACAGGTGGAATGATGCCGCTGCCTTATCGCTGGCTGACCGCCTTCATGGCAAGATATAACGGAAGCAGTATCTTGATAGACTGCGGGGAGGGAACGCAGATCGCGCTGCGGGAAAAAGGCTGGAGTCCGAAACCGATCGACATCATCTGTTTTACGCATTATCATGCGGACCATATCAGCGGACTTCCCGGCATGCTTTTGACAATGGGAAATGCGGAGCGCACGGAGCCGCTGACACTGATCGGACCCAAAGGACTTACGCGGACCGTTAGTGCGCTTCGTGTGATCGCGCCGGAACTGCCTTTTGAGATCCGGTGTGTGGAGATCACGGAACCGGAGCAGCAGTTTTCTTTTAACGGATTCAGGATAGAGGCATTTAGGGTCAATCACAGCGTTATGTGTTACGGGTACACGATCGCCGTTGACCGGATCGGCAGGTTTCATCCGGAAAAGGCGGCGGAGCTTCATGTGCAGAAGCGCGATTGGGGCAGGCTGCAAAAAGGGGAAGAAGTAGTTACCGACAACGGGGTGGTCACGCCTGACATGGTGCTCGGACCGCCCAGAAAAGGTTTACGGGTTACATATTGTACGGATACGCGTCCGACTGAGAGCATTGTCAGAAATGCAAAAGGTGCGGATCTGTTTGTCTGCGAGGGCATGTACGGTGAACAGGAAAACCTCGATAAAGCCAAAGGCTATAAGCACATGATGTTTTGCGAGGCTGCACAACTGGCAAGAGATGCACAGGTGAAAGAACTATGGCTGACACATTACAGCCCCGCATTGATGCGTGCCGAGGATTATATGCGGGATGTCAGAAAAATCTTCCCGGCGGCATATGCGGGGAAGGATGGCAAGACAGCCGATCTGTGCTTCGGGGAAGAGGGGGAGGAATAGAATGGCTGGTACGAAGAAAAAACAAAATACGGTTAAAGTGATCATTCTTTTTGTGGTACTCGCCTTGTTGATCGGAATATACTATTTTCATCTGTCTAACAAGGAAAGAAAGGCGGATGCAGAAAAGGATGTGGAATCTACTGTTGTGCAGGAGGTGCTGATGCGCGATCTGGAGCATCATTATCCGCCGACACCAAAGGAGGTCATTAAGTATTACAGTGAGATCAGCCAGTGTTTTTATAATGAATCATACAGTGAGGAAGAGCTGATCCTTCTTGCGGAGCAGGCACAGCGGTTATACGATGACGAGCTGGTGGCAAATAAGACGCAGGAGCAGTATCTGATGGACTTAAAAGCGGATATTCTGGAGTTTCAGGAGGCGGGCTACACGATCAAATCCTATACCACGTCTTCAAGTGTGGATGTTGAGAATTCCAAGTTTAAGCAGGACGGCTATGAGTGGGCGCGCGTGTATTGTTACTATACATTAAAAACGAAGAGCGGGACGGCGCGGACAACACAGATCTTTTTATTAAGAAAAGACAGCAATGGGTATTGGAAGATTTACGGCTGGGAGCTTGCGGACGATGATGAGGGGTAACAGGCTGAAAATCAAAGATTTTCAACCGGAGATTTTGTGCTGACGCCCAAATTCGCGGGCTTTTGGCGGCGTGGAGGATTCGTGCTTCTTATTGCTTAGAAGAATGCAAACCGGGTCTGTTTAGGTGAAAAAGGAAAGGATACGGGAATGTATTATACAGCGATCGTGCTTGCAGCAGGACAGGGCAGCAGGATGAACAGCAAGATCCGCAAGCAGTATATGCAGATCGGGGGAAAGCCGGTGTTATATTATGCCCTGCGGGCGTTTGAGGACAGCTTTGCGGATGAGATCATTCTTGTGACGGCGGAGGAAGAGATTGCATTTTGTAAAAAAGAGATCGTCGGGAAGTATGCGTTTCAAAAAGTAACGAAGATCGTGGCGGGAGGAGCCGAGCGGTATCATTCCGTGTATCGGGGACTCTGTGCCGCAAGAGCGGAGGGCTGCGTGCTGATCCATGACGGTGCGCGTCCTTTTTTATCGAAAGAAATTCTGGAGCGGGCAAGAGAAACTCTGCATGGTCATGCCGCATGTGCGGCGGCGGTGCGGGCGAAAGATACCGTGAAGATTGCAGATGCGGATGGCTATGTTATCGAAACGCCGGACCGCGCCAGTGTGTGGAATATGCAGACGCCGCAATGTTTTACGTACGAGCTGGCAATGGGAGCTTATCGAAAGCTGATGGCAAGCGTGGATGCATCGTCGGGCGGGGGAAAGAAGTGTGGAGATGCATCGTCCGGCGGACAGCAGGAGAGCGCGCATGCGACGGTTGGCGAGGAGCAGAAAAGTGGGAGTTTATCGTTGGGCGGAAAGACGCCGGATCGCGGTGAACCTCAGGCGCAGCCCGTGAAGATCACGGATGACGCGATGGTGATCGAACATTTCAGCAGTGAGCGGGTCAGGTTGTTTGAGGGGGCTTATGGTAACATAAAGATCACGACGCCGGAAGATATGATATTGGCGGAAGCTTACTTAAAAAGAATACAGGAGAAATAGAAAAGCAATGCAGGCGCGGTTGGTTCTGCCTGCTTTTTAATCATATAACATATAGGAGCAGGAAGAGGGGAACTTCTTTCTGCTTATTTTTTTGCTGAAGGTTGGGGGATCGGTAATAAGGAAGTGTAGGGGGAGGACAGTGCTCACTACGTGTAAAAAATAATTATGTAATATGAATCAAAGATAAAATGAAGTGGATAAATTATATTTATTTTTTGAAAAATTATAGTAAGACAGGTTGAATTATATAAATAAAAATAGTATACTATACATGAGAATCAACAGAGAAAGAGGGTGGGGTTAAACCCCTTAAAATGGAGAAGGTTATGAAGTCAATGAAACATGCGGTTATTACAATGCTGTTGCCGCTGTTGTGTGTCTGCCTGTGTGCCTGCGGTGGGAGGCATCATGCGGCGGCTGACAGCAATCCATCGGGAATCCTGCAGATAGGATGCTTTTATGAGGATGATCGCATTGTGCTGTCCGCGCCGGAGCGTTTTCTGTATTCCGGTTGGGAAGGCGGCGGATTTCAGTCTATCTGCACCGATCCGACCTGCAGTCATTTATCAGACTCGTGTTCTGCCCGGACGTTCTATAGCGACGACGTTATGAATGGAGACAATTTGGGCTTGGTCTATCGTGACCGGTTGATCATTCTGCACTCTTATGCGGAGCATGTGGATCACGATGGTTTGACTACTGACGGGAGAATGGGGCTTGATGTCAGTGATGTGTGGCACACGGACATTTATGAGGCAGACTTGGACGGGCGAAACCGGAAATACAGATCATCTTTTGACGGCGGTATCGGGAGTGTGAAGCTGAATGATTCGGCGGTCCTAATGGATGGGGTACTCTATTTCGGCGGACCTGTTGAAACCCGGTTCACTACGGAATACGATGACGAAGGCACTCTTTTACGTGAGGAAACACGCCAAAGTGACGCGTTTTATGCCGTGAATTTGGAGGACTATTCCGTACAGCGATTTGCGGAGACCGAAGGAAAGGACGGCGCGAGTTATTCGTATTATGTCAGCATCTATGACGGGTATGTCTATGCAAGAACACTCGAAGCTTATCTGGCGTGCGGAGACTGGTACCGTATTGATTTGGAAACGGGGGAATGTGAGGAGATTATGAGCTTTGAATCCGATGTACCGTGGTTTTGCGGTGCAGTTGGAGACTGTATTTATTACTACTATGATAATGGACCGGCGCTCTATGTCATGGAGATTGGAACGAAGACAGAGAGGGAGGTTCTGAGGGTGGAGAAAGACCGTGACTTTCTTGTGGCTTCGGTGCTGAAAGATCAGATTTGGGTCATGACGGACTATTGCATGGATGAGGGAAGCTATATGACGGAATATACGGTGCTGAACGCGGAAGGCGAAGCAGTGGATTTCTGTCATTTCGATGAGTATATTCTGTTTTGGGGTATGGTTGGAGACCGGCTGATCTACAGCTCGGTGTTCCCGGAAGAAAAAATGGGATGGGTGGATTTGTCAGATGTCAAGAACCTCTTAGAACGTGGCGTTTTGATTGGCTATGCAGACGGAAGACACAATGATCCGCTTTTATTTCGTACCAATTAGCAGGGGCAGGGTTTGTTGCTTTAGATATGTCTTCGGTATTTGGGGAAGAATATAATACTTCTAAACGGTATTTAGTGACTCACCAAGCGGAGCTGCACGCGTTATACATAAAACAGGAATATGTATAGTTGTGCGCGGAAAAAATCGTATCTTGAATAATCTTGGGGAAATCAATTATACAGCATATAGGAGCAGGAAGAGAGGAACTTCTTTCTGTTTACTTTTGCTGTAGGTTGGGGGCGGATTGGTGATAATGAAGTGTAGAGGAGAGGATAGTGCTTTGCGAGTGTTAAAAAGTAATTCAGAAATATTGGTGAGATGTAGTATTAAAGATAAGATGTTTATTTATTTTTTCAAAAATATATAGTAAGACAGATTGAATTATATAAATAGAAATAGTATACTATATATTAGAATTAACAGAGAAAGAAGGTGGGGTAGAGGAAATAGCGGTGGGAAACAGAACGTGAATAAGCTTTGAGGATGAATCAAAAGAAAAGGGGGAACAGACATGAAGAACAGAATGAAAAGAAGCAACAAAAACAGAATATGGATCGTAATGATGCTGACTGCCGTGGTTACCGTATCCGTATGGATGGCGGAGGCAGGAACCGCTTACGCAGTGACGCAAAACGGTGCGTTTATTGCGGGCGGCGAGACGGTATATGCGTCGCTGTCAGGCGATGCAGGCGGTGTGACTGCCCAGACTTCTTACACGAAGGGACCGGGAGAAGTGGGGGTATGGGTGCATGGTCAGGCGAAGGTACCGGGCGAGTCAAACACAGTAGGGGTGACGTGCGAAACAGTTTTTACAAACACACCGGGAGGCATATCGCGGACGATCACGCCGCCGGCAGGAGGAGCTTTTGTTTCGGCAGTTTCGCATCATTACGCTACGATCAATGGAGAATCGAGATCGTATGATATTGCGTTGTTTTGATCGGGAACAGTCAACATGAGGATACAGGGGATTGCCTTAAATGGCAGTCCCCTTGCATGGAGTACGGTTATGAAGTCAATGAAATATGCGGTCATCATGATGCTCCTGCCATTGATGTGTGCGTGCCTTTGCGCTTGCGGGGGCGACAGGCAGACGGACAGGAGCGAAAATGTGTCGGGAACTTTACAGATGGGATGCTTTTATGAAGAGGATATGATTGTGCTGTCCGCGCCGGAGCGTTTTCTGTATTCCGGCTGGGAAGGCGGCGGATTTCAGTCTGTCTGCACCGACCCGACCTGCAATCATTTATCGGATTCCTGTTCTGCCCGGACGTTCCATAAAGCCGATCGTGTGAATTGGTGCAATTTGGGCTTGGTCTATCTTGACCGGCTGATCATTCTGCACTCTTATGTGGAGCATGTAGATCATCGCAGCCAGTCCGCTGACGGGGCGGGAAATTATGACTATAGCGAAGTGTGGCATACGGATATCTATGAGGCGGATCTGGACGGGCGAAACCGGAAATACAGATCGTCCTTTGACGGCGGTATCGGGAGTGTGAATCTGAATGATTCGGCGGTCATGGAGGACGGTGTGCTCTATTTCGGGGGTCCCGTTGAAGCCCGGTCCACTATGGAATATGATGATGGAGGCACTCTTTTATATCATGAATTGATTTACAGTGATGCGTTTTACGGCGTGAATCTGGAGGACTATTCTGTACGGCGGTTTGCGGAAAATAAAGAAAAAGATGGCATGAGCTATTCGTATTATGTCAGCATATACGACGGGTATGTCTATGCGGCAGCAAGCGAATGCTATTTAGAATGCGGGAACTGGTACCGGATCGATCCGGGAACGGGGGAATGTGAGGAGATCATGCGCTTTGATTCCGATGTGCCGCTGTTTTTCGGGGCGGTTGGGGATCAGGTGTATTATCGCCGCAATAACGATCTGACGCTTTATACCATGGATGTCAAAGCGAAGGAAGAGAGAGCCGTTTTTAAGTTGGAAAAGGAGCTTGCTTTTTTGGAAGCGGCAGTGTTCGATGACCGGATCTGGGTGCTGACGGATTATTGCATGGAAGCGGGAAGCTATATGACAGAGTATACGGTGCTGAATGCGGAGGGCGAAGTAGTCGATTCCTGTCATTTTGATGAATATATCCTTTTTTACGGGTTAGTTGGAGACCGGCTGATCTATAGCTCGGTGTTCCCGGAAGAAAAAATGGGATGGGTGGATTTGTCAGATGTCAGGAACCTCATAGGACGGGGCATCTTGATTGGTTATGCAGACGGAAGACACAATGATCCGCTCTTATTTCGCGCCAATTAGCAGGGGCGGGGGTGAACGCGTTATACATAAGGCGGGAGTATATATAGCTGTGCGCGGAAAAATCGTATCTTGAATAAAACGGGAGGGTCAAATATACAGCATATAGAGGCAGGAAGAGAGGAAGTTCTTTCTGTTTACTTTTGCTATGGGTTGGGGTGGATTGGTAATAAGAAAGTGTATGGGATAAGGCAGTGCCTTGAGGAGTAAAAAAATAATCTCAGAATATGAATGAAAGAGAAGATAAAAGCGATAAATCATATTTATTTTTTGAAAAACGTATAGTAAGACAGATTGAATTTTATAAATAAAAGTAGTATATTATACATAAAGATTGGCAGAGAAAGAGGGTGGGCGGAGAAATAGAGGTGGGAAACGGAACGTGAATAAGCTAAGAGGATGAATTAAAAGAAAGGGGGGGAACAGATATGAAGAACAGAATGAAAAGGAGAAGCAGCAAAAGCAGAATATGGATCGCAATGATGCTGACCGCCGCAGTTACCGTATCCGTATGGATGGCGGAAACCGGCATTGTGAAGGCGGCAACGGTAAATGACGCTTTTATTGTTGGCGGAGAAATTGTATATGCATCGTTATCGGGAGATGCGAACAGCGTGACGGGGATGACTTCTTATACGAAGGGTCCCGGAGTGGTAGAAGTGATGGTGAGCGGCGATGCAATCGCGCCGGGGTCGTCACAGGTAACCGCACTGGTAGCTATACCGCCAGCCGTAAATACGCCGGGCGGCGCATCAGGGAAGATCACGCCGCCTGCCGGAAAGGTTATCGTTTCGGCACGTTCACATCATTACGCTGCGATTAACGGAGCGTCAGACTATCGTGATCTTACGCTGTTTTGATCGGGAATGATCGACATAAGGGTATTGCCGCTTTTTTGGCGGCAATGCTCTTAGAACGGAGAACGCTATGAGAACAACAAAATATGCAATTATTCCGGCGCTTCTGACGCTGACGTGCGTGTATTTGTGCGCCTGCGGGGGGAACGGACACGCGGAGGAAGGTAAAGGTGCATCGGGAATTTTGCAGATGGGATGCTTTTATGAAGAGGATCTGATCGTGCTGTCCGCACCGGAGCGGTTTCTGTATTCCGGCTGGGAGGGCGGCGGATTTCAGTCTGTCTGCACCGATCCGACCTGCAATCATTTATCGGACTCCTGTTCCGCACGGAGGGTTCATAAAGACGGTGCTGCAAACGGAGATAATTTAGCGCTGGTTTATCGTGACCGGCTGATCATTCTGCACTCTTATTGGGAGCATGTGGACAACGGCGCTCCCACGGATGATGGCAGGATAGGTCTTGATGTCAGCTATGTGTGGCACACGGATATTTACGAGGCGGATCTGGACGGGCGAAACCGGAAATACAGAGCGTCCTTTGACGGCGGTATCGGGAGCGTGAGTCTGAATAATTCGGCAGTTTTGGAAAACGGCGTGTTATATTTTGGCGGTCCGGTCGAGAGGCGGGTCATCAGGGAATATGACGGTGACGGTACTGTTTTATGCGATGAAGTAATCCAAAATGACGCGTTTTACGGCGTGAATTTAGAAGACTATTCTGTACGGCGGTTTGCGGAAAACGAAGGAAGGGACGGCATAAGTTATTCGTATTATGTCAGTATCTATGGCGGGTATGTCTATGCGGCAGCGAGCGAAGCCTATTTGGGGTGCGGAAGCTGGCACCGGATCGATCTGGAAACAAAAGAATGTGAGGAGATCATGCGCTTTGACGCCGACGTGCCGCGCTTACTCGGAGCGGTCGGGGATCAGATTTATTATCGCCGCGATAACGATCTGACGCTTTATACCATGAATGTCAAAACGAAGGAAGAGAGAGCCGTTTTTAAGTTGGAAAAGGAGCTTGCTTTTTTGGAAGCGGAAGTGCTCGATGATCGGATCTGGGTGCTGACGGATTATTGCATAGAAGAAGGAAGCTATATGACAGAATATACGGTGCTAAACGCGGAGGGCGAAGCGGTGGATTTTTGCCGCTTTGACGAATACATCCTGTTTTACGGCGTCGTTGGAGACAGGCTGATCTATAGTACGGCAATATATCCGGAGGCAAAAATGGGATGGGTGGCTTTGTCAGATGTCAAAAACCTCACCGAACAGGGCATTCATATCGGGTATTCATTTGGAAAGTACAATGATCCGCTCTTTAATCAAACCAATTAGCAGGGACAGGCTTCCTGTTTTTTTAAGAAGCGGACGGGCGGTCGGGAGGAAAGAAATGGCGCAGCATCAATTAGAGCTGGTGAATCTTACAAAATCGTATAAGGGAAAACTCGCGCTGGATCACTTTTCCTATCGGTTCGAAACGGGAATTTACGGTCTGCTCGGCTCGAACGGCGCGGGAAAATCAACGCTGATGAATATCATTACCCGGAATCTGAAATGCGACGGGGGGCAGATCTTTTTTGATAGGGCGGAAGCGGGAAAGTTAAAGCAGACCTATCTCTCCCACATCGGATATATGCCGCAGCAGCAGTCGGTGTATGAGAAGCTGACACTACAGCGGTTCATGTATTATATGGCAGCATTGAAAGGAATGACAAAAAAGCAGGCGGCGGAGCAGATCCCGCAGCTTTTGGACAGGGTCGGGCTGTGGGAGGACCGGGGCAGATATATGGGGGGCTTTTCCGGCGGAATGAAGCAGAGGGCGCTGATCGCGCAGGCGCTGTTAGGCGATCCGGATCTGATCATTCTCGATGAGCCGACGGCGGGACTTGATCCGCTGCAGAGAATGGCAGTGCGGGAAATGATCAGGGAGCTTGCGGAAAATAAGATCGTGCTTATTTCCACCCACGTGATCGCGGATATCGAGCCGATTGCAAAAGAGATCCTGATGATCAGGGACGGAAAGCTCATAAAAACGCTGTCCCTTCTGACGGACAGACTGGAAGGGGAGAGTCTGGAAGACATGTATATCCGGCTGTTTCAATAAGAAACAGCGTCGTTGGGGGTCGATATGGTTAAAAATGAATGGATCAAATTGTGTGGAAACCGGACTTTATTGCTTTTTATGATCCTGATGTTATTGTTTAACGGTCTGTATTATAAGTGGTCGCTGGATGTGCACGCTGATATTCAGAATCAGGAACCATCTGCATCCGCGTATCGTCAGTTTACGGGAGAACTTTTAACGCTCTCTGCTTCCGATGAGGAAAAGCTGAGGTTTGTTTCGGACAGTCTGACGGAAATGTCCGAAATCATGGAGAGGCAGTTACGGTCGGAGATGGGGATGATCCATAACAATGATGCGGAGTCTCATCTGCTGAGCGCGCTTTATCAGGAGATAGAGGACGAATTGAGCCGCGTCACGGGCTATCGCGATCAGATCGACACCATTCTTCAAAATGTGGACGTACAGATGCGCAGGCTGGAGTTTGGAAATTACGGCGCATTGGAGAGACACTTTTTAGAGAGCAGGCTTACGAAAACGCGGGAGATCTATGGGGGGCTCGCGGACGTGGAACCTGTCTTTTATCCGTCCCGCGGCATCCGGGCGCTTGTGGACGATCCGGTGACGGACTGCTGCTGTCTGTTCATTTTGCTGTTCGCAGTGTTCCAGCTTCTGACAGCGGAGAGGCAGAATGAGCTGATCATCTTGTCTAAGACGACCAGACGCGGAAGGGGCGCGCACGGGACTGCCAAGGCTGCGGCGCTTGCGATTCTATGCGCGGTTGTAACGGTGGTGATGATTGCGGAAAGCATTCTTGTGATCGGCAGCATATATCCGTTTGCGTCGCTCATGCATCCCGCGCAATCCGTATTTCCCTACTGTGCGCTGCGGATCAGCCTTTTGGGGTATTTATGTATTTACACGTTGATCAAAATGCTTTTTTACCTGATGTGCACGGCGGTCTTTTATGTGATCTGCTGTCTGTTCCGGAAAGTGGTCTTCGTTTTTTTTATGTTGGCAGGGACGGTCGGGCTGACGGTTTTCCTGTATCTGAGCATTTCGGAGGTTTCATGGCTGGCGCCGTTAAAGACGATGAATCCGATCGCGTTCGGACAGGCGGGGGCGTTGCTGGAGCGTTTTCAATGTGCAAATGTGTTTGGTCTGGCTGTTAACAAGCTGGTTTTGTATCCTTGTCTTTGCGCTGCGCTGGCGCTTGCCTTTTTTGCCGCAGGTATCAGGGCATTTGCACTGGCGTATGAGAAGCATGCGGTGTCTGACCGGTTTTCTTTTTTAGAAAAAAAGAAAAAGGGTCATGTGGGAATCCTGCGCCATGAGTGCTATAAAGCACTGGTCGCTCAAAGGATCCTGATTGTTCTGGCGGTCGCGGGGATTTTTGCCTATGCGTTAAATACGCCTTTCGGGGAGAAACGCATGTCCCTCAGCGAACTTTTCTACAATCAGTATTCGGAGGAAGTGAAGGGAGCATATACGGATAAGACCGATGAATTTATCCGGCAGAATCAGGAGATCGTTACTGCATGGATGAGAGAGCCGGGTGTGGAAGAGTGGCAGCAGATTACTTACCGTGCGATGTCGGAAGCGCTCACGCAGATGTCGCAATATACGCAGTATTTAGCTGCTCATGAAAACAGTTACTACATATATAATGAGGGATTTACGGCAGTCACGGGCGGAAATGAGGGGGTAAACCGTCAGAATATCATGGTTTCCATGGTGCTGTATGCGTTTGCCGCCGTGTGTTTTGTACTGACGATGTCGATCGATGACCAGCACGGGGAAAACCGTCTGATCCATTCGACGGTAAAGGGACGAAACGCATATATTCGGTCGAAAGTGTTGGTCGGGATGCTTATTGCTGCTGTTTTATTCGGTATGTTTTGGCTGCCGCCGCTAAAAGGCACCCTGCGTATCTGGGGGACGGAATTTATGTTTGCGCCGGCTTACAGTTTGGAGCATTTGGACGGGGTGTGGGGAAGCATTTCTATTTTTGCTTATATATGTCTCCGGTATCTGGGGAAATATATGATGCTTCTTGGCATTATGATCGTTTCTTATCTGATCGAGCACAAGGTTAAGAGCAGCGTAGCGGCGATCGTCTGGGTATGCGCCATCGTCGAGATTCCTCTTGTGGTGATGCTTCTAAATTGAAAGAAGTCACTTAGGAGACGATATTGGCTAGAATCCACATGCAAAATGCAGGGATTCCCGGATTTAAACGATCTTAAACGAAATGATCTTTCTTTTGATAATAAGTGCATATCACTCTTGTATCGGCCCTCGTCTTTGATATGTGTAAAGCAGGAACATGCATGGATATACATAGAAAAAATCATATATTGAATAAATCAGGGGAAATCGTAAAAAATCTTAAAAAAATAAGAAATTTGCTGTTGACATGATACGCGATATTTGCTAATATAAATTTTGCGCTCGGTCTGAGCAAACGTTTGGAGAGGTATCGAAGTGGTCATAACGAGGCGGTCTTGAAAACCGTTTGTCCGCAAGGGCGCATGGGTTCGAATCCCATCCTCTCCGTTGGAGACGATTCTTCAAGGGAGATGTTCTGAAGGTTCGTCCCGAACAATAACATGCCGCTTACGACGGCAAATACAAAGAAGGATTTCCGTTTGGAGATTCTTTGTGATTCAGGTAGATGGAGAAGTACCCAAGCTGGCTGAAGGGACACCCCTGGAAAGGGTGCAGGTCGTTAATAGCGGCGCGAGGGTTCAAATCCCTCCTTCTCCGTTGCGGAGAGCAATCGCTTTTCGCATGTGTTCTTGCCAGAAAAAGAAATACGAAGTATTTCTTTAGGAAGTTTTGGCAGAAATTAAATGTTTCAGG
>Ga0137306_100052_pt1 | contig 178951 bp, 152 predicted proteins | sample Inofroosms_March_FD_97187 | JGI IMG/M metagenome (GOLD analysis project Ga0137306, IMG submission 97187) | Mouse cecal microbial communities from Vienna, Austria - N-Acetylneuraminic and N-Acetylglucosamine D2O microcosms_March | ecosystem: Host-associated > Mammals > Digestive system > Large... | reverse complement strand
TACGGACGGACTGGTGAGAGGGATGGACGCCGTCTCGACAGGTGCGCCGATCACGGTTCCTGTGGGTGAGAGCACGCTGGGACGTATGTTCAACGTACTTGGCGAACCGATCGATAACAAACCGGCGCCTGAGGCGAAGGGATATGAGCCGATCCACAGGCCGGCGCCTTCATTTGAGGAGCAGGCGACATCGACAGAGATGCTCGAGACCGGGATCAAGGTCGTCGACCTTCTCTGCCCGTATCAGAGAGGTGGTAAGATCGGTCTGTTTGGCGGCGCCGGCGTGGGCAAAACAGTATTGATCCAGGAGCTGATCACGAACATTGCAAATGAGCATGACGGTTTCTCCGTATTTACGGGCGTAGGCGAGCGCACCAGAGAGGGAAATGACCTCTATAACGAGATGACGGAATCCGGCGTTATCAGCAAGACCGCCATGGTATTCGGACAGATGAACGAGCCGCCCGGGGCGAGAATGCGAGTCGGCCTCACAGGTCTTACGATGGCGGAGTATTTCCGTGACAAGGGTGGAAAGGACGTGCTTCTTTTCATTGACAATATTTTCCGATTCACGCAGGCCGGTTCCGAGGTGTCCGCGCTGCTGGGGCGCGTGCCTTCGGCGGTTGGTTACCAGCCGACGCTGCAGACGGAGATGGGTGCGCTGCAGGAGCGCATCACTTCGACGAAAAACGGTTCCATCACATCAGTGCAGGCCGTGTATGTGCCTGCCGATGACCTGACAGACCCTGCGCCGGCGACAACGTTCGCGCATCTGGATGCGACGACCGTTCTCTCGCGTTCGATCGTTGAGCTCGGGATCTATCCGGCTGTCGATCCGCTGGAGTCCACATCGAGGATCCTTGACCCGCGTATCGTAGGCCAGGAGCATTATGAGGTGGCGCGCGGCGTGCAGCAGGTACTCCAGAAATATAAGGAGCTGCAGGATATCATCGCGATCCTCGGTATGGATGAGTTGTCGGAGGAAGACAAGATCACCGTTAACCGTGCGAGAAAGATCCAGAGATTCCTGTCACAGCCGTTCCACGTAGCGGAGCAGTTTACAGGCATGCCGGGCAAATATGTGCCGATCGCAGAGACGATCAGGGGCTTCAAGGAGATCATGGAAGGAAAGCATGATGATATCCCTGAGGGACATTTCCTTAATGCCGGAACAATTGATGACGTAGTAGCCAGGGCGAGGTAGGAGGTGCTGCTATGGCAGAGAGGTTCAAACTGACGATCGTGACGCCGGACCGCGAGTTCTTTAACGAAGAGGCGGATATGGTGGAATTCAATACAACGGAGGGCGAGATCGGCGTCTATGCCGGTCATGCACCGCTCACAGTGATCGTAAAACCTGGTATCCTCACGATCACACAGGGTGAAACTGTGAGAAATGCAGCGCTTCATGCCGGATTCGTACAGATCCTGCCGCAGGAGATCACGATCCTTGCAGAGATCATCGAGTGGCCTGCGGAGATTGACGAGGCGCGCGCGGAAGCTGCAAGGCAGAGAGCGGAGGGAAGGATCTCGGAGCGCAATGGCATCGACATTGCGAGAGCCGAGGCGGCCCTGATGCGATCGATCGCGCGGATCAACGCTGCAAAAATGAAATAATGATCTATATGAAAAATAAAAACCACTGTCCGGGCAGAGTGTCCGGACAGTGGTTTTCTATGCACACGGGCGTCCAAAGGAAATATGTCAGCTTTTCGGGAAAAGTGGTGTGAGAGGTTCCTTATCATCGTTATCTTTTGTCTTTTTTTTCGTAATATTCGTATTCAAGGTATTCTTCCGCATCTTCACGATATTCTTCGTCAGCGTATGACTCGTTTTCATAATGCGCATCGTCAGGATAGGGTTCGTCCGCATAATATCCATCATCGGAATAGGACTCATCCGCATAATCTTCATCGTCAGGATAGGGCTCGTCCGTGTAATATCCGTCATCAAAGTACGATTCGTCTTCGTATTCCCCGTCTGCATAATCGCCCTCGGAGGTTTCTGTATCTTTCCGGAAAAGGCTGTATACAGAATAACAGATCAGTGCCAGAACCCCTATGATGGCAGCCGCCAGGGCGATCAATACAGGAGTGCCCAGCAGATGGGACGTCGTTTCTGTATAGGCTTCCTCGTCTGAGCTGTCCTCCGCCGGTTCTTCGTTGTCAGGCTCGCCGGCGGGAACCTCGGCAGGCGGCGTCTCCACTGTACTGGCGGCGGGATCTTCTGCCGCAGGCGGCTCTGTCACGGTTGTGTCGGGGGTTTGCTCAGCAGGGTTTTGGGCGCTGGTGAGCGGAGTGGAGGACACATAGTCTGCCAGTACATATCCGGAGCCGCCGGAATACTGTATCTGGTACCAGTTGTCAGCAGTTATACCGGTGACGGAGATCTCCTGACCGTATTTGAGTGTTCCAAGTTTGCTGTGGTTCGTGGAGGGGCCGCTGCGGACGTTCAGTCCTTTCGGTGAAGCAGCATAGACAGTACTCTGCATTGGCGTGACATTGGGGGCACTCTGGTCAGCCGGTGCGGGATCGGGCAGCGGTGCGACAGTCGTTGGATCTGTGGGCGGCAGCGGTGAGGCATCCGCGGGCGGGGCGGCAGTCGTTGGATCCGCTGGGAGGGCTGGAACAGGGGTGTTATCGGGCGTTCCTGCGGGAGCTGTATTGGCGGCAGGCTGGGACTCCTGCTGTGCCGGAGTTTCGGCAGGTGCACCTGCAGTCGGTGTATCTGTCTCCGCTGCGAGCGCTGAGCGTGCGGGTGCGGCAGCAAAGAGCATCGCGGCAGAGGTATATACGATCACTTTTCTGGCGATGTTTTTTCTGTTAAAGATATCTGTATCACAAAATGTTTTATCCACTTGGGAAATCCTCCTTGTTGGCAGGAACTGACGCTGCTGTTCCTGTGTGTTTCTGTCAGCGTACCCTAGAGCATTTTTCAAACACGCTCTAAGGCACGCTTATTTTACAGGATATAGTATACCATGTAAATACACAAGATTATATATAAAAAATAAATAAATTTTCTTGACATTTTACAGGAGATTTAATACTATTATTAAATGTGAATACGTTCGTGAAAGGTAGTGCCAGAGAGGAGTATCTGTCAGCCCCTTACCAGAGAGGGAGATCCTGGCTTTGTCTGCCAGGCTGTGAGATCACCCGAAGGAAGAGACAGAGAAGGTAGCTTTGAAACCGGAGATCTGAAATGTGTCAGTAAGATCTCACGTTTTGCCCGCGTTACAGGGCAGGGCTTTAGAGCCTGTTGAGATGGCGGGTGTGTATATCACATGCGCTGAGACAAAGGTGGTACCGCGTTTGTTCGCCCTTTGCTGTAGAGCTTACAGTGAAGGTTTTTTTCATTTGCAGGAAGGAGCATAATACAGTATGGGAAAAGAATTGGCAAAGACCTATGATCCGCACGGTCTGGAGGACAGGATCTATCAGAAATGGCTGGATAAGAAATATTTTCATGCGGAGGCAGACAGGAGCAGAAAACCGTTTACGATCGTGATCCCGCCTCCAAATATTACAGGGCAGCTGCATATGGGACATGCACTGGACAATACGATGCAGGACATTCTGATCCGTTTTAAGAGAATGCAGGGGTACAATGCGCTCTGGCAGCCGGGAACGGACCATGCAAGCATTGCCACGGAGGTCAAGATCATCGAGAAACTGAAGGAGGAGGGGATCGATAAGCATGACCTTGGGCGTGAGAAGTTCCTTGAGCGTGCGTGGGACTGGAAAAAGGAGTACGGCGGGCGGATCATCAGCCAGCTCAAGAAGCTTGGTTCCTCCTGCGACTGGGACAGAGAGCGTTTCACGATGGATGAGGGCTGCAATAAGGCTGTCACGGAAGTTTTCTGCAAAATGCACGAGAAAGGTTATATTTACAAGGGTGCCAGGATGATCAACTGGTGTCCGGTGTGCAATACCTCGATATCTGATGCGGAGGTTGAGTACGAGGAACAGGCGGGGCATTTGTGGCATATCCGGTATCCGGTCCTGAATGACGACGGTTCAGAGTCCGGTGAGTATCTGACCTTTGCGACGACGAGACCGGAGACGATGCTCGGCGATACGGCGGTGGCGATCCATCCGGAGGATGAGCGGTATGCCCATCTGAGGGGAAAGAAGCTGATGCTGCCGCTGATGAACCGGGAGATCCCGGTGGTGGAAGATACGTATGTCGATATGGAGTTTGGTACAGGCGTCGTCAAGATCACGCCGGCGCATGATCCGAATGACTTTGAGGTAGGGAAGCGGCACGGCCTGCCGCTGATCAACATCATGAACGACGATGCGACGATCAATGAAAACGGCGGTAAATACGCGGGCATGGAGCGCTATGAGGCGCGCAGGGCGATCGTGGAGGAGCTCGACAGTATGGGGCTTCTCGTGAAGGTGGAGGATTACAGCCACAATGTGGGCACGCATGACCGCTGCAAGACGACGATCGAGCCGCTGGTGAAGCAGCAGTGGTTTGTGAGGATGGACGAGCTGATCAGGCCTGCTGTCGAGGCTGTAAAGAACGGTGATATCCGGTTGATCCCGGAGAGAATGGACAAGATCTACTACAACTGGACGGACAATATCAAGGACTGGTGTATTTCCAGACAGCTCTGGTGGGGACACAGGATCCCGGCTTATTACTGTGATGAGTGCGGTGAGATCATCGTGGCAAAGAGTATGCCGGATGTTTGTCCAAAGTGCGGCTGCGGGCATTTCACGCAGGATCCGGACACGCTTGATACATGGTTTTCATCGGCGCTGTGGCCGTTCTCGACGCTCGGATGGCCGGATCGGACGGAGGATCTGGATTATTTCTATCCGACGGATGTGCTTGTGACAGGGTATGACATTATCTTTTTCTGGGTGATCCGCATGATCTTCTCCGGCTATGAGCACATGAAGGAGAAGCCTTTTAAGACAGTGCTCTTCCACGGGCTGGTGCGCGACGCGCAGGGCAGAAAGATGTCGAAGTCGCTTGGCAACGGCATTGACCCGCTGGAGGTGATCGAACAGTACGGCGCGGACGCGCTCAGGATGACGCTGATCACGGGCAATGCGCCTGGAAACGATATGCGGTTTTATTATGAGCGGGTGGAGGCAAACAGGAATTTTGCCAATAAGATCTGGAATGCATCGCGTTTTATCATGATGAATATGGAAGGGAAATCAGTCACTGACGCGACAGGATCCCTGGAGCCGGTGGACCGCTGGATCATATCGAAGCTGAACACCCTGATCAGGGAAGTCACGGATAATATGGAGAATTTTGAGCTCGGTATCGCGGTTCAGAAGATCTATGATTTTATCTGGGATGAGTTCTGTGACTGGTACATCGAGATGGTCAAGCCCAGACTTTACAACACGGACGACGCGGTGTCACAGAATGCGGCCCTGTGGACGTTAAAGAGCGTGCTGATCGACGCGCTGAAGCTCCTGCATCCGTATATGCCGTTCATAACGGAGGAGATCTTCTGCTCGCTCCAGTCGCAGGAAGAGTCCATCATGATCTCGAAGTGGCCGGAGTATGCTAAGGATCGCAGTTTCGCGAAGGATGAGAAGGACATCGAGATCATCAAGGAGGCGGTGCGCGGTATCAGAAACGTGAGGACCGGGATGAATGTCGCCCCATCAAAAAAGGCGCATATCTATGTGGTATCGGATAAGGCTGACATCAGAAAAACGTTTGAGGAAGGGAAACTTTTCTTCGCGTCGCTTGCCAGTGCGTCCGACGTGACGATACAGTGCGACAAGGAAGGCATCGCGGAGGATGCGGTTTCCGTGGTGATCGCCAATGCTAATATTTATATTCCGTTTGCGGAGCTTGTCGATATCGCGCAGGAGATCGAACGCCTGGAAAAGGAATCAAAGCGTCTCGACGGCGAGCTGGCGCGCGTCAATGGCATGCTGAACAATGATAAGTTTATGGCGAAGGCGCCGGAGGCAAAGATCGCGGAAGAAAAGGGAAAATTGGCTAAATATGTACAAATGAAAGAACAAATCCTGGAACGGCTTGCGCAACTGAGGTAAATGGTGGTACAATATAGGCATAAAGGGGCCGGGGTGCCTTCTCGGAGGTGAACAAATGGTTAATGTCAAGTCTTATGTCAGAATAGCAGAGGATAAAAAAGAAGCGTGGCTTTACTTGTGCGCACCGGAGGAAGGCACAAGATACGAAAAGCCGGAGATCATGAGATACCTTCAGCTGAATGGGGTAGTGGCAGGTATCAATGAGTCACATGTTGCAGCGATGTGTAAGAAGCAGATCTATGACCGCGAGGTAAAGATCGCGTCAAGTGAAAAAGGAGAGCCCGGAAGTGCTGGATATTTTGAGTTTTTCTTTAGCACAGAGAAGCCCAGACCCGAGATCCGAACGGATGGAACAGTCGATTACAGAAGTATGTCCCTGGTGCAGAATGTGGAGGAGGGACAGCTGCTGGCGGTGTATCATCCTGCCATCCAGGGAACCTCGGGGAGGGATGTCACCGGTGCGATTGAAAAAGCCAATGTCTATAAAGAGCTCAGGCCGCTTACAGGTAAGGGGATCAGCAATGAGGAGGATCCGAATAAATACTACGCGTCAAAGTCTGGCAAGATCGAATATGATGGTACCAGTAAGCTGTCGGTGGTAGAGGTGTATGAGATACAGGGCGGCTGTGATTATGCAAACAATGCGCTGGTTGATTTTAACGGGGATGTCATCATACATGGAAATGTGGAGGCGGGCGTCACGGTGCGGGCTGGAAAGAGTCTTACGGTTGAGGGGGTTGTCGAGTCGGCGAGCATTTCGGCGGGCGGTACGGTGTGCCTCAAGCGCGGCATGCAGGGAGCCGGCAAGGGCGCGATCGTCGCGGGCGGTGATGTCTTCACAGAGTTTATCGAGTATGCGAATGTCAGCGCCGGCGGAAATGTGCAGTCCAATGTCATACTGAACTCCAAAGTGACCGCGGGCGACCAGATCACGCTCACGGGCAAGAAAGGTCTGATCGCCGGAGGATACGTGCATGCGATGATGGGGGTAAACTGCCAGAATGCGGGCAACCAGTCGGAGATCAAGACGGGGATCCATGTCGGGGTGATGCCCGAGATCATGGAACAGCGCATCGCGATGAATGAGGAGTACATGAAACTGAACCAGGAGCTGGATGAGGTGGCAATGGGGATGGCAAAGATCCTGCGCGTCAGGCAGCAGACGGGAGAACTCAGTGAACAGCTCCAGGCACATCTCGATGATCTGAAGAAGAAAAAGAGTGATATCTACATAAAGTGTATCAGGGCAAAGAAACAGGTTGACGATCTCGAGAAGATCATCCTGAAATCAAGAGAAGCCAAGATCCGGATCAGCGGAAATGTCCACAAGGGTACGGTGATCAGTATCGATGACAACAGAATGGTGATCAACAGGGATACAAGCTTTATGGAGTATTCTTCACAGAACGGTGTCATTGTCGGAACGGTAGTGGTTTTATAAAGTATAAAAAGGGTTCGCGTGCAAGGGCGGGCTCTTTTTATGCACACGGGCACCCGGGGGAAGACTGTCAGCACCTAAGGGAGGAATATACAGTGAGAGAGCAGATCGCAGGCAGTTATGCCGACGCAGAACATTTTCTGGACGATGTTCCCAGATTTACCCGAAAGAACCCGATGGAGGAGACAAAGGGTTTTTATGAATTTATACAGAGCCGGGATCATGGCAGATACAGCGAGAAAAATCTGGGAAAGGTGATCCATGTGGCGGGAACGAATGGAAAGGGGTCTGTCTGCGCATTTCTGCAGAGTATATGTCTGGAAAGCGGCTACAGGACGGGCATGTTCACATCGCCGCACCTCGTGACGACCAGGGAGCGTTTCTGTGTTGACGGCACCATGATATCTGAGGAAGCATTTATGGAGGCTTTCTGCTGGCTTTCTGACAGGATCACGGAGTATCACCGCATCCGGCCGGAGTATTGCCCGACATATTTTGAGCGTCTGTTCTTTATGGGGATATATGTGTTTGCGGGAGCCGGCGTCGATATTACGATACTCGAGACCGGACTCGGGGGACGGCTCGATGCGACCAATGTGGTGCAGCATCCCGTGGTGACAGTGATCACGGAGATCGGATTGGACCACATGGCTTATCTGGGGAACACGATCCGGGAGATCGCATCCGAAAAGGCCGGGATCATCAAGCGCGGGGTGCCTGTTGTCTTTTCGGACAGAAAAAGGGCGGCGTCTGACGTGATCTGTCAAAAAGCGGAGGAATCTGGCTGTAAATGGCACGCCGTGTCGGAAAATGACTACAAAATAAATGAAATTCAGAAAAAATTCATTGATTTTTCCGTTGTCAGTCGTTATTATGATTATGGTAGAATGACGGTGAACACGATGGCGGCCTATCAGGCGGAGAATGCGGCGGTTGCGGTCCGCACCTGCGAGGTGTTAAAAAGGACCTGCGGTTTCGGAAAGCTGACTGTGGGATCCATAAAGGCAGGGATCGGGAAGATGCGCTGGGCGTGCCGTATGGAGGAGGTCCGGCCCGGGGTGTTCATCGATGGAGCGCACAATGAGGACGGGATCGCGGCGTTTGTGCAGTCCCTGAACATGCTGCCGGAGAAGTGTGTGCTTATTTTTTCTGTCATGAAAGATAAGCAGTATGATAAGATGATAGAACTGCTCTGCGGGCTTTCCATGGTTACGGATTTTGTGATCACGCATATTCCGGGGGAGAGGGGAGCGGACCTGGAAGAGCTTGGAATGATATTTGAGAGATATGCCGGCGGGCATGCACAAAGGATATATGTCTGTGAGAAGATCGAGGAAGCGGTTGCCTATGGCCTGGCAGTCCAAAAAAGAGACGGCGGAAGGGTATATATAGTCGGATCACTGTACCTGGCAGGTATTGTAGAAGCAAGTGGAGGATTATGATGATAGATTTCGAGGAAGAATTGAAGAAGTTTCATCCCAGCCTGGAGGTGGAGGATGTGGAGGATACGGTAATGAACCAGGATGTGACAGACCTTGCGGATGTGCTGGTGAATCTCGTGAAGGAATCAAAGGAAGAGGAGTAGGGGAGCTTTATATGTATTGCTTTAATTGTGGATGCCTGTTGTCAGAGAAGAATTTCTGCACGAGCTGTGGGGCTGACGTTGGGTTATATAAAAGGATCATGTACGCGGCCAACCGTTTTTATAACGACGCTCTGGATAAGGCGAAGGTCAGGGATCTGTCGGGGGCAATACTGAGTCTGCGGCAGTGCCTGAAGCTCGACCGGTGCCATATTGACGCGAGGAACCTGCTGGGGCTTGTGTATTTTGAGCGGGGCGAGGTCGTGGCGGCACTGAGCCAGTGGATCATCAGCAGGAATACCAGAAGCGAGAAAAATATCGCCAATGACTATATCAATATGCTGCATGACAATCCGGGAAGGCTCGAGGCATACAACCAGACGATCAAAAAATATAATATGGCGCTGACGTACTGCCAGCAGGACAGTCTTGACCTGGCTGTGATACAGCTCAAAAAGGTCATCTCGATGAATTCGAGATTTGTGCAGGCAAGACAGCTGCTGGCGCTTGTGTATATGAAGAGCCAGGAGTGGGAGAAGGCGAAGAAGGAACTTGACAGGGCTCTTGGGATCGATGCGAACAATACGATGACGCTCCGGTATCTCCGGGAAGTGAACGAGATGATGCCCTCCGAGGAGGAGCGGATGCGGAAAAAGAAGGAGGCGATCGTATACCAGAGCGGCAACGATACTGTGATACAGCCTCTGGGAAAAAAGGACAGGTCATGGCTGCAGACACTGGTGAATATGCTGATCGGTGTGGGGATCGGTGTGGGGATCGCATGGTTTCTGGTATTGCCGGCAAGGATACAGCAGGCCCAGGACGAGGTCAACGAGAGATACAAGGCAGTCAGTGAACAGCTTGACGCTAAGAACGTACAGGTGAATGAGTTGACCGTGCAGATCAATGAACTGACACAGGAGAAGAATTCGCTGACAAGCAGCCTGAGCGCGGCGCAGGCGGATAAAGTACAGATACAGGCAAACACCGAGCTGATCGAGGCGGTGCTGATGCACATGAACGGAACAGGCGATGAGATGGCTGTTGCAGATGCCCTGGAGAAGATCGACGGGGAATACATGCAGAACGAGGCTACAGAGAGCTTTAAGGCGCTCTATGATGAATTAAAAGGCAGTGTGGGAAAGACCGTGGCAAGGAAGTGTTACGACGTGGGGTATACGGCATATAAGGCGGAGGATTATGACACTGCGATCAAAAATCTTGAGCGGGCCTACTCATATGACGCGACAAACGGGGAGGCTCTGTATAATCTCGGGAATTCTTACAACCGGATCGGAAACCTGGACAGGGCAGTGGAGATCTATGAGCAGGTGGTGGAGCTGTTTCCAAATACAGAGAAGGCGAGGAAATCGCAGAATTACATAAAAGAGATCAAAGGTGAGTAAGATCATATCAAATATACGAAAGAGGACATGCCGGAAGGGCACGTCCTCTTTTTGTTTGATCAGGAGGGGTTTGTATGGAAAAAAAGATGGAAGAGTATGCGATCATCGACAATTACCTGTGTATCCGGATGCCGGAGGAGGTAGACCATCACGGTGCGTCTGCGATCAGGGAATGCGCGGACCGGCTGATACTGGACGATAAGGTGAAGAATATCGTGTTTGATTTTGAGGACACGACTTTTATGGACAGTTCCGGACTTGGGATCATTATCGGCAGGTATCGGAAGATCTCCTGTTTTGGGGGAAAAGTGTATGCAGTCAATGCGAGCGAGCGGATCAGCAGACTGCTGAAAGCATCGGGAATGTCGGCTATCATAGAAAATCTTGCATAGAAAATCTTGCATAGAAATTCTTACATAGAAATTTATAGTTACAGAGGGAGTGTGATCGTTTATGGAAAAGGAGTGCATAAAAAAAGAGATGACGCAGGGGATAGAGAATGAGATCTGCATGGAGTTTGATGCCATATCGGAGAACGAGGGGCTTGCCAGAGTGGTGATCGCTGCATTTTTGTCAAGGATCGACCCGACAGTCGACGAGATCGAGGATGTGAAGACGGCGGTGTCAGAGGCTGTGACCAACGCCGTGATACATGGCTACGGCGAGGGAGGAGGACGTGTTGTCATGCGCGCGCGCCTCTCGGGAGAAAAGGAGCTGGCAGTCGACATTTCGGACAGGGGAGTCGGGATCGCCGACGTGGAACAGGCGATGCAGCCGCTCTTCACCACCGGTGCGGCAAATGAGCGGTCCGGTATGGGGTTTTCCTTTATGGAGGCTTTTATGGACCGGATCGAGGTGGAGAGCAGCGTCGGCGAAGGGACCTGCGTACATATGTGGAAACGTTTTGGCGCCGGACAGGAGGAGTCTGTGCCGATCCTGCAGGCGGCAGTCTGGAACAGAAGCGGCAGGGTGTGATCTATGGAGGAGAGGGAACTTTTTATCAGGGCACAGCGTGGAGAAAAGGAGGCAAAGGAACAGTTATTTGAGAAACATACAGGGCTTGTGTACCATGTGGTGAAACGCTTTGCGGGCAGAAGCGGTATGGGGGGGATCGAGACGGAGGACCTGTTCCAGATCGGTGCGATGGGGCTGGTGAAGGCCATCGAGAAGTTTGATCCGGATTACGGCGTGTGCTTTTCTACCTATGCAGTGCCGGTGATCATGGGGGAGATCCGCCGGTTCCTGCGGGATGACGGGATGATCAGGGTGAGCAGGAGCATCAAGGAAAACGCGAGGCAGCTGGGGAGGATCCGGGAAGGATTCTGGCAGAGCATGGGCAGGGAGCCGACGCTGTCAGAGCTTGAAAGGGAGTCGGGACTCACCATGGATGAGGTCATCACGGCGCTCGATGCAGGCTGTGAGGTGGAATCGATCTACAGGACCGTGCATGGATCTGACGGAAGCGAGGTCCTGCTGGTAGATATGCTGGGCAGGGACGGGGAGAGCGAGGAGATCGTCGACAGGCTGCTTCTGGAAAAGCTTCTGGGGGAGCTTGACGAGAGGGAGAGAAAGCTGATCCGCCTGCGGTATTTTGAGAACAGGACACAGATGCAGGTGGCGGGAGATCTGGGGATGAGCCAGGTGCAGGTGAGCCGTCTGGAGAAAAAAGTGCTGCTGCGGATGAGGCAGGTGGCAGCGGTGTAGGATCATGCCAAAAAATGTGTGTCTGGCGGGCGGAAGCTATAAAGTTTGGAGTGAAGAATGCCGATATTAAGAATAACAAGTAATGCGGGGAAGGGACTCCCTGCTCAATTAGAATGATAGAAAGGTTGGTATGAACATGAATGGAATCAACTACAGTTCACTTTTGAACAATACAGGACTTTTTGCAAATCAGACAAACAAGGATGAGGCAGCTTTTGCAGGAAATGTCACAGGTGCAAATAGAAGGGCACAGAACAGAAGATCTACGGCGGACAGCAGACAGACAAACGCGGACAAGGATACATACGAGTATACAGGCGAGACGCGCGATGTGAAGGCGGGGTATGGCAGACCGAAGCGCACCGAGTCCTCCGAGTACAAGCCGCTTGATGCAAACGGTGTGCAGGAAGGCATCGAGCTCAGCGATGCGGCGAAGAATCTGCTGGCAGAGCTCAGGGAAAAATATGGGGATATGGAGTTTGCGGTGGCACATTGGTCTTCCGATGAGGAGCAGGATTACTATGCAGGGCTGACCGACAAAACGTACAGTGTTCTGATCAACCCGGAGCTTCTGGAGAAGATGGCGACAGATCCGGCAGCGAGGGAAGAGTATGAGGCGATCATCAGCGGTGCAGGCGATAAGTTTGACACGGTAAAAGAAGAGCTTGGCGAGGATGCGGAGAAGGTGAAGGGCTTCAGCATCACGATGGATAAGGACGGAAACGTGTCCTATGCCGTTAAGCTTCTGAAAGATATGGAAGAGAGCAGCAGGGTCGACAAGAAGACCGAGCAGGAGCGCATCGAGGAGAAGCGTGCCGAGAAGAAGAAAGCTGAGAAAGAGCGGCAGGAGAAGGTCGTACAGAAAAAGCAGGAGACGGAGAAGATCGAGGCATCTTCGATCGAGGAGCTGATCAAGGCGATCAAGGCGAAGCTGCATCCGGAAGAGACCGGGGATGTCGGAGAGACAGAGGCGTAAGCAGGCGGAAAAGGGAAGACTGCAAGTTCAAAGTAAGTTAAAAATAGCGTGTGCTATGGCATACGCTATTTTTGGCATGCGCGGGCGGGTGAGAATGTCATTTCACCGCCCTATCATATTGCCTTTTTTCGGATAGGTGATATAATTGTACATGAAAGCAATGAGCGCCGCTGCGAACAGAACGGCGGCGCGGGCTAAGAGGAGGACAGGATGACGTGAGGATAATAATTGCAGGGGACGGCAAGGTAGGTGCGATGCTGACAAAGCAGCTGTCGGCGGAAGGGTACGATCTGACTTTGATCGATGCGGACCCGGAGGTGCTGGAATCGACTGAGTCCAGATATGATGTGATGTCCGTACAGGGAAACTGTGCATCCATGGAGACATTGGAACGGGCGGGGATCCGGGAGACGGATCTGCTCATCGCGGTGACAAACGCGGATGAGGTCAACCTGCTCTGCTGTATGACAGCACATGGGATGAATCCCGATATCCATACGATCGCCCGTATCAGGAACCCGGAATATAATGATCAGATCTTTAAGATGCGGAATCTCTTTGCGCTCTCCATGATGATCAATCCGGAGAGGCAGGCGGCAGTGGAGATCGAGAGGCTGTTGAAATATCCGGGTTTTCTCAAGCGCGATACGTTTGCAAAGGGCAGGGTGGAGATCGTGGAACTGCGCGTGGATGCGGGACACAAGCTGTGCAACATCGCCCTGAATGATCTGTATAATATTGTCAAGTGCAAGATCCTGGTCTGTACAGTCATCAGAAATGGAAAGGCGGTCATGCCTGGCGGCGATTTCGTGCTGATGGAGGGAGACCGGATCTTTGTGACAGCGCCGACAAATGTACTGACGACGCTTCTCAGGAACCTGGGGATCATCACACACAAGGCAAAGCGCGTGATCCTGTGCGGGGGAGGGCGCGTGAGCTACTATCTGGCGCAGATGCTGCTGAAAAACGGCATCGGGGTACAGATCGTGGAGCGGGACTATGAGAAGTGTGTCCAGCTGGCGAACATGATTCCCAAAGCAACCGTGATCCACGGCGATGCCACGAAGGAGTTTCTGCTTGACAATGAGGGGATTTCGGACTGTGATGCGCTGGTGACGCTGACCGGGGTGGATGAGATGAACATTATCATCTCTCTGTATGGAAGCAGCTGTAAGGTTCCGCAGATCATCACGAAGCTCGGCAGGCTGGAAAACAATACGATACTGGATGTGCTTCCGCTGGGAAGCATCATCAGTCCCAAGGAGCTGAGCTGCAATAACATCGTGCAGTATGTGCGTGCCATGCAAAATCAGACAGGAGCGGCGCTCACTGTGTACATGATCGCAGACGGACAGGCTGAGGCGGTAGAGTTTATGGTGGACAGGAACACGCTTCACTGCGGGGAACCGCTCAAAAAGCTGAGGCTGAAGAAGAATGTGCTGGTGGCATGCATCATGCATGGCGCACAGCTTGAGATTCCAAACGGTGATTCCAGTTTTGCGCAGGGAGATACAGTGATCGTCGTCACGGGTGCTGACAGGGTACTCTACAGGCTGGATGACATATTTGAATGATTGAGGGATGGGAACAGGGCGATTATGAATTACAAAATGATGGGCAGATTTATAGGACATATTCTGTTGGTTGAGGCGGTTTTCATGATCCCGTCGGTCGTGATCAGCCTGGTCAGGCAGGAAGAAATGGCGTGTATGGGATTCGCGGCAAGTATCTGCATCACACTGTTCATATCATCGCTGCTGCTGGTGCTGTGCAGGGGCAGCAGGAGGAGCTTTAAGGCGAAAGAAGGGCTTGTCTGTGTCGGCATCAGCTGGATCGTGATGAGTCTGCTGGGCAGTCTGCCGTTTTATATATCAAGGGAGATACCGTCTTATCTGGATGCGCTGTTTGAGACAGTATCGGGATTTACGACAACGGGATCTTCGATCCTGTCGGAGATCGAAGGGCTCTCGATGAGTATCCTGTACTGGCGGAGCTTCACGCACTGGCTGGGCGGCATGGGTGTGCTGGTATTTGTGCTGGCAGTGGGGGCTTCCGGTGAGAGCAACAAGGGCTTTACCATGCACCTTCTGCGGGCAGAGAGCCCGGGACCGCAGGTGGGAAAGCTTGTCCCCAGGATGAAGAAGACAGCGGAGATCCTGTATCTGATCTATATCCTGCTCACGATCGTGAACATTGTATTTCTGCTGCTGGGAGGCATGTCGCTGTTTGAGGCGGTCTGTACGGCGTTTGGCACAGCGGGTACGGGAGGATTTGGCATCAAAAATGACAGTATCGCAGGCTACAGCCCGTATATTCAGAATGTCTGTACAGTGTTCATGCTGCTGTTCGGCGTCAATTTCAGCTGCTATTATATGCTCCTTCTCCGCCATTTCCGCAGTGTGTTCAAAGATGAGGAGCTGCGGTTTTATCTGGGGATCGTGATCGGAAGCATTGTGCTGATCACCCTGAACCTGAAGGGATTTTACGGCACATTGGAGGAGACGGTGCGCCACGCATCATTTCAGGTGGCAAGCATCGTGACGACGACGGGGTACGCCACGACAGATTTTGATCTGTGGCCGACCTTTTCCAAGGCGATCATATTGGGACTGATGGTGATCGGCGCGAGTGCGGGCAGTACCGGGGGCGGTTTTAAGTGCGCGCGGGTACTGATCATCGTCAAAGGGCTCCGCAGGAATCTGCGCCGCGCGATATCGCCCCAGAAGGTGCAGGTGGTCAGGATCAATGATAACATGGTCGATGAGAAGGTGCTGGAGAACACGAACGCGTATCTGTCCGCCTATGTCATCATACTGTTTCTCAGCTTTATCGTGGTCTCGCTGGACCGGGTTTCGGTCATGACCAGCCTGACGGCGGTGCTTTCCTGCTTCAACAACATCGGTCCGGGGCTGGAAGCGGTAGGGCCTACCTGCAATTTCGGGGATTTCAGCTGGCTGTCAAAGCTGGTGCTGATCGGAGATATGCTTGCAGGCAGGCTTGAGATCTTTCCGATCCTGATCCTGTTCTCGAGGACGACCTGGGGACGGCTGAAGGGTTAAAATATCGCAAAGATATCCTCGACGCTGTGCGCGGGGACAGGTGTATTGTCCCGGTCGAAGATATATACGGGAAGATGGTTTGTAGTGCCTTCCTCCCACGCAAGGTGTTCCGGCGGGACGCGGAGTGAGAATCCGCTTCCGCTTTTGATGCGCCGGACGTAGTCGCTGGCGGAGTTGAGCGGCTCGTCAAATTCCATGCCGTAGAGGAACCCGTTGTCGGTCCTGCCGACATGGTGGATATCGGAACCTGCGGTCATGGTGATGTGGTGTTCCAGGGCGTAGCGGTACGCCAGGCGGTTCTGTTCATGCGGATTTCCGGAGTTTGCCACCTCAAAGGCGTCGCACTGGTGAGGGTGGACGTAGACCTCGGACAGATAGCCCCGCTCGCGGAACGGGTGCGCCTGCACGACGAGCCCGCCGTCTGCCCTAACCCGCTCGTAGTGGGTGATATGATCCCATCCCAGCATGTCAGGGTGGTCTTTGAGCCACTTTTTGTCAAGTCCGTAGACCAGATATTCGTCGCCGTCAAACCGGCATTCCCACGCGAAAAACACTTTGAGTCCCTGTCGGTCTCCCTCTGCTCTGGCGTCCTCGTAGCCGCTGCAGAAGATGTCCACGCGCTCCTCCCAAGGAAGGTTCTTAGGGACGCAGCAGTTGCCGTTAAAAAAGTGGTCTGTCACGATGATGCCGTCGTAGCCGAGGTTTTTGTAAAAGGATATATATTCGGAACCTGCGCTTTTGGCGCATGCGCTGGCGGCCGTCGTGTGCAGGTGGACTTCATATAGATAAGACATGGGGTTCTACCTCCTTTGAATGTTCTCTGGGATATAACCACTATAGCATAAACCACAGCAAATGTTAACAGGGATTTTTTCTGGCAGGGAAGTATGGAGAGTCTGGCATTGCAGAAAGGAGACGGAATGAATCAGGAACAGACACCGCTGCTGCAGGCAGTGACCGATCTGATCGAGACGGATCCCGCGTATTTTAAGGTGCCCGGGCACAGACTGGATAAGGGTATCTGTCCGCGCTGGACGGACAGGGTCGGGACAGGGATCTTTGCGTATGATGTGACGGAGACGCCGCTCACGGATGACCTGCACAGCCCGGAGGGGGCGATCCGCGAGGCGCAGGGACTGCTCAGCGCGCTTTACGGTGCGGATCGGAGTTTTTTCCTGGTGAACGGGAGTACCTGTGGGAATGAGGCGATGATCCTCAGCGCGGCATTTGAGGGCGGAAAGATCATGGTCGCCAGGAACGCGCACAAGTCTGCTCTGATGGGTCTGATCCTGTCCGGCGCGGAGCCGGTGTATGTGATGCCGGAGATGATCGCTGACTGGGCGGTGCAGGGGGCGGTCACGCCGGATGCGGTCCGGAAGGGATTTGAGGAGCATCCGGACTGCAGGGCATTGTTCCTGGTGAGTCCGAGCTATTATGGCATCTGTTCGGATCTGGAGGCGATCGCGGAGATCTGCCACGCGCACGATGCGCTTTTGCTGGTCGACGAGGCACATGGGGGACATGTGTACTTTCATGACAGGCTTCCGATGGGCGCGCTCGAGGCGGGTGCGGATGTCTGTGTGCAGAGCATGCACAAGGTCACAGGGGCGCTGACACAGAGCGCGGTACTGCACATCAGACACCACGGTGTGGGGGAGGCGGCGCTGAACCGGATCGCTCAGGATCTGCAGCTGGTGCAGAGCACGAGTCCGAGTTATCTGTTGATGATATCGCTCGACTGTGCCCGGTATGAGCTTGCCGCAAACGGCAGGCAGATGATGGAGAAGGCGCTGCGGCTTGCGGAGTATGCGCGGGAGAGGATCGGGAAAATAGCGGGGTTTTGCTGTATGGAAGGGGATCGGACAGACAGGACGAGACTGGTGATCTCCGCCCGCGGGATCGGGCTGACAGGCTATATGCTGGAAAAAATGCTTCTGGAGGAGTATGCGGTCCATGTGGAACTCTCGGACTGTGAGAATGTGCTTGCTGTTGTGACGTATGCCAATGAGATGCGGGACATGGACAGACTTGTCGCGGCATGTAAGGATATCAGCGGGAAATGCGTCCGCCGGCCGGCTTTGCAAAGGCCGCCTGAAAGAGACGGGTATCCGGCATTTCCGGAAATCCCCCGGCAGGTCATGACACCGCGTCAGGCTTATTTTTCTGAGATGAAAACGATCCGCTGGCAGGAGGCGGCGGGGCAGATCGCGGGTCAGATGATTGCGCCGTATCCGCCCGGGATCCCAGTGATCTGTCCCGGTGAGCGGATCAGCCAGGAAGTGTGGGACTATATAGAGCGCTTTCGTACCGACGGGAGGCATATCCATGGAGCCGGACACGATGGCAGGCTGGACTGGGTGAAGGTGATTCCGGCAGATGGGGTGTGAATGCCCTGAAAGAAATAAATCAGGGAAAAAATTGCATTTTCCTGCCAGATATGTTATATTAAAGCGAAACTTGTTTGTTGTTGACAGAGCTGAAACAGAATTGAATCAATAAGATCAGGAGGAAAGATTTTATGAGAAACAGAAAACAAAAGTGTATGATGGCAGGTGCTGCGATACTGGCAGCGGTCACGGTGATGTCTGTCCTGCCGGGCAGCCAGATCGTGGAGGAAAAGGGAAATGAGTCCGTGACCGAGGTCCATATGGACTATGCGGCACAGGAGAATGTGCTGCCGGTGACACTGCTTGATATGACAAATGCTGATGTACAGCTGCAGCAGTCCGCACAGCTGACGACACCGCAGGGAAACCTGTACCGCAGCGAGCTGACGAATGAGTGGATCGATATCAGCCTGCAGAATCAGCGTCCTGTGGCGATCATGGTCGACAATGAGAAGGCGGCGCTCCCGCACTATGGACTGACAGAGGCGGATGTCGTGTACGAGATGATGAACAGCACTGCAAACGGGCGCATCACGCGTCTGATGGCGATCGTCAAGGACTGGGGGAAGATCACACAGTTTGGGAGCATCCGGAGCGTGAGACCTACCAACTTTATGCTCGCGGCGGAGTGGAATGCGATCCTGTGCCATGACGGAGGACCGTTCTACATCAACGACTGGGCTGCGAAGCCGTATTCGAACAATCTGAGCGGCGGCTTTAAGCGCATCAACAATGGCAAGAGAAGGGAATATACGGAGTATGTCTGCACAGGCGAGATCGCGAGCAGGATCCAGAAAGCTGGTTTTACCAAGGAGTACAATGCGTATTATCCCGGACCGCATTTTACATTCTCGGATGTGGAGATCGATCTGTCGATCTATCCGGAAGCAGTACCCTGCACAGAGATCGATTTGCCGTTCCCGCACAATCAGTCGAAGCTGATCTACAATGCGGCGACAAATACATATGATTACTATGAATATGGAAAGGCTCACAAAGATCCGCTGCACAACAACGCGCAGCTGACATTTAAGAATCTGCTGATACAGGATACGACCTTTTCACAGCTGGACAAGAACGGATATATGATCTACAATGCGATCGATTCCGGCCGCACGGCGTACTATATCACGGACGGGAAGATGATTCCGGTGATCTGGATCAAGGCGGCGGAAAATTCACCGACGATCTATCTGAGACTGACAGGCGAGCCGCTCGTGCTCAATACCGGCAAGACATACATCGCGCTGGTGCCCTCTGACTCATGGCAGAGTGTCGTGGTCAAATAATAAATGCAGATACGACCGATGATCGCAGCGTTCGTATAAAAAATGAATAATGACAGATAATAACCATGTATCGGAAGAAATCTGATGAAAAGATTTCGGAAAGGCATGGTTATTTTTGTGGCAAATGTAGTATTGTATCTCATGGCAAAACAGAACGTAGCGCTGGCAAAGGAGGACGTCGAGCTCTCTGACGTGGCGAGTGTCTACTGCGAGGACGAGACGATCAGGGCAAAAGCGGAAGTGCTCAAGGTACACCGTTTCCGGCAGGACGGACAGCCGCGTGTGGTGGTCAGCGTCCTGAAAATAATAGAACAGATCACAAAGCTCTGTCCGGGGATCACGGTCGAGAGTATCGGTGAGACGGACATCATCATCGAAAAGGCATCGCTGCAGCACGACAAGCCGGAACAGAAATATGGGCCGGGCGCGTATATCAAGATCGCGTTCGTGTCGCTGATCTGTTTCTTTGGCTCTGCGTTCACGATCATGGCATTTCACAATGATGTCGGGCTGGCGGATGTGCTCAGCAGGATCTACGAGCTGGTGACAGGCGTGGAGTCGGACGGATACACGGCGCTGGAGATCTCATATTCGATCGGGCTCGCGGCAGGGATCATCGTATTCTACAATCATATCGGCGGCAAGCGGCTGACTTCGGATCCGACGCCGCTTGAGGTGGAGATGAGAAATTATGAACGCGACGTCAACCAGGCGCTCGTGGAGATGGCGGACAGGCAGAAACTGGAGAAGGATGTGGAGTGAAGCTTGTAATAATTTGTCGTTTTCTGTCGTATTTAGAATTAATTTGACGATTTAGTGGAAATTTGGTATATTGAATGTAAAGTTATCTGTGTGGTTCTATGGTTTGTATGTCAGGAAAGGGCAGTTATGTACGAGATTATCATCATTGATGATGAAGAGCGGATCGCTGAGGGGATCGCGCATCTGTTTCCATGGGAGCAGATGGGTTTTTCTGTCGCAGCTTATTTTCAGAGTGGAAGAAGGGCGCTGCAGTATATTGAGAGCCATCATGTCGATGTGGTGGTCAGCGATATCGAGATGCCGGATCTTTCAGGGATTGAGTTGTGCGAACGGATCTCCGGTATGCCGGTCCGCATTGTTTTTATCAGCAGTTATCAGAACTACGAATATTTTCGGTCTGCGATCCGCTACAAGGTGGAAGATTATCTTTTGAAACCCATCAGGTTTCAGGAGCTGAGTGAGTGTTTCAGCAAGATCAGGGAAGAACTTGACGAGGAAAATCATGTGAGTGCGGAAGCGCCGGTGGCGTATTATGATCAGATCGTCAGGGAGGTAAAAAATTATATCGAACAGCATTATCAGGATGCCTCACAGAATGAGGCGGCGGCACTGGTGGGAATGAGCTCGGGATACCTGTCCAGGATCTTTAAGGAAAAGTCGGGGAAGGGATTTATGGAGTACCTGACGGAGGTCCGCATGAAAAAAGCATGCGAACTGCTGGATAATATCCAGTTTAAAAGTTATGACGTGGCGTATTATGTGGGGTATGATAATCCGAAGAATTTTTCCAGGGCTTTTAAGGCATATCTTGGAATGACACCGAAGGAGTACAGGAGCCACAAAGGGATCAATGGATGAAAAAGAAATATTTTCTGCGGAATTTTTTTGACTACTGTAAGCTCATGATGATTCCGCTTTTATTATTGTTCGTGGCATGCATACTGGTGCTGGTGTTCCAGATGCAGAAAGACCTGAAGGGGCGTGCGCAGAATACGCTCACCAACGTCAATACCAGCCTGGATTTTGTGGTCAGCAATGTCATATTCCAGAATGACCAGCTGACGAACAACTCTTCCATGCTGCTATCCCTGAAAAAACTGCTGCAGAGGGAGACGACGATCGATTACAGCGAGGCGATCCATCTGCGGAACATCAAAACCCTGATGCGGAGCATCACGCAGGCGTATCCTTATGTCAATTCCGTGTATCTGTATCTGGACGGGTACGACAATTTCTTTTCTTCTGAGAGTGCGGTCACCAGGTTTGAGAAGGAGGAGGATCTGGCATGGCAGCAGGTGTATCTGCAGATGGATGCAGAGGAAAAGAATCATGTGACGGTGATCAGGACGGACGGAAAGCCGCAGATGACCATTTTCCAGAGAATGCTGCTGTTAGATGGAATCGTCGTCATGAATATCGACATTGAGAAATATCAGAATCTGCTTACCCAGACATTGTACAGCAACCGGGAGGCTGTTCTTTTTTACAACGGTGAGGGCGAGTATCTGTTTCGATGGGATACGCAGCAGGAAAGTGCGCTTGAAGACCTCCCGCCGGATATGTTTGCCGGAAATGAGAGTAGATGGATCCGGATCGGGAAGAAACTGTACATGGTGAACATGAGCAGTGATAACAGCTATCGGCTGCAGATCGTCTCCCTGATCTCCCAGGATGTGATATGGGACAATATCAGGGGGATCGCCAGTTTCTTTTTTCTGGTACTTGGCATCAGTATGGTCGTGATGATGTATCTGGCATACAGGACGGCGAAAGAGTCCTTTGACAGGATCGATCACATGGTCAACGTGTTTCGGGATGCGGAGCTTGGAACGTACCCGACGGAGCCGGAGCGGGAGGAGAAGAATGAGTATGACGTCGTGCTGAACAACATCATCTATCTGTTTCTGCACAACATGCAGCTGAACAACAGTCTGAAGCAGAAGCAGCAGGAGCAGGAGATCGCGGAGCTGACGGCTCTGCAGCTTCAGATCAACCCCCATTTTCTGTTTAATGTGCTGCAGAATGTGGAATTTGAGATGCGCAAGCTCGGAAACAGTGCGGAGGCTGCGATCCGGATGCTGGAGGATCTGTCAGAGATCCTGCAGTATGCGCTGAGCAGTCCCATGGAGACGATCACCCTGCGGCAGGAGATCGAGTATCTGAAGAAATATGTGGCGATACAGAGGCTTCGCTTTGGGGATTGTTTTATCGTCTACTATGAAATAGACGAGGATCTGTGGGAATTTCCGGTGTTCCGCCTGATGATCCAGCCTCTGGTGGAGAACAGCATCGTGCACGGAGTACGCCTTTCCAACGAGAAGGGATATATCCAGGTGAACATATTTAAGAAGGATGGCAGGGTGATCTTTCGGGTGACGGACAACGGAGTCGGCATGACGGAGGAGGAGATCCGGTCGTTTCAGGAGAGCATTGAGCGGATCAACGTGCGGCACATCGGGATGTCCAATGTGAACAGCCGCCTGAAGATCTATTATGGGGAGGAGTCTGCGATCCATGTGAGGAGCAGGAAAAATGAAGGATGCGTCGTGGAATTCAGCCTTCCCATAAATGAGAAAAGCACAAAAAAAGAATAAATATGTAAAAAAAAGAGTGCATGTTGCACAAAGAAGTGAAAAAGAGAAGAAATTTATAAAGGGGCCTTCCTTTTCATATTAAGTTTATTAAGTTAAAATAAATTTAATAAATTTAAAGAAAAGGGAGGTTTTTTCTATGAAGAAAAAAATACTGACGCTTATCTTATCCTTGTCGATGACAACCGTTCTCCTTGCAGGCTGCGGCGGTTCGGGGGATGACACTGTACAGGACCAGGCTGTGGGGGACACGTCGGGCAGCAGTGCCGACAACAGCTCAGGAGCCCCGGCAAAGGCGTCTTCTGACGGGGACCAGATCACACTCCGATTTGCGTGGTGGGGCGGTGACGAGCGGGCGGAGGCGACGCTGGCTGTGATCGATCAGTTTGAAAAACTGCATCCCAATATCACGATCGAGGCGGAGTACGGCGGAAGCGATGGATATCATGACAAGCTGGCGACTTCCCTGGCGTCCGGTACAGCCGCGGATATCGTACAGGTGGATCCGGAAGTCTTTCCTACGTATGTGGCATCCGGGGATTATTTCCTTGATTATGCGGAGCTTGGAGTAGATATGGGGAATTTTGACGAGGCTTACATCTCGCTCGAGATCAACGGCAGATATGATGGGAAGCAGTTAGGACTTCCGAGCGGGATATCGGGTGCGGGACTTTTGGTGAACAAGACCCTGGCTGACCAGATCGGGCTTGATTTCACGCAGCCGTATGAGTGGAAGGATCTGCTGGAGATGGGAAAGAAAGTAAAAGAGTATGATCCGGAGCTGTATCTGCTGAGTATGAACAAAGAGTACATCGCCAATCTGATCGTGTTTAATTACGCAAAACAATTGGCCGGCGGCACGCTCATCGACGCCGATGCAAAGCAGATCCGTATCACCCAGGACCAGCTGGAGGAAGTGTACGCTTACGTGAAAGCACTGTTTGATGAAGGCGTGATTCCGCCGGCATCTTATCAGGCGTCTTACAGTGGAGATGATCTGCAGAATGACACGAACTGGATCGAGGGAAAATACGTGGCTACTTTTACCTATATCTCCACGATGGATGTCATGACAGCGGCAAATGCGGACGTGGAATACTATGCAGGACAGATCCCGAAGCTTGGCAGCGCCTCTGAGGCGGGATGGGCCTCCAATACGCCGCAGGTGTTTGCGATCACGAAGACAAGTGAACACCCGAACGAAGCGGCGGAGTTCATGGACTATTTCTTCAACAATGAGACAGCGATGGAAACCCTGGGAACGACCAGAAGCGTTCCGCCCACAGAAAAGGCAAGGCAGATATGCTCTGATGCAGGTCTCCTGACAGAGTGGACGATGGAAGGAGCCAACATTGCGGCAGCGATGGGCGGAACACCAAACGACAAGATCTCTTCCACCAATGAAGCAAAAGAGATCCTGTTTGATGCAGTGGAGAGCATCGGGTATGGCGCAAAGGATCCGGCCACAGCTGCGGAGGAGACGTTAAAACTTTTATCAGGTCTGGTAGAGTGAGGATGACAGTGCCATAGATGTCTGGAGGGGTGCAGTTTCTGCACCCCTTTGTGTTACCACATTTCGTCGAGAGAGGAGAGAACTGAGATATGAGATCTGCAAAGAGTGCTGTAAAAAAATCAGGATACACGAAAAGGGATTATCAGGCGTTTATCTATATCGCGCCGTGGCTGATCGGGTTTGCCATCCTGCAGCTGTATCCTTTTCTGATGTCGCTGTTTTATTCTTTTAATGAGTATACCATCGGGGCGGTTCCCGAGTGGGTCGGACTCAAAAATTATATAAAGCTGTTCACGCAGGATACGGAATTCTGGAATTCCCTGAAGGTCACGATCGTCTATACGCTCTACACAGTTCCGGGGAAGCTGATCATGGCGCTGGTAGTGGCAGTGTTCTTGAACCGGGATATCAAGGGCATCAATCTGATCAGGACGCTGTACTACATACCATCCCTGTTTGGAGGCAGTGTTGCGATCGCGATCCTGTGGAAGCTGATGTTTCTGGAAAATGGCCTGGTAAATTCGTTTTTGCAGGCGATGTCGCTGCCAACCATATCCTTTCTCGGAGACACGAAGTATGCGTTAAAGACGATCTGTTCCCTGGAGATCTGGCAGTTTGGCTCGTCAATGGTCATGTTTCTGGCGGCGTTAAAGCAGGTGCCGAGATCCCTGTATGAGGCGGCCGAGATCGACGGCGCCGGTAAGATCCGCATTTTCTTTACGATCACGATCCCGCAGATCACTTCGATCATTTTCTTTAATCTGATCATGCAGATCATCCAGGCGCTGCAGAATTTTACTTCAGCGTTTGTCATCACCGACGGCGGTCCGATGAAGTCTACGTACGTGCTGGGGATGAAACTGTACAAGGAAGGATTTTCGTATTTTAAGATGGGGTATGCCAGCAGTATTTCGTGGGTGGTGTTTACGATCATACTGGTCGTGTCCTTAGTGCTGTTCCGTTCATCCTCCGCATGGGTCTACTACGAGGATCAGGGTGATTTTTAAGAATGATTGTTTGATTTGGGAAAGGACAGTGTCTTATGAAGAAGATGAAAAACACAAAGTTGAAAAAGTTCATAGATTATCTGGTGATCGTGATCATTGGCGTGATCCTGTTATATCCTATTTTCTGGATGTTTTTTGCGACATTTAAATCCAACGAGGAAATTTACAGCTCGATCAAACTGTTTCCAAAGTCGTTTGATCTGAAATATTATATCGCGGGCTGGAAAGGAACCGGAAAATTTACCTACACGCAGTTTTTCCTCAACACGTTTATCATGGTGGTCCCGACGACGATCCTGACAGTCGCCTCGGCCGCGCTGGTGGCGTATGGGTTTGCAAGATTTCATTTTCCGTGTAAAAAGCTGCTGTTTGGACTGCTGATCGCCACGCTGATGCTGCCGAATGCGGTCATTATCATTCCGCGCTATACGCTGTACAACAAGTTTGGGTGGGTGAACAGCTATGTTCCTTTTTATGCGCAGGCGGCGCTTGCGTGCAATCCCTTTTTCACCTATATGCTGATCCAGTTTTTCCGCGGACTGCCCAAGGAGCTCGATGAGTCGGCACATGTGGATGGCTGCGGGACGTTCCGGACGTTTGTGCAGATCCTGCTGCCGCTGATGAAGCCGGCGCTGTTCTCGGCGGGGGTGTTCCAGTTCCTGTGGACATACAATGATTATTTCAATTCGCTGATCTTCATCAATTCCGTGAAGAAGTATCCGATCTCGCTGGCACTGCGCATGTCCCTGGACGCGGAGTCGGTCGTCCAGTGGGGGCAGGTGATGGCGATGTCATTTCTGGCAGTGCTTCCGGTCATCCTGCTGTTCTTCGCAGCACAGAAGTATTTCGTGGAAGGGATCGCTACCAGCGGCCTGAAGGGATAAAAATTTTTTGAATACAAAATAAAATATCCGCAGATAATAACCATGAATGATGAAGCGGCCGGAAAAGTCCGTTTCAGAAAGGCATGGTTATTTTTTTGGTGGTCTGGGAAATCATATTATTGTGGATAATCGGCATCAGTTCGGGGATCATGGTCTCGGCGGGTGTCTTTACAGTGCTTTTTGTGGTCGGTCTGGTTCCACGGTTTGCAGGGAGGACAGATACCGCGAGGTGTGAGATCTTTTACGAGGAGTGCCTGATCTTTGGCGCGCTGCTGGCGGATGTGCTCAGCGTGTTTCCGGTCAGTGGATCGCTCGGGAGCGGTCCCGGTATGATATGGACTGTGCTTTTGAGCTTTGTCGGCATTTTTGCAGGTATCTTTGTCGGCTGTCTGTCCATCGCACTCGCGGAGGTGCTCGACGGCATACCGATCTTTGCGAGAAGGGTCCGGTTAAAGATGGGCGTGAGCATTGCGGTGCTGGCGGTGGCAGTCGGAAAGATCGCAGGCTCGCTGTATTATTTTATCAATGGATTTTTTGAAGGGATTTGACTGTTTGAAATAGGAGGATAGGATCGATGGCATCAGAACAGAAAAAAGAAGCGTATCAGGAGTATGTGCGGCAGAACTCGCCCAAGACCAATCTGCCCCTGCAGATGGCGAAGGCGTTTGTCATGGGCGGCGTTATCTGCTGTCTGGGACAGTTTATCGTCAACATGGCGACCAGCCAGTTTGGGATCGAGAAGGAGACTGCGGCAGCGTGGTGTTCCATGCTGCTGATACTGATCAGCGCGCTGCTGACGGGCTTTAATTTATATGGAAAGCTGGTAAAGTGGGGCGGTGCGGGCGCGCTCGTGCCGATTACGGGTTTTGCAAACTCGGTGGTGGCATCGGCGATCGAGTACAAGACGGAGGGACAGGTGTACGGGATCGGGTGCAAGATCTTCACGATCGCAGGACCGGTAATCCTGTACGGGATCGTCACGAGCTGGGGGCTTGGGATTATTTACTGGATCGGGAAGATGGCTGGGGTATTTTAGGATCGTTACAGAAACATTTCCCTTTTGGAGATCGACCTGTCCGGTGGATGGAAATTTGAACGGAATGCCACAGGGGGACAGATACGCAAGCTGTCAATGATTGCGGGCTTATAAAGCGCAGGCTGTGACCTGATAGAAAAAGTACCTGAAAGGGTGCTTTTTTTGTGCCGCTTTGAGTACTCTCGATAAGTAAACAAAATTTTTATTCCATTTAAGGACTTTTTAAGAATTATCCAGTTATAATGACTACAGTCAATGCACAAAGTCAGTTAAAACAGGGGTGAAAACTCTGTTTTACGGAGTGGAGATCAGGAATGATCGATCAGGAAAGGAATGGGAGTCATGTGGTTTGAGATACTGAAAAAGGATCTGAGAAAGCAAAAGAGCGTCAACGTCATTCTGCTGCTGTTCATCATGCTGTCCACGATCTTCCTCGCCAGCAGCGTCAGCAATATCTGTCTGGTGATGAATGGGTTGGAGACTTACATGGAGCGTGCGAATGTCAGCGATGTCACCGCGGTGTTTGGCGGCGAAGATGAGAGGGAAGCATTTGAGCGCTGGCTGGATGGCCGCAGTGAGGTGACGGAGTACGCCGGGGAGCAGTTGTGTGAGATCACGGCAGACGACATTAGCGGTTCTTTTGAGGCAAACGGCGCGAGCCTGTATCTGGGGGCGGTCGGCGGCAGATATGCAAGGCCGCTGGACAGTGACGGAAACGACCTTGTGCTGAGGGCGGGTGAGGTGGCGGTTTCGCCGGGGCTGATGGAGCGCAACGGGCTTCGTGTCGGGGACGACCTGCAGTTTCAGGTGTCGGGCAGGACATATCGATACCGGATCGCGGTAGAGACCAGGGATATCATGTTCGGAAACGAGATGAGCGGAATGGGGCGTTTTCTGTTCTGCAGGGAGGATTATGAGGAGATGGTATCGGACTGTGCGAACACGAAGATCGCGGTGTACGGATTCAACACGGCAGATCCGGAAAAAACGCTGGCGGCCGTCAGACAACAGGGCTTTACCCTGCTGGTCAATATCTATGACCGGAGCATTTACTCGATGCTGTATGTGTTCGACATGATCGTCGCGGCGCTGCTGATCGTGATCGGGCTCTGCCTGATCCTGATATCGCTCATGATCCTGCGGTTTTCCCTGAGCTTTACCATGGAGGAAAATTACCGGGAGATCGGTGTGATGAAAGCGATCGGGATGCATGATCGCGCCATACGCAGGATCTACCTTGTCAAGTATTTTGCGCTCGTTGCGGCAGGAGCTGTGATCGGGTTTCTGCTGAGCATGCCGGTGGGAAAAGGCATGGCGGCGAGTGTCAGCAGGAATATGGTGCTGGGCGACAGCGCTGGTGCGGTTGGGATCAATATTGTGTGCAGTGCGGCAGTGATCGTGTTCGTGACGGCGATGTGTACCGCATTTACAGGAAGATTAAAAAAGATCTCGGCGATCGAGGCGATACGCAGCGGCGGCAGCGGCGAGCGCTATCAAAGGCGCAGGGGACTCAGCCTGTATAAGAGAAAACATATGGGGACGGTCTCCTTTCTCGGATTAAATGACATTCTCTGCAACATGAAGCGGTATCTTGTACTTTTTTTCACATTCTGTATCAGCTTTGTGCTGATCACGGTTCCGCTCAACACGCTGACGACGATGGAGAGCGATGAGATGGCGTCGAAGTTCAGCCTGAATCCTGACGCGGCGGTCTATATGGACAGACTCGAGGCGGAGGGGGAGGCGCCGTACCACAATACAGCCGATCTGGAGAACGCCCTGCGCCGGATAGAGCGGGAGCTTGCCGAACAGGGATACGAGGCATCACTGAGCGTGGGGGCGCTATGCTTTATAAATTACACGGTGAACGATGAGGAAAAGGTGATCAAGCCGCTGACCAATTATCCGATCGGGGAGAACGGCGGTTATTGTGAATACAGTGCAGGAGAAGCGCCCCGGCTGGAGAATGAGATCGCTTTCTCCAGAAAGATCATGGAGGCGAACCGCCTGGAGATCGGCGACACGGTGACTGCCAGTGTGGGCGGAAGAGAACGGCGGTTTATCATTACCGGGTATTACAGTGACTATATGCAGCTGGGGGAGAGCGCCCGGCTGAATCCTGCGATCGATATGAGCGGGGAGCTCCTGTCGGGCTACTGGAAAGCGACGGTGATGATGGAGACAGCGCTTTCCCAGCAGGAGCTTGCAGATCGGATGAAACAACAGTTTCCGCAGTACGAGTGGGTGACGGCACAGGATGCGATCGACGCCAACATCGGCACGACCAAGGATACCATGAGCGCCATGCAGCTTCCGATGACGGTGATGCTGTGCCTGCTCATCATGCTGATCTCCCTGCTGATGATGAAGCTGTTCATCGTGCGGGAAAAAGGGCAGCTTGCCATGCTCCAGAGCATCGGGTGGCGGAGGCATGATATCCGCATGTGGCTGGTGATGCGCATGGTGTGGGTGGTTTTGCTGTCGATGGTCTTTGCGGTGCCGCTGTCCATGCTGTGTGACCGTTTTGTGCTGAGAAATATTTTTGCCATTATGGGTGCGGAGCTTCGGATCCAGGTGGAGCCGCTGAAGGCATATCTGTTATATCCTGCGGTGCTGCTTGTGGGAATTGTGGCTGCGACGTACTTTGCGACGGGGAGTGTGCGGAGGATCAACGCCAGTGATATGAAGATCGCGGAGTGAAAACAGAGGGTTTTGGTGGATAATAAGGAGAATTGTGGATATGAATGCATTGAAAGTAACGGATCTGTGTAAAACGTATATTGTGAACAGGAGGCAGAACAATGTCCTCAGAAATGTAAATCTGGAGATCGAGGAGGGGGAGATGGTCGGTATCATGGGACCGTCCGGCTCGGGAAAAACGACGCTGCTCTACACGGTCAGCGGTATGGACACGGCGACGGCGGGGACGGTTCGATTCTTCGGGGAGGAGATGACCGGGCTGTCCGCGAATCAGGTGAGCGATCTGCGCCTTCGGCGGATGGGATTTGTGTTTCAGCAGATGTATATGCTGAAAAATCTCTCCATCTATGATAATATTGTATTACCGGCATACCAGTCGGCGTCGGGAAAGGAGCAGCGCAGGGAGATCAACGAGCGCGCGAAGGTGCTGATGACAAAGCTCGGGATCAGCGAGGTGGCGGACAACGATATCAGCGAGGTCTCCGGCGGACAGCTCCAGAGAGCCTGCATCGCGCGGAGCATGATCAACAACCCGAAGATCATCTTTGCCGACGAGCCGACAGGCGCCCTGAACAAGCAGAATTCCAGGGAAGTCATGAAGGAGCTGAACAGGCTCAACGAGGAAGGGACGACGATCATGATGGTGACGCATGATGTGAAGGTGGCGTCGCGGTGTGAGCGTGTCTTCTATATAGAAGATGGCAATATCCGCGATGAGATGGATCTGGGAAAATATGCGGAGGATGGCGAACGCGCGCGTGAGCGGGAGCTGAACAACTGGCTGATGCGGCTTGGGTGGTGAAAACGAAACTTAGATCCTTAGCACTTCTAAGGATCTAAGTTTCGTTTGGAAGAATGCCGAAGGGCAGGCATTCTTCCGCTGAGTGAGATTGCTTGGAGGTGGGGAATGATGACTGACATTTTGTTGGTGGAGGACGAGGCTGAGCTGGCGGGGCTTTTGCGGATCTATATGGAAAAGGCGGGGTATACTGTGCAGTGGGCGGTCTCGGGGGAGGAGGCGCTTGACTTTCTGCATAAGGATACAGCGAAAATGCTGCTTCTGGATATCACATTGCCCGGTATGGACGGGTTTGCGGTGTGCAGGGAAGTGCGCAGGAACGGCAGCGTGCCGGTTCTGATCATCAGCGCCCGCGTCGGAAAGGAGGACCAGCTCAACGGATTCCGGCTGGGTGCGGACGATTACATGGAGAAACCGGTCGATCCCGATCTGCTGGTCGCAAAGATCGGTTCTCTCTTTGCGCGCGCATACAGGGCATCGGTGGAGAAAGACGTGTTGTATTCCGGCAGTCTTATGATCGACAGATCTGCACGCCGGGTTTACAGGGACAAGGTGCCTGTAGAGCTAAATGTAAAAGAGTACGAACTGCTTCTGCTGCTGGCTGAAAATCCGGGAAAGACGCTGGACAAAGACTATCTGTTTGATCAGATATGGGGTGCGGACAGTTTCAGCGAGAACCAGACACTGACGGTCCACATCAAGATGCTGCGCAACAAGATCGAGGAGGATCCCAGAAAACCGGTGCGCATCAGGACGGTGTGGGGAGTGGGGTACTGTTATGAGGAAATTTAGAGCGTTGCACAATAAATGGGAATAGGGTATAATATCTGTATTGATAGATAAGCCTGTCCGGGCGGAAATGAAGGCGATGAGGATCTGATAAACAGGGAGGTCAGGGCGTGGGACGATTCTTAAACAGGGACAATCAGAGATATGCGAAATTTTCGACAACGAAATATTTCGTGGACAAGACAGGAATGATCAACAGGCTGCTGGAAAAGGATGACGATGAGAAATTCCTTTGCTGCAGCCGGCCGCGCCGATTTGGGAAGTCGATCACAGCGCATATGCTCGTGGCGTATTTCAGCAGGGGCGCGGATTCGAGAAGCTTGTTTGAGCCGCTCAGATGCGTGAAGGATGCGGTGTTTTTAGAGAATCTCAACAAATACGATACGATTTTTATGGATATCCAGGCGCAGTTTGTGCAGGCGGCGGATAATGATATGAATCCCGGCCAGTATATCAGACGAAACATTCTGGGCGAGCTCCAAAAGGAGTATCCGGATCTGGTCAATGATTCGATGTCCGTCTCGACAGCGTTGTCTGTAGTTCATGCGGCGACCGGCAGTGAATTTGTGATCATATTTGACGAGTGGGATTATCCGATCCGGGAACTTGCCGGAAACAGCAGGGAGCGTTTGGATTATATCGAGTTTCTGCGCATGATGTTCAAGAACGCTGAGGCACAGGATTATGTCCGAATGGCATATCTGACAGGGATCCTTCCGATGGTTCGGGCAAAGGGGCAGTCCGCGGTGAACAATTTTGACGAATATACGATGATCGATGCGAGGGATCTGGGCGGAGACATTGGATTCGTGGAGGCGGAAGTGCGGGAGCTCTGCGAAAGATACGGTGTGTCAGTGGACGAGATGAAGCGTTGGTATGACGGGTATGATCTGGGCGGGGTGGAAGTGTACAATCCGCTGTCCGTGGTGCGGGCGGTGGAGAGCGGAAGGTTCCGGCAGTATTGGACGGAGACAGGAACTTACGAGGACATACGCAGTCTGATCGAGCATGATTTTGACGGCTTAAAGGAGGCTGTCATTCAGATGCTCTCCGGTAACCGGATTCCGGTGAATGATCCTCTGTCATCCTTTTTGAAATATTCTAAAGAAGCGCTGGCGGCGGTGCTGGAGGGAGATCAGGAGCGGGTTGCAGGGCTGGTGCAGAAGGTGCACGACGATTTTATCTCCAGCATTGAATACAATGATGAAAACTCGCTGAGCTGTACGGTCATGATCGCGCTGCTCGCCTCGTTTGCGTATTATCAGAGGCCGGTCCGCGAGTTTCCTTGCGGGAAAGGATTTGCAGATCTGGTCTATCTGCCGCTGCCGCAATGTCCGCAGAGACCGGTGATCGTCGTGGAGCTGAAATGGAACCAGAGCGCCGACACGGCGATCGCCCAGATCAGGGAAAAGCGGTATCCCGATTCGCTGAAGGATTATTACGGGGATATCGTGCTCGTGGGGATCAGCTACGAGAAAAAGGCAAGGGAGCACACTTGTGTGATCGAGTATGTGGAGAGGTAGCGCGGCGGAAAAATGCCCTTGATGTTGTCAGGGGCATTTTTCAGTGTACACGGGCACTCGGAGGAAACATGTCAGCAGACCCGTGTAGACAAAATTTGTATGGGGGACTGTTATGAGGAACTTTAACAAACTGGTGATACTGTCTCTCGTGATCTACGCAGTCCTGGCTGTCTTCGCGGCGGGCGTGATACAGACGCGGCAGGATGGGAGGGGACAATCTTACAAAGTGGAGATCAACCGGATCATGGGGGAGATCGAAGCGGGCATGACAGGAACTGAAAAAGTGACAGATGTGTCAGAAATGCTGGATAGGCTTGACCTGCGCGCATATCCGTCTGTCGAGGCAGTTGTGTATCTTCCTGTTTCCGGGACAGACAGGGAGGCGGCAATGAATTTTTACAGCGGTGCGAACGGGCTGCAGAGCGCCGTCTATCCGCTGTATCAATACGAAGATCGCGGCATAAGGGCAGACACATCGCGTGCGGGGGACCGGGAGCCGGGATCCGGCGGAGAAGTGATCGCGGGCTATCTCAGATTTGACTATCGCGGAGCCGATCCGGGCAGGCAGTATCTGCTGCTGACACAGGGCGCACTGCTCGTGATGGAGCTGTTTTTGCTGGGAGTACTGTTTTATCTCGGACGCCATCTGATCCAGCCCTTTCACAGAATGCAGGATCTGGCTTATGAGCTGTCCAAAGGAAACCTGCAGGGCGATGTCAAGGCGGACAGGAGCCAGTATTTTGGAAAATTCCTGTGGGGGCTGAGCGAACTAAAAGACGCCCTGCGCACAAGCCGCAGGCGGGAGCTGGATCTTCAGCGGGAGAAAAAACTGCTCCTGCTCTCCCTGTCACACGACATCAAGACGCCGCTGAGCATGATCAGCCTCTACGCGAAGGCGCTGGAGGACGGCATCTATCAGACCGGAGACGAACAGCAAAACGCGTACCGCCAGATCGGGGAGAAGGCAGGGCAGATCGAGGAATTTGTCGGTGAGATCGTGAAAGCGTCCAGGGAGGATATCGTCCGGATCGAGGTCGTGAAGGGTGAGTTTTATCTGAAAGAGCTGATGCAGTGGGTGGAAACGGTCTACGGGGAAAAATGTGTGCTGCGCAAGTGCGCACTGACGATCGGAACGTATCAGAACCGCATTTTTCAGGGGGATCTCAACCGTCTGATGGAGGTCTTTGAGAATTTGTTTGAAAATGCATTCAAGTACGGGGACGGGCGCAGGATACAGATCACATTCTATGAGGAAGATTACTGCCAGCTGGTGCGCGTGTTCAACACGGGAGAACCTGTCGCGGAAAAGGATTTTGTGCACCTGTTTGACAGTTTCTTCCGTGGCGGGAACACGAGGGGGCAGCAGGGAAACGGTCTGGGGCTCTATATCTGCCGCGAGATCATGCACAGGATGGACGGAGAGATCTTTGCGGAGTGCGAGGCGGAAGGGATGGCGTTTGTCGTCGTGCTGCCGCTGCAGGGCGTGGGGATCTGTTGATGAAAGATTGGAGAATGATGATGAAGAGAAAAATGAAAGTGATACTGTTGCTACTTATGATGACAGGTATCTGGACAGGGTGTCGGGGGCGGGAGGATGCGCGGCTCACTGACCGCGCAGAGGATACCGTAAGGACACAGGACAGCAGTGGTGATATTGGGAGTGACGCGGAGGATCCGGAAAATCCTGAGAATCCTGAGGATCTTGAGAATCATAAGGATCTTGAGAACCCTGAGGATCCTGAGATAACAGAGACAGGAACAGAAGCGGACAGCGCAGAAAGCATTGGAGCGGAAGCAGGGGCAACAGAGAAAACGGACACTGACCTTGAAACCGAAACCGGTTTTGTCCCGGATGCGGCAGACCGTTTTTATCATACGGCATTGACGGAGGAGCTCAAAGCGCGTATCACCGGGTGTTCCTATCCGGATACGGAGGAGCCGCTGCAGATCTCCTATGAGGATCTGTCATATGTCCATGTCCTCCACTATGATTTTGAGGGGCAGATACAGGAGGGCGAGCTGATCTGCAACCAGGCGGTCGCGCAGGATCTGGTGGAGATTTTCTATGAGCTGTACCTGAGCCAGTACCCGATCGAGAAGATCCGTCTCATAGACGAATACGGCGCGGACGATGAGGTATCGATGGCGGACAACAACACGTCCTGCTTTAACTACAGGCCGGTTCCGGGGAGCTTGAAGCTCTCCAACCACTCGTACGGCCTTGCCATCGACATCAATCCCCTGTACAATCCCTATGTGCGTACAAAGGACGGCAGGGAGCTGGTCTCGCCGGATAACGCCTTGCCATATGCGGACCGCAGTGCGGATTTTCCGCATAAGATCGACAAAAATGACCTGTGCTACAGGATTTTTATGGAACACGGATTTACATGGGGCGGGGCATGGAACAGCAGCAAGGATTATCAGCATTTTGAAAAAAAGTTGGAAGATCAGTAACTTCGCTGCATCCTTGGATTGTAGAAAAGAAAGCCCCCGATCAAGAGAATAGACGCTTGTCACAAGGTCCCCGATAATGTATGAGCTGACGCCCGGGGCGGATGTCCACCCCGCCTGCGCCGCCTGCAGCGCGGCACTGTTTACAGGAATCGGTGTCTGTGATACGTACAGTGCTGCTTTTGCGACGATGGCATGGAAACTGGGTGTGCCGATGTATCTGGTGGTCGGGGCGACCAGCACGACAAAGGGAGGTTATACGCCGCATGTGTGGTGTCAGATGGATGCTCCCGACGGGACAGTCTATGTGTTTGACCCGCATATTGATTATCTGAATACACTGCGCGGGTCGGGGGCGCCAGGCAATGTGCGTTTCGGACCGACACAGGCTCAGGCGTCAGTTCCTGGTAACAATACGGCGCAAAAAAACTGGAAATTTCCATTTACTTGATTGAGTTTCAGTCAGATATACAGTATAATAAAAAAAGTATCGCTGTATACATGTATTAATGTATTAAATAAGAAGTGTAACGATTCTGTGCAGTGGGCAATGTGAACAGGACGTTATCTGTTGCTGATCGGACAGGATCTGGCTTTTTGCGTGTTACTGGAACAGAGTGAACAGTAACCGTTACCTTGTGGGGAGCGTCCGGCATTTTCGGAAGCGCCCTGCATTTTCAAAGAGGAAGAGGCCATGGAAATGGACAGTATGATGAACGAGTATGATTCGAAGCTGTTTGACGTGCTGGCGCAGTCGTCAAACAGGACATTTTTCTTTGCCAGCAACATGAAAGACAATACGGCGCGGTGGTCGAAGGGGGCGGTGGAGTACTTCGGCCTGGGGAGTGAGATCCTCTATCCGGCTGATATAGAGTGGCTGAAGCGGATCCACCCGGACGACAAGAGGGCGTACCTCAAGGACTTTGAGGATATGGCAAATCATGTCAGCGCATACCACGACGTGGAGTACCGGATGCTCAATGCCGAGGGTGAGTATGTGTGGGTCAACTGCAAGGGGTACATGACCTATGACGATGAGGGCAGGATGGATTTTTTTGCCGGGTTTGTCACGAACATGGGCGTTCGCAACAAGATCGATCCGGTGACGGGGCTGTGGACGCTCCAGGAGTTCCGCAAGGACGTGGAGGATCTGCTCTACGACAGCAAAAGCGGTGCGGCGGTCATGATCGGACTGAAAAATTTTAAGCGGATCAACGACGAGCACGGGTATTCATACGGCGACAAGACGCTCTATGCGATCGCCCACAAAATGCTGTCGGTCAGGTCACGGGGGACGCGCATCTACCGCATGGACGGTTCTGACTTCGCGCTTTTGATCGAGGGCGGAAGCTGTGAGGAGGTGGGCAGGGAGATCGAGAAGCTCCGACAGGCGTTCCTCACGCTCAATGTAGAGCAGGGATATGTGCATCTGGATTTCCGGGCGGGCGCAGTGCTGTTTCCGCAGAACGGCAAATACATCGACCAGATCATGAGCAGCATGCTCGTGGCGCTGGAAAATGCCAGGAATAAGGGCATCATGGGGGTGTCCTTCTACACGGAGGAGATGCGCCTGAAAAAGACCAGGCTGCTGAGCCTGCGGGACGCCATGCGCGAGAGCGTCAATGACAATTTCAGGGGATTTTTGATCGTGCTGCAGCCGATCATCGATTCCAGAACCGGGCGGGGAACAGGCTGTGAGACGCTCCTTCGCTGGGAGGACGAGCGGTTTCCGGGGATCGGACCGATGGAATTCGTTCCGATCCTGGAGGATACGGCGTACATCATCCCGGTGGGAAAGTGGATCATCGACCAGGTGCTGCGGGATCTCAGGGAGTGGGAGGATCAGGGGAACAATCCGATCGAGAAAGTTCATGTCAACGTCTCCTACATGCAGCTGCACGATGACGATCTGGTCGATTACACGACGGGTAAGCTCGAGGAGTACGGCATCGCGCCGGAGCGCCTCGTGCTGGAGCTGACGGAGAGCTGCAGGATCGGGCGCATCGACGAGCTGACCGGGCGGCTGCAGAAGTTCAAGGACCGGGGGATCGGCATCGCGCTCGATGACTTTGGCACCGGCTACGCGTCGCTTGCGGTGCTCAAGGATATCCCGACAGATATTGTCAAGCTGGATCACACGATGATCAGATCGGTGGTCGGCACAGAAAAGGAGCGGAAGCTGATCGAGTTCATCATCTCTTTCTGCAACAATGTGGGGATCATCGTCTGCGCGGAAGGCGTCGAGAATACGACGATCATGGGAATCGTGAACGCGGCGGGCGCGGAGCTGCTTCAGGGGTATTATTTTGACAAGCCGCTGCGCGTCGAGGAGTTTTACAGGAAATATGTGAAGCAAATGTGAGGGAGACTGTTATGAAAAGATTGATAGCTTTTTGGATTTCGATGATGCTGGGGGCAGCGCTGATGACAGGCTGCGGCACAGCGAAGCAGGCGCAGCCTGACGCGGGACCGGTGACGGTCAATGTCACCGCGCTGAAAGGACCTACCGCTATGGGAATGGTGGCGTTCATGGACAGGGCGGATTCCGGTGAGCTTGCGGACAACAATTATCATTTTGAGATCGCCGCCGCGGCGGACGAGGTGACGCCCAGGCTGGTGCAGGGGAAGGTGGATATCGCCGCGGTGCCCGCGAACCTTGCATCTGTGCTTTACAACAATACGGAGGGCAAAGTGGAGGTGCTCGCGGTCAACACGCTGGGCGTGATCTACATCGTGGAAAGCGGCGACACGGTATCGAATATCAGCGACCTGAGAGGAAAGACGATCTATGCCAGCGGAAAGGGCGCGACGCCCGAGTATGCCCTGAATTATATTCTTGCGCAGAATGGCATCGATCCTGAAAAAGATCTGACGATCGAGTGGAAGAGCGAGCACGCGGAGTGTCTGTCAGCGCTGATGGCGGAGGAAAATGCGATCGCAATGCTGCCGCAGCCATTCGTGACCACGGCGCAGACCAAGAGCGACAAGATCCGGGTCGCGCTGGATCTCACGCAGGAGTGGGACAGGATCGGCACGGATTCCGCCCTGCTGACAGGGGTGGTCGTGGCGCGGAAAGAGTTCGTGGACGCCAATCCGGCGGCGGTCGAGGCGTTTATGGAACACTATGCTGAGTCTGTGGCATTTGTCAATGAAAATGTGGAGGACGCGGCGGCGCTGATCGAGAAGTACGACATCGTTCCGGCGGCGGTTGCCGTCAAGGCGGTTCCGGCCTGCAATATCGTGTTCATCACGGGCGACGAGATGAAGCAGAAGCTTTCGGGATATCTGGCAGTTCTTCTGGAGCAGAACCCGAAATCCGTGGGCGGTTCGCTGCCGGCAGATGACTTTTATGCACAGCCCCGCGCAGGGGAAACCGATCGTTGAAACGGAAAGAAAAGCATGAAATCCGTCTGTGGGCAGTGCTGTTCTGGATCGCCGTGTGGCAGCTGGCGAGCATGCGGCTGGACAGCGATATTCTGCTGGTGTCGCCGTTCCGGGTTTTGTGCAGGCTTGGCGAGCTCGCGCTGACGGCGGCATTCTGGCGGGCAGTCTGCTTCACGCTATCGCGCATCGCGTCGGGTTTTTTCCTGGCGGCAGTGTCGGGCGTGCTGCTGGCAGCTGTGGCGTCCCGTTATAGCAGGATCCGGGAGCTTCTGATGCCTGTCATGCTGACCGTCAAGTCTGTGCCGGTCGCGTCGTTTATCATCCTTGCGCTGATCTGGTTTTCGTCGGCAAACCTCTCTGTATTGATCTCGTTTCTGATGGTGCTGCCGATCATCTACACAAGTGTGCTGGATGGTATCCGGAGTGTGGACAGGCAGCTTCTGGAGATGGCGCAGGTGTTTCGGATTCCGGGACTGCGCGTGGTGCGGTACATTTACGTGCCGCAGGTCATGCCCTTTTTTTACCCGGCGTGCAGTGTGGCGCTTGGGATGAGCTGGAAAGCCGGGGCGGCCGCGGAGGTCATCGGCATCCCGAGAGGTTCGATCGGCGAGCGCCTGCAGCAGGCCAAGGTGTATCTGGACACGCCGGATCTGTTCGCGTGGACGCTGGTGATCGTGGCGGCCAGCCTTTTTTTTGAGAAGATCGTCTTGCTTCTGGTAGGCAGGGTTGCCAGGGCGTGCAGCGCGATGCACGCGGGAAGATAACAGGAAAGAGGTGCAGCGCGATGCACGCGGGAAGACAAAGCTGTGGCGGAGAGATTCGGCAGGAAGCGGATATCTGAAACGGCTGGAGAAAGAGTTCGGCTGAAATAAAAAGACTGAATAAAAAGACGGGATAAAAAGGATGGATAGAAATGGAATTGAAAGAACTTTCGGCAGAGCATCTGACAGAGATCTATGATCAGTACATGGTGATCGACTTTCCGCAGGATGAGCTCAAACCATTGGAACGCATTTTATATATGATCCGGACGGGGCTGAGCTGTGCCTATGGCATCTATGAGGGTGAGGAACTGCGGGGGTACGCGACCTTTATCATTCCGGACGGGCTGCGGTATGGCCTTCTGGATTATCTGGCTGTGATTCGGGAATACCGCGGAACGGGTGTCGGGCATGTGTTCTTTGATCTGATCGGGGACACGCTTGCCGAGAGATATCCCGCGCTCAGGGGATTTTTCATCGAATCAGAGGATATAGCCTATGCGGCGGATGCGAAGGAGCGCCGGATCCGGGAGAAGCGGATCTCATTTTATGAGCAGAACGGGTGTCTGCACACGCCTCTTGGATCAAGGCTGTTTGGCGTGACCTATAGCGTTCTGCTGTATGATTACCGCGGCGACACCGATGCCGCCGCGTCGATCGGGGACGTGGACGGCATCTATCGCGCGATGTTCCCCGAGCGTCACTATGAGCAGGATGTGGAGTTGTGGGAGATCGCGGAACCGGAGCGCGTTAAAGAGTCCGTCTGCCCAAGGCAGATACGGACTTCTGCGAAAGCGGTCATTATACGAGATGGCAAATTGCTTGCGATCAAGCTGAATGACGGCGGGGAGGAATGGTACATTTTACCCGGCGGAGGCCAGGACTGTGAGGAAGTGCTTCCCCAGACGGTTGAACGGGAAGTCCGGGAAGAGACAGGTATAGAGGTTCAATGCAAAGATCTGCTCTTTGTCATAGAGGGGGTTCACGGCGAGCGCTTTCACAGGATCGATCTGGTATTTTTGTGTGATTATCTGGGAAATGACCCCGATGCAACCCTTCATAAGGATACGAACCAGATTGGATATGACTGGCTGGATCTGTCTGTATTGAACAGACTGCCGTTGTTCCCGTCAAAGCTCCGCCGTCCGATCATGGATTTTTATGAGGGAAAAGAATATGTGAAATATCTTGGAAATGAGGAGATCGGTGATCCGGAATAAAACTGTCGCCCCATTTCATTCAGAAAGAAACTTGGCACATTTGCGCAGAGGTGTGGGAGATGGGAGATATCCATATCAGAAATTTATCAAAGTCGTTTGGCGGTAAAAAAGTGTTTGACGGCTTGAACCTGACGATCAAAAGCGGAGTGACCACCTGCATCATGGCGTCCTCCGGCGCCGGAAAGACGACGCTGCTGCGGATCCTCATGGGGCTGGAAGCCACGGACGGCGGAAGGGTGGCCGGATCGGAGGGAAAACGGTTCAGCGCCGTCTTTCAGGAGGAGCGGTTGTGTGAGTACATGACGGCGGCGGACAATATCAGACTTGTCCTGCCCCCGCTCACAGGTCTGCCTGTAATCCTTGAGGGGATGGACAGGCTTGGGCTGTCCGGCAGCAGGGATCAGCCGGTTTCCGAACTTTCGGGCGGCATGCGCAGGCGGGTGAGCATTCTGCGGGCGCTGCTTGCGGAGTACGACGTGCTCTTTCTCGACGAGCCGTTCAAGGGGCTGGACGAGGCGCTCAAAGGGCAGGTGATGGCATATGTGAAAGAAAAAACTGCCGGAAAGACGGTAGTTTTCGTCACGCATGACAGGGCGGAGGCAGCTGTTCTGGCTGACGAGATGGTGGAACTGACTAAAAACAAATTAACCATTGCATAAAAGCGGGCAGGTATAGTATATTTAATGATGGAACGTGCAGGCAGGAATATTGAACTCTGCCTGTCATGGTTTCGCGGTTTTAGAAGATCATTATACTTACATATTATTATAGAAAGGATTGGTGTACAAAATGATTCAATTACTGGAGACAGGGGTTTATCTTGTAAACGGCACGGAGCTGGTCGCGGACAATGCGGAAGCGGCAGCTGCCATCAGGGCAAAGACAGGCAGGGAAGTGGACAAAGCGGAGGCGTCCAGGGAGACAATCGCCTATGGCATTCTAAGAGAGCACAACACTTCTGACAATATGGACAAGCTCAGGATCAAATTCGATAAACTGACGTCGCATGATATCACCTTCGTGGGCATCATACAGACAGCGCGCGCATCGGGGCTGACGAAGTTTCCCGTGCCGTATGTGCTGACCAACTGCCACAACTCGCTCTGTGCAGTGGGCGGGACGATCAATGAGGACGATCACGTGTTTGGACTCACCTGTGCAAAGCGCTACGGCGGAGTTTACGTGCCGCCTCATCAGGCAGTCATCCATCAGTATGCGCGGGAGATGCTCGCGGGCGGCGGCAGGATGATCCTCGGCTCGGACTCCCACACGCGGTATGGCGCGCTCGGCACGATGGCGATGGGCGAGGGCGGACCGGAGCTTGTCAAGCAGCTTCTGAACCAGACATACGATATCAATATGCCGGGCGTCGTGGCGGTTTATCTCGAGGGCGAGCCGGTCAAGGGCGTCGGGCCGCAGGACGTGGCGCTCGCCATCATCGGCGCAGTGTTCAAAAATGGCTATGTGAAAAATAAAGTGATGGAGTTTGTGGGACCGGGCGTATCGTCATTGTCGGCGGATTTCAGGATCGGCATCGATGTCATGACGACGGAGACGACATGCCTCTCTTCGATATGGAGAACGGATGACATCATCAAGGAGTTTTATGAGATCCACGGCAGGAGTGAGGATTTTGCGGAGCTGAATCCGGGTGGGGTGGCTTACTATGACGGCTGTATCAAGGTCGACCTGGGCAAGATAAAGCCGATGATCGCGATGCCGTTCCACCCGAGCAACACCTACACGATCGAGGAGCTGAACGCGAATTTATCCGATATCCTCGATGACTGCGAGAAGAAGGCGCTCGTCAGCTTAGACGGCGCGGTGGACTTTAAGCTTAGGGACAAAGTGAGGGACGGCAGGCTCTATGTGGAGCAGGGGATCATCGCAGGCTGCGCGGGCGGCGGATTTGAGAATATCTGCGCGGCGGCGGATATTTTGGACAATGCGAGCATCGGACCAGATGAGTTTACACTGAGTGTCTATCCGGCTTCCATGCCGATCTATATGGAACTGGTGAAAAACGGCTGTGCGGCGAAGCTGATGCAGACCGGCGCGGTGTTAAAGACGGCGTTCTGCGGTCCGTGCTTTGGCGCGGGGGATACGCCGGCGAACAATGCCTTTTCGATCCGCCATTCCACGAGAAATTTCCCGAACCGCGAGGGATCCAAGCTCCAGAGCGGACAGATCGCTTCCGTCGCGCTGATGGATGCGCGCTCGATCGCTGCGACCGCGGCAAACAAAGGTTATCTCACGCCGGCTACGGAATTTGACGGGAACTTTGCAAAGTATAAGTATTTCTTTGACAGGAAAATTTATGAGAACCGCGTGTTTGACTCCAAGGGCGTTGCCGATGAGTCAGTGGAGATCAAGTTCGGCCCGAACATCAAGGACTGGCCGGCGATGGTCGCACTCACAGACAACCTGATGCTGAAAGTCGTCTCGGAGATCCATGATCCGGTGACAACGACAGACGAGCTGATCCCCTCCGGGGAAACGTCCTCCTACCGTTCGAATCCGCTGGGACTGGCAGAGTTCACGCTCTCGCGCAAGGATCCGAACTATGTGAGGCTCGCAAAGGAGATCCAGGCCGCGGAGCTTGCGCGGGAGGAGAAGGTATGTCCCGTGCAGAAGTTTCCGGAACTCGAAGCCGCATGGCGCGTGATGAAGACGATCACGCCGGACGCGGACCGCAGCAACACGGGCATCGGCAGCACGATCTTTGCCGTGAAGCCGGGCGACGGCTCCGCGAGGGAGCAGGCGGCGAGCTGCCAGAAGGTACTCGGCGGCTGGGCGAACATCGCACACGAGTACGCGACCAAGCGGTACCGCTCGAACCTGATTAACTGGGGGATGCTCCCGTTCATCATCAAGGAGGGCGAACTGCCGTTTCAGAATCTGGACTACATCTATATCCCGGGGATCCGCAAAGCGGTCGAGGAGAAGGCGGATACGATCAAGGCTTACGTCGTGGGCGGTGCTTCCGGTGAGGAGAAAAAGACAGAATTTGAGATGACGCTCGGCGAGCTGACGGACGAGGAGCGCGAGATCATATTAAAGGGCTGTCTGATCAATTACAACCGGGTTTAGGGATCCAATAAAATGCAGAGGGCTGTCGGAAATCTCCTGACAGCCCTTTCATAATGCGCACAGTTCTTATTTAGTTGACAGGAGTTTCCTGTCAGGGAGACGGTTGATCCCCGGCGATATAATTTTCCACCCGCTGTTTTATATTTTCCCTGAGATTTTCATAATAGAACGCATAGTCGTTATTATGAAAACTCTCGGGTCCGAAAAGCTCCACCGCGTCTATATAGGCGGCCTCTGCCGTACAGACCACTACACCGCGCTCGGTATCAAGCCGGGCGTCAGCGAAATTTTTTTTGACCTCATAATAGCCGGTATCCTTGTTGAACATCCTGCTTCCGAGATTTTCATCGGAAGCGGCATAAGTGCTGTCCCGTTTCCAGTTGATCGGATTGATGCTGACCGCGCCGTCCTCCACGACGATATTATGCTGCCCTTTATTTCCAGGACCTTCTGTATTCCAGGACACGACAACCCCCGTATCTTCCGCGCCCTCCGCGAATTTCAGATAGGGGTGCGCTTCGAGCCAGTCCGAGGTGACGGAGTATCCGATCACATACGCGGCAACCATGCGCTCGCGGTATTCCGGATGTGCAGCCATATATTCCCCGAGAACGATTTTTGCCATGATAGAACCCTGGGAGTGCCCGGCGATGATAAACGGCCTGTCGTTATTGTAGTGTTCGAAATAATAGTCCAGCGCCGCGTAGACATCTGTGCGCTGTTCTTTTTTCTGAAAGGACTCCAATGCCTGGGAATCCAGTCCCGTGACCTCATAGATATTGCTCTGCCGGTAATAGGGTACAAACACATTGGTTGATTCCTCAAAGACGGTTGCCTGGTTTTCGTAAACGACCTGTGCCCGCTGCCGGACGGCCTGATTGTCGATCGTGCAGATTGGCAGCGCGTCCTTCGAATCGTCGAGATAGCAGGTAGGATAGAGATAAAAGGTATCTACTGCATGTGTGATCTCCGGTATGGTCATCCAGTTTTCTGTGTCCGAGTAATCGGACGGCGTCCCCACAAGCCCTGCTATGATCGCACCGCTTTGGCCCGCCCCTGTCTGAAGGCCGGATTCTGCTGTGCCGGCCGGCTCTGCGTTCCCGCATCCCATCAGGGAAATACTAAGCAGCAGACAGACAGCCATTGTCAGGATGCCTGTTCGAAAAGTCTTATTTTTCATGATCCACTTTTTCCTCCGTATGCTTTGAAAGTTTTTGTTTTCAGCATAAACATAAAATGCCTGTTTTTCAACCTGTCAAGAACAGATCGCGCATTTTAGCGTGTGGTTTGCAGAAAGTATAGCGCCCGCTTACATTTAAAGGCGCAGCAATAGCAAAAAATGCCGAAAAAAGGCAGATACGAAACCCGTTATTCGGGATAAAAACCGTAAGCAGCTCTCGTTTGTTAAAAAATTTTGAATAAAACACACAAAACACTACCATTTTTTTGAAGTTTATAGTATAATTGTAACTATTCAGAGCATGATTACGATCTGACATTTTATGTCGGCATGTAAAATATATTGGGCGTGCTCAAATTAGGATTGGAGGTATTTTATGGCAAAAGAAATGATTGCAATGCTGCTTGCCGGCGGTCAGGGCTCGCGTCTCTACACACTGACGCAGAAGCTGGCAAAACCTGCAGTTCCGTTTGGTGGAAAGTATCGTATTATCGATTTTCCGCTGTCGAACTGCGTCAATTCGGGAATCGATACCGTGGGTATCCTCACCCAGTATCAGCCGCTTGTACTGAACGAGTACATCGGAAACGGACAGCCCTGGGATCTGGACAGACTGCACGGCGGCGTGCATGTACTGCCGCCCTATCAGCAGGCGACTGGCTCCGACTGGTACAAAGGCACAGCAAATGCAATATACCAGAACATCAATTTTATCGAGCGGTATGATCCCGAGTATGTGATCATCCTGTCAGGCGATCAGATCTGCAAGCAGGATTACAGCGATTTCCTCAGATTCCACAAGGAAAAAGGCGCTGAGTTCAGCGTGGCAGTCATGGAAGTGCCCTGGGAGGAGGCAAGCCGCTTCGGACTGATGGTCGCGGACGAGAATGACAAGATCACAGAGTTCCAGGAGAAGCCGAAGGAGCCGAAGTCCAACCTGGCTTCCATGGGTATCTACATATTCAACTGGGATATCTTAAAGAAGTATCTGATCGAGGATGAGAATGATCCGGAGTCCGAGAATGATTTCGGTAAGAATGTGATCCCGAGCCTGCTTCGGGACAATAGAGAGATGTATGCGTACCACTTCTCAGGTTACTGGAAGGATGTGGGAACCATTTCTTCCCTGTGGGAGGCGAACATGGAGGTGCTCGATCCGGAGAACAGCGGCATCAACCTGTTTGACGACGACTGGCGCATCTACAGCAGGAACAGCGGTATGACAGGACACCGTATCGGTGAGGAAGCAGTGCTCGAGAACAGTATGATCACGGATGGCTGCAGCATTGACGGATCCGTGAAGCACTCGATCCTCTTTGCCGGCGTCAAGGTAGAGAAGGGTGCAGTGATCGAGGATGCGGTGATCATGGGCGGCAGCACGATCAGGGAAGGCGCCCAGATCAGACACTGTATCATCGCGGAGAATGTGGTGATCGAGAAGAATGCTGTCGTAGGGGAGATGCCCGATGGAAATAAGAAAGGCGTCGCGACAGTGGGCTCCAACGTGACGATCGGCGAGGGTGCTGTCGTAGGGCCTGACGCGATGGTGTCAGCAGATGTAAAGGGAGGTGACAAGGCATGATCAATTCAAACGCAGATTCAGCAATGGGCATTTTGTTCCCAAACAGCTATGATTCCTTAGTGCCAGAGCTCGTCACGGAGAGACTGATGGCATCGATACCGTTTGCAAGCCGTTACAGGCTGGTGGATTTCATGCTTTCAAGTATGGTAAACTGCGGTATCGACAATATATCACTGATCGTAAAGAGAAATTATCATTCCCTGATGGATCATCTGGGATCCGGCAGAGAGTGGGATCTGACGCGCAAGAAGGGCGGTCTGAACATCATTCCTCCTTTTGCGCAGAAGACAGTGAACATATATAACGGCAGGGTTGAGGCGATCGCGAGCATCATTGATTATCTCAAACGTCAGAAGGAAAAATACGTCATCATGGCGGACACGAACGTTGCGGTCAATTTCAACTTCAACAAGCTGCTCCAGAAGCATATCGACAGCGGCGCGGATGTGACGATCGCATACACGAGGGAGGAGATCCCCAAGGCGCTGCGCGACATTGATATGACGAAGAAGGATCTGTACTATACACTGGATATCGATGCGGAGGGCAGAGTACAGAAGATCGTGGTAAACAATAAGGAGAGCGGCGATAACAATGTCTCGATGAACATCTATGTCATCGAGAGAGAGCTTCTGATCGAACAGATCAGGGAGGCGTATGTCAACGGGCTTACGTATTTCGAGCGCGATATCATATCGCCGCAGCTTGACAAGCTCAATGTGCAGGCATATCAGCATGACGGCTACTATGCGCGCATCCTTGACCTCAATACATATTTTGCTGAAAATATGAAGATGCTGAAGGAAGAGAATATCAATGCGCTGTTCTCTCCGAATCCTGTATATACCAAGATCCGCGACGACAATCCGACAAGATACGCGGCAGGCTCCCACGCCAAGAATGTGATGGCGGCGGACGGCTGCGTGATCGAGGGCGAAGTCGAGAACAGCGTCCTGTTCAGGGGCGTCAAGGTCGGCAAGGGTGCAAAGGTCAGAAACTGCGTGCTGATGCAGGATACAGTGATCGAGACCGGCGCGACAGTCGAGTACGCGATCACGGACAAGAACGTGAAGATCACGGCTTACAAGGAGCTGAAGGGAACAGAGTCCTTCCCTGTATTCGTGGAAAAGCGCAAGAAGGTCTGAATAGATCATATATCGTCAGCAGGAGGGAGAGATCCCTCCTGTCTGATTTTCCTGCTGTGCCTTACTTTTCACGAGGATCCGGTTAAGTCTTTCGCGCTTTCTGCCGATAATAGTATCAAAGAAACAGAAAAAAGGAGAAAATGGCCTGGTGATGCAGAGCAAGCGGAACGGATTCTCCGCTGGCGGACTGGTTCTGGATGCGGTTGGCTGGTGCGAAAGGGACGTAACTTATGCAGATCAGGCGGGAAAGGAATTGCAGGTATTTTGATCATGGCAATCGGGAAACTTCATAATGTGAGGTGAGAATAGCATCGGTTCATGGCGGACGGGTGCTATTTTTTGCACACAGGCATCCACAGTGAGCAAACGAGGAAAGCATTTGGAGGGATCATATTGTTTCAGAAGAAGGAAGTAATATACAGCGGAACGATCGGCGTGTGTGTCGTGGAGGATATTGTGAGGCTTGCGGACAGCAAAAAGGAAGCCTACAATTATTACCTGCTGCGGTCCGTGTATGACCGCACGAAAAAGGCGTACATACCGGTGGAAAATCATACAGTACAGCTCAGGAACCTGATCACGCTGCAGGAGGCGCTGGCGCTTCGGGAGGCGGCGGATTTTGACGAGAGGAGCGAGCAGGAGAGAGGCGAAGCGGCATACGTGATCGAAAAGGCACAGGCGCCCAAAGGGAAAAAGCAGTCCAGGGAGCGGAAAGTGTCAGAAAATTCAGAAAACATTGTACAAAGTGACTGATAAAATATGGTAAATTCGACAATATTTGACAAAATCATAAAAAACTATTGCAATTACTGAAAAGAAGTGTTACTATACAATTACACAAAGGAAGAAGAGAAAAACAAGGTACAGAAGATGGTTACATAGGATAACATCGATGGACAAGTACCAAAGAAAAAGACCGGAATGGCGAATCGATTTACAAAAGACAAATTGTAGGGATACCAAAGATAAAAGGATAACAGTACAAAAAAGCTTTTGTAAAGCATTTGATAAATCAAATGTAGTATTCGGCAACCTGCAACATTCAGGATAGAGGGTATGAATGGGAAAGGAGATGAGTCCCTTGGCAATCGCAGAGACGTAACTCTGACAGGAAGAAATCCCTTAATAGATATGTGAAGGAAGAGAAGCGGCTGGACATTGACAGCAGGGCGGAAAATTAAGAAGTGTATTTCGAAGAGAATGTCAGGGAAGCGGATAACAGAGCAGATCGTTTACAGAACTTCAGGGTACTGTGTAGCAGGCAGAAGTACAGAAAGGCGGAAAGTGTCGGGATCTGAAGAGGACAGTGGAAGCCTGGAGCAAAACGTAACAAAGCTGACAAAAGAATAAGGACGGATCAGAGGAATCCGGGAAAGAGGAAAAAAATTGAATACTGAATCTCATTAGAGCGGTCGTTGTATCAATCAGAGTGAAAGATATGACGACCGCTTGTTTTTTTGTTGCCATAATGAAGGACTTGTGTTATACTTCCTACAGTCTATGAAGGAATCATTGTCAAATCGCAGAACGGAGAGTATGATGGAAAAATTGAGACAGTTTATGAAGCGGAAGGATATCGAGATATCCGGAAAGCGTTATGGTATCGATGCGCTGGGGGCGATGGCGCAGGGGTTGTTTGCATCCCTCCTGATCGGAACGATCATTTCGACGATCGGAGAAAGGGCAGGGATCGAGCTGCTGGTGACGATCGGCGGATATGCCAAGGCTGTGACGGGGGAGGCCATGGCGGTCGCGATCGGGTATTCGCTGCACTGTCCCCCGCTGGTGTTGTTTTCACTGGCCGCGGTGGGACATGCCGCCAATACGCTGGGCGGTGCGGGCGGGCCGCTGGCCGTGCTGCTGATCACGATCCTGGCTGCGGAGCTGGGGAAGGCCGTCTCCAAAGAGACGAAGATCGATATCCTCGTGACGCCGCTGGTGACGATCCTGGCCGGTGCGCTGTCTGCGACGCTGTTTGCACCGGCGATCGGCAGTGCGGCGAGTGCGGTCGGCAAGGCGATCATGTGGGCGACCGAGCTGCAGCCGTTTCTGATGGGGGTGATCATATCGGTGATCGTCGGGATCGCGCTCACGCTTCCGATCAGCAGTGCGGCGATCTGCGCGGCGCTTGGTCTCACAGGGCTTGCCGGCGGGGCGGCACTCGCCGGATGCTGTGCGCAGATGGTCGGGTTTGCGGTCATGAGCTTTAAAGAAAATGGGATCGGCGGCCTGTTCGCACAGGGGATCGGGACGTCGATGCTGCAGATGGGAAACATCGTGAAAAAGCCGAGGATCTGGCTTCCGCCGATCATAGCGTCCGCGGTCACGGGGCCGGTGGCGACATGCGTTTTTCATCTCAAGATGAACGGTGCGGCGGTGGCGTCAGGCATGGGAACGTGCGGTCTGGTCGGACAGATCGGCGTGTATACAGGCTGGATGGATGACATCGCTTCAGGAGCGAAGGCGGCGGTCACGATGTGGGACTGGACGGGACTGCTCTGCATCAGCTTCCTGCTTCCGGCGGTGATCACGTATGTTATCGGCATCGGATTTCGGAAAACTGGCTGGATCCAGGAAAATGATCTGAAACTGGATTTGTAAGCATCCTGCAGAAATAGAGGAAGGCGGGTTCACATGGCACACGTATATTTTACCAGGCACGGCCAGACGATCTGGAATGTGGAAAACAAGATCTGCGGGGCGACGGATATCGCCCTGACAGCGCTGGGGCGGGAGCAGGCAAGGACACTTGGAAAGAAAATCCTGGATGAGGGACTTGTTATCGATGAGATCCTGTATTCGCCGCTGATCAGGGCGAGGGACACGGCGCTTGAGATTGCCGGGATCACGGGTATTCCGGCGAGGGAGGAGCTGCGCCTTGTGGAGCAGAATTTCGGGAAATACGAGTCCACTCCGAGGAACGGGGCGGAATTTCAGGAGGCGAAGAAGAGCTTCATCAATCATTTTGAAGGCGGAGAGACTATGCTCCATCTGGCACAGCGCATCTACAACCTGCTCGATGAGATCAGGGCGGAATCGGAGGACAAGACATATCTTCTGGTGGCGCACAATGGGATCGCGAGAGTGGTCCACTCGTATTTTTATGATATGGAGAACGGTGAGTACTCGGCATTTGGGATCAGGAACTGCGAGATACGTAAATATCAATTTTAAAACGGGCAGGGGAAAACTTTCCTCTGCCCGTCAATCTTATTTGAGCGGCTTGGCACCTGCTTTTTCCTGCAATTTATCAACCCAGCTGCGGAATTTTCCCTTTTTCTTGGCGGGCGCCGCGTTGAGCTTGCCGCGGATGCCCCTCACGTCGGTGATATAGATGCCGCTCACCGTCGCCTTGACTTCCTTTTTGACCGGGATGGTGTCGAAGATCGCGGCGTCGCAGATCAGGGACATGATCTGAGGGCCGATCTTTGCCTTCACGATGGGGAACTTGGCGCGGCGCATGTACTTCGGCGTCTGCTCCAACACTGCGGCGGGAAGTCCGGCGTCCCTTAGCCGGAGTTTCTTCTTGTCAATGATGAGCATCGTGACGGACTGTTTGGCTGCTTCGATCTGAGCCTCCTGCTCCGCCTGCTTTTTCTGCATCTTCCGGCCTACAAAGTAGAGCACCACCAGGAGCGCTGCGAGGATGATCAAAATGATGAGGATTACTTTTAACATCTGGAATCATTACCTTTCCTATTATTTTATTGTTTATAAACTGGCGAAAACTGTCATTATAAGGATTGTAACATTAAATGCTGGAAAGTGCAAGAAAGTCTGCCGATTTCATTGTCTTTTTCGTTTGATGATGTTATGATATATTTCATGAGGGGATGAGAGACGAGAGTTTTTAAGCCAAAGTCTTTAAAAAAGGGGCTGAAAACGGCAGTTTCTCAAATGAAAAAATTTGTATAAGGAAGGATCATCATTCTATGAATTTTGGCAAGCTAAAAAAAGGCAAACTGGCACTGATGTGCATGGCAGCTGCCGTGGCTGTGAGCATGAGCGCCTGCGGGGACAGCAAGGCGGATCAGGAGACACAGGAGACCGAGCAGACCATGCAGACAGCGGAACAGGAGAGCACGGACAGTACGCCGTCGACGGAGCAGGAGCGGGTAGGCGACCGGGAGGACTACGTAGGCCTGCAGGATCTCGAGATCGAGGACTATGTCACGCTGCCGGACTATACGGACATGAAAGTGAGCGCGGCAAGACCGGCGGTGGACGACGGGACGGTCGAGCAGTATATAGACAGTGAATTGTTAGTGGGGACGATCATGGACAGGGCTGTCCAGGAAGGCGATGTGACAGACATTGACTTTGTGGGGAAGAAAGACGGCGTGGCTTTTGACGGCGGCACGGCCTCGGGCTACAGGCTTACGATCGGTTCGGGAGGCGTCATCCCGGGATTCGAGGCGGGACTTGTCGGTGTGATGCCTGGCGAGACGGTGGATCTGGAGCTGACTTTTCCGGAAAGCTATGATCCCAACCCGGATCTCGCGGGACAGGAGGTTGTGTTCACGGTCACAGTGAACGGTATAGAGGGCTCGGCACAGTATGGGACGGTGACGCCGGAGGAGATGGAGAGTCTGGGGCTGCCCTACAGGACGAAGGAGGAGGTCTGGGAAGCCGGGAAGAAGGCGGTGGAGCAGAAGGCGGATGAGACGTTTGAAGCGAACGCAAAGAGCGCCGTGGTACAGAAGCTCGTCGAGGAGAGCGGGTTCCAGTCGATACCGGAGTATCTTGTCGAGGAGGAGACACAGAACTACAATCTATATATGGAATCCATCGCGGCGATGTACGGTGTGGATCTCGATACCTTTGTGACCGGTATGTCCGGTCTCACGCGGGAGGAGTACGACAGTCAGGTGAACGAAATGTGCACGGAGATCGTGAAGCAGTACATGGTGATGGAAGCAGTGGCAAGGGCTGAAGGGATCGAGATCACGGATGAGATGATACACGGGCAGGCAGACGGTGAGGCTGCAGAGTACGGATACGCGTCGGGTGACGAGCTGATCAGCGATGTGGGATTCACGACGTACAGAATGTCCATCGTACAGGACAAGGTGATCGGGCGGCTGATGGAAGTAGTCCCGGTCGGGGAGGAAGAGACTCAGCAGGCAGCAGATTCGTGATTTGTTTTGACAAAAGGGGAAGATACACATGAAAAAAGGATGCGGACGTCTGGTGGTCATTGGGTTGTGTGCGGCAGTATTTTTTTCGACATATGATATCGGTGCCGGTCTGGGGATCAGTCTGGTACAGGCGGCAAAAAAGGACGATCTGAAGCAGCAGAATCAGGAGGACCAGGATAAGCTGGACGATATTGACGATCAGGTCAACGAACTTGAGGAAGAGCAGGAAGGCATCGACGCGGAGATCGAGATGCTCAGCAACGAGATCGCGGAGCTCATGGCAAGTATCAGTCTTCTGGAGGAGGAGATCGAGGCGAAGAAGGCACAGATCGAGCAGGCGAAGATCGATCTCGCCGCGGCGCAGGAGGTGGAGCGGACACAGTACGAGGCGATGAAGGTCCGGGTGAAGGCGATGTACGAGAGCGGGGAGACTTCCATGCTCGATATCATCTTCAGTTCCTCCTCCATGCAGGATATGCTCAACAAGGCGGACTATATCGAGAAAATGCATGAATACGACAAGAAAGTCTTTACAAATTATAAGATTGCCAGACAGAATGTGGAGGACCTGAAAGAAAATCTGGAGATAGAGGAGTCAGAGCTCGAGGCGGCGCAGGAAGGTCTCGAGGAGGAGATGGCCAGCGTCGAGGAGGCGAGGGCCGAGCTTGAGGCGATCAGTGAGGACTATGCGGTGCAGATCAGCAAGGCAAGGCAGCAGGCGGAGGTGTACAAATCCCAGATCAAGCAGAGAAACGCGCAGATCAAGCAGATCGAGGCGGAGGAAGAGCGCAAGCGCAAAGAGGAGGAAGAGCGCAAACGCAAGGAGGAAGAGGAGCGCAAACGCAAGGAGGAAGAGGCGAAGAAGAACAGTCAGAACAGCAGCAATACCGCCAGTGACAGCAGTACGACGACGGAGAAGCCGGCAGCGACGGCGAAGGTCGACACGTCTTCCATCATGGCGGCAAACGGCAGTGCCAGGGGTAAGGAGATCGCGTCTTTTGCATGCGGATTTGTGGGAAACCCGTATGTGGCGGGCGGGACGAGCCTGACAAACGGTGCGGACTGTTCCGGATTTACCCAGTCCGTGTTCAAGCAGTATGGGTACAGCCTCCCGCGGAACTCGACTTCCCAGAGAAGCGTCGGCAGAGAGGTGAGCTATGCAGAGGCAGAACCGGGGGATATCATATGTTATCCGGGACATGTGGCGATCTACATAGGAAACGGGAAGATCGTGCATGCAAGCTCGGCAAAGACCGGCATCAAGATCAGCAATGCACTCTACCGCGACATCCTGTGCGTGCGCAGGGTGGTGTGACCCGGAATCTGAAAGACAGGAGGGAGAGATCCCTCCTGTTCATTTTGCGGAGTGGGCGTATTTTTCCCGGGTGGCAAGTCCGCCCCGTATGTGGCGCTCGGATTTGTTGACATCCAGCACTGTCCGTGCCTGTCTGGCAAGCGTAGGATTTACCTGCATGAGCCGGGAGGTGACATCTTTATGTACAGTTGATTTACTTACGCCAAATGCTTTGGCGGTCTGCCGCACAGTGGCGTTATTGTCGATGATATAGACAGCTATATTGATCGCTCTTTCTTCAATATAATCTTTCATATTCTTGAAAAGGGTTCTCCTTCTGAGTCATTTGTACATTCTATGAAACGATGATACAGATTATGAATGGCAATATCGAATGTTTCCTCAAGGTGTTTTTTCCTACTTTATAATTTATTAATAATTAAAATGAAAAAGAATGTTGACAATAAAAACTGAAAGTAGTAAGTTAATATATGTAAATATTAGCACTCCCTATTGATGAGTGCTAATAAGAAAGATATGTTGTGAGATATCATGATGTGGAAGGAGCGTGGCGGATTGGATTTGGACGAGCGAAAGCGAAAGATATTGCAGGCGATCATACGCAATTATCTGGAGACAGGGGAGCCGGTTGGAAGCAGGACCATTTCCAAGTATACGGACTTAAATCTAAGCTCTGCTACGATCCGAAATGAGATGTCAGATCTCGAGGAACTGGGATATATCATACAGCCGCATACCTCCGCAGGGAGGATTCCCTCCGATAAGGGCTACCGCCTGTATGTGGATCAGATGATGCTCGAGAAGGAGGAACAGCTCAGCCAGGCGACACAGGAAGTGCGGGAGATGCAGAAGATGCTGCTCGACCGCGAGGATAAGATGGAAGCTGTGCTGAAGCAGATGGCGAAGATGCTCGCCGTCAACACGAACTACGCTACCATGATCTCGGCTCCGCAGGTGCAGGGAAATAAGCTGAAGTTCATACAGCTTTCCAGAGTGGATGCCAGACAGCTTTTGACCACGATCGTCGTCGAGGGGAATGTGATCAAAAACGATATGATATCCGTCGACCAGATGCTGGATGACGAGGCGCTGCTGAAGCTGAACATCCTGCTGAACACGAATCTGAACGGACTGCCGATCGAGGAGATCAATCTGGCGATGATTGCAAATCTGAAGCAGCAGGCGGGGATCCACGCGGGCATTATCGCCGAAGTGATGGACGCGGTGGCGGCAGTGATCAAGGACAATGAGAACGTTGTGATCTACACGAGCGGCGCGAACAACATTTTCAAGTATCCCGAGCTTGCAGACAATCAGAGGGCGAGCGAGCTGATCACGACCTTCGAGGAGAAGCAGCTGCTGAACGAGCTCGTGCAGGATACGCTGACCGACGAGAGTGGAACGGGCATACAGGTCTATATCGGCAATGAGACGCCGGTCAAGACCATGAAGGACTGCAGCGTGGTGACAGCCACCTACGAGCTGGAGGAAGGCATGAAGGGTACGATCGGTATCATCGGGCCGCGGCGCATGGACTATGACAGGGTGATCAATACATTGAAAACACTGAAAAGCCAGCTGGATACCATATACAAAAAGGACGACGGGCACAGTGGATAGGACCGGGTGGATATTATATAGATATTATATATAGAAAGGAAACGAGTGGCAGTGGAAGAGAAGGAACTGGATGAGCAGATTGATGATCAGGTTAGAGAGGATGTAAACACAGACACCGGGGCGGAAAAATCGGCGGAAGAGACAGAGGCGCAGCAGCAGGATCGTGCGGAGGAGGAAAGCGCCGGTCCGGGCGACAAAAAGGAAAAAAAGAAATCCTTCCTGGGCAAGGAAAAAAAGGAAAAGACCAACAAGCTTCAGGAGAAGGTTGATGAGCTCGAGGACAGGGTGAAACGCCAGATGGCTGAGTTTGATAATTTCAGAAAGCGCTCCGAGAAAGAGAAGTCCGCAATGTTTGAGACAGGCGCAAAGAGCGTCGTTGAGAAGATCCTGCCTGTTGTGGACAATTTTGAGAGAGGCCTTGCAGGACTCTCGGAGGACGAGATTAAGCAGCCCTTCGCGGAGGGAATGAACATGGTATACAAGCAGCTGATGACGGAACTTGAGAAACTCGAGGTGAAGCCGATCGAGGCGGTCGGCTGTGAATTCAATCCGGATCTTCACAATGCAGTGATGCAGGTGGAGAGCGAGGAGTATGAGTCGGGCATCATTGCGCAGGAGCTTCAGAGAGGGTATACTTACCGCGACAGCGTAGTCAGACACAGCATGGTAGCAGTCGTTCAGTGATATGTAACTTGGAAATTCTCAGAACGAAAACGTTAATTAATATGATTTATAAAATGAGGAGGAAAAAATCATGGCAAAGATTATTGGTATTGACTTAGGTACGACAAACAGCTGCGTGGCAGTTATGGAAGGTGGTAAGCCCACCGTTATCGCAAATACAGAGGGAGCGAGGACGACACCCTCGGTTGTGGCGTTCACAAAGACTGGCGAGCGTCTCGTCGGTGAGCCGGCCAAGCGCCAGGCAGTGACGAACGCGGAGAAGACGATCGCGTCCATCAAGAGGGATATGGGTACTGACCGCGGCAGGACGATCGATGACAAGAAGTATTCTCCGCAGCAGATCTCCGCGATGATCCTGCAGAAGCTGAAGGCGGACGCGGAGAGCTATCTGGGCGAGAAGGTCTCGGATGCCGTGATCACGGTTCCGGCATACTTCAACGATGCGCAGCGTCAGGCGACAAAGGATGCGGGCAAGATCGCAGGACTTGATGTGAAGCGTATCATCAACGAGCCGACAGCGGCAGCGCTGGCTTACGGTCTTGACAATGAGAAGGAGCAGAAGATCCTGGTGTACGACCTTGGCGGCGGTACATTTGATGTGTCCATCATCGAGATCGGCGACGGCGTGATCGAGGTTCTCGCGACAAACGGCGACACCCATCTCGGCGGTGATGATTTTGACAACAAGCTGATCCAGTGGATGATCGACGAGTTCAGGAAGCAGGAGGGCATCGACCTCTCCGGCGACAAGATGGCAATGCAGCGTCTGAAGGAAGCAGCCGAGAAGGCAAAGAAAGAGCTCTCTTCCGCGACGACGACAAATATCAACCTTCCGTTCATCACGGCGACGGCGGAGGGACCCAAGCACTTTGATATGAACCTCACCAGAGCCAAATTTGATGAGCTGACCAATGACCTGGTAGAGCGGACTGCCATTCCGGTACAGAACGCACTTAAGGACGCGGGTCTCACGTCATCGGAGATCGGCCAGGTGCTGCTGGTAGGTGGTTCTACACGTATCCCGGCAGTTCAGGAGAAGGTAAAACAGCTGACAGGCAAGGAGCCGAGCAAGTCCCTCAATCCGGATGAGTGTGTGGCGATCGGCGCGTCGATCCAGGGCGGCAAGCTCGCGGGCGACGCGGGTGCAGGCGAGATCCTGCTACTGGATGTCACGCCGCTCTCACTCTCCATCGAGACCATGGGCGGAGTCGCTACCAAGCTGATCGAGAGAAATACAACGATCCCTACCAAGAAGAGCCAGATCTTCTCGACAGCGGCAGACAACCAGACGGCGGTTGACATCAACGTCGTGCAGGGTGAGAGGCAGTTTGCAAGGGATAACAAGTCACTCGGACAGTTCAGGCTCGACGGTATCCCGCCTGCAAGACGCGGCGTTCCTCAGATCGAGGTTACATTTGATATCGACGCGAACGGTATCGTGAATGTCTCCGCGAAGGATCTTGGAACAGGAAAGGAACAGCACATCACGATCACAGCAGGTTCCAACATGTCTGATGAGGATATTGAGAAGGCAGTTAAGGAAGCGGCAGAGTACGAGGCACAGGACAGGAAGCGCAAGGAGGCGATCGATGCGAGAAATGACGCGGATTCCTTCGTATTCCAGACAGAGAAGGCGCTGAACGAGGTTGGCGACAAGATTGACGCTTCGGAGAAGTCCGCACTGGAGGCTGATCTGAATGAGCTCAAAGCGCTGCTCGAGAGCACCAAGGATACTGAGATGACAGAGGACCAGGTATCAGAGCTGAAGGGCAAGCAGGAAGCGCTGATGTCAAAGGCACAGAACCTGTTCACCAAGATGTATGAGAACATGCAGGGTGCGGCAGGCGCAGCAGGTCCGGACATGAGCGGCATGGGCGGCGCAGAACAGGCACAGGATGCAGGCGCAGCGGATGATGTTGTTGACGGGGATTACAGAGAAGTGTAGAAAATGTTTTCACTTTATAGCAGGGAACGCCAGAATACGGCGTTCCCTGCTACAGCGGATTAAAGAAAGGCATGGATGAACATGGCAGAGCAGAAGAGAGATTATTATGAGGTGTTAGGTGTTGAGCGGGGCGCGGACGATGCCAGTATCAAAAAAGCATACAGACAGCTTGCCAAGAAATATCACCCGGACATGAACCCGGGCGATGCTGAGGCAGAGAAGAAATTCAAGGAAGCGTCAGAGGCCTATGCCGTATTAAGTGATCCTGATAAGAGACGCCAGTATGACCAGTTTGGACACGCCGCATTTGAGGGCGGCGGTGCAGGCGGCTTTGGCGGATTTGACTTCGGCGGGGCTGATTTCTCTGATATATTTGGCGACATATTCGGCGATTTCTTTGGCGGCGGCAGGAGCAGCTCGAGGAGCAACGGGCCGATGAAGGGCGCCAATATCCGTACCAGTGTGCGCATCACGTTCGAGGAAGCGGTCTTTGGTATTGACAAGGAGCTCGAGCTCAATCTCAAGGATACCTGCAAGACCTGCAACGGAAGCGGTGCGAAACCGGGGACGTCTCCGGAAACCTGTCATCGCTGCGGCGGGCGCGGCCAGGTCGTGACGCAGAGCAAGACGCCGTTTGGCATCATCCGGAATGCACAGGTGTGTCCGGAGTGCGGCGGTTCCGGTAAAACAGTCAAGGAAAAATGTCCGGACTGTCATGGAAGCGGCTATATTGCAGGCAGAAAGAAGATACAGGTGTCGATCCCGGCCGGTATCGACAACGGTCAGAGCGTGCGGATCCGGGATAAGGGCGAGCCGGGTGTGAACGGCGGCCCGAGAGGAGACCTGCTGGTGGAGGTCGTGGTCGACAGACATCCGATCTTCCAGCGCCAGGATATGAACATCTTCTCCACCGTTCCGGTATCGTTTGCGGTTGCGGCACTCGGCGGAGAGGTGTTGATCGACACTGTGGACGGCAGGGTGGTCTATGATGTCAAGGCAGGTACACAGACCGATACCCGTGTCAGGCTGCGCGGCAAAGGAGTTCCGTCGCTCCGGAATAAGGACGTCCGCGGCGATCACTATGTGACGCTTGTCGTACAAGTCCCGGATAAGCTTTCAAGTGAGGCAAAAGAGCTTCTCCGCCAGTTTGACAGAGAGACCGGAAACAGTCTGGAGGCTGTCAGGAATATGGAAAACAGCGACCTGAATGAAGATAAGGACAAAAAAGAGAAGAAACGCAAGGGATTTTTCAATAAATAATATTTTTCATGGAAATAAAGACTTCTGTATGATATGATATATAATATTGTACAGAAGTTTTTGTTTCCTTATCTTCTATATACAGGAGGACACAGATCTATGAAATGGAAAAAATATACGATAAAGACAGTCACTGACGCGGAAGATATCATCATCAGTACCCTGTATGACATCGGTCTGGAGGGTGCACAGATCGAGGACAAGGTGCCGCTGACACCGCTTGAAAAAGAACAGATGTTTGTAGATATCCTGCCCGACGGACCGGAGGATGACGGGATCGCGTATCTGAGTTTCTTTGTGGAGGAGAGCGGGGAGAGCCCGGATGAGGCGGATGACGGGATGGTCGACCGCATCCATGCGGAGCTTGATGCGCTGCGCAGCTTCATGGACATCGGGGAGGGGACGGTCATGGTCTCCGAGACGGAGGACATTGACTGGATCAACAACTGGAAGCAGTTCTTCCATCAGTTTTATATCGATGACCTGCTCGTGATACCTTCGTGGGAGGAAGTAAGGCCTGAGGACAGGGACAGGAAGATCCTGCACATCGATCCCGGGACAGCCTTCGGGACGGGAATGCACGAGACGACACAGCTGTGTATCCGGCAGCTGAAGAAGCATATCACACCGGAGACTGAGCTGCTCGATGTGGGAACAGGGAGCGGTATTCTCTCTATCATATCCCTGATGTACGGCATCAGACATGCCGTCGGAACGGATCTCGACCCCTGCGCTGAGGAGGCGGTGCGGGAAAATATGGAAGTGAACCGGATCGCGCCGGAGCGCTTTGAGATGATGATCGGGAACATTATCACGGACAAAGCGGTGCAGGATCAGGTCGGCTATGAAAAGTATGACATCGTTGTCGCCAACATCCTGGCGGATGTGCTGGTGCCGCTGACGCCGGTGATCATAAACCAGCTCAAGCCGGGCGGGGTATATATAACATCCGGGATCATCGACAACAAGGAGCAGACAGTGCGCGATGCCGTGGAGGCGGCAGGGCTGGAAGTCATCGAGGTCACCCGTCAGGGCGAGTGGGTGAGCGTCACGGCACGCAGGAAATGTTAGACGGAGGCGGACATATGTATCATTTTTTTGTGGAACCTTCACAGATCTCAGACAGGCGCGTCATGATCACGGGGGATGATGTGAACCATATCCGAAATGTGATTCGTCTGAAACCCGGGGATGAGATCAGCATCAGCAATGGCATCGATGGCAGGGATTACAGATGCGGTATCGAGGAGATCACGGATACGGAGGTTCTGTGTGCGCTCCGCTTTGTCAAGGAGGACAGTGTGGAGCTGCCTTCCAAAGTGTATCTGTTTCAGGGACTGCCCAAAGGGGATAAGATGGAGTTCATCATCCAGAAGATGGTGGAGCTTGGCGTGTACGAGATCATCCCGGTTGCCATGAAGCGCTGTGTGGTGAAGCTGGACGACAGGAAGGCAAAGGCGAAGACTGCGCGGTGGCAGGGGATTTCGGAGGCGGCTGCAAAGCAGAGCAGGCGCGGCGTAGTGCCCCGGGTGCGTGAGGTCATGAGCTATCGGGAGGCGCTCGAGTATGCCGGAGAGATGGATGTGAGGATCGTTCCTTATGAGATGGAGGACATACTCGACGGGGCTGCCGGTATGGCGGGTACGAGACAGGTCATCGGTCATCTCGGGGCAGGTCAGTCGATCGCTGTATTTATCGGGCCGGAGGGCGGTTTTGAGGAGAGTGAGATCCAGTCGGCCATGGACTGCGGCATGACGCCGGTCACGCTGGGCAGACGGATCCTGCGCACTGAGACGGCGGGCATGACGGTCATGGCATGGATCATGTATCAGTTGGAAGGTCAGTGAGGATCCTGAATATTGTGGAGGGCAACTGCGCACATAATCTGAAAGGCGCGCATATTTATAGTATATGATTACTGTTCTGAAACCAGACATGATCTTTGCCTGGTTTGGGATAGAGACAAAATACGTTTGAAGGTGTGAATATGATGGAAGTTTATCTTGACAACTCAGCGACAACGAAATGTCTGCCGGAAGTCGCGTCGCTCATGACACACATCCTGTGTGAGGATTATGGAAATCCCTCGAGCATGCACAGAAAGGGCGTGGAGAGTGAGAAATATGTCCGTTATGCCAAAGAAGTCATTGCCAGATGTATGAAAGTGCAGGAAAAGGAAATACTCTTTACATCAGGAGGAACAGAGTCGGACAATATCGCGCTGATCGGCGGCGCGTATGCAAACTGCCGGGCGGGGAGGCATATCATAACGACCAGGATCGAGCATCCTGCAGTCCTGCAGACCTGCGCCGCACTGGAGGAGCAGGGATTTGTGGTGACATATCTCCCGGTGGATGCGAACGGTGTCATCCGCCTTGCCGATCTGGAGAGGGCGATGACAAAAAATACGATCCTGGTATCGATCATGCACACAAACAACGAGGTGGGCGCTGTGCAGCCGATCGAACAGGCGGGGGAGCTGATCAGGCGCATGAACCCGAATACGCTGTTTCATGTGGATGCGGTTCAGGGGTTCGGGAAGTTCAGGATCTACCCGAAACGCATGCATATCGACCTGCTCTCCGTGAGCGCCCACAAGATCCACGGACCAAAGGGCGTCGGATTTCTGTACATCAATGAGAAGGCAAAAGTGCGCCCGATCATCTTCGGCGGCGGGCAGCAGAAAGGGATGCGCTCCGGAACTGAGAACGTCCCGGGCATCGCGGGCATGGCGAAGGCTGTCGAAGAGATCTTTGTGGATTTTGAGTCCAAGATCAATTACCTGTACAGCATCAAGGAGCGCTTTGTAAAGGGTGTGGGCGCCATAGAGGGCATCCGGCTCAACGGTCCCGTGGGACGCGAGGGCGCTCCGCATGTGGTCAGCGTTTCCATCCAGGGGATCCGCAGCGAGGTGATGCTGCATGCGCTCGAGGATAAAGGGATCTATGTGTCGGCAGGAAGCGCGTGCTCGTCCAACAAGCCGTCCGTATCGGCGACATTGAAGGCGATCGGCGTCGAGAAACAGTATCTCGACGCGACACTGCGGTTCAGCTTCAGCCTGTTCACCACAGAGGCGGAGATCGACTATACGATAAAATGTATGAGTGAACTGATACCGATGCTCAGACATTACACCAGAAAATAGTGCGGGAGCGTTTAGATTCCAAAGCCCCACAGAGGAGGAGAAAGAGATATGTACAGATCATTTTTGATAAAGTACGCGGAGATCGGCGTGAAAGGAAAAAACCGGTATCTGTTCGAGGACAGATTGTGCGACCAGATACGGTACGCACTGAAGCGCTGTGAGGGTACGTTTGAGGTGACGAAGTCACAGGGGAGGATCTATGTCAATGCCCTCTCGGACTTTGATCAGGAGGAGACCGTAGACAATCTGAAGACAGTGTTTGGCGTCACAGGCATCTGTCCGGTAGTCCACGTGGAGGACGAAGGGTTTGAGAAGCTCTGTCAGGATGTGGTCCGCTATATTGATCAGGTGTATCCTGACAAGAATTTCACATTCAAGGTGGATGCGCGCAGGGCGAGAAAAAATTATCCCAAAAATTCGATGGAGATCAACAGTGATCTCGGCGAGGCGCTGTTAAACGCCTTTTCCGGGATGCGGGTCGATGTGCACAGGCCGGACGTGATGCTGCACGTCGAGGTGCGGGAAAAGATCTATATCTACTCGACAGTCATCCCAGGACCGGGAGGACTTCCTGTCGGAACAAACGGAAAAGGGATGCTGCTCCTGTCGGGCGGTATCGATTCCCCGGTGGCGGGGTATATGATCGCAAAGCGCGGTGTCAGGATCGATGCGGTGTACTTCAGCGCGCCGCCCTACACGAGCGATCGCGCCACGCAGAAAGTGATCGATCTCGCAAGGACGGTATCCAGGTACAGCGGACCGATCAGGCTGCACATCATCAACTTTACAGAGATACAGCTGTATATCTATGATCAGTGTCCCCACGATGAGCTCACAATCATTATGAGACGCTACATGATGCGCATTGCCGAGGAGATCGCAAAGAAAAGCGGCTGTCTGGGTCTGATCACAGGGGAGAGCATCGGACAGGTGGCGTCCCAGACCATGCAGTCTCTGATGGCGACGGACGATGTGTGTACCATGCCGGTCTACAGGCCGCTGATCGGTTTTGACAAGCAGGAGATCGTGGAGGTTTCCGAGAAGATCGATACATACGAGACATCGATCCAGCCCTATGAGGATTGCTGCACGATCTTCGTGGCAAAGCATCCGGTGACAAAACCCAACCTCAACGTGATACGGGGGCATGAGCGGAATCTGGAAGAAAGGATCGATGAGCTGGTGAGAACGGCGCTGGATACAGATGAAGTGATCGAGATCGCATACTGATCAAAGAACAGGAAAACAAAACCGGGTACATCGATGTACCCGGTAAATGTTCAACTCGTCTGATATTCAAGCTTTCAAGATTTATGCTATGCGGACAAGATCAAAGTATGTATCACTGTCAGGCGGATACTATACCAAGTAAGGCTTCAATACTTCCATAACCTCATCTACGCCGCTCTCAGCATGAATATTCAGATCGATGGGCTTAGATAGATCTAAGCTGAAGATACCCATGATAGATTTTGCATCTATAACGTATCTGCCTGAAACAAGGTCAAAATCGTAATCGAACTTTGTGATATCGTTAACGAAAGATTTTACCTTATCAATAGAGTTTAAAGAAATCTGAACTGTTTTCATTCTGACTACCTCCTTTATTTTACCTTCCATTTAATAATAAAGGTAATCGGCGGAAAAGTCAACAAGAGACCGAAAACAGTTGTAATGAAAATTGACGAAAATATGTAAAAAATATGTACAAATTGACTTTCCGGTCAGATGACAATATGAAAAAATAACTTACAGACGAAAGGATAAAGAGCAAAATGAAAACAGTCGCATATCACAATCTGGGCTGCAAAGTAAATTCATACGAGATGGATGCCATGCTGCAGGCACTGCGGCAGAAAGGATATCAGATCGTGCCGTTCGACGAAAAGGCGGATGTCTATATTGTGAACACCTGCACAGTGACCGGCATCGCTGACAGAAAGAGCAGGCAGATGCTCCACAGGGCGAAGAAGACCAACCCGGAAGGGATCGTTGTTGCGGTCGGCTGCTATGTGCAGTCTGACACACAGGCGGTGGAGGCGGACAGCGCGGTGGATCTGCTGGTCGGAAACAACAGGAAAAAGGATCTGGCCGATATTCTGGAAAGGTATCTCGAGGGCGCGGCGCAGGAGAGTGTGATCGACATCAACCACACGTCAGAGTATGAGGAGATGCGGCTGACATCGACGACGGAACACACGCGGGCCTATATCAAGATCCAGGATGGATGCAATCAGTTCTGCACATACTGTATGATACCCTATGTGAGGGGACGTGTCAGAAGCCGCAGAAAGCAGGACGTGCTTGAGGAGATCAGGGGGCTTTCGGCGGCGGGGTACAGGGAATTTGTGCTGACAGGGATACATATCAGCTCTTATGGTATGGATTTTCAGCAGGGGCAGGAGGAAAACCTGCTCGCATTGGTGCAGGCGATCGATGCGGTCGAAGGGGTAGAGCGGATCCGGCTGGGCTCGCTCGAGCCGCGGATCGTCACAGAGGCATTTGCTGGCGGCCTGGCGGCGTTAAGGCACATCTGCCCGCATTTTCACCTGTCGCTCCAGAGCGGCTGTGAGACTGTGCTAAAGCGCATGAACCGCCATTATACACCCGGGGATTTTCTCAATGGCGTCAATCTGCTGCGGCAGGCGTTCGGGCATCCGGCGGTCACAACAGATGTGATCGTGGGCTTTCCGGGGGAGACGGAGGATGAATTTGAGGCGACCAGACAGTTTGTGGAGACGGCCGGTTTTTATGAGATGCACATTTTCAAGTATTCCAGGAGAAAGGGAACAAAGGCAGCGGTGATGCCCATGCAGGTGCCGGAGGCGGAAAAAAGCAGGAGGAGCAGCGTACTGCAATCCATTGAGAGGCGGGATTCGAAGCATTACAGGTCCCACTATATCGGAAGGGATGTGGAGGTGCTGTTTGAGGAAAAGAAGAAGATCGCAGGGGAGGAGTACTGGCTGGGGCACACGAGAGAGTATGTGAAGGTGGCGTTTCCCGCACAGGGAGAGGATCTTGAGAACCAGCTGGCCACAGGAAGGATCACAGGCTTCCTCGGGGATGAGATCATGGTTATGGAGTATTAATGTTACAGTTTTCGCGCAGTAACTCTTGAATTTTGTACTGAATTAAGTTATGATATGTATAACAATGCAAAAATACAGCTCATCGATTGGAAGGGGCATAGAGAATGGAAGATTTGACACGCACACAGTTCATACAGTTAACACCGGAGGATCTCGGTGAGTCCGCCTCCGTCAAGGATGTGATTGCTTCTGTCTATGCTGCTCTTACAGAGAAGGGGTACAATCCGGTAAATCAGATCGTTGGTTACATCATGTCAGGGGATCCGACGTACATCACCAGCCATAAGGGCGCGAGGGCCATGATCATGAAGGTGGAGCGGGACGAGCTTGTGGAGGAGATGTTAAAGTCCTATATCTACAACGCAGGATGGAATCGGATCGGCAGATTTTAGACATTTCGGACCAATATGGAGAGATACATGAGAAAAATGGGACTTGACTTTGGATCCAAGACAGTGGGGGTGGCGATCAGCGATCCGCTTCTTATCACTGCCCAGGGGATCGAGATTGTACGCAGGAAGTCTGAGAGCAAGCTTCGTCAGACCTTAGCAAGAATCGAAGAATTGATCGTGGAGTACGAGGTAGATGAGATCGTGCTGGGTTATCCCAGGAATATGAATGACACTGAGGGAGAACGGGTGGAGAAGACCCTTGCCTTCAAGGAGAGGCTGGAGAGAAGGACAGGGCTGGACGTGCAGCTGTGGGATGAGCGGTTGACCACAGTGGCGGCGGATAAAGCGATGATGGAAGCCGGTATAAGACGTGAGGAGCGCAAAGAGCACGTTGACAGGATAGCGGCAGTTTTTATTTTACAGGGGTATCTGGATTATCTTAAAAATAAGGAAGGGTATGGATCACAATAATGGAAAAGATAACCTTTAAGCCGGATGGCGGGGAAGCCGTAGTTGATTTTTATGTGCTCGAGCAGACGACCATCGGCGGGGTGAATTATATTTTGGTAACAGATGCGGAAGAAGAGGATGATGGCGAAGCATATATTCTGAAAGCTGTTTCCGGCGCGGACGAGCAGGAGCAGGTTTACAGCGTGGTCGAGGATGACGGGGAGCTTGCGGCTGTGGCGGCAGTTTTTGAAAATATGCTGGACGACGTTGATCTTATATAGACAGGCCACACACTTCGGCACGAAGAATCACTGCGGAAAACGGCAGGGTCCTTTTTCGCGGGATCAGCGCGGTGCAGGGGCGGCGTAGGCCTATCAGAAAATTTTATATGGAAACGGATAAAAAACGTTACAGGAGGTTTATTTTGAAACAGAACAAACATAATACTTCAAAGCTCAAGATCATACCATTGGGAGGTCTTGAGCAGATTGGGATGAACATTACTGCCTTTGAGTATGAAGACAGTATTGTTGTGGTGGACTGCGGTCTGAGCTTTCCGGCGGATGACATGCTGGGGATCGATCTTGTGATACCGGATGTCACCTACCTGAAAAACAATCAGGACAAAGTCAAAGGATTTGTCATCACACATGGACATGAGGACCATATCGGTGCGCTGCCATATGTCCTCAAGGAACTCAACGTTCCCGTGTATGCGACAAAACTCACAATGGGAATCATCGAGAATAAGCTCACAGAGCATAATCTGATCCACAATGTGCGCAGAAAGGTAGTCAAGTTTGGCCAGAATATCAATCTGGGGTGCTTTCGGATCGAGTTCATCAAGACGAACCACAGCATCGTGGATGCGGCGGCGCTTGCCATCTATTCGCCGGCAGGCATTGTGGTGCACACCGGCGACTTCAAGGTGGACTACACGCCCGTGTACGGGGATGCCATCGACCTGCAGCGCTTCGCGGAGCTGGGCAAAAGGGGCGTCCTCGCGCTGATGTGCGACAGTACCAATGCGGAGCGGCCGGGCTTTACCCCGTCGGAGAAGAAGCTGGGGCCGGTATTTGACTCCCTGTTCGAGGAACACAAGAAGACAAGGATCATCATAGCGACGTTTGCGTCAAATGTGGACCGGGTACAGCAGATCATCAACACAGCGGACAAGTTCGGGCGAAAAGTGGTGGTCGAGGGCCGGAGCATGGTCAACATCATAGAGACAGCCTCGAATCTGAACCGCATCAGCATACCGGAAAATACGTTGATCGATATAGAGCGGCTGAAAAATTATCCCAAGGACAAGACCGTCATCATCACGACGGGAAGCCAGGGGGAGAGCATGGCGGCGCTCAGCCGTATGGCGAGCGGCATGCACAAGAAGATCTCCATACAAAAGGGCGACACAGTCATTTTCTCGTCCAATCCGATCCCGGGGAATGAAAAGGCGGTCACGAAGGTGATCAACGAACTCTTCAAGAAGGGTGCGGATGTCATCTTTCAGGACACGCATGTATCCGGACATGCCTGCCAGGAGGAGATCAAGCTGATCTACACACTGACAAAGCCCAAATATGCGGTTCCGGTGCATGGGGAGTACAAACATCTGAAGGCGCAGGCAAAGATCGCCATCGACCTGGGGATCGACAAGGACGATGTGTTCATCCTGCAGTCGGGGGATGTGCTCTCGCTGGACGATAACAGCGCGAGCATTACAGGAAAGGTGCCGGTCGGGGCGGTGCTCGTGGACGGGCTCGGCGTCGGGGATGTCGGCAATGTAGTGCTCCGAGACAGACAGCATCTGGCGGAGGACGGCATCCTGATCGTGGTCATGTCCCTGGACGGGGCTTCGGGAGAACTGCTCGCAGGGCCGGATATCGTCTCGAGAGGATTTGTGTACGTGAAGGAGTCGGACGAGCTGCTGGATGAGGCGCGCAAGTTGATCGAGAAAGCGGTGCTTGGCTGTCTCAAGAAAAATATCACGGACTGGGGCAAGATCAAGGGAACCATCAAGGATACGCTGAGTGAGTTTGTGTGGAAAAAGACTAAGAGGCGGCCGATGATCCTGCCGATCATCATGGAAATATAGACTTGGAGGTAGGGCAATGAATGCAAAACAGCTATTGGGGGCAGTCTCCGCGATGATCATCAGGATCGCACTGGCGGCAGCGGTCATCGTCGTGGTGTTTCGTCTGGCAGTATATGCGTATGATTTCGGATATCAGGTGTTTGCCGATGTGCCTGTGAGCGAGGGCGAGGGCAGGGTCGTCAGCGTGGTGGTGTCCGAGGGACAGAGCAGCAGGGAGCTTGCGAAAGTACTTGAGCAGAAGGGGCTGATCAACGATGCGAATGCATTCTACATCTATGAGCGTCTTTCCGATTACAAGGATAAGCTGCAGCCGGGAACTTATGAGCTGAGCACTGCCATGAAGGCAGAGGAAATGCTGGAGATCGTGTGCCACGCCGAGAGAGAGACGGAGGAGGCAGACGGGGACTGAGTTTTTGGCGGATCGTGCGCATAAAGGACGGAGGCGATTCTGTACTTTGTGCGCACCATACCCTTTTCCAGATGTTTCTAACCCATGTTTTGAAAAAAGAATTGTCAAGTGGGTTAAAAAGTGATAGACTATTACCGATATACATTGATAGAAATGAAGATGACATTCAGCAACAGGTATGCCAGGGAAGGTGACGGACATGAAAAGGTACAGGAAAAAGGATCTGCTTCAGATCGTGTCTACATTCGTACAAGTAAATGATTCCATCACCAGGACAGCATCTTCCACTGCCCTTTTTGATGTGGAGGAAAAATTTGCAGAGTGCCAGCAGGCCGCGATCGATCTGGGCAATTATCTGGAATCGCTGAAGGACATGGACTACACGCCCATGGTGGGCATCCTGGAAGATTACTGTGAGAACATCTACCAGCTGGGGATCGGCATCCGGGATGAAACGCTGTGCAGGAAACTGTCCAAAAAGATCAGAAAGCAGCTCATACAGCTGCAGAACGCCATCACCTACGACATGCCGCAGGATAAAAAGGAAGTCGTGTTCCTGCCGTACAAGGCAGCCATGTGGGACTCCCTGGAAAGTGTGTGGCGGGCGGCGCACGAGGACGCTGACTGCGAAGCTTATGTCATTCCGATACCATATTATGATAAGAATCCTGACGGAAGTTTCCGGGAGGAACATTACGAGGGCGACCAGTATCCGAAGGATGTTCCAATCACAAGGTACGATGTATATGATTTCGAGGAACGCAAGCCAGATATTATTTATATACATAATGCATATGATAATTGGAACATGGTAACAAGTGTTCACCCGAAATTTTTTTCAAGCAACCTGAAAAAATGGACAGACCGGCTGGTGTATATTCCATACTTTGTGCTTGGTGAAGTGGAACCGGATAACGAACAGGCAGTGGAGAGCATCAAGCATTTCTGCTTTATGCCGGGCATCGTCAATGCAGACAAGGTGATCGTACAGTCGGAGGACATGAAGCGGATCTATATCAGTGAATTTCTTAAGGCGGCAAAAGAGCACGGCCTGCAGGGAAAACATCTGGACAGGTCTTATCTGGAGCAGAAGTTTCTGGGGCTGGGATCGCCCAAGTACGACAAGGTATGCGCCACGAAAAAGGAAGATCTCACGGTTCCGCAGGAATGGCTGAAGGTCATCGAGAAATCAGATGGCAGCTGGAAGAAGATCATTTTATATAACACCGGGATCGCGGCGCTGCTTGCCAACGATCAAAAGTGGGTGGACAAGATCGAGAACACGCTCGGGATCTTCAGGGAAAACCAGGATGAGATCGCCCTGCTGTGGCGGCCGCACCCGCTGGTCGAGAGCACGATGCGGTCCATGAGGCCGGAGATCCTGCAGAAATATACGATGTTGAAAGAACAGTATCTGGCAGAAGGCTGGGGCATTTACGATGAGACAGCCGATGTGGACCGGGCGGTGGTGATCAGCGATGCGTATTATGGCGATGGCAGTTCGGTCGTACAGCTGTATCAGCAGACGGGGAAACCGATCATGATACAGAATGTCGAGATCACGATGTGACATTTGGGAGCTGTGTAAAGGCAGCGTACATTATATAGGCTGCTTTTGCACAGCTCCTGAGTGGAGCTGGATATAGAGATGGTTAATTGAACCTTGACAATTTCATACTTTACATTAGTGTTTTGTTTACATAGGTCTGGATCGTATGTTAGAATGGTAGCAGGAATGAAGAAACTGTCAGCGGATAGAGGATTCAGGGCATGCATGTGATCTGCTGACGGTTCCTGATATGGGAGGTAGAGGCAGATGAAACGCAGATTTAATGTAACCGGTTCCTGCAATCCACAGTGGCACTACATGGTAAGGCTTGACGACAGGGTGAAAAAGATCAAAGAAGAGTATGTGGATTATGGCAGCTATTTTGTCATCAACAGGGGACGGCAGTACGGAAAGACCACGACGCTGAGAGCGCTCGCGAAATATCTGCGGGACGACTATATCGTACTTGCAATGGATTTTCAGATGATGAGTACCGCGAATTTTGCTGATGAGCAGACATTTGTGAGGGCATTTATCCGATATATCGAGGATCTCGCCTCTGATCAGAAAATGACGGCAGGCATCCGGGATGAGGATCTGCAGGCACTGATCGCCATGCGGCAGGAGGAACAGACCACGATGGATGATATGTTCCGGGCGCTGAGTAGGATTATCAGGACATCGGATAAAAAGATCGTCCTGATGATCGATGAGGTGGACAGTGCCTCAAATAATCAGGTCTTTATCGATTTCCTCGCACAGCTGAGAGGATATTATCTGAGGCGCGAGGATACGCCGGCGTTTCACTCGGTGATCCTTGCGGGAGTGTATGATATCAGGAACCTGAAATTAAAACTGCGCTCGGAATCGGAGCATCAGTACAACAGTTCGTGGAATATTGCGGCGAATTTTAAGGTCAATATGAGTTTTTCCATCAGTCAGATTGTCGACATGCTCGAAGAATATGAAACAGACCATGATACGGGAATGAATATACAGGAAATTGCAGGAGAACTATACCAGTATACCGCTGGTTATCCTGTGCTTGTCTCGTCAATCTGCAAATGCATTGATGAAGATCTTCCAGAAGAAAGTACTTATGAAGATGTCGCCAGTGCATGGACCAGCAGGGGGATCGAGGAGGCCGTCAGACGGATCTTGCTTGAAAGAACACCTCTGTTTGAGAGTATGATCCGCCATCTGGATGACTACCCGGAGATGAAGCAGATGTTTCAGGAAATTCTTTTTCAGGGGAAAGCATTTTCCTTTAATCTGGACACAAAAGAAATCAGCCTGGCAGCTATGTTCGGCTATGCAGTCAACAGGAACGGAAAAGTGCAGGTTGCCAACCGCATCTTTGAGACACGCCTCTACAATTACTTCCTGTCAGAGAACGAACTGGCACGGAGTGATTCGGCGAACCTGATGGGCGATGCAGCCGTGCGCGACAGAAGCCATTTTATCCATGATGGGATGTTGGATATGGATGCTTCTTCCTGCTCTATCTGAGGCCGATCATCAACGGCACTGGGAACTACTACATCGAGGCGCAGACCAGAGATGAGCGGCGCACGGATGTCATCGTGGATTACCTCGGCGAGCAGTTTGTCATAGAGTTGAAGATCTGGCGCGGGAATGAGTACAATGAGCGCGGCGAGCGGCAGCTCGCGGATTATCTGGACTATTACCATAAAGATAAAGGGTATTTGCTGAGCTTTAACTTTAACCAGAAGAAAGAGGTTGGGGTGAAGGAGATCCGGGTCGGGGATAAGGTGATTGTGGAGGCGGTCGTGTAGAGGGATTTGGTGATTTGAAGATTTTGTAGTATTTGATTTTATTGTAGTTGGTTTTATTATTTGAATAGAGTTGGTTGTGAAAAGACTGATGTAAAGTATGGGATTGTCGGGGGATACCTGGGATGAAATGGTTTGCATCAGTTTTTTGTGTGGTTTTTCACAGGTAATTTTTGATGTAGGGTTTGGGCAGACAATGGAGAGACTGGGAACCAAGGCGGAGACTTTGGAGAGGATGCACGGAAAATTGAATACAGCGAAAGTCCTTCCGCAGTATACGTTTACAGCGGCAGAGTGGGGACAACAGCGGGAAGAGATTATTCGCAGGTTTTTAGGACTGGAATGGAATGCCAATGTGATCGTCCGTAGCAGCTGTCAGGGGGAGGATACACAGGATGTCTCCATGGCGGGCAAGTTTGAGTCCGTGGCAGATGTCAGCGGTGTGGAGGCATTTCAAAATGCGGTAGACAAAGTAGTTAACTCCTACGGTGCTACAGACAACAATGATCAGATCCTGATTCAGCCGATGCTCAGGAATGTGAGATTCAGCGGCGTGGCATTTACTTTGGATCCAAGTACACATGGGAATTACTATATTGTCAATTATGACGAGACGGGTGATACATCGGCAGTTACGTCGGGAACAGGCGATGATGATTTTCTGTATTATCATTATAAAAATACACCGATAGAATCGGCGCCAGAGAAGTTGCGGCATTTATTGGCAGCTCTCGGTGAACTGGAGAACTTTTTCGGACAGGATAACCTGGATGTGGAATTTGCGGTGACACAGGGGGATGAGCTGTATATACTGCAGGTGCGCACACTGTGTATGACGCAGGAACGTGTTGACCGGGATCAGCAGTCAGAAGAGCTTGCCCGCATTGCGGAAAAGATCAATCAGAATAACCGGCCCAAACCATTCCTGTGCGGTCAGAAGACGGCCTACAGCGTTATGACAGACTGGAATCCGGCGGAGATGATCGGCATCCGTCCGAAACCGCTGGCATTGTCGCTTTACAGGGAGATCATTACGGACAGTGTCTGGGCATATCAGAGAGATAATTATGGGTACAGGAATCTGCGGAGTTTTCCGCTGATGGTTGATTTCTGCGGATTGCCATATATTGATGTGCGTGTCAGTTTTAACTCTTTTGTTCCGGCTGGATTGGATGAGGAGATCAGTGAAAAACTGGTCAATTATTATATTGGGCAGCTGGTAGGAAATCCGCAAAAGCATGATAAGGCGGAATTTGAGATCGTATTTTCGTGTTATACGCTGGATATGCCGCAGCGGATACATGTATTGAGGAAACATGGGTTTTCGGATGAAGAGATTGGCCAGATCGTCAATGCACTTCGGGATGTGACCAATCATATTATCGATTATAAACATGGATTGTGGCGAAAGGACTATCAAAAAATAGAGATTCTGAACGACCGCTACCGGGAGATCATGGAGAGCGGGTTGAATGATATAGAAAAGATATACTGGCTTCTGGAGGACTGCAAACGATATGGGACACTTCCATTTGCAGGGCTTGCAAGAGCGGCTTTTATTGCTGTACAGATTTTGAAATCCTTTGTCGTATGTGGGATTTTGAGCAATGAGGATTATGATGCGTTCATGGGAGAAGTGGACACAGTCAGTTCAGCTATGAACAGGGACAGGGAAGATTTGTCAAGAGCGGCTTTCCTGAAAAAGTATGGACATTTAAGACCGGGGACATATGATATTACTTCTTTGAGATATGATGAAGCACCGGAACTGTATTTTGGCAATCTGAAAGATGATTTCAGGCAAAAAGCAGCATCTCTGGATGATGAAGCGAGACAACCAGATAAGTTCCGATTATCTCTGGAACAGTTAAATCACTTGAGAGATTCATTACAGGAAAATGGTCTCACAAATGATGTGCTGGATATCATGGATTTCATGCGGCATGTCATTGAGGGGCGTGAATATGGAAAGTTCGTTTTTACCAGGAATCTCAGCATGGCAATGCAGTTAGTCAGTCAGATGGGAAATGCGATGGGGATATCCAGGGAGGATTGTAGTTATATTGACATACAAACCATTTATGATCTGTATGTTTCTACAGGGGATATCAAGGAAAGTTTTTGGGACTCCATACAACAGGGAAAGAGAAAGTATGAAATGACGCAGGCCATTACGCTTCCGCCGGTTATTCTTAGGGCCGGAGACGTGGGAAGTTTCTATTATCCGGATTCGGAACCTAATTTTATTACATCCTTAAAGGTCTGTGGTAAGATTAAGGTGATTGAATCAATAGGAGATACAGATCATGTTTCAGGGAAGATTGTCATGATTGAGAGTGCAGATCCGGGATATGACTGGATATTTGCGCATGGCATCAAAGGACTGATCACAATGTACGGCGGAGCAAACTCCCATATGGCGATCCGTGCAGGGGAACTTGGGATTCCGGCAGTAATCGGGGTCGGGGCGAAGCGGTTTGAGAAGTACCGGAATGCGGATATTGCGGAGATTGATGCGCTTTTGAAAACGGTAAGGATATTTAAATAGAAAGTTGAGAGGATAGATGAAACACGGAGATTTTACGGAACTGGCAAGGTTTTATGTTGACAGACCTGGCTATTCGCTAGTTCTATTGAGCTACATAAAATCTTATATAAAGGATAAGCTTGGAAGGGATATTCTTGTGGCAGATGTTGGAGCAGGAACTGGAAAACTGACTGAAAATCTGGAACAAATTGGCCTTACGGGATATGCTGTCGAGCCGAATGACGCGATGAGACAGGAAGGTATTAACTTGTTTGCAGGAAAGAATACTTTTGAGTGGAGAGCAGGGGCAGCAGAAGCGACAGGTCTTCCGAATAGCTGTGTGGATTGGGTATTGATGGGGTCTTCCTTTCACTGGACGGATGCAGCAAAAGCAACAGAGGAATTCAGACGTATTTTGAGACCGGGTGGTTTTTTTACGGCAATCTGGAATCCGCGGGATATCCAGAGAAGTGACATTCATAAGAAGATAGAGGACAGGATTTACGAAGAGGTTCCGAACATGCAACGCGTATCTTCAGGTAATGTAATAACGACAGAAATGATGGTACAGAAAATAGGAGATCATTTTGAAAATATTGTATTTATGGAATGTATGCATGATGAATTGATGTCCAAAGAGCGCTATATGAATATCTGGAGATCGGTGAATGACATTCGTGTTCAGGCAGGGGAAGATGGATTTCAGAGAATACTCAAAAATATAGAGGATACAGTTAAGGATTGTGGAGAGATATCAGTGCCATACAAGTCAAGGGCATGGACTGCGCAGTGCAGAAAATGAGGCTTGTCGAAAGTATAAATAAAATAGGTAAAGAACCTGTTAGAATGACGTTCGTCTTATAAAGATATTGCTGGCATAGGAGTAAAAGTGTGATAAGGTTTTGCGACAAAGATATTAATGCGACTGAAAGTACTATTCTTGACAATTATGTCGTAATGAATAAAGCAATGTGGAAAAATGCGAGATATATTTTTTCTCATCATAAGTTTATTGCGCATGAACATGTTTTATTGCCTGTTCTGGATCATGCGGGGCAGTTGATTTGCTATGCATATGAAGATGCGGACGCGGATAGGGAAATCCGTATGCTGCGGGAATTGATTTCAAATCCGGCGGCGTTGCAGTTTACGGATGTTTTTCCTGAATATAGTTGTGTTAAAATTTATGATTTTAATGAGTTAGCGTACTTCTTTTATAAATATCTTGAATTTGTAGGAATTAGGGTAGAGGTTGTTGGAATCTGGTGGCATTTTTTTTTCGGTAAAAAATGTCATGTTTCAGATTATGAGTGCCTGACAATATATGCAGAGGGAACTGTTCCAAAAAAGAAAAACTGGGTAGAGAATTTGTTGAGAAGTGTTTCTGCGGAGTTTGAATGTATTGATATCATTTACGAATCAAATTTAAAAGAAGGAATTATTAAAGATGTATATGAGAGTGCAGGCTCTCTACTTGACCGTTTAAGGGGACAGAAGGAAGTTATAATCTATGGCACGGGACGGGAAGAACAGAACGCATATGATTTTTTTGTAAGTCAGGGTATTGAGGTTTGCTGTTTTGTGGAAACTTCGGGAGAATCGTTACATAAGTTTTTTGGGAAAGAGGTAATAAGTGGTTTAGAGGCAAGGGAGAGATATGACCATGCGATATTTATAGAGTGTAATTTTCGCAACAGTGCGTGGGGTTTTGGAAAGGTGGATTATTATGATTATATAGGATACAGAAGAAATGAGAGATTTTTTCTTTTGAAAGACTATATAGATATCCCGGAAAATAACCTTATAAATGCACTTAGGGATACAAGCGTGGCCTTAATTGGAAATATATTTTTATGCCGTTGTTTATTTGATTATTTAAGACAGCATAATATTTTAGTGCTGGGATATTGGGATATTGAGTATGAAAGTAATAGGAAGATGGATCTGAAAGATAATTCATTGCAGGATATAGATGCAGGGACAATGTGCTTAATTGTGCTTCCAGAGCAGTTTAAAGGGTATTGGAAAAGAAGACAAAGGCAGAAAAAAAGACAAATAGAATTATATTTAAAAGAGATGGGACTACATAATTATTCAGATTTCTTTTCTTATATGACATCATTTATAAATATAGAAGCGGGTAATAAAGTGAAATACATAAAGGATGTCATGCCCAAAAGGATCGTTCTTGGATCGATTGCCGAGTCATGTGGAAATATTTTCTTCCGAGGGGTATTAGACGGACATCCTTCAGTCCTGATGATGGACTATGATTATTCCGCAGACAGTTTTTTAGATACGCTGCATGATAATTTGTTTTGGGTATGTGTAAGTTTGTCGGCAATGGATGCCAATGATATTCTTCCTTGCTTTTGGGACATGTATGAAACGGAATATATTAAGGGGAAAGAGAATAAACGATACGTTTATGACAGAGCAGCTTTTGAAGAAAAAATGAAGCAGTTGTTATCCTATGGAGAGCGATTTACATCACAAGAATTATTTGTGATGTTTCATGTTGCTTTTATGTATATGTATGGACGAGACATAAAAGTGTGCGATATAAAAAATATGATAATTTACTGGGAACCACATTCGATTGTTCGTCCTATATTGGAGGATTGCGTGAAGTGGCTGGGTGGGGATGATGCAGTGTGTGATATTTTGAATTTAGTTAGGGACAGCTGTATACGAAATGGATCAACTATAAAATTTATGCTGAGGGGAGATGTTCTGTCAACACAAAAGGTTGCGTATGAGTATATTTTGGAAGGCGGATTTGACGAAAAGGATTATAAACAATGTCAAAGACTGGTAGTAAAATTTGAAGATTTAAAACGCAGTCCAAGGGAATGCCTGAAAGAAATTTTTAGAAATTGGGGGATTATATGGTCAGAATCGTGCATGTCAACGACAGTGCATGGGAAAAGAATATCATATGATAATGGAGAACGTAAAGTCAGTGATTTTGACATAGGACCTGTTTATGACAATCATGAGAAGTATGTTTCTAAATTTGACCAATTCAGGATTATGATTGCCACAGGTTCATGGCAGCACAAATATGGATATTCATATATGAGTATAAAAGGTTTTACGAGAAAGGAATTACAGGAACTTTTTTTAAAACAATTTCGTTTTGAGCAACTGATAGAGTATAAAGAAGAAAATATCGATAGTAGGATAGAGGCGCAAAAATTTATTCGAGATAGATTAAAACAAGAGAGGATGCACGAGTTTTTTAAGGGAAAAGAAAATGTATAATCATGAACAATGAATTTTGTAGTTACTAAGGAGACAAAAGATTTATTAACTGGTGGGGTATAATATTTTGGGAGGAAGGCTGTTCTGGGTTACGGGGTTATCAGGTGCAGGGAAAACTTATATCGGGACTGTATTTTATGGAAAATGGAGGAAGTACCATCCGAATACTGTACTGCTTGATGGTGATGTGTTACGTCAGGTCTTTGGAAATGATCTGGGGTATTCCATGGAGGATCGGTTTGCGTGTGCTATGCGCTATGCGCGGTTGTGCAAGCTTTTGACAGAACAAGGGATTCATGTGGTTTGCTGTACTATTTCTATGTTTGATCAGGTGAGGGATTGGAATAGGGAGAACATACCAAAATATACGGAAATATACATAGAAGTCCCTATGGATATTTTGGAAAAGCGTAATCAGAAAAATCTTTATTACGACGTAAAAAATGGTGTGGTGAAAAATGTTGTTGGAATGGATATGGAATATCAACTTCCAAGAAATCCTGATATTCGTCTGGTAAATGACGGGTCGAAAAGTGTGGAGGAACTGCACGAGGAATTGTTAGGGCAGATAGGATTCAAGGTTATGGAGGAGTAAGAATGTACAAAAAGGCTGTGTTGTACGAGAATGTAAAAGAATTAATAGATAGCATAGATATTAGGAGTGATAATGAAGGGACAGAAATGGATGATACGGAATTGTCGTTTTTGTGCGGACTGATTGAGGCGAAAAAGCCGAGAAAAATCTTGGAGCTCGGGGTTTCAGCCGGCGGAACTACCGCAATTATCTTGAAATTTATCGAAAGGATGGGATTGGATACAGAAGTTATATCCATTGATAAAGCGGAACATTACTATATAGATCAGAGCAAGGATGTTGGATATTTAGTTGAAAAAAACAAAGAAGATTTAGAAACTTATAAGCAATGGCAGTTATATTGTGGGGCGGGAGCGGAGAAGTTTATTGAAAAAGTAGGCAAAAATAAAGATATCGATTTTTGTATCATTGATACAGCACATAGACTGCCAGGGGAAGTTTTGGACTTTTTGATTTGTTATCCATATATGGCAAATGGTGCTACAGTAGTGGTTCATGATTTAATTTTGAATTACTATGGCAATGCATGGGCCATTTCATCAAAGGAGTTATTTGATACTGTTGTGGGAAGAAAGTATTTAATGTGGGGTGCGTATGAGCCTGCTGGATATCCTTCTAAATTTCCCAATATCGGTGCTTTTGAAATCACTCCGGATACAGGAAAATATATCACAAATGTCCTGTCGTGTTTAACTGTAGGATGGGGATATAGATTATCTGAATTAGAAATCCAGACAGTTAAAAGGATATTTAACCAGAATTATGACGAGGAGTTTAACCGTATTTTTGAGGAAATAGTATGTCTTCAGGAAAAGTTTGCATCAGGTAAGATAATCAGGCAGCATACTAAGACAAATGAAGGATATTTGGCGTTATTAAAGGGTTGGAAGACCAGTCATAAAATTGCTTTGTATGGAGCAGGCACATATTGTAGAAAGTATTTTGAGTTTGCCAGAGCCTTTGGTTTTTCAATAGATAGGGTAGTTGTTTCGGATGGGCAGGAAATACCAGAAAAAACTTTTTTTGATTGTCCGATATGCCATGTTTCAGAGTTGGGAGAAACAACAGATTTTGATTATATCATCTGCATTAATGATGATGAAGAACGCAAAAAGATAGAAAAAGTTTTGAGGGAGAGGGGATGCGGTGTTTTAAATTCTGTTTTAAATATTGAATCGAGTGGAAAAAAGTTTAATTGTGTTTATGACGGGGGTGTCATAAACAGAAAGCAGGGTGGGCAATTATGACAACGGTTCTTGATATGGCGGCATATTATCACATTTTGCAAATTATAAGGAAGCGACCGTTGGATATTAATATTGAAACGACAAATATATGCCCAATGAAGTGTGCTTTCTGTTGCAATCGTGTGTATCAAAGACCATTGACGGTCATGGATCTTGCGCTTTTTGAAGATATAGTCAGACAGTATTATCAACTTGGCGGAGGCGCGTTAGGGCTCAGTTCCATGCAGTCAGATCTTTTTTCGGATCCTATGTTGCTTAAAAGGATAAAGATTCTAAAAAAATATAAGGGAAAGCTGTGGATATATACTACGACACCATTGATATCGTGTAAAAGGTTCAGTGATAAAGAATTGTTGTATATCCTGCGTATTTTTGATTGTCTGCAAATTTCAATAGAAGGACATGACCCCGAGTCATATAGGGTGATGGGGGGAGTTGATGGATTTGCCATATTGAAGGAACAGCTGGAGAGAATAAATAAAATTATAAAAGGAAATTCTCTAAGAATCAGAGTTGATCTCTGCTTTCGAACATATCAGAAGAAAGAACTTTTGGAAAGTGAATTTTTTAAGGAAATAAGCAGCATATTTCATGTATATAACATTAAGGATACTTTTTTTACATGGTTTGGGACAGTTAGAAATAAGGATCTTCCCCAAGGTGCAAAAGCGATTGTGAGAAAAAACGTTGGAAAAAAAGAAAACTGTTCGATTCCTAATACGTCACTGGCGGTCATGGCCAATGGCGAGGTGGTAGGATGCGGCTGCATTGACTGGCTCGGTAAATATACTGTAGGTGATTGTAAAGAGAATACATTACAGGAAATATGGAGAAGTCATAGAGCTGTAAGGTTCAGAAAAGCTTTTCAAATAGGCAGACTTCCATCTATTTGTAGAGAATGTGATGCGTATGTTTCCATGCAATCTATGAAGAGTAAAAAATTGTTGAGATATCAGCCGACAGATGGATTGTATTATTTGGTCAGAAGGGATGGCGTGGACAATCATAATAAAGGGGGACAAAGAAAATGAAGAACGGGTATGAACTTGGAGAAATTGCTGGAAAAGAAAGATGTTTTGGCGTTTATCAACGGATGGAGGATGTGCCGACATTTGGGATTAATGTATCTGATACAGAGCAATATTGTAGATACTACAACGAATACGTAATTCCAGATGTACAAAAAAGGATGAAAGAAACAGGATTTACAGCTTCAGCCTATGATTCTTATTTTTTGTCGCTGCTGGCGCTTGTCAGGAGCCAGATCAGGGAGAAAAAGCATATAAAAATTGTAGATATAGGAGGCGGTCAGGGAGAAAACTATATTCGGCTGGAAAGTTATTTTGGCAGAGCTCCTATAGAGCATCACGTGATAGAACAAGAGAAGAATTGTGAGTATGGAAGAAAGCTGCAATTATCAGAAAAGCTGCATTTTCATGAGAACATTGGTGTGGCATCGGGAAGGTGTTTAAATGATCAGGCTGTCAGTTTGCTGGGGGAAGCAGACATCTGTGTGCTAATTGGCGCTTTGCAGATGTTTTCTCCATATACGGAGTTATTAAAAGAGATTGCATCGTCTGAGGTAAAATATATTTTTATAACCAGGGTTCCGCTCCATTGTTCTGAGGAGACTTTTTATTCACGTTATTATGCTGCCCCAGACGCGGGTGAGTATAAGGATGTCGTTATGGGGGACACCCCGATGGCGATCATCAATGACAAAGAATTAATCCGGAACATGTATGTATTGGGGTACGATATTGCGCTTGATTTGTTGCAGCGCCGAAGATTTGTACCAATGGAGAGCCTGCCAAGTCCATATAATGAAGTTGAGTATAGGGATATGATCTTTCAGACGAGAAAATCCAGGATACTTTAAAGTAACGCGAAAGGTTAAGAAGTATGGTTCATTTCAATATACAAGATGATTATCTTGACTATGTAATGCAACATCCTGATCTCAAGGTGATTGTATACGGGGCTGGATATTATGCGAGAAGAAATTTGAGATACATGGGACAGGTCGATTATTTTTGTGATCGAGATGCAAAACGGATAGACAAAGTTGAAGGAATTCCATGCTTATTGCCGGAAGAACTTTTAGAGATTGATGAAAGAATGATTATTCTGGTTTGTGTGAAGCAGAAAGATACCGCTGATGAGATCAGCAGGATTCTTTGCGGACTGCCCATAAATGCAGAAGTATTCTCTTTTTTTGAAAATACCTCTTTTTCTAGTTTTGATGTCTCGGCCTACGCGTATCATTTTAAGGCCAAGGACAGATTGCGGATACGTATTGTGAGTGCGGAGGACGGCTGGATATTAATGAAATTTGCCAGAAAACTTCAGGAGGAATTAAACAAGCTTGGACAGGATGTGGATATGGACACAGAGGAAGATCCAACAGCGGACGTCAATCATTTTGTTCACTTTGAGCGTCTCAAAAAAATATATAATCGATTTATTACTGTGCGGACAACGATGATTACGCATGTCGATTCCGTGCTTTTGCGGGATATGGTTTATTATCAGGCGCAGAATAATGCAGTTGGAATTTGTATGTCTTCGGACACTCTCGGTAAGCTTTCTTCGTGGGGGATCCCGAGAGATAAACTGTGTTATGTTAATCCGGCGCAGGATGGAGATTTATCGCCGAAAAAGATTGTACTTGGAATCATTGGCTATTGTGACGGTGCTTTCGGACTCAATACAGAAGATGATTGGATCGTGCGTATTTGCGAAAAATTGGATCATCAAATTTTTCGATTGAAAATTCTGGGGAAGGGATGGAACCTCATAGTCGATCAACTGAGAAAACTGTGGTTTGACGTAGAATACACTATGGATTTTGACAAGGAGACATACGCAGAATGGATCGGCAGTATAGATTATGAGTTATTTTATGGGAATGATCTAGGGTATATGGATGCTATGGCTGCCGGGATAAAAATAATTGCAAAACCATATGGCTCGCAATTGGCTGTGGGGGATGGAGTGACATATCCATGTGAAAGAATTGCAGATTTTGTTCGTGTATTACAGGGAATACAAAGTGAAAAAAAAGAGATCATGGATTCGGTTAAAGATTGGACATGGGAAAATTATGCAAGGAAGCATTTGGAGATTTGGCAATATTTGACAAAGACCAAGCCGTTGAAGGAGCTTTATGGACATCAAAGCGAGTATTTGGACGGGATATTTTCTTTGCTGATCAGTGACAATCGATTATGATAACTGGATTTCTGTATTTGAGAGAGGGCATCATTTATGGCTGATATCAAACGGTATTTGCAGTGGATTGGCAGCTGTCAGATAGACAATAGGATATATTTCATGGATATGACATTTAACGGTATGTTTTATCTGGATATTTTGGATTGGTCAGTTCATTTTGTGCATCGGTTTTCGGGTGTAGAAACGAATAGATCGGAATTATCCTATGTCAGTATCTTCAGGGACGATTCCATTTATTTTTTCCCAAACAATGCCAAGATAGTCATGAAGTACAATATTGTGACACAAGAGGAACAGATTATTTCTATAGAGAATTGCGATTGTGACTTTTTTGTCACGGTGGCAGCAGTGCGTAATCGGCAATTCATATATTTATTTCCGTTTGATCTGACATTAGGAGTGTATGTTTTGAATTTGCAGGATCAGTCAGTGACTAGGGATACAGCATTGTGTAAATTGTTTGGGAACAGAACCTATTGTGGTAATGTAGTTCCTATGGACAATGGAAATTTATTGATCGGTTTATATGGAAACAATCAGTTGATGGAGATAGATATAACAGAAAAAAAGATCATTTCGTGCAAAAATCTGGAAGGGGATATCAAGATATATAGCATATGTTCAGATGGGAATAATTGCTGGATATTGACAACAAATTCTACCGACATTTATGAATGGAGTCCAGAAAATGATACGACACAGATTTATGTCAATGAAAACCCTGTCTGGGAGACACAGACAAAAGGAATGCCATATTCCAATCTGATATTTCTTGAAAATGAGATATTAGTACTAAATGCCACATTGAAATATATTTATCGCATAGATAAGAATAAAAAGATAATAGCGTCTCCAATTCGTCTGCCAGAGGAATTTCACAGAATGAATTATGGGAATGGATTTAGTGCGATCTGTTACGATTATAAAATACTTGAGGATAAGGTACTTATTTACCCTTGTTGGGGAAATATGTTGCTGGTATATGACAAGGCAACGAAACAAATTGAGGGAAAGAAAACGGCAATTTGGGGGAGAGAAATCCCTTACAGCAGCGAAATTTTTATGAAACATTATCGTGGAAGAGACAGATATATGGAAGATAGGGATATCACAACACTGGAGGGATTCATGGTAATGTTAGGGTATGAAGCGGGGGAGAATCGGTCTGAAAAAAATACGGGAATTGGATGGGAGATACATCACAGTGTATTGAAATAGATCAGGGAGGAAGCATGCACATTGTATATTTGACTAATGAGTTTATTACAGAAACGAAAAAGCCGCGAGGAGGATTGGCAACGTATTTGGATAATGTTACTGTGATGATGGCGGAAAAGGGTCATGAGATAACAGTAATAGTACTGTCTTATAGAGGCTGTACATTCTGCCATCGCACTGGAATCCAGGTAATATGCGTCAAGGAAGTGAAAACAGTAAAGCGTCTGTCAGATTTTGGACATGCGTTAATTGTGTTGATAAACAGCTGGAATATTCATTGTGCATTAAAAAAGCTTCATAAAGAAAAAAAAGTGGATATTGTACAGGCTGCTGATTGTCTTGCGGTAGGTTTTTTTAGGATCCGCAGAATCCCGACTGTACTGCGCGCTTCCGGTGACAGTGCTTTCTGGCGTGAGGCTAGCTTTCCTGAATTTAATTATGACAGGGCTATGCATAAACAAACATGGATAGACAGGGAAGAGTTGTCTGTTGTCAAATGTTCAGATAGTGTTTTTGCCCCAAGCAGATGCTGTGCGGATATTATAAAGAAACGTTCAGGGAGGTCAATTCATGTTATTGAATCGCCATATAAACAACATGATATTGAAATGGATTATAGTCTATACGAAAAATGCTTAAAAGGGAAAGAATATTTGTTGTTCAACAGTTCTTTGTCTTATTTAAAAGGGACACATTTAGGAATACGTGCAGCGCGCCAACTTATGTCAAGATACCCGGATTTGTATCTGGTATATGCCGGGGCCGACCATGGATTGAAGGGGACTGAAAAGTCGATTGCGCAGATACTGAAAGAACAGGGAAGGAGGTATCAGGGAAGAATAGTGTATCTTGGAAGGTTAAGTCATGAACAGCTCTTTCCTGTTATTGAAAATTCTTTAGCATGTATCCTGCCATCCAGGATAGATAATCTGCCCAATTCATGTATTGAGGCAATGGTGTTCGGCAAGATAGTGATCGGTACATACGGTGCGAGTTTTGAACAGTTGATTAGAAATAAAGAGAACGGTTTGCTGATCAAAAGAGACTCTGTCAAATCACTCCTAAAGGCAGTTGATTATTTGATGAATTTGGAAGAAGCGGATCGAGTCAGGATGGGCGAAAACGCAAAGAAAACAACAAAACGATTGGGTTCAGATTTGATATATGGACAATTGATCACCTATTATGAAAAGGTCATACAAGATTTTAAATCAAAAAAATACAGAAATTGTTTATGGAAGCGATTCAACAGGTGTACACAAAAGGAATGAGGTTCATATGTGCGGGGAAGTATTGTTTAGGGAGGATATTGAGTGGACGAATACATGGTGGGAACATGCCAATGATTTGACTTGTAGCAGGATTCTGATGATAGGGGATTCTGTGACAAGAGGGATACGACCAAGACTACATGCACTCGTAAAACCCCGGTATGTTGTTGATTTATTTGCCACGTCACTGCAGGTTACCGATCCTTTGCTGGAAAAGGAATTTGATTTTCATTTTTCTATTAAAGAGTATTCCTGCGATCGGGTGATCATTCAGGAAGGGGGGCAGCATGGATTCGATAGAAAATGTTCAGAGGATCCATTATATTACGAACGGTTTCAAGAGAATTATATCAATTTAATTGCCCGGGTTGAAAAATTTTGCAGAAATATCATTTTTTTATCATCAACAGCGACAGTTTTGCCAGAATCTTTGACAGAATTAAACAGGAAAAGAAATGAAGAGATACAGGCCAGAAATAAAATAGTCAAAGACGTGGCAGACATAAAAGGATATCAATACGTAAATATTTATAGTCTGACAGAAACTTGTAAACATATAGACCAAATTCATATGGATAGCGGAAGCTATGAGAAGATAGCACTGGAAATAGCAAAAATATTATAGGTGCAAGGAGAGATGTAGGATGGATCTGACAGCAAATATATATACAATACAGAGTCTGCATAAGTGTGTGCAGAACCAAGAAGGCATTGTGATATATGGTGCTGGCGATTATGGGAAAAAGCTGGTAGATTACTTATTTTTTATTAAAGAAGAAAAAAAGATAAAAGGAATCATAGTAACGAACAAAAGAGATTGCTCAATTGAATATAAAGGCATCCCTGTTCAGGAAGCGTGTTCGTTCATGGAAAAGAATATAGATGCTCTGGTAATCATTGCTGCTTCACTGGTCCATCACCATGAGATTGTCATGGGGGTAGCTGAATATACGAGGAATTATCGCTGCATGATGCCGGAAGTATACAATGATATCTGTAAAAGTATAGATGTTGGTGAGTCCGTGCCGTATCGAGGGATAGATTTTTTATGTGCTGGTTTTTGTAAGTGTGGAACCACTTCATTCTATAGTATTTTAAGGCGGTTAAAAGGAATATACCTATCGGATCTCAAAGAAAGTATGTTTTTTGAATGGTATAACAATGTGGAGGAAGCAAAAAAAATTTTGGTTGAAAAACATTTCGCAAATATCAAGCGCGGACAGCTGGTAGGAATGATAGAGCCTACTTTTTGTACATATGCAGATCAAATCCATGAATTTTTTGGGGATAAGGTCAAAATTGTCTTTTTAGTCAGAAATCCGGTTCATGCGGTCTTCTCGGACTTTAAAATGGAAAATCGCGAAGGTATGGCGGGACTGGAATTGGCATATCAGAGTAAAGGTGCGTATTATCAAGAAATGTTTGATGAGTTTTTTGAGAGGATTGTCAATGAGGAGAGAGTGCTTGTATGGGAATATGCTTATTGGATCAGGCAATTCATTAAGCGCTACACCAAGCAGCAGATCAGAATTGTTTTTTTCGAGGAGCTGGTACGGAATACGCAGAGAGAATTGAATGGGATCTTACAATTTCTTGGGGCTAAGGAATGCAGGTGTGAAACTCTGCCGCTTGAGAACAAAGGTGATTTTGTGATGGCAGATGAATCCGGATATAGTATAGCAAAGTTAAAGAGTGAGTGGGATGGTAAAAATCCACAGCTGAGTTTGGAAGATGTGAGGAAAAGAAGGTATGAGGACCAGCAGTATTACATGGAGCTTAAACAAAAATATGCGCAGGCAAAAAAAGTGTATGGTATTAAGATGACAAACGACCAACGGATGAAAGTGCAGGCATATTTTGCTGCAAGTGTAAGGGAGCTGGAAGAAGTAACAGGCAGGGATTTGTCAGAGCTTTGGTTTTGAAGGACAAAAAATATTTTAGGTGATTTCAATGATAAAAGATTATGAACTGTTAGGGAATACAAATTTTTTACATACGAAGAGATTTGTGATTTGGGGCGTTGGCAAATGTGGCAAGGTGCTGGCGAAAAGAATGTATCACCACACTAAGGAGCTTGTGTTTGTCGATTCAGATAAGGAAAAAGAAGGGAGTTATCAGGGGATTCCGATACAGAATCCCAAAAAGATCAAAGAGTATGCAGCAGATGAAATTGCAATTGTAATATCTTCAGATAGTTTAAGAGTACAGGAAAGCATATTGGCGGATATCATGGCATGGTCTTATTGGCATATTGATATTTACACAAAATATGCGGTGGAATCTGCCTTATATTTCGAGGAGTGCAATAGTGAAGAGTTGCATGAGGACAATGAGGAGGACGTCTGTGTGCTCAAAAATAAAATAGAAGAGCAGAAAATGACAATACAAAAAATAAATGGTTGGTGTCGGACGCTGCGTCAGCTGGTTTTTTCGACGATATCAGATCATGTAGTGTATGTGTACCAATGTAAAAAAGTAGGTTCGGTGTCATTGACTCGCAGCATAAATATTACAGGGGCTTATGCTGTTCATATACATAGCTTTGCGGCATTCGAATTAGAAGATATATTTATTAGAAATATGATCAGGAAAACATCGGGAAAAGTGATTTCCGTTGTCAGGGATCCTGTTGCGAGGCAAATATCGCTTCTTTGGCATTATCTGGGTGAAAATGGAGATCATTTTTTGAAAAACTATCGTTCCCTGGCTGATTTGGAAAAAAGATTTTATTCTATTCCGAACGCAGAGGATGAATTTGAATGGTTTGGGGCAGATGGGGAGTTTGCAAAAGTTTTGGGAATCAATGTCTATGAGTATCCGTTTGACTGCGAGAGAGGGTATTCAATTATAGAAAAAGAGGGAATTTCCTTATTGCTGTTAAAATTGGAAAAAATGAATTCTCTAGAGACTGTGATCAGGGATTTCTTGGGATTGGATTCCTTCAGGTTGGTAAATGACAATCTTGCCAGGGAAAAGGGGTATCGGTATGCATATGAAAACTATCTGGAAAATGTGAGGATTCCTTGTGATTTTATTGATCATTATTATAGAGAAAGCATGTATATGGATCACTTTTACACAAGGGAGGAAAAAGACATTTTTTATGAAAAATGGAAAGACGCAACGATAAATGTGGGCGACAGGCGTGGGGATGAGTGAGGATAAGTTGACAGTACATATTGTTTTTACCGGAGAAAATAGTTTGCTGGAAAATTATGCAGGAAACCTGCAAAAAGAGTTGGAAATGCTTGGTTGTCAAATTAATCTCGGCAGGACAGAAGATTCGCAGGCAGATGTTAACCATTATATGTGTGTTGATGATCTGGAGTTGCGTTATAAAGGGACATATAAGACTACAGATACAACTGTGCGGACGGTATTGACTGCGTATGGACATAGCGGACAGGCAGGTGGCGTTCTAAAAGATCATGAACATCGATATATGGCTTGTATCTGTACGTCCATTGATGAAATAGGCAGGTTGATTAGTGAGGAAATACCGCGGAATAAAATATATTACATTGCTCCAGTGGTACTAGACAGGGGGATAAAACCTAAGAAAATAAATTTGGGCATTACGAATAGGTGTTATCATCATTTTGATTTTCGAAAGAGGGATGACTTGATATTGCAGGTATGCCAGCAGCTCGAACCAGATTTCTTTCGCTTTAAGATCATGGGAAGCGGTTGGGACGCTATTGTGGAACAGCTAAAAGGTCTGAAGTTCGAAGTTGAATATTATGCGTCGTTTAACAGGGAAGTATATAAAAGACTAATACCAAGCCTGGATTATTGGCTTTATTACGGGTTTGATGAGGGTGCCATGGGATATTTGGATGCCCTGGCAGCAGGGGTTAAGACGATCGCAACTCCTCAGGGTTTCCATTTAGATACAAAGTGTGGGTTAACCCATCCATGTAAAACAGTTCAGGATTTTATCGGTGTTCTGAGAAATATTCAGAATGAAAAAAAAGTGGTGGTCGATTCAGTGATGGAATGGGGTTGGAAAGACTGTGCGAAAAGGCATATGGAAATATGGAAATATTTGGTCAGGACGAAAAGATAATGAATGAGGGGTAGGGAGAGGGTTGTATGTGTGGTATTCTCGGCGGTAATAATAAGATGTGGAATTATGTGGATGGAATCAGCTGTATGCGGCACAGGGGACCTGACGATGTTCGCGTAAAACACATGGACGATTTTGTGCTCGCGTTTTCAAGACTATCTATTATTGATTTAACCTCAAACGGTATGCAGCCAATGTTTGATCGTGGTCAAGATGTGGGAATTGTTTACAATGGCGAAATATATGGATATCAGAAACTAAGAGGTCAGTTGATCCGGCGTGGACATATATTTCAATCTGACTCGGATACAGAGGTGATACTGAATGCATATTTGGAGTGGGGAGATAAATTCATTGATCGGATAGATGGAATGTTTGGCATGGCTATTTATGATAAAAGGCAAAAAAAGATTAAACTTTATCGCGATCGAATGGGAATTAAGCCGCTTTATTTTTACTGTGACGGATCGGATTTTGGATTTTCCTCGGAATTAAAAGGCATTGAAAAAATGTGTCGTGGGAAAACGTTAGTGAAAGACAATACAGCCATATATGATTATCTGACATATGGATATGTTCCGGAACCAAAGACATATTATAAAAATGTGTTTAAATTGGAACCTGCGCATATGTTGATCTATGATTTGAATACAAATCGCATAGAAAAAAAAGGTTCATATTGGAAATTGAGGACAAATGGAACCAGAGAGAGAAAAAGAGACCAGAGGGAATTAATGGAAGAGACAAAATCATTGATTCAGGAGGCTGTCAGGGAACAGATGATATCTGACGTACCGGTTGGCACTTTTTTGAGCGGAGGTGTGGATTCCAGTATTATCACATATGAATGCAGTAAAATAAATGCAGATATCAACAGCTTTTCAATAGGGTTTAGGGATAAAACATGTGATGAGACGAAGTTTGCGGACATTCTTGCAGATCGATATTTTCTAAATAACCAAATTGAGTATTTTGATTATGCCATGCTGAGGAAAAACTATAATAAAATGAAGACGTGGTATGATGAACCTTTTGCAGACACATCAGCTTTTCCGACATATTTAGTGTCTGATATGGCGAAAAAAAGGGTTGGCGTTGTCTTGACGGGGGATGGCGGGGACGAGGTGTTTGGCGGATATGAAAAGTATCAGTTTATTTTGAAAAAGGACAGGGAGTGTGGACCTGATAATTATTTATGTTCGAATATATATCAGCTGGTGAAGAGAAGGATATTAAAAAAGAAACGGTATCTTTGGGATTACTATTTTCTTGATGATTTGTCCTTATATACTTTATATACATCAGGGGAAACGAAGGCATCTGATGCGGCAGTTAGAAAGAAATTAGGCATAGATCAGGAATATGACAGATATTGGCATGTCCGAAAATATTATCATAAGGAGTTACCGCCCATAACCAGGTGGCAGTATTTGGATCTAAAGACATATTTGCCAGGGGATATATTGACCAAAGTGGACCGGGCGAGTATGGCGGTTTCCTTGGAGGCAAGAGTGCCATTGCTGTCAACGAAGATTGTCGAATTTGCGTTTTCTCTTTCGGAGGAGGATAGGTGTCCACTGGGAGTATTGAAAGGATTGTTAAAAAAAGCTTACAGGGATGAAATAGGGGAAGAAATCGCATACAGGAAGAAACAGGGTTTTGCCATACCATACTCATATAATGAGGTGAGAGATTCTGTAAAAGAGGATATGTTGGCCAATTTGTTTGGTTTCTGAGAGTGAAGAATGGAGAATAGGATGAATCTTATTTCGGTCAAAAAGAAAGATACATTACTGGCAATCATTTTGAGGGATGGTTATAAAAGCGAAAGCGTCGATTTTATTACGCCTGACGAATATTCGCAGCAATTGGCATATATGCATCATCCCACAGGACATATTATTGATGCCCACGTTCACAACATGGTACATAGGAATGTGGTGTACACACAAGAGGTATTATGGATCAAAAAAGGAAAATTGCGAGTGGATTTTTATGATGACTATAAGGATTATATAGAAAGCTATGTTTTGGAAGCAGGTGATGTGATATTATTGGCATCCGGGGGACATGGATTCAAGGTGCTCGAGGAGGTTGAAATGATAGAGGTCAAGCAGGGACCATATGCGGGCGGGGTGGATAAGAGCCGGTTTGATGGCATAAATGACAGTGAAGTACTGATTCGGGAATGCCTGTAAATGCGTGAGGAATTGATATGGATTTTATACCAGTAAATGAACCGCTATTAAGCGGTAATGAGAAGAAGTATTTGCTCGAATGTATTGACACTGGATGGATTTCGTCCGAAGGTCCATTTGTCAGGCAATTCGAAGAACAGATGAGTAGGGCGGTTGGACGAAAATATGGTATAGCAGTATCAAACGGAACCGCGGCGCTGGAGGTGGCGATGCAGGCAATCGGAATCGGTGAGGGAGATGAGGTTATTATGCCGACTCTCACCATTATATCTTGTGCCATGGCGGTGACAAAGCTTGGTGGCGTTCCGGTGTTGGTTGACAGCGACATGGATACATGGAATATGGATGTGAGCCAGATCGAATCCAAAATTACGGCCAGAACGAAAGCGATTTTGGCCGTACATGTATATGGGCTTCCGGTAAAGATAAATGCTATTCTGGAACTTGCCGGAAGATACGGTCTAAAGGTAGTGGAAGATGCGGCCGAAATGATCGGACAGACATATAAGGGCAGGCCATGTGGGAGCTTCGGGGATATCAGCACATTCAGTTTTTATGCTAATAAACATGTAACGACAGGCGAAGGAGGCATGGTGGTTACAGACGATAAGAAACTTGCGGAAAGGTGCCAAATGCTGCGGAATCTTTGCTTTAGAAAAGAGGAGCGCTATGTGCATGATGAAGTGAGCGGCAATTACAGGTTTACAAATTTACAGGCAGCAGTTGGGCTGGCGCAGCTTGAATGCCTAAATATGTTTGTGGAAAAAAAGCGGGAGATGGGGCGATTTTACACTCAGAATTTTAAGGATATAAAAGGTATCCGGATACCTGTATCCTCTACGGATTGCGCAGAAAATATTTACTGGGTGTACGGTATTGTGCTGGATAATGCGTCGGACGTAACAAACAGAGACATCGTTCAGATGCTTGCAGGGGAAGGGATAGGGGCAAGGACATTCTTTTGGTGCCTGCATGAGCAGCCAATATATCAAAAAAGAGGAGTCTATAAGAACCAAAGGTATGAAAATGCAGAGTACCTGGCAAGAAAGGGGTTTTATATACCCAGCGGTCTGGGGCTCACTAAGACACAGATGAAAACAGTGGTAGAAAAGACGATAAAGGTCTTGGAAAAAGTAACTGAGAGGGAAATGTAGGCGGCCAAAGTGTGGTTGTGATTTTGAGAATGAAAAAGATATTATTTTTTATTGATTTTCCGCTGAATGCTGGCGGCTCAAACAAAGTGATACTGAAACAGGCAGTTATCATGAAACAAAGGGGATATCAGGTTAAGGTGGTGCTTTCTGATGATAATGAGGGACGGCATGCGTCTGTTTATGATCAGATCTGTCAGGAACATGGTCTGCAGTCATTAAGGCAGCAGTATCATATCTCTACGACTATGGAAAATATTGACATTGTGACAGTGTTGGCGGATTATGGCAGACTTGTAAAAGTGATCGGGACATACGCTCCGGATCTGATCCATAGTAGTCAGCTCAATATTGCAGTGGAGCTTGCAGCCAGACAGCTAGGGATACCACACCTAATGAATATATATCAGACAGATATGGATGCATTTCACATAAAGTGGATGAATGTATACCCCCGGTATCATTGCGCGGACTCATTGTTGTTTTCTTCACGGTGGGCAGATGGGCTTGGCATTGTATCAGAGTGTATCAGAGTGCCATACGAGAGCAACTGCAAGAGAGAACGAAGCTTTAAGTATGAGGATAAAAAGCAAGTATGTATCGTTTCTGTAGGGGTAGTATGTGAGCGTAAAAACCAGATGGAAATCATTAAGTTTGTTCTGGCATGTAAAAAAAAGGGGAAAAAAGTAAAATTGACCTTACTCGGTGATTGCACCAGATTGTACGCAAAAAAATGTAGAGAGTTTGCTGAGAAGAATGGGCTGCAGAGAGAGGTGTTTTTTGAAGGGTTTGTTACGGATGTGGAGCATTATTTGGAAGGTGCAGATTTGGCTATAGTAGCAAGTACGTCGGAATCGTATCCAGGGGTAATTGTGGAATGCATGGCCAATAAAGTACCATTGATATCAACAGCAGTCGGTGGTGTGACGGAGTTGGTGGAGGATGGGGAAAATGGGTTTCTTGCAGCGGGATATAGTTCAGAAGACATATATCAAGCATTTTTAAGGTATTTGGACTATAGAGGTACAGGAGAGATTTCCCGGATTGTAGAGAATGCATACGATACTTATGAAAAGTATCATACATATGCAGTAGTTGGAGAACAGTTAGATGCATATTATCAATGGATCATGAGGAATCATTATGCCGGAGAGACTGATTATTTGACGGTGAGGGAAGTAAGGCGGCAGTTTGAGGACTTTGTGGATCGGCACGACTTGGATGAAAATGATCCTATATTAATGGGACATTTATGGTTTCTATATCACCTGTATGAGGTGTATGAAAAAAGTGATAATAAAAAAATTGCCATTTGGGGAGCGGGACATTGGGGGAAAATAACATTTGAATGGATTCGGTCGCTGGGAATGCAGTCGCAATTTGCGGGATTTATTGACAGTGCGAAAAAGGGAAGATATCTGGGGGAATTGATTGTGGTTGCGCAAAACAGGGTGATATATGATTGCGGCATGATTTTGGTTGCAGTGGCGGACTCAAAGGAACAAATGAAAATAGTATGTTATCTTGAGCAGTGTGGAAAAACAAGAAATAAAGATTATTTTACAATCTGCAGTTCACCTGACCGGATTTGAGGCGCTGTATGTTTCTAAATAGAACGTAAAATGTGACAAGTGTATCAGGTTCAAGGAGAAATATATGGTTTATGGATAAAAATAATATTGTCATTATAGAAATCTGGGAAGGGTTGGGAAATCAATTATTTCAATATGCCTATGGGCGTATGCTGAAAGAAAAGGGGGTGGATGTCAGGTTGGATCTGGGTAAGACATACGATCAGTATATGGATCAGTATAAAAATAATACACCTCGACAGATCGGTATTCAAAATTTTAATGTATCCCTTCCAGGGATAGATGTGGAAAAGTATGGAAAATATGATTATATCAAGAGAAACGGTATCAGAAACAGGATCGTATTTCATCTTGCAAGGCATGGGTTATGGAGATATAAATTCTATGAGGAACCCTTGTCGCAGCCTGTCCATAAGATGCCACATCTGAAGGGAAACTATTATGTCAAGGCATGGTTTCAGAGCGAACAGTATATAAGATCGATAAGAGGGATCCTGTTAAAAGAATTTACACCAAAGAAGAGGATACAAATATCAAAAAAACTGCGACAGGCATTAGGGTACAATGAGACAGTGTCACTCCATGTTCGGCGCGGTGATTATATTACAACAGGGAAAGTCCTGCCAAAAACATATTATAGGAAAGCAGTTCGGTTGATGGGGAAACAATATAAGGATCCTTTGTTTTTAGTGTTTTCAGAAGATTTGGACTGGGTAAAAAGAAATTTGGACATTGGGGAATGCTGTCTGTACGTGAATGAAAATAGGACAATGCAGGACTATGAAGAACTGCTGATCATGAGCAAGTGCAGCTCCAATATTATTTCAAATAGTACTTTTAGCTGGTGGGGAGCATGGTTAAACAGAAATCCTGAAAAAACGGTTGTGGCGCCTCAATATCAGTGGAGCCCTAAACAAGTCAATATGATTCCAAATGACTGGATCACATTGACATTTTAAAGAAGAGGGGATCGATGAAGGAATTAGCTACAGTAATACTTCCTACATTTAATGGACAAGATTATATACAACAAATGTTGGATTCAATATATGCACAAGAGTATAGGCCGATAGAAGTGATTATCACTGATGATGCGTCAACAGATGGCACGGTATCCATAATAAAAAATTGGGTACTGTCGAATCAGGAACCTGACTTGTCGTGCAGGATGATAATGAATGATAAAAATAAAGGTATCAGTAGGAATCTTACAGATGCAGTGAAGTATGTGCATGGCCGCTATCTGTTTTTGGCGGATCAGGATGATCTGTGGCAGATGAATAAAATTTCTAGACAAGTGGATTATCTGGAGAAGAATCAAGACTGCATCATGTGCATATGTGATAGGAGTGTCATCAATGCAGGGGGAGATGTGATGTGTCCGTCGCTTTTTGAATATAGGAATGCGGATCTTGGAAAGAGGGATTACAGGAAGGTCATAAATAGCGTTGCGCAGTATCCTGCAAATTGTATGTGTTTAAGGACAGGGCATTTGCGCAATATTTTTCCGATTCCGGCGAAGATAAAATCGCACGATACTTTTATAACAATTATGGCAGCACACTATGGGAAGATTGGCTATGTGAAAAACGTGTTGACAAAATATAGAATCCATGGAAAAAATTTATCTGGACAATATGCAATAGAGTCGAATAAAAACATGTTTAAAGCATGGATGATACTCTATAAAAGTTTTCGGAGAAAGAAGAAAATAGAAAAGAATGATACTTTGATTATTCAGTACGAATTACAAAAGCGTTTTCATGAATGCAGGGGAAAAAGCCTGAAGAAAATATGGGGGTATGAGATAAAGAACACATTTATGGATACTGTAAAGTATATGCTTAGGAACTTAGAAAAACGGGGAAGATTCTGCAAGTGATGACAGGATGGACAGCAACGTGCGTCCATAAAATAAATGAAAGAATGGAGAAAAAGAAGATGAAAAAAATTATTAACGGGGTTGTTTCGACAGTGGCAGGTATTATGGTCGGAGCTGTGGCGGGGGAGACAGCGGCAAGAAAAGTATTCTCAAAAAAAATGAAAGCGATGGAAGGAGAGGGCGCAAAGATTCATAAATTGTACATGGCATTTGATCAGTGGCTTCAGATTCATCAGGAAGGAAGAACGCTGGTGGAATATTTTGAACGTCAGAATTATAAGACAGTTGCGATATATGGGATGAAAGAATTGGGGGAGCGTTTATATGACGAATTGGAGGGTTCTGGCATTACAGTGCGGTATATCATTGACAAAAATGCAGATTCCATTTATGCGGATGTGGATGTCATTACGCCGGATGACAATCTTGAGCCTGTAGACGTGATTGTTGTGACGGCCTTGTATTATTTTGATGAAATAGAGGAGATGCTGGGTGCAAAAGTAAATTATCCTGTTATTTCCTTGGAAGAGATTTTGTATGAGATCTGATTGAATGATAAAAAAATTGTCAAACCAACGAGGAGGACGCATATGACCTGTGAGAGTGCAGAATTATTTTTTGAGCCCATAGAAATCTTGGATAGCCTGTCCGATGGATATAAAGCTGAAATGTCAAATGAGCAGCTTGCTTTTTTATGTGGTTTGATAAGAAGGTATAAACCAGAAAAAATAGTTGAGATTGGTGTTGCGGCAGGGGGGACAACCGTTGTTGTCCTGAACTGTCTTTCGATGCTCGGCTTGGATGTACGAATGTACTCGATAGATCTGTCAGGGGAGTATTATCGCGACAAAAGCAAAAAAACAGGTTATTTGATAGAGGAATGTAAAACAGGTTTGAAGAAAAAGGGGGAGCATACTTTATATACGGGAAAGGTTGCAGTGGAGTATCTTGAGACGATCGGTAAAGGTATTGATTTATTGATTTTGGATACAGTTCATAGACTGCCAGGGGAAATATTGGATTTTTTGGCTTGTTATCCTTTTCTGAAAAAGGGTTCTGTAGTTGTGTTGCATGATATAGCGGTAAATCACTATGGCAGTAACGCACAGGCATTTGCAACAAAACTTTTGTTTGACACGGTTTCAGCGGAGAAATATATGGGAATTTGTGATGACAATGTCTTTCCGAATATAGGGGCATTTGTGATAAATGATGACACTGAGCAGTCGATAGATGATATATTTTCCGCATTGACAATAACATGGGATTACTTGCCAGAGAATCAGGAATTATTTCTTTACAAGACCTTTTATGAAAAATATTACCCGATCAAAAATATAAGAATCTTTGATATTGCCGTGCAGCTGAATCGAAGAACGGTTGACAAGAATGTGTGGATGAAGGAGGAATTTATCAGGGAAATCGTAAAGGAAGTGTTAGGATGGAGTGGAATCATCAAAGGTAAAAGAATATACGTATATGGGTGTGGGTATTTTGGAAGGAAACTTTCCGATCTGCTTGGACAGACAGGGGGAATCGAGTTGGCTGGATATATTATTTCAGATGGGCAGAAGAAAACAGAGACAAAGTTTCCTGTATACTATTTGTCAGAGATAAGTTTAACAAAAGATCAAGACGTTATTTTTGTTGGAGTTCGGCCGGCTTTGCAGGAAGAAATATGTGCCGAACTGCAATCAAAAGGATTCACAGATTATATTATGCCAAGTGAAAAAATGTTTCGCGTGATTTGATCTATGCGGCCATAGGTGGGGAAAGGGAACCGATATAATGCGAGGAGGATTTGGAAGACTGTCTAGGGAAGTAAGGATTTTACTTCTTATGCCTGAATACGAGATGGGGGGAGCAGAGACTCAGTTTCGCTATTTTATTGAACGTGCGGAAGAAAATAATTGGAAGCTGGATGTCATTATTGAGCAAAGGGTTTCGAGAGATTCTATATTACTGAAGAATGATCTTAAGCGGATGAAGAATGTCAGGTTCTATCGGTTGCATGGGTATAGGACGGAAACAGATAAGATGTCTTGGCGTATTATCGTGCAGATTTTTAAAAATCTTTTTAAAGTCAGATACAGGACATGCCTGATCTATAACCCGGAATATCTTGCATTGGTACCGGCTATGAGGATTTTGGGAATGCATGTCGTATACTCGGAGAGAGTAAGTGCGTCTGGCATTGTTGGAAATATAAGGTTTCAGCGATATCTGAAGCTTTGCAGTCGTATTTTTGCAAACTCGGAATATGGAAGGGAGTCTTTGGAAGGTGTTGTTGGGAAAAAGGTGGAACTGATCCGAAATGGAAAACCAATAGTTGAACAGTTGACGATGAGAGAGGGGAGGGCTATTTCACGAATATTAATACCGGGCAGACTCAAAGAGCATAAAAATCAGATGATGCTTTTGCGCTATTTGAAAGATTATCCAAACTTTGAGGGTAAGATAATTTTTGCCGGCGCGGTTGAGGACAAGGAATACGAGAGGAAGTTGTTAAATTTCGTTGTCAGGAATCATCTCCGTGACAGGGTTGAATTTTTAGGATATGTAGAAGAGATGCGGGACGAATATGAAAAAGCGGATCTGGTCGTTCTGCCATCTCGTTTGGAAGGAACTCCCAATGTTGTTTTGGAGGCATATGCCTATGGCAGGCCAGTTATTGTATCTGATATAGAAGCTGAAAGAAATATAGTACCAAATCCAAATTTACGCTTCAAGTTAAACGGGACAGAAGGAATTGAGAGATGCATTACATATATAGAGCATTTATCAGATGAGGAATACAGGAATTTATTGGAAAAGAATCGTAAATATGTGCTTGCAAACTATAGCATATCTCAAATGGCAGATAAGATCTATGCGATATTAAGATAAACATCTGGGTTGTGTTGGTTACATACATGGCAGCGGGGGAGAGAAGTGATGGCAGGGAGAAATAGGAAGTTCATTGTATACATACCATATCGTAAAAGGACACGAACTGTCAATTCTAACGAATATACTTCAAATATGATAGAAATATTGGAAGAAAAATACTGTGTAACAGGAGAACTGGCTGATCCGTTCGATCTCATTTCGATGCTGAGAACCAAAGCGGTGTTTTTGAACTGGGTAGAAGATACTGGATTAAGCGTGCGGATGAAGATTAGAATCATATTACATAAGGTATTTGGTGCCAAAATAATATGGGTTTTTCACAATAAATATCCGCACGATACCATGCCAAATAAAGTGAGCACCTGCAATATGAATTGGCTTGCCAGATACAGTGATAGAATAATGCTCCACTCAAAGAGTAGCAGGGCATATATTCCGGATTTTGCGAAGAATGGGAAAAAGGCGGTATATGTACCACATATAGTATATGACGTCCGTGGAGAAGATAGAAAAATGGAAGTGTTGAAAGCAAAATACGGAATTCAGGCGCAAGATTTTGTTTTTACGATGTTTGGACGCATAAAACTCTATAAAAACATAGAAAGCGGAATAGAAGCATTTCAAAAAATAAATGTGGGAAATACAAAACTGTTAATAGCAGGGGCGCCGATAGATATCAAATATGCGAGAAAAGTTAAAGGTTTATGTGAAAAGGCGGATAACATTATATTAGATTTGCGCTATCTTTCAGATCCAGAGTTAGATGCGGTCATTGATCTGTCAGATGTCATCCTTTTGACACATAAAAGTGAAAGCAGCATGAATTCCGGTGTGATGATACAGGCGTTTTCAAGGGGAAAAACCGTCATAGCGCCAGATATATGTATGGCTAAGGATTTGGCGAAATACAATTTTTTCTATATGTATGAAAAGTCTCTGAATGCGGCAGTGATGGAGGCGTATCAAAATGGCAAGGACGTGAATAGGCATATGGGAAAAATGGCAAGAAAGTATATATACGCACATAATAACAAAGAAGTCGTGAAGAAATATATTTATAAGCTGTTAAAATGATATATTACACTAATTCATTTTGAAAGGCAAATATATGCAGGTAAACATATCGATCATAATGCCAGTTTTTAATACAAGCAAATATTTAAAAGAAAGCATAAGGAGCATATTGCAGCAGACATACACGGAATTTGAATTGATCTGTGTGAATGATGCTTCATGTGATGACTCTCTTGAAATCTTGAGAGAACTTCAACAACAGGACAGAAGGCTTGTTATCATTAACCACGAAGAGAATCGTGGAGCTGCAGTCAGTCGCAATGATGGACTAAAAATAGCAAAAGGTGCATATGTGATCTTTTTGGATTCTGATGATTATTTCTATCCGAATATGTTAGAGGTTTCTTATCAGCAGGCAATTAATAATAATGCCGATGTAGTAATTTTCGGTTCAGAGACGCTGGAGAATGGAGTTTTAAGGGAGGCTTCATGGAATTATCAATACATAGATTCTAATGAGAGAAAGCAGTATTTCTTACCCATGATCAGGCATGTCCCATGGGACAAACTAGTTAGGAGAAAGATATTATCGGACTATAAGATATGGTTTCAGGAGATTCCAACCAATAATGATATTTTTTATTCCTTTGCAGTAATACTGATGGCTGGAAAGATTATCGTGTGCGATAAGATTTTTCTGCAATATCGTCATGGAAGATCGGGGAGTTTGACAAATAGAAGAGTTTCTGAGGAAAATCATACTGTTGATGCATTTTATGCGCTGTTCCGATTTATGGTTCAGAACAGGGTAGAAGCTCATCTGGCGGTGGTGCTGATAAATCTCATTGTTGATAATATACAGTTGTATTTATCTGAGGAAACGTATCCTTTGAAAATAAGAAGAGATTCATTGCAGAATTTATTGGAATATAGTGATATGATCAATGTATTTCGTAGAAAAGGAATGAATGATATATTATATCCGCATAATCAGGAATTTGTGGGTAAGCTTATTGATGGCATGGATGTATGCAGTATAACATATTTTCAGTATTACCTGGATGGTATTAAGGGAATAATTGAAAAAAGAAAAAAGAAGAATGAAAAAGTTGCGCTATGGGGATGCGGACAGAATGGGAAAAGACTGCTCCGGCTTTTGGAATGTCATAATATTGCGGTAGACTATGTCGTTGATGAAAACAAGCAGATTCAGGGTGACATGTACGGTGGGTATCAGATACGATCGTATGATGATATTTCCAAGGAAATCACAACTGTCTTGATAACGAATTTAGCTTATCAAAAGGCAATAGAGAGCAGGGCAGCAGGAAAAGAGGTCATCTATGTGTGGAAATGATTACGGGATTATGCGCAGTAAAGGATCAACCCGAATGACAGATTGAAAGCCATGCAGTTTGAGCATATGATAAATGTTTAAGGATTCCTCCTGATTTACGATAGAAATAATAATGAGATCAGTGTGGTATTGTTCTGTGACCTGTCTGTATGTTATGACCGGAATTTCTCCTATGGAGTCAGGGTTATTTTCGGCATGCGTCACAATAATATCTGAAATTTCTAAATTGTATTTCGCGAGGAAATGGATAATTTTACGGCAGTATACGCCTGCACCATACAGATGAATGGATTGATTGGTGGAAACGGCATGTTCAACATAACTGGCAAAAGGATGTTCATTGAGGTAATAATCCTGTAATACATTGTTCCATGCGTCAAAGTTGCCGATCCATGTCCTTTGATCTCCGTATTCTGCACCTGTATATCTATCACAGAAGGCATATTCTCTGATGGTAAGTAGGGAATTGATTTTGTATTCATTCATAGATATAGAATCAGTACCTTCTTTGGTTCTGATGTTTATCAATACAAATTTAATATTAGGATAAATTTGGCCAAAAGATAATAGAAAAGCAGACAGGTCATCAAGAGTATCGTCCCTGTTGCAAATCAGACCGACAGTATGGGATTTTAGAATTGCATTATGTAATTGCTCATAACGTTTTGTCATGACGGAGCGAAAATCAGCATGAGCTTTTGCGATAGGGGTATCCATGTCAAAATGATGTATTGAGATAATGGAATTAAAAGTGTCAATAATCCGTCGATTGTTATGAGCCCCTTTTTTATGTGTGTTTTCTTGAATTTCAGAGAAAAATGTTTGGAAATTGGTTCGAAATAAGTCCAGACAAGTATCGAGGCTGTAGTTCATCTGCCAGTCCAGTGGGCAGGCAAATATTCTTAAAAAATTTATTTTCAGATAATAAGCTGGTCTGCATGCAGGGCCAATAGAAAAGATTAAGTCTAGCTTCATAATTCAGCTCCTCCTTGAATTTTGAGTTATATAAATGAAAGGTGTTAACAAATGGTAGATATATTATACCGTATAAAAAGTTTTTTGGGAAGATATTACAGCTTGGATGATATGAATAATATAGACAAATGTTTTGAGAATTTTATTGCTAGATATTATAAGATAATTCCTGGTATCAGAAGTGGAGTCTGTAACCGAAGAACCAAAAGGAAAATAATTATATCTCTGACTACCATACCGAAAAGGATTGATAAAGTATGGATTACCATTGAGAGTTTGCTTCGTCAGACGTATAAGCCGGATCAGGTTATTCTATGGCTGGCACAAGAAGAGTTTGCTGGTGTGGAATTACCGAAACGATTAAGACTGCAGATCAAAAGAGGGCTGACAATTAGGTTCTGTGACGATCTGAAATCTTATAAGAAGTTTTTTTATGCGATGAAAGAAAATCCACAGGCATATGTCATAACTGTAGATGATGATGTCATTTATTCTGAGACAATGGTCAGGGAATTGGTAAAAACGTACAGGGATAACCCGGGAAACGTTATTTGTCATCGGTCGCATAAAATAAAAAAGAGAAATGGAAAGTGCGCTCCATATAATGACTGGGTCAAGTATGAGAATAGAGGAAAGATCAGATGTAAAGCAACATATGCAAATTTTTTTACTGGCTGTGCTGGTGTTTTTTTCCCAGTTTTTCTTATGGATAAAAGAATTTTGGATAAAGAAATATTTATGAATATAGCGCCGACAGCAGATGATGTGTGGCTGAACCTGATGTGCTGGGTGTCAGAGATAAAGGTAAAGAATACGGAAAGTGCACTGGGCAATGTGATAAATATTAATGAATTTTCCGGCAAGGGACTTGTCCTGCAAAATGTCAATAAGAGAAAGAATGACAGTCAGATTAAGGCTGTATTGGAATACTTGAAAGTAGACGTAGAAGATTATATTTGAATGAAAAAGATCTTATATGCATGCGTGATACACAGCTTTTTAATAAGGAGAAAAATATGCCAAATGTGTTAGTGTCTGTTGTAATGCCTGTGTACAACAGGGAAAACGTCATAAGAAGAGCTGTTGATAGTGTTTTACATCAGACTTATATTCCTTTAGAAGTAATCGTTGTGGACGATGGTTCAACAGATAATACAGTGAACATAGTAAAACAGTATACTGATAATAGGGTAAGGCTGATCTGTCAGGAGCATGGAGGAGCCAATAAGGCCAGAAATACCGGTATTGAACAGTCAAATGGTACTTATATTGCCTTTCAGGACAGTGATGACGAGTGGCTTCCTGAAAAACTGGAAATGCAGATTAAGTTGATGGAAGAACACGGATATCGGGCATGTTACTGTCCCTATAATCTATATGAGAATGATGCGGTATGCGTTGTGCCGTCTGATCACTCTGACATGGATCAATATCAGGCTGATTTGCGCCGTACGCTTGCCAGTCATAATGTTGTCAGTACGCAGACACTGGTGGTAGAACGTGGAGTGCTGGATATGTTTGGGGCTGAATGTTTTGATGAACAGATGCCCAGATGGCAGGACTATGAGTTTGTCATAAGGATAGCCAGATGTATGGAAATAGGGTATGTTAATAAACCTCTGGTAAACGTGTATCGTTCTGTGGCGAGTATCTCGTCAGACAAAACAGCTTTGTATGCAGCAGTGGCTCTGTTGCTCAGAAAGCATGCAGATTTTCTGGAGGTTGGACAGTTTCTGGAAAAGTTTATTGCTGAATACGATGTTATGACAGATACAGGCGAGGATCTTGTAAACGGTTTGAATCGGATACAGACAGCGCTTGATGATACTGGGGTGGGTGATGCAGTGAACATAAAGGATATGCTTATTATGTATATTGCACGACAGGCAGCAGAATATAAAGTAATTGAACAGAAAGAATGCGCTTATCGTATGGGAGTGCTGACCAACCAGAAATTTGCAATCTATGGCGCTGGAAAAATAGGACAGGAAGTATATCAGAGGTTAAAGAAAAAAGGGTTATATCCAAAGTGTTTTATGGTAACGAGTTGTGAAAAACGGGAATACATAGATGGTATTCCTGTCATATCCATAGACGAAAATGGCGACAGGAAGGATACTGTTATTATAGCGATATCCAGGGAGCATCAGAATGAGCTGAGGGAAAATCTGATTGATTATGGTTATACATCGTTTTTTGGCTATCAAGGGATGATGTGATGTACAACGAGGGAAGCAGATGCAGAATGTATATGACATATTTACTAAAAAAGAGTTAATGTTCATTTTGCCGGAAGAAAGTGGGAAGACTCCGGTTTCTAAAGATGCTCTGGCAAAAACAGCAGTGTTTATCAATCTTTATTATAATGATTCGTGGGAGCAGTATTCTGCTTATATAGGTAACATTCCCAAGGAGATATCAATATATGTGTGTTCTTCCAATTCTGCACTTTTAAGTAAAGCAAAGGAATCTGCAAGGGAAATAGAAAATGTAATATTTCTTGATAAGGAAAATCGGGGAAGGGATATCAGCGCCCTGCTCGTAACATTTGGGGAGAAGATGCTCTGTTATGAATATGTATGTTTCATTCATGATAAGAGAGCCAGTTTTCGTTACCTGGAAGAAGATGTTTTATTCTGGATTGAAAATATATGGGGAAATACGCTTGGAAGTACGGACTACATATATGAGGTTTTAAAACTGCTGCAGAGGGATAAGATAGGATTGTTAGTTCCACCGGAACCGATTGGAAAACATTTCAATGACTGGTATACAAATGGATGGAAAAAAAATTATGAGAACACCGCTTCCCTTGCTTCCGAGCTGGGATTGAATACAGATATATCCAGAGATAAGACACCGATGGCGATCGGCACTGTGTTTTGGGCAAAGTCGGAAGCATTAAGAAAACTGCTGCGGAGAAAGTGGCAATATAATGATTTCCCAGAGGAGCCGCTGCCGCTTGATGGGGCAGTCAATCACGCGATTGAGAGAATTTTGCCCTTTGTTGCGCAGGATGCAGGATATGACACAGGTGTCATAATGGGGCAGAAATACGCGTCAAGGCTGCTGCTGCGTTTAAAGGAGTGTCTCACAAATACGTATGAGTTTCTCCATAGAAATATGTACATCAGTTTTGAGCATCAGCTTCACGGTTATGATGAGTTAAAGAGTACAATTGAACGTTATTTTCGTGAGTATGGGAAAGTTTTCATATACGGCGTCGGGGCATGGGGGATGGAATTTTTGGAGAACCTGCAGTTTTGGGGATACTGTCCTGACGGTTTTATTGTATCGGATGGGTATAGAAGATGTAGTACGTTCAAGGGCATAAAAGTATATGAACTGGGCGAGATTGATCTGAGTGGGGAGTGCGGTATTTTTATTGCGGTAAACTATGACCTGCAGGGAGAAGTGGAAGAACAGCTGTTGGAAAAAGGATTTCATAATTATTATAAACTGGCAGTTTTTTAACGGATGGAAGGATGTTGCGGGATGATGGGCGACGACAGAAGGTATATCATATTTGGTGCAGGTGTGTACGGCCGAAAGGCATTTGAGGAGTATGGGGAGGAGCGGGTGGCGGGGTTTATGGATAACAGTCCGCAAAAGCAGGGAACATTTCTTTATGGAAAACCTGTTATGCGTGTGGAGGATGTGCTCCCACAGAAAGAGAATTACCATATTGTCATTGCAAGCCTGTATGTGGCAAGTATGGAGAAACAGCTAAAAGAATTGGGGATAGAGGATTACACGGTATATGCAGAACCGCTTCACCGTTTTCTGGATACGGATGAACTGATCTATAATCAGTATGAGGTGACTGCCGAGGTCCGTTCAGAGAGTGAGTGGAACAACAGCGAGAGAATAAAATACATGCGCCGGGCAGTTTTTGACGAGGTAGAAAGACTGTATAATAATCAGCCTCTTTTTGACAATATTGAGGTGGAAACGATCAATCGCTGCAATGGCAGCTGTTCATTTTGTCCGGTAAACCGCAATGCAGATCCCAGAGAAAAAAAGGTTATGTCGAGGGAATTGTTTGAGCGTATTGTGAGCCAGCTCGAGGAAATCAATTATTCAGGGCGTTTTACCACGTATTCCAATAACGAGCCGCTGCTGGACGAACGGATTGTGGCGTTCAATCAGTTTGCGAGGAAACATTTGCCAAACGCAAGGATGCATATGTTTACAAATGGAACCTTGCTGACATTGGATAAGTTTATTGCGCTGACAGATGTATTGGATGAACTGATTATTGATAATTATCACCAGCAGTTAAAATTGATCAAGCCATGTGAGCAGATAAAAGAATACTGCGAGGCACATCCTGAGTTGAAAAAGAAAGTGACGATATCCCTGCGAAAGCCACAGGAGATCCTGACCTCGAGAGGGGGGACAGCACCCAACAGGAAGGAGCTTATGGACTATGGAAAAGAGCGGTGTGTACTGCCTTTCAAGCAGATGATTGTCAGGCCGGACGGGAAAATCTCCCTGTGCTGCAATGATGCACTGGGCAGGTTTACATTGGGGGATGCAGGTAAGGAGGGGCTGCTGGATATCTGGTATGGTTCCAGATTCCAGATGGTCCGGAAGTGTCTATACGAAGGACGGCAGAATTGGGGAAATTGCAAGAATTGCGATACGTTTATGATTGGATAGGAGGAGGCCGTGTACAAGGTTTTTATCTGGGGAATGGGATATTTATATAATAAATATATCAATTGTGTCCGAATGCAGGAGCTTGCGGGAGATCTAACGGTACAGTGTGTTACGTCAAACGAAAAAAATATTCTGCAGGTGGATGGCTATCGTTTTGTGCCCAAAGAACAAATTAACAGCGTTGAATATGACTATTGTGTGGTGGCAGTCAGCGATTTTCAGTCGGTTTTATCGGAGGCGCTGTCCATAGGGATAGATTCATGGAAATGCATTCCGATCAGGGTATTTTCTATTCCGTTTTTTGACCTTGCAAAGTATACAAAAGTAAAACAGGGATGTATCAGCATTATCTCGCGAAACTGCTGGGCGGGGTTGTGCTATAACTATTTAGGGCTGCAGTTTAATACGCCATTCATTAATATGTTTTTCAGTGATGGCGATTTTATTAAATTGATGAAGCGGTTTGACTATTACCTGTCCGTTCCGTTGGAATTTGCAGGATCAGGTTTTGATAGTAATCTAAAGCGCGAATATCCTGTTGGGCGTCTGGATGATATATACTTGCATTTTAACCACTATAGCGATTATGGGGAGGCAAAGGATTGCTATGACAGGAGGAAGCGGCGAATTAATAAAAAGAAGCTTATTTTTGTTTCCTCAACAGGTGATAGAAGTGTGGAAAAAGAATTTAACAATATGGACTACGAGCAAAAAATAATATTTGTGCCATATGACAGCGCTTTGAGGTCAAGCATTAAGATAGCGTACACGGAAGCGGAAAGAAATCATGGGATCACAATAGGGATGAAAGCCAATGGCATAGCAAACGGACAAAACCCCTTGTTTAATATTTTGTCATTTCTGAATGGTGAAGAGGATTTTCTGCGTGTACAGGAGGCACGGGCGATATGATCAGCGTGATTGTACCAGTTTATAACGTGGAAAATTATGTAAGGGAATGTATTGAAAGCATTATCGGACAGACTTATTCCGACATTGAGGTGCTCTTAATTGATGACGGCTCGACGGATGAAAGCGGACATATATGCGATGCATATGCGCGAAAGGATCGGAGAGTACATGTCATACATAAAGAAAATGGGGGAAATACAAGCGCCAGAAAGGAAGGAATCCGACAATGCCACGGGGATTATATCACTTTTGTGGATGCGGACGACTGGGTAGAGGCGAATATGCTGGAACAGATGCTTGAATTGGGGGCAGATGCAGATATTATGGTATTTGCTGCTTACGAGGAGTATGGCAGTTTTCGGAAAGTGAAAGGCAGTTCAGTTGCAGAGGGGATTTACAGTGGTGACAAGCTTTCGGGATTATATGAAAATATGATGATGAATGGGGCGTTTTATGTACACGGAATTCCGACAAACTTGTGGGGAAAGTTGTTTAAGAAAAATGTTATCTGCGATGTGCAATTGCGTGTTTCGGACAGGATAACATATGGAGAGGATGCTGCGTGCGTATATCCGAGTATCTTACATGCGTCATCGGTATACGTGTTGAATCTCCCGTTATATCATTACCGGATCAGGCGGGATTCGATTGTCCACGGAAGCCATATAGAAATAGAAAATTTCCTGTATCTGTATCAGGATTTGAAAAGATACTTTGATCTCCACAGTCAGCAGAAAATGTTGAACCGGCAACTGAGGTATTTTATGTGGCAGGCGCTGCTTTTGAAGGAATATGCGGAGATCGACAGCCAGATGACGCTTTTTCCATTTCCAAAGGTGAGGGAGGGGATGAAAGTCGCTGTTTATGGCGCAGGACTTTTTGGACAGATGGTAATGCAGTATTGTCTGGATTCACCTGCTGTGTCTGTAAGCGGATGGTTTGACCGGGAATATGCGATGTATAACATGCAGGGAATTTCTGTAGATGATCCCGAGGCAGCTTTGGGTGCGGATTTTGATGTTATGGTGATAGCCATATTGAATACGACGATTGCCGGACAGGTCAGGGATTGGTATGTGCATCTGGATATGGAAGCGGAACGGATTGATTGTGTAAGTTTGGATGTATTGGAAAGGTCTGGGTTGCCCTTTGGTATGGAAAGAGGTTAGGGAGGACGGGTATGCAGCTAAAAAAAGGTACTTTTTCTGAGATGTCAGAATGTATAAAGTCTCATGGCAGTAAGATTGTCATGTTTGGTGCAGGCGTGATTGGGACAAGTACAACACCTGCAATTTTAGATGCGTATGGCCTGGGAGATTCTGTAGTGTGTTGCGTGGATAATGATTCAACCAAATGGGGACAGGAAATAATAGTAGGGTCGAGGAATGTCAAAATCTGTGAACCGGATGTTCTTCACAGATTGGGGGAAAATATTGCAGTTTTGATCAATATCAGCAGATATGCGGATGTGCTGGAGCAGCTGGAGCGGATGGAATGTGAGGGTTTAATATATTGTTACATAATGCCAATGATATTTCTTCTCAGTTTTCACAATAAGGAAAGAAAAGGAGTTATAAAAACGAGCACTGCACCAATTATTCCTAAAAGAATTCATTATATGTGGTTAGGAAAAACGGAATTTCCAGATAGTCTAAAACGATGTATTGACAGCTGGCGGAAATTCTGCCCTGATTATGAAATTATACAGTGGGATGAGTCAAATTATGATGTAGACAAATGCTGTTATATGAAACAGGCATATCAACAAAAAAGATTTGGTTTCGTGCCAGATTATGCACGGCTTGATATTTTGTATCATTGTGGTGGTATTTATATGGATACTGATGTCGAGCTGGTCAGGAGTCTTGACAATTTGCTATATCAGGAAGCTTTTAGCAGTGTGGAGAAGTGGCAGGTTATTAACTTTGGAGGCTGTAGTGGCGCTGTTGCTGGACATCCTTCACTGAAACCCTTTCTGCATGCATGGGAACAGCGAAAATTTATCAGAGATGATGGTACACTGGATACTTTGTCAAGTGGTTATGTGGATACAAGGGTTGCCCTGGATAACGGATATGTTTTGAACGGGCAGAACCAGACAATCATGGGTATGAACATATATACATATGATTATTTTCATCCATATGATTATATGTCAGGAAAAACAGAGATGACAGACGACACCTATGGCATTCATCATTTCAATGGAAGCTGGCTGGATGATCATATGCGGCTTGCGGACAGGCAGACAAGGTTGCGCTATGAAAGCCTTTGTCGAAGGGCTCAAATGGGATGATGTCTCAGTAGTGTTTATATGCCGGAGCGGGTGTGGATGAAACGGGAAGAGGTAGGATATGTGTGACATGAGTTAAAATAAAATAAAGACAGATAAATTAAATCGATGGTTTGGATTATTTAAGTCTGAATCATCGGTTTCTTTAGTTTAAATGTCTCCATAAACTGCGACAGAAAATTTGTATTTGAGATTTCCCACCATATATGCTATGATATCATCATTACAAATACAAAAGCAATAGGTGACAGAATGTATGGAAAAACTTGACACACCGGAATTGTACTCAATTGCGTTTATAGTTATATCAGAAAGGACAGCATCCAATGGAACAGCAGATCATCAAAGTCAAGAATAAAAGAGGTGTCAGAGTGATCCCGGGATTCGGGCTTTCGCTGGGGGTAACGCTTGCCATGCTGGGCATGCTGGTCCTGATCCCTCTGGCATCGATCTTCATCAGTGCGGGCCGGCTCAGCTTTTCCGAATTCATCGAGGTGGTCACGTCCGGGCAGGTGGTTTCAGGTTATGCGGTCAGTCTTTCCTGTGCGTTTTTTGCGGCGCTGGTCAACGCGGTATTTGGGCTGATGACCGCATGGGTACTGGTCCGGTATGATTTCCCGGGAAAGCGTCTGATGGACGGTCTGATCGAGCTGCCGTTTGCTCTGCCGACCTCGGTGGCGGGCATCGCGCTGACGTATCTCTATTCAGATAAGGGCTGGATCGGGGCGCTGTTTGCAAAGATGGGAGTGAAGATCGCATATACGCGTATCGGGATCACGATCGCCATGGTATTTGTGGGGATTCCTTTTGTGGTGAGGGCGGTGCAGCCCGTGCTGGAAAAACTGGACAGGCAGTACGAGGAAGCGGCGGAGATGCTCGGGGCGGGCAAGGGGTATACCTTTTTTCGCGTGGTGCTGCCGGAGCTGTTTCCCGCGCTGCTTGCTGGATTTGGACTGGCGTTTGCAAGAGGTATCGGGGAATATGGGAGCGTGGTATTTATTGCCGGAAATATTCCCAACAAGACGCAGATCGCACCGCTGCTGATCATGACGAAGCTAGAGCAGTACAAGTATGCGGATGCGACAGCGATTGCACTGGTGCTGCTGGTGATCTCATTTTTGCTGATGCTGTTCATCAATTCAGTGCAGCTGTACATGCAGAGGTTCAGCAAAAAGTAAGGAACTGTTATGAACAGTTCCTTAGAATGATTGAAGAAAACGAAATGGAGGAGAACGAACGAATGAACACCCATCTTGATGCCCTCGAGGCAGAAGCAATATATATCATACGTGAGGTGGCGGCAGAGTGCGAGAAGCCGGTCATGCTCTATTCTATTGGCAAGGACAGCTCGGTCATGCTGCACCTTGCCATGAAGGCGTTTTATCCGGAGAAACCGCCTTTTCCGTTCATGCATATCGATACGACCTGGAAGTTTAAGGAGATGATCGCATTTCGTGACCGCATTGCAGAGGAAAAAGGGATTGAGATGCTTGTCTATACGAATGAGGAAGGCGTGAAGCAGGGCATCAATCCGTTTGACCATGGTTCGGCGTACACGGATATCATGAAGACGCAGGCGTTGAAGCAGGCGCTCTCAAAATACGGTTTCACTGCGGCATTTGGCGGCGGGCGCCGTGACGAGGAGAAGTCGCGGGCAAAGGAGCGCATCTTCTCATTCCGCAACAGTGAGCAGGCGTGGGATCCGAAGAACCAGCGGCCGGAGATGTGGAACCTGTACAATACGCAGATCCACAGGGGCGAGAGCATCCGGGTGTTTCCGATCTCGAACTGGACGGAAAAAGATATCTGGCAGTATATCGAACAGGAACAGATCGATATCGTTCCCCTGTATTTTGCGAAGGAGCGCCCTGTCGTGTATCGGGACGGGAACATCATCATGGTCGACGACGACAGGATGCGGCTGCTTCCCGGTGAGGAGATACAGTACAGGAGCGTCCGTTTCCGCACGCTGGGATGTTATCCGCTGACAGGCGGCGTGGAATCCACGGCGGACACGCTCGAGGATATCGTGAAGGAGACGCTCGGCGCCGTGACGTCGGAGCGGACGAGCCGTGTGATCGACCATGAGGCGGCGGGCAGCATGGAGAGACGCAAGCGGGAAGGATATTTCTGATATGGCTGGGACGAGGAAGGACAATGGGGGCAGTTCAGGAGCTTTAGATGGAGGGATGTTTCGGATATGTGTGGGAAAATAGATGGGAACAGGAACGGGTTGTTGAAATTTATCACCTGCGGCAGCGTGGACGACGGAAAGTCTACGCTCATCGGGCATATGCTGTATGACGCAAAGCTTTTGTTCACGGATCAGGAGCGTGCGCTGGAGCTGGACAGCCGTGTGGGAAGCCGTGAGGGAGAGATCGACTATTCCCTTTTGCTGGACGGGCTCATGGCGGAGCGGGAGCAGGGGATCACGATCGACGTGGCGTACAGGTATTTCACGACGGAGCGCAGGAGCTTCATCGTGGCAGACACGCCCGGCCACGAGGAGTATACGAGGAACATGGCGGTCGGGGCTTCCTTTGCGGATCTGGCGGTGATCCTTGTCGATGCCTCGCAGGGGATCCTGACGCAGACAAGGCGTCATGCCAGGATCTGTGCGCTGATGGGAATCCGGTATTTCGTGTTTGCCGTCAACAAGATGGATCTGGTCCGCTATGATCAGAAAGAGTACAGGAAGATAGAAAAAGAGATCAAAAAACTTGCGATCGATCTGGAACTGTATCATATAGAGATCATTCCGGTATCTGCGACGGAGGGGGACAATGTCACACTGCGGTCAGAACATATGCCGTGGTATACCGGGGAGACACTGCTGGAGTATCTCGAGTCCGTGGATGTGGATGACGGGACGGATGAGCAGGGTTTTGTGATGCCTGTGCAGAGGGTGTGCAGGCCGAATGCGGATTTCCGCGGGTTTCAGGGGCAGGCGTTATCGGGAAGCATTTCTGCCGGGGATGAGGTCATGGTGCTGCCAAGCGGCGAGAAGGCATGCGTGCAGTCGATCTTTCTGGCAGACCGCAGCGTGGATGAGGCAGGGAAGGGACAGCCGCTTACGATACAGCTGAACCGCGAGGTGGACGTGTCCCGCGGATGTGTCCTTGTAAGGGGAACCCAGCTGAAGGTGAGCAGGATGTTTACGGCATCGATCCTCTGGATGGATGATATGGAACTGGTCCAGGGGAAAAACTTCCTGATCAAGATCGGGACAAAGATGCTGCCCGCGACTGTGATGGCAGTTAAATACAAGGTTGACATCCATTCGGGGGAGCATCTGGCAGCGGCACAGCTGTACAAAAATGAGATCGCTGTCTGCGACATTGCCATGGCGGAGGATGCGGTATACGACACGTTTGCAGGGCATAAGGGACTTGGCTGTTTCATATTGACCGACCGCATCACGAACATGACCTCGGCGTGCGGGGTCATAGAGCACTCCCTTCGGAGGGCTGACAACCTGACGTGGCAGAAGCTGGACATCACACGCAAGACGCGTGCCGCGAAAATGGGGCAGAAGCCTGCGACCTTGTGGTTTACAGGACTTTCCGGCGCGGGAAAGTCAGTGCTTGCAAATGAGATCGAGAAGGCGCTGAGCATCCAGGGAAGATATACGATGCTCTTGGACGGTGATAATGTGCGCATGGGGCTGAACCAGAATCTCGGCTTTGAGGAGAAAGACAGGATCGAGAACATCCGCAGGGTTGCGGAGGTGGCAAAGCTGATGAATGACGCCGGGCTGATCGTGCTTGCGTCCTTTATCTCTCCGTATGAGAGTGACAGGGCGCGGGCGCGGGAGATCATCGGCAGCACAAATTTTATAGAGATCTATGTGAGCACGCCGCTGGAGGAATGTGAGAGGCGCGATGTGAAAGGCTTGTACAGGAAGGCGAGGAACGGGCAGATCCCGAATTTCACAGGGATCTCGAGTCCGTATGAGCCGCCAGCACATGCGGAAGTGGAGATCGACACGAGCCAGTATACACTGGAGGAGGCAGCAGACCGTGTGCTGAAGGAGATCAGAAAGTACCTGTGAAGACAGGATCGGGGGGAAAATGTGATGAAGAAGAAAGCGCCGCGGACATATCAGGAGGATATCATAGGAGATGGCATATCTTCCATACAGAAGGTCAGGGAGCCGCACAGGGAAAATGAAGGACGGTGCATCAAGTATGTGCTGATCGGCGTCTGTACGCTGTTCTTGTTCGTGATGCTGGTCCTGCCGCTGATCGTGGTGGTCACAAATGCCCTGCGCGACGGCTGGGCGGCATACAGGGAGGCCGTGATTGACGAATATACCGTCAAGGCCCTGCAGCTCACGCTGTTCGCGGCAGTGGCAGCGGTGACAGTCAATACTGTATTCGGCCTCTTTGCATCGTACCTGTTATCGAAGTTCTATTTCAGGGGACGGCAGATCTTTGCCGCGCTCATAGATATTCCTTTTTCGATATCGCCGGTCATCGCGGGGCTGGTGTTCATATTGACTTTTGGAAATGTCGGCTGGATGGGGGAGTTTCTGAAGGCTCACGGCATCAGGATCGTGTTTGCCGTCCCGGGCGTGGTGCTCGCCACGATTTTTGTCACATTTCCGTTTGTGTTCCGCGAGCTGTTTCCGGTACTGAATGCGCAGGGAAAGGATGAGGAGGAAGCGGCGGCGCTGATGGGGGCGGGCGGGTTTACCATTTTCCGCAGGATCACGTTTCCCCATATCAAGTGGGCGCTGCTCTACGGCGTGATCCTGTGCGCGGCGCGTGCGCTGGGGGAATTTGGCGCGGTATCCGTGATCTCCGGACATCTGCGGGGAAAGACAAACACGCTTCCGCTTCATGTGGAGATCCTGTATAATGAATTCAACACGACAGCGGCGTTTGCGGTGTCATCAATCCTGGTAGTGCTTGCGGTGCTGATCCTGATCGCGAGGAATATCGTGGAGTGGAGAAAAGAATAGAGGGCAGCGTGTAGATGGCAGGTATGAAAGGGGAGCGGGAAAGATACCATGTATGTACAGATGGAACACATTTACAAGACATTTGACGGTTTTCATGCATCGAGTGATGTGAGCTTCGGTGTGGAAAAGGGACAGCTTGCGGCGCTGCTCGGACCGAGCGGGAGCGGAAAGACCACGATCCTGCGAATGATAGCGGGACTGGACAGACCGGATTCCGGCGATATCATGATTGACGGAATGCGTGTCAATGACCTTCCGGGAAGCAGGAGGGGTATCGGCTTTGTGTTCCAGAACTATGCACTGTTCCGCTATATGACCGTGGCGGACAATATCGCGTTCGGACTGGAAGTACAGAAGAAGAGTAAAAAGGAGATCAGAGGCAGGGTGGATGAACTGCTGGAGCTGGTCTCCATGCAGGATCTCGGGAAGCGGTATCCGCACCAGCTGTCCGGCGGACAGCGCCAGCGCGTGGCGTTTGCGCGGGCACTCGCGCCGAATCCGCATCTTTTGCTGCTGGACGAACCGTTTGCGGCGATCGATGCGAAGGTGCGCAGGGAACTCAGGACATGGTTAAAGGAGATGATCAGGCGGGTGGGTATCACGAGCATCTTTGTGACGCACGATCAGGAGGAGGCGATGGAGGTCGCCGATGCCATCATCATCACGAACCTGGGCAGGGTCGAGCAGATCGGGACGCCGGACGAAATATGCCTGCACCCGCAGACGGAATTCGTGGCGGATTTTATCGATGCGGCGCGGTACGAGGCATTGGCGGCCGCCAAGAGCTGTGAGGAATGGTGATCAGAACATGGGAGCAGAAAAGATGACAGATGAGAGGATGCTGACATTCCTGCATGCCTTTGACAGGGAAAAACCAGCTTATTTAAATGAACTGGAGCAATATTCCAGAGAAAATAATGTGCCGGTCATCCGGCCGCAGATGCAGAGCCTCCTGCGGCTGCTGGTCACGTGGGGGAGGCCGGTGCGGATCCTGGAGGTCGGGACGGCCGTTGGCTTCTCCGCGCTTTTGATGAGCGAGTATGCGCCGCAGGGCTGTCAGATCACGACGATCGAGAAGTATGAGAAACGGATACCGGCCGCGAGGGAAAATTTTGAGAGGGCAGGGAAATCGGACTGCATCACGCTTTTGGAGGGGGATGCAGCAGAGATTCTGCCCTCGTTAAGAGATGACGGCGCGTACGATTTTATTTTTATGGATGCGGCAAAGGGTCAGTACATTCATTTTCTGCCGGATATATTGAGGCTGCTGGCGCCGGCAGGTCTGCTGGTGTCGGATAACGTGCTGCAGGAGGGTGAGCTGATCGAGTCGAAATACGCTGTGATCCGCAGAAACCGGACGATCCATAACCGGATGCGGGAATATCTGTACCAGCTGACGCACTGTGAGGAACTGGAGACGACGATACTGCCGGTCGCGGACGGGGTGGCACTGTCTGCGAAACGAAGATAAATATCGCGGAAGATTATTCAATTGTTATGGAGGATCAGGATGGACAATAAGAGACCAGGCAGACCGGAGCTCCTCGTTCCGGCGAGCAGTCTGGAAGTGCTAAAGACAGCGGTCCTGTTTGGCGCGGATGCCGTATATATCGGAGGAGAGGCGTTTGGGCTGCGCGCCAGGGCAAAGAATTTTTCCAGTCAGGAGATGGCGGAGGGGATCCGGTTTGCGCATGCGCGCGGTGTGAAGGTGTATGTGACGGCGAATATCCTTGCGCACAATGACGATCTTGACGGTGCGCGGGTGTATTTTGAGGAATTAAAGGAGATCGGACCGGATGCGCTGATCATATCGGATCCCGGCATGTTCATGATCGCGCGGGAGGTGTGCCCCGGGATCGAGGTTCACATTTCCACGCAGGCGAACAATACGAATTACCAGACGTACCGGTTCTGGTGGCAGCAGGGGGCAAGGCGTGTCGTGTCGGCAAGAGAGCTCTCGCTGGCAGAGATCCGGCAGATCCGCGACAACATACCGGAGGAGATGGAGATCGAGAGCTTTGTCCACGGGGCGATGTGTATCTCCTATTCCGGCAGGTGCCTGCTGTCCAACTATTTCACCGGCAGGGATGCGAACCAGGGAGCATGCACGCACCCGTGCCGCTGGAAGTACGCGGTGGTCGAGGAGTCGCGCCCGGGCGAGTATCTTCCCGTGTATGAGAACGAGAGAGGAACCTTTCTCTTTAACTCCAGGGATCTGTGTATGATCGAGTATATTCCCGAGCTTGTGGCGGCGGGGATCGACAGCATGAAGATCGAGGGGCGCATGAAGACGGCGCTGTATGTGGCATGCGTGGCGCGCACGTACAGAAAGGCGATCGATGACTATTTTGAATCGGAGGAAAGATACCGCGAAAACATGGACTGGTACAGGGCGGAGATCGCAAAGTGCACCTACCGCCAGTTTTCGACCGGGTTCTATTTTGGAAAGCCGGACGGGCGCACGCAGATCTATGACGAGAGCACCTATATCAGCGAGTATGTGTATCTCGGGATCGTAGAGTCGGTGGACGGGCGCGGCTATGCGCGGTTTGAGCAGAAGAACAAGTTCTGTGTGGGCGACACGGTCGAGATCATGAAGCCGGATGGGCGCAATATCTGCACAAAAGTGCTTTCCATGCACAACGAGGAGGGCGAGGCAGTGGAGAGCTGCCCGCATGCGAGACAGATATTGTATGTGGAGCTTGCGGACAGGCCGGAGCCGTATGATATCATGCGCGTGGAGGCTGCAAGATAGTGGTATAAAATAACGAAAATCAGGCTTTCCTGAAAAAAGGTTCTATGCAAAACGCAGAAAAGGCAGTTTTTTACAGGAAAGTCTTGATTTTTTTCAGAGAATATATTATTGTATAAAAAGCAAAAGGAATCAGGCACGGACATATGAGATGTGAAAAGGTAAGGATTCAAAACTGTATATCATGATATCGAGGACGAAGGTGTTCCAAAAAAGAAGAATCTCTTTTTTTGGAACTTTTTTTGTAGGTTTTTGAACACTATAACGCACAAAAAGGACACTGATAGAGCAAGATGTCATTGGAATATGGTTGATAGAAAGCGAGGAGATCAATATGAGCGAAGCATTAAATGTGGAAAAAATCTTTGGGGAGAAGGTCTTTACGATCGAGAAGATGAAGGAGCGGCTCACCAGAAAGGTATTTCTGGAAGTGAAGCGGGTCATGGATCACGGCGGGGAGCTCTCCATGGCGACTGCGGATGTCGTGGCCAAGGCGATGAAGGACTGGGCCGTAGAGAACGGTGCAACACACTTCACACACTGGTTCCAGCCGCTCACAGGCATCACGGCTGAGAAGCATGATTCCTTTGTGTCACACCCGGACGCGGAAGGGAAGATGCTGATGGAGTTCTCCGGAAAAGAGCTGATCAAGGGTGAGCCGGATGCTTCCTCATTTCCCTCAGGCGGACTCCGCGCGACATTCGAGGCGAGAGGGTATACGGCGTGGGACATCACTTCGCCGGCATTTCTGAAGGAGTCCGGCTGCGGCGTGATCCTCTGCATCCCGACAGCGTTCTGCTCCTACACAGGCGAGGCGCTTGACAAGAAGACGCCGCTGCTGCGTTCCATGGAGGCGCTGAGCGAACAGGCGCTGCGCATCGTAAAACTGTTTGGAAACAAAGAGGCTACCAAGGTCACAGCCTGTGTGGGTCCGGAGCAGGAATATTTCCTTGTAGACAAGGATCTCTACCTGCAGAGAAAAGACCTGATGTTTGCAGGGCGGACTCTTTTTGGCGCACCGGCGCCCAAGGGACAGGAGATGGAGGATCACTACTTTGGCGTCATCAAGGAGCGCGTCGGCGCGTACATGAAGGATCTGAACGAGGAGCTCTGGAAGCTGGGTGTCACGGCAAAGACGCAGCACAATGAGGTTGCGCCTGCGCAGCATGAGCTGGCGCCGATCTATGAGACGGCGAATATCGCGGTGGATCACAATCAGCTGGTGATGGAGGCGATGAAGCGCGTCGCATACAAACATGATCTGAGATGCCTGCTTCATGAGAAGCCCTATGCGGGCGTCAACGGTTCAGGCAAGCACGACAACTGGTCCATCACGACGGACAACGGCGAGAACCTGCTCGATCCGGGCGACACGCCGAACAAGAACATCCAGTTCCTGCTGGTGCTGGCATGTATATTGAGAGCAGTGGACAGACATGGGGATCTGCTGCGCCAGTCGGCGTCTGATGTGGGAAATGACCACAGGCTCGGCGCGAACGAGGCGCCCCCGGCGATCATCTCCGTTTTCCTGGGCGACCAGCTCGAGGATGTTGTGCGGCAGCTGGTGGAGACTGGCGATGCGGCGAAGGTAAAGCAGGGCGGAAAGCTCGAGACAGGTGTTTCTACGCTTCCTGATTTCGAGAAGGATGCGACGGACAGAAACAGGACTTCTCCGTTTGCATTTACGGGAAATAAGTTTGAATTCCGCATGGTCGGTTCTGCGGACTCGATCGCAAGTCCGAACACCACGCTGAACGCGATCATCGCGGAGGCGTTCTGTGAGGCGGCTGACCGGCTTGAGAAGGCGGAGGACTTTGACTTGGAGGTGCATGATATCATCAAGGAGTATATGACAAAGCACCAGAGGATCATCTTTAACGGGGACGGTTATTCAGAGGAGTGGGTCGCTGAGGCGGAGAGACGCGGCCTGCCGAACATTAAGTCCATGATCGAGGCTGCTTCGACACTCACGACAGACAAGGCGGTGGCGCTGTTTGAGAAGTTCGGGATCTTCACCAGGGTGGAGCTCGAGTCGCGCGAGGAGATCATCTATGAGACATATGCCAAGACGATCAATATCGAGGCGCTCACGATGATCGATATGGCTGGAAAGGACATCATTCCGGCGGTGGCATCCTACGCGGGCGACCTGGCTAATTCTGTGATCGCGATCAAGGAGGCGGGAGCTACGGCTGCAGCGCAGGTGGAAATGCTGAACGAGGTGGACGGACTGCTGGCGGAGGCTAAGAGGGCGCTCAACACGCTGAAAGCGGTGGAGGCGGGCGCTTCCAGGATCTCGGATGCGAAGGAGCTGGCATTCTATTATAAAGATACCGTCAAGGTGGCGATGGACGCGCTGCGCGCACCGATCGACCAGCTTGAGATGATCGTGGACAGCACGATCTGGCCGATCCCTACATATGGCGATCTGATGTTTGAGGTATAGAGCGGCACAATAAAAACTGCCGGACGGCGACGTACATGTCTGCTGTCCGGCAGTTTTTTAGTGAGTGTAAGGATCCGTATGATCTACAGCTCCTAAGAGGTATGAAAAACGTCAACGCTTGCTGTCATTTCCCTGGAATAGCCATTCAGGATCTTTGTCTTCTCGGAGATGTCTCCCAGCTCTCGGTATACGTTTTCGATCGAGGCCATGATCTCCTCGATGCTGGCCGAATTTGCTTCGGAGAGAGCGGCAGAGTTCTGCACGACCGCGACGGTGTCCGTCCGCACGTCCTCCAGATGTCTCGAGTTCGTGAGGATCGTATCGATATCGGATGCCGATCGGTCAACACCATTACAGACTTCCTTGAAAATAGCGCTGGTCTTCTGGATGTTTTCCTCCTGCTGTTCGATGATACCGCGCACTTCCTTGACACGTTCGAGCGTCTGGCTGGAATTGCTGTTTAAGTTTGTCACCATATCCTGGATCTCGCTTGCTGCGCGGTTTGACTGCTGGGAGAGCTGCTGGATCTCCGACGCGACGACTGAAAATCCCCTGCCGTGCTCGCCGGCGCGCGCGGCCTCGATGCTGGCATTCAGCGAGAGCAGGTTGGTCTGTGAGGCGATCGACGTGATGAGCTCGGTCGCAGAGCTGATCTTTGTCACGGACTCGTTGGTCAGACTGGTCTGCTGTGAGAGAAAGTGAATGGATTCTTTGACGCTGTGCATCACGTTGTTTAACTGTTCAAACTGTAGCAGCGCCTCTGTGGCACCCTGTTTCATCGTGCCCGAAATGCTGTGCAGCTCGGTAGTCTGTCTGGCGTTGGTCTCGATCAGATCACCCATGGAGGTCACGTTTTCGCTGGCATGGTTCGCATCTTCGGACTGTGTGGTGCAGCTCGCCGCCATATCCTGTGCGGCGTTGTTGACTTCCTTCATGACCTGATACACGTTTTCGGAGATGCTTTCGATGCGCGCTGCCTCATTGTTCAGCGCCTCGCTTCTGGTATGGATATTGATGACGATGCCGCGGAGTGCATCCTTGAGATGGAGGACATTTTTTGCCAGGTCTCCGATCTCATCCCTCCGGTCAAGCAGTTTCTGATCGATATGGATGGACAGCATACCGTTTGCAATGCTGTTGAGTACGTCCATGTTCAGCTTCAGGGCCGATACGATACGGTTGACGGATATGTAGGCGATGACTGTCACGAGGATCGATGTGCACAGGATCATGAGCAGGAGCTGACCCCTCACTTTGTTGATGATGGCAGAGACGGATCTCTGCGGGGTTCCGAGAAAGATCATGCCCACGATCTCATCGGAGGCTTCCTGGTAGAACGGGATGTAGCACACGATATACTTCTGCCCGAGGATCTCGACACCCCGTTCCTGGTAAGTTTCGCCGTTCTGCAATACATGGCTGACGACATCAGCGGGAGCCTGCGTGTTGATCTGGCGCTCGCCTTTATCGTTTGCGATGGAGGTGAGGATTCTTGTATCGCCCCAGAAGACAGTGACATCCATGCCAGTATTTTCTTTGATGTGGTCTGTGATGTCCGTTGCCTGTGAGATATTGAGCGAATCGCCTTTCCAGAGCATTCTGTTTTCATCCATGTGGTAGGCGCCGCTGTTTCCCATCTCAAAGATGTCGCGCACGGCAAGTGTCGTCGCCTGCATGCCGACATACGCTTCGTCGTAGATGCCGTTTGCGATCCTGTCGGCGGCGACCAGGAACATCGAGATACCCAGCACGATGACTGGAATGAGCGACAGTGCCAGGATTTTTCCTTTTAATTTCATGTAATGATGCCCTCCCGTGTTGATTGATGTATTCATTATACTATCGAAGTCCGGGGAGCCTCAAGTGTCGATTCTTCGCAAAAAAGGTATATTTTACGCAGTAGGGCGGTGATGTCTTGATGGAAGGACGAAAGCGTGTTAGAATGGAGAAAAAGGCATGAAAGGAGATTTGTATGAGTGAACCAAATATCCTGCTGGAGGAGTGGTCGCCGGTCTGCAATATGCAGGCGTTTGTGGAGAGGACGGACAGCTGCTGTTATTTTTATCTGTGGGTCAAACCTGGGATGGAGGATGCAGTGATCAAAAGCTGCTGGATCTGCAACGTCTCCGCCGCGCCCGGGGAGCTTGATGTGGAAGGTATGAAACAGGGGATCGCTCCGGCTATGCCGGAGGAGTATGTGCTGCATGATACCGGTGGAATGGATCTGAATGCGGAAAGTCTGAAGATCGTGTGGTTTGAGGAGGGGAATGCCGCAGCACTGCTCTCGGAGGAGGAGATCATTTGCGTGATTCCGGGATGGGGCGGATACAAGGGCTTTTCCGGGTATTCCAGATATATGAAAGGGTCAGCACCCTGCGCGTGGGGGCTGGCGGATGCGCTTCCTGTGATCGGGGAGCGGGTGGAGCGGAGCCGGGCTTTCTGGGACTGGTTTGAGTTTGAGCCGGATTACTGGATGCTGACGCAGACGACGCATATGAACACACTGGAAAAATTTTTTGGAAAGTGTGAGAATTACTATGCCATAGACGGTGAAGAGTTCCCGCCCAGGGCGCTTGTCAGGGGGACGCGGGACGGAGTGATCTATGGGATCACGGCGGGCGTCAGTCTGATTCCGATGCCGGAAGTTGAGATGTGGTATGGTGATGATTACAGGGATCACCGCCGGATCGAGCTCGGATTCGCAGTCGCCGCCAGTCATGAGGAACTGTGCAGCCGTATGTATTCCTGTCTGTCCTCGCTCGCTGCCTATCCGTGGAAGGAGATTACTTTTCTGGGACATGGACATACGATCCCAAGTCAGGTCATCAAAGGGTATGAGGCATTTTTGCTTGTCGATCCGCGGCTGGCGCCGGGACTGGAAACGCCGGAATATGAATCCTGCAGGGAAGATCCGGTCAATCTGCTGTGGGTGGTTCCCATCACGGGGGCGGAGTATCAGTTTGCGGCGGAGCATGACATTGACGAGATGCTAAGACATGTAAAGGGCGACTTTGCAAGGCTCCATGTCTTTGACGGTGTGCCTAAGTTTTGGGGTGTGGAGTGAGTTTTTCAGCAGGCGCATGGGGCCTTTCCGGAACAATCTGCAATACCAGTTCTATGCTTGCTGTATTTCCCTCAAAACACTTTGTGGATCCGGAACCTCCTGCATACATCCGATTCATGAAAGTTTATTTCCCATTTCTGCCATAATTATGATTTCCTTTTAGAAAGATATGGAAATCATTATAAAAATATTAAATCATGCATTTACCGTGGGTATTTGTGTCTGTTGATTGACAGGATACCTGTATTGTGTTATCCTACAATTAGACAATTGTCTAATTGTATTGCGGATTGGAGGCGGAAATGTTGGGGGAACAGTTGATCTATCTGGCCGGAACGATGCTTGTTTTGGATGGTGTCATCCTTGCGGCGTGGGCAGTACCGCATTTGACTGGGGTGAGGATCGGTTACAGATGGAGAAAAATATTGTGGCTGATGCTGGCTGTGTGCCTGCTGGTTCCGGTGCGCCTGATCATGAGCGGGATCTATGAGGACAAGCCGCCGTACTTTGTGCAGATTGATGTGCCCCGGATCTATGGGATGGGATCAAACGCAGAGAAGGCGGACATCCGCCAGGTGCAGGCTATAAAATCGCCCGAAGTACAAGGGGAGACAGGGGAGGCAGACGAATACGGGACGGATGACAAGGATGATACGGATAGTATGAAAGATATCAAAGATCATGAAGATATCGCAGATCAAAAAATAGCGCAGGGAGTGGAAGATTCGTTCATCACTGATCTTACGGAACCATCGGTTCTGCATGGGGGACTGCCAGGCGGGCAGTGGGTTTTTATTATGATATGGATATTTGGTGCTTTGGCACTCATTGACTTCCATGTCATCTGTTATCTGAAAGTGCGGGAACAGATCCGAAAACAGTCGCGTCACTGCTCAGACCAGCGCCTTTGCGGGCAGGTCGAAAGGATATGCGGGGAATATCGCATCAGGTCGGTTCCGCGGATTTTCATTTGCAGTCATATCCGCTCGCCGATGCTCTTTGGCTATTGTCATACACGGCTGCTGATGCCGGACAGACCCTATGACGAGACGGAGCGTGGCATGATCGTTCGCCATGAACTGCAGCACCAGAAAAACAGGGATCTGTGGTATAAGCTTCTGATGATGCTTGTGTGCGATCTCTACTGGTTCAATCCGATTCTGCTGCTGATGCGGCGGCTGGCCTATCAGGACGTGGAATGCGTCTGTGATTCGCAGGTAATGCGGCGGCTGTCCGTCGATGATCAGAAACGCTATGGAAACATCGTATTGGATCACATGGCCGAGACCGACGAAAAGGGTAGCGGCTATATTGGTTATGGAACGTCGATATTTACCGGAAAGAAAGCGGCAAGGCTGAGGATCAGGAATATGTTTGCGAAGAAAAACAAATGGGGATATATCATTATGGGGGTACTGGTTCTGTGTGCCGTGGCGGGCAGCAGCATGTGGATGCTCTCGGGGCATGATACGGTTTTGGACGGTTCGGAACAGAATCCTGCGTCTGATGAGTCGGATCGGAGTCCGGTTCAGGATTCGGATCAAAACAGCGTGTCGACAGGGCAGGATATGGGGCAGATGGATCAGGATCGTGTGGTGTTTACCGAGGATCTTAATGATCTTTACCGTGCAAAGAATCTGGACTGCACAAACTGTTATACGACAGAGATCACGCGCGGCGGCAATCACTACTGGATCGATGGGCAGGGAACACTTTGGGGGACCGGACCGAGCGAATACGGGCAATTGAAGGAAGTGCGTGAAGATCTGACCTGGATCAAAGAACCCGTGGAGATCGCACGGAATGTGAAACATGTCGATTTTTCCGGGGAGTATTTTGTGATCTTTCTCACGGAGGATAACCAGCTCTACGGTTTGGGCGGAAATCCCTCGGGTGTGCTGTCCATGCCCACGATGGAGGATTATCAGTTTATCATCACGGAACCGGTTCTGCTGATGGAGAATGTGATCTATGCGAAGTGCGGCTATTACACTGTCATTGCCCTGACACAGGAGGGGGACATCTACATGAGAGGCCAGATGGAGTATATACCATATTATACGGCTAAACAGGGGCCGCCAGTAAATTTGATGGAAAATATAAAATATGCGTCCTGGCCGGTCGAAGTGCTGGAGCATGCAAAATACGTGACTTCGTATGACAGGACGTTTGCCGTGATCGACAACAATAACAGTCTGTGGACATGGGGCGATAACCAGTTTGGTCAGTGCGGTGTCGGGACTTTTTCCGATCAGATACAGACACCGCAGAGAGTGATGGATGATGTGGAATGTGTGTGGATCGGACAGGCGGCGTTTAACAACACGGATGAGACTGCGGTGCGTGCCCGGGAGAATCTGATCGTTTTGAAAAAGGACGGGACATTTTACGGCTGCGGGGAAGGCATCGGAACAAAGCACCTGCTCAGTGGAATTAATGATCTGGATGAGGCACAGGAGGTGACGGCATCGGAAAAGCTTGTGCCGGTTTCCGTACAGGAGTATGTACCGCCAGTACTTCCCGACCTCAAGGAGGTGCAGCTGCAGTGGACGGAGGAGACGCTGAAACAATTTTTGGATGAACATGATGTGGACTATACAGTCGGATATACGGATGAGGGAAATTATCCGATCTACCATGCCAATCAGGATACGTGGGAATTCATATTTGATCATCAGGGGCAGCTCGGCGTGATCGGAAGCACAAAATGTGACGAGATGTGCAAAGGTCTTTTGGCGGAGGGGGATTCCTTACAAAAAGTTACCGAAGTCTATGGAACCGATTACAGGAAGCATGATCTGGGGTGGGGCTACTCCCAGCTCAGGTATGAGGAAGAAGAGTACAGTTTCTGGATCGGTATTTATGACGATTGGGGCTGCGCCAGATTTGAGAAGCATATGAAAGGATTTGACATATGAGAGAGTGTATTTTGTCGGGAAAGAGAATTCTGGCAGTTATGCTGTGCTGCACGATTCTGCTCGCGGGCTGTGGCACACAGGTGTATCCTGAAAAAGAAGCAGAACAGGTTATCCGAATGGAAGTTTTGGACGACGGATTTGGAGAAACGGACTATCAAGCGGAGGAGCGGACAGAACCGTTTGAAATATCAGGACAGCCTGAACCGTCAGAAGCGGAAGTGTTATCGGAATCTTTTGAAATATCAAGACAGCCTGAACCGTCAGAAGCGGAAGTGTTATCGGAACCGCTTGAACGGTACAGTGCGGACTGGTCAGAGGAACGTCTCCTTGAGGAGATCGGGAAGCGCAGCATATACCGGGAGCAGTGCGCTTACTATGGCGAGTGGATGGATTATATGGAGAACGTCAGGGAAGTGCGGGACATCGCGATGTATGTGGAGCCGCTGTATGCTACGGATGTAAACGTTTATTCCAAAGAGGATTTTGAGGGTGTCCCGCCGTTGATCCTGCATCTTGCCAGGAATGAGATCTATGCCAGGCATGGATACATTTTCAGGGATACGGACTTATACAGTTTTTTTATGATACAGGTCTGGTATCTGCCATGTGTTGCGCCGGAGGAGTTTGATGACAGTGTTTTCAGCGGGACGGAGCGGCATAATCTGGAGCTGTTGAAGGAAATAGAAGGGAAGCAATATGAAGAAAATACCTGATGCGGAACTGGAACTGATGATGGTGATCTGGGACTCGGAACAGCCGGTTTCCAGAATGGATATTGAGAGGAAAATGGAAAACCACAGGGATGTCGTGCCGAGCACGATCCTGTCGCTGCTCTCCAGGCTGGAGAAGAGGGGATTTCTCAGGAAAGAAAAGCAGGGCAACGTCAATTATTATTCTGCGCTGGTCGGGAAGGCAGAGTATCTGCAGGCGGAGGGGCAGCGCGTGCTGGACAGGATGTTTGGCAGTTCCCTCAAAAATTTCGTGATGGCGCTGTATGACGGCAGAGGGCTGAGCGAGAAGGAGATCGAGGAACTGCGGGCGCTGATCGACGAACAGACAGGACAAAAATAAACAGGAGCAGATCGTGAAAAGAATCGTAAAAGCAACACTCATATCGTTAGGGATTTCTATATTTTATATGGTACTGTCAGCCGTGCTGACGATCACGGAAGATTCACTGCAGCTCTCGCTGCGCACATGGGTCGATGTCCTGGGAAAGGTCATGACGGCTTTGGTCACGCCGCTGTTTGCGGTCGTCACGCTGGCAGTCTGGATCCATAAAAGGGAGCGGATCCACTCTGTGATCAGGGGGATCCTGACTTTGACCGCGGGGGCGGGGTATCTGTTCTGGGCATACTGGACGATCCTGTTCATCGCCCTGGGCGTGCAGGAGGAGCGGATGCTCGCGCCCGGCCTGCTGGTGACAAACGAGTCGGGGTTTCTCAGTAAATCGCAATATGTATATTACCGCCCGGTTGCCGTGTTCTTCAAGACGCCGGCAGAGCTTACGGATGAGATCAGACAGGAATATCTGGAAAGGAAGTACAACAGGGAATTTGTGACAGATGTGTCAGGAAGCGGTTTTCTGTGCGACAAAGAATTTCCTGAGGTGAGGGTGTCTGTCTATCTGGGCGGGATGGCATTAAATGATGATTATGTGCGGCAGATGACCCTCAGATATTTATCTGAGAGCTGTGAGGCGCTCGGAATCAGGCGCGGCCATCATATCACACTGGATCATAGCGGCAGGGAGGACTTGTTTTATCTGGAACTGGACGGCGAGGACGACATACAGGCGCTGGCGGGAGATCTCTCCCGGATGATCCGCTATTGTGTGGAGCATACGGAGTTGTTTGAGACGTATTATGGAAATGTCGGCGTGTCGGCCCATGAAGGGGAGCATGAGATCACATTCACGCTCCCTTTCGGAAAGCTGCAGTGGTGGGACGAAGGCGAGGATTATTACCGCAGTCCTGACCATGTGGCCAGGATCGTTGCGGAAAAATATGCGTATGCTGCAGAGCAGTACGCACGGGCGGATGAGCGGGCGCAGCAAGCCCGCGAGGAGGAATCAGAGATCCAGGAACAGACGTCTTCGACAGAGCCGCAGGAGGACTCTGTGGAAGAAGCCGCACAGGTGCTGTACGATGCGGTTCTGGCGGATGAGGGATTTACCTATCGCGCTGATCACAATGCGAAGGGCAGTTTTTATGTCGATCTGGGGGAAAAGGAGGGCTTTTTCTACTCGCTGGTGTATGATCACCCTTCTGAAAACGGCGCCTGCGAGCTGTTTGTGCTGTATAAGTTCACGGAGGACAGCGTCGACCAGTATGTCATTGTCGATATGTACGCGGTGGAGAATGCGACGAAAAAAGTGGTCGCATCGGGGAGAAAGCGCTGGAGTGACGTGGGCACGGAAGAATACAGGGAAATAACAGAGCGGTAAAACGCAGAAAATTGAGCAAATTTTGAGATTTCAGAGCTACACTCTTCTCAGGAATTGTTGATGGATTACTTGTCATGAGCAATTTACTGACAGTTCCTTAATGTCGATAACGGACAGAAAAGGAGAGTGTTTTTTATGTTGATCAAAGCAGAGAAGCTGGGGAAAGTATACGGAAGCGGGGAGAATAAGGTCACAGCGCTCCACAGGGCAGATATGGAGATCGCGGAGGGGGATTTCATCTCGATCATGGGACCGTCCGGCAGCGGCAAGAGCACGCTGCTGCACATCTTGTCGGGGCTGGATTTTCCGACGGAGGGAAAACTGTCCTATGATGGACAGGACATATGTAAAATGAACGACAGGGAGCTGTCGGCATTTCGCCGCAGGCGGATCGGATTTGTGTTTCAGCAGTTTCATCTGCTGCCGGTGCTGACGGCGCGGGAAAATATCCTGATGCCGCTGCTGCTGGACAGGAAAAAGGAGGACCGGGCATATCTTGGGGAGCTGGCGGAGCTGCTCGGCATCAGCGGCCGTCTGACGCATCTGCCGCACGAGCTGAGCGGCGGGCAGCAGCAGAGGGTGGCGATCGCACGCGCATTGATCGCCAGGCCGGATATCATCTTTGCGGACGAGCCGACCGGAAATCTGGACAGCAAAAGCGGCGGTGAGGTTATGAGGTTGTTGGCAGAGATCCGCCGCAGGATGAAAAAGACGCTCGTCGTCATCACCCATGACAGCCAGATCGCGCAGATGGCGGACAGGAGATTTGTGATCATGGACGGTATGCTGTCGGAGGAGGGGGTGACAATACGATGAGATCATATCATGTATTGGCATGGAGAGAGATCATGGGGCAGAAAGTTGTGTCCGTCCTGATCCTGACTGCCGTCATACTGTCCACTGTGATGACAACGGCAGTCGGACAGTCTGTGGGCGTACTGGCGGCGATGCGCAGACAGCAGGCGGCTGCCATCGGGGGCGAGCGCTATGTATCGTTTGTCCAGCTGACCGGGGATCAGGCACGGATCGTGGAGGAGGACGCCAGGATTTCCTATGCGGGGCGTTCTGTCCAGTTAGGGTCGTATGATCTGAACGACCTGTTAAAACTGAATCTGGAAGAGTACTGGGGAGACGGGCTGAGCGCGTATCCGTCATACACGAAGATCGTGCGGGGGCGGCTGCCTGAGAAGCCGATGGAAGTCGCCCTGCCGGAGGATGCCCTGCAGTTTCTCGGATTTGCGGGGGATATCGGGGATACGATCCCGCTGTCGCTGTCAAAGGCGCTGCGCCATGGCATTGAGATCGAAGCGTATGACTATGAGGCGGATTTTGTCCTCACCGGCATCACGCAGAGCAATTATCTGGGTTACACTTACGGATATATCCGTGGATTTGCGGGGGAGGGGACTGCTGCGGCGCTTTTGCCGCAGAAATATGTTTATTATAATCTGGATATCCGTACAACGGATCAGAGGCATTTTCAGGCGCTCATCGACGACCTGTCCGGCAGTCTGGGACTTCATGAGCTGGATATCCTCTACAATTACCCGTATCTGAATGCGCTGGGGATCCGATGCAGTGCGGACGAGGGCAGTGTGATGCTGGATGACGAGGGGTTCCCGTTTGTCATTCTGGCGGGCGTCCTAGCGGCGGTGCTGATCCTGCTGGCGGCGGGACTGGTGATCTACAATATCCTTAAGATCGCGGTCGCCCGGCGGATCGGACAGTACGGCGTACTCCGCGCGGTCGGCGCAGAGAGGGGGCAGTTGTACCGCATCGTGGCGGAGGAGGTTCTGATGCTCTGTCTGGGCGGTATTCCGATCGGAATGCTCTGCGGACGGCTGTCAGCGAAGGGAATCCTGGGAGCCGTGCTGCGTCAGCTGCCGCCCGGGATGTTTCTTGCGTCAGACATGGAACAGCTCCAGGTACTGATCGCGGAAAACAGTGGCGGAAAATGGGGATATTTATTTATAAGCGGGTTTGTCACGCTGCTGTTCGCTTTTCTGGCAGCGGCACCGGCCGCCCGTTATGCGGCGAAAACCGCCCCTGTGACTGCGATGCACGGCATGGCGTCTGGCGGAGCCTGTGATAAGATCAGCCGTCGGCGGCGCAGGACCCGCCGGGTGAGATCGTTTGAGCGCTATTATGCGGCGCTCAACATGCGGCGGAACAAAAGCCGCACTGTCATTACGATCCTGTCGCTGGTCATGAGTATCACTGTGTTTGTCGCCCTGCAGAGTTATCTCTCGCTCCTGAGCGTTGCAGGAGCGGAAACGGAGCATCTGGGGGATTATTCGGTCATAAACGAATATGCCGGATTTTCACCGGAGGAGCTGCGCCGGATGGAAGCGGATCCCAATGTGGCAGCGGTGGCGGCACAGCAGGTTACGCTTTACGAGCCGGATGAACAGTATGCGCCCGCGGGGATCGAGACGGATATTAATTTTGCAGGAAACCCTGTTGAGCGTTTTCAGATTTTTGGAGTTAATGACTGCTGGACGGATAGGAGTTTTGAGGGTCAGTTAACTGAGGAACAGCTGGCGGCGCTGAAAGCGGGGGAGGGATGTGTCGTCCGCAATCCGCTGCCCATTAATATAGAAGGGATCGATGCAGGGACGACGTGTGTAGAGGAGGGCGCCACGATCACCGTCGCCGGGAAAAAACTGCAGGTGCTGATGGCGCTAAACGGTTACGACGGTTATTTCAGCATTGGAAACAACGGCTTTATCAATGGAGTGCAGGTGCTTGTGAGTGACCGGCTGTATCCGGAGCTGACGGGGATGGATGTGTATGCCGAGTTTCGTCCGATCCTGAGGGCAGATGCGGACAGGGATGTGTTCGACCGCACGCTTGACAGTCTCTGCGCGCGTACTGCCGGAACAACATGGGTGTCCTATGAGGATACGGACAGACAGCTCGCGGAGAGTGAGATGCAGGTTCGGCTGCTTGCATGGGGACTGATCCTGCTGATCGGTCTCATCGGTATCCTGAACATTGTCAATACGGTTTATACCAATATCCATACGCGGATGGCAGAGATCGGCACACAGCGGGCGGTCGGCATGAGCGTGGGGAGCCTGTACAGGACTTTTCTGTGGGAGGGAGCCTGCTACGGCATCTATGCGTCGGTTATCGGAAGCGCGGCGGGATATCTGTGTACGGTGCTTGTGAGATCGGCGGGGAGCGGTGCATTTCAGCTGACGGCACCACCGGTGCCTGCGATGGCGCAGGCTTCCATCCTGTCGGTCGCAGCCTGTCTGCTCGCGTCCGCTGTCCCGCTGCGGCAGATCGCGAAGATGAGCATTGTGGAGTCGATCGAGGCGGCGGAATAAATGGTTTTCTGAAAAATATTAGTGAAATTAACAGAAATTATCTCTGTTTGCTTGTATTTTGTGGTCAAATGTACTAAACTGAAAACAGTACGAAGAAATGATAAGCGGCTGGAAAATGCAGTCAGACGGAGGTGTCAATGAAAAAAACAAGTTTTAGTGTCAGGTTGATGTGCTATATCGTCATTGTTTCCATGGCGGCGGTGGTGATCAGTACGCTGATGATCAGGAGCAGGGTGACCGGGATCATGGAAGAGAATATGCAGCTCACCAGTGAGCAGACAATGTATGAGGCGGTGTCCGGATTTCAGCGGTATATGAAGACGCTGAGCCTGCCGATCGACCTGATGTGCCGCAGCAATGACTTCAAGAAAGTGGATCTGGAGTACAGCGTGCGGATCCAGGGGATTGAGGATTCCCTGCTGAGCGCCCTGAAGGTCATTCCGGATTCGGAAAAGACGTATTACGCGACAGCCAGCGGAAAGTACATCCAGGCGAAGATGAGTGTGTCAGAGGATGGGAAAAAGACGGGCGAATACCAGGAGAAAGTCAACGTTGACAACACCCAGAAGGACTGGTATAAGGATGCGCTGGGACTGAAAGCGAGATATACGGTGTTCGGCAATTTCACGACGCCATATGTCAACGACGACGGTATTGAAGTGTTCACGGTCTCGCAGGATCTGAAGGCGAATGACGAGCATGTGGGGATCGTTGCGATGGACATCAATATAGATGTGCTGAAGGATTATATCAACGAGATCCAGCTGATGACGACAGGTTTTACCGTGCTCGCCGATGACGCCGGGAATATCATCGTGGATAATGAGAAAAACGGCATCGTACAGGTGCCTTCCGCTGATATCCCTGTATGGAATGAGCTGGTCGCGGAGGTAGATGCCTCTGCCGAAGCAGTGTCGGCGGGGGATGCGTCCGCGGAAACAAACCCGTCAGCCAGCCTCATATGCGATATCAAAGGCGGGAAATACAGTGTGACACTGACCAAGGACACGATCACAGGCTGGTATCTGATCGGCCTGATCGGGGAGGAGGAGCTTGCGGGGAGCATGCGGGCGATCAGTTTCGCAACAGTGCTCTGCTGCGTGTTTGCATTGATCCTGTCAGTCGTTGTGGCGCTGGTCATCGCATTTTCCATCGCAAGGGAGTTGAAGAAGCTCCAGACAGCAACGGAGCACATGGCAGGCGGAGATCTGTCCACCAAGCTGGAGGTCAGAAGGCATGACGAGTTCGGGGAGCTAGAGCACAATTTTAACGGTATGATGGACAGCATTTCCGGCCTGATCAGAAATGTCGGGACGAACTCGCAGGAGATCTATGCGATCGCGAAGTCGGTCATGGAAGTATCCGGGGACACCAGAGAGGTCGCAGGGCAGGTGACAGAGGCGATCGGAAGCGTGGCGCAGGGCGCGACTGAACAGGCGCAGAGCACGGCGGAGGCGAACGCCGAGGTGGAGAAGCTGGCTCAGAACATGAGCGTTTCCAAAGAAAAGACGGAGAAGATTGGTGAGAGATCCAAGGAGACCGAGAGACTTGGCAGGAAAGGGATCCGGATCCTTGAAGAGCTGATCAGCAAGTCCGAGCGGGCAAAAGTCAACTCTGACGAATCCATCGCCACGATGTCGGAGATGCTCAAATCCATCGAGAAGATCAACTACATATCGGACGCGATCGCAGACATCACATCGCAGACGAACCTGCTGTCATTAAACGCTTCGATCGAGGCGGCGCGGGCAGGCGAGAGCGGAAAGGGCTTTGCGGTCGTGGCGGACGAGATCAGAAAACTGGCGGAGCAGTCGAAGGATTCCACGGAGGAGATCAAGAAGATCGTTGCCGAGATCACCGGAAATTCCGCCCATGTGGAGGACCAGCTCGAGGAGAGCGGTGTGATCCAGGATGACCAGCAGAAGGCGATCAAGGAGACACAGAAACTCTTCGAGGACATCGAGGCGTCCGTCAGGGAGCTGATGCAGGCGGTGGAGGAGATCGAACAGCTCAACCGTGAGATGAGCATCGCGCGCGACAATGTCGTGAACCGCATGGAAGATATCGCATCGGTATCCGAGACCTCGGCGGCGGCTACCGAGCAGGTCAACGCCTCCGCCGAGCAGGTCAACAGCACCATGGAGCAGATGGCGTCCCACGCCAAGATGCTCGATGAGATCGTAGGGAAATTGAGTGAGTCGGTGGGACAGTTCAAATTATGAGTTTTCTTCCTCTTTCAGATATTCCCTGCTCGACACTTTTGCAGTGTTGTCGTAGCACTTGAATATTTTGTCGACAAAGGCGCTGTCGATCTTCGGTGTGATCAGGCTGACGAGGGGTGTGACGATCAGCCCGACGATCATGGCAGCCGCGCCTGCGTTGATCGGCGAGGCGATGAACTTGAAGAACATATTGGACACCGTGATGCCTACGCCGCAGATGAAGCTTGCCCACACGCCGGCTTTCGCGACGCCCTTCCAGTACAGTCCGTAGAGGAACGGCGCGAGGAAAGCGCCTGCGAGTGCACCCCATGAGATGCCCATGAGCTGGGCGATGAAGGTGGGTGGGTTCAGCGCAAGCACGACAGAGATCACGATGAAGAATACGATCAGTACGCGTATGTACATCAGTTGTTTTTTGTCGTCCATGTCTTTCACGATATTGCCCTTGATGAAGTCGAGCGTCAGTGTCGACGCGGAGGTCAGGACCAGCGAGGAGAGCGTCGACATGGAGGCCGAGAGTACTAAGATGATGACGACGCCGATCAGGATATCGGGCAGTGTCGATAACATTGCCGGCACGATCGCGTCATACATCACGGAGCCGTCCGCCTTGTACAGCGCCTGCGAGTCGAACAGCCGGCCGAATCCGCCGAGGAAATAACAGCCGCCGGACACGATCACCGCAAAAAATGTGGAAACGATCGTGCCGGTTTTGATCGCTTTCTCACTCTTGATCGCATAGAATTTGTGTACCATCTGGGGAAGTCCCCACGTTCCCAGCGAGGTGAGGATGATGACACCTAAGAGGTTGAGCGGATCCGTCCCGAAGAACGATGCGAAAGCGCCCTGCTGGCCCAGTGTGACAGGCACATCGGACTGCAGCTCGGAGAGTTTTCTCACGGCTTCGATAAATCCGCCCTGGCCGGAGAGCACGGCGGCGATGACTGCCACGATGCCAAACAGCATGATGACACCCTGGATAAAATCGTTGATCGCAGTTGCCATGTAGCCGCCGAGAATGACATACACGCCGGTGAGCACCGCCATCGTGACCACGCACACCGTGTAGGGAATGTCGAAAGCCATGCCAAACAGTCTGGAAAGACCGTTGTACACAGAGGCCGTGTACGGGATCATGAACACAAAGGCGATCGCGGAGGCCACGATCCTCAGCACATTGCTGTCGTAGCGCCTGCCGAAGAAGTCGGGCATCGTGGCGACCTCCAGATGGTGTGTCATGACCCTGGTGCGCCTGCCCATCGCAACCCACGCGAGCAGGGAACCGATCACGGCGTTTCCGAGTCCGATCCACGTCGAGGCAAGCCCGTACTTCCAGCCAAACTGCCCCGCATATCCCACGAACACGACCGCGGAAAAGTAGGACGTGCCGTAGGCAAAGGCCGAGAGCCACGGACCGACGCTCCGCCCGCCGAGCACAAAATCGGTCATGCTGTTCGCGCTCTTTCTGGCGTAAAGCCCCACCGCGATCATGCACCCGAAAAACAGAATCAGTAATATAATCTTGATCAGCATAATAGAATGCTCCTCCCTAAAATAATGTAAACCTTTTATCACACAGGCACTTTAGAACTTCAACGCTTTTATGTGATAAAGTGAATTCATTATAACGCATGGAGCGGAAGGTGTCAAGCTTTGGGTATTGTATATAAAGGAGAGATTGATCATGCCAGCAAAAATCGCCTTTTTTGATATTGACGGAACACTGACCTCGGAGGTCGATGGACGCGTGCCGGCGGATGCGGCGGCCGCGATCGCCGGCGCGCGCGCGAACGGCAATCTGATGTTCATCAATACAGGACGGTGCTTTCAAAATGTGGAATCCCGCTTCCGCGAGGTCGGATGGGACGGATATGTGTGTGGCTGCGGCACAAATATTTACTGCGGCGGCCGGGATGTCCTGCATGTCTCGCAGACGCATTCCACGACGATGCAGATCTTAAACGCCGCGCGGCGGGCGGACGTCGATATTTTGTTTGAATCGCGCACGCATGTGGCATTTGACCTGTCCCGCCCGCTGCATCATCCCGATGCAGTCCGCCAGTATCAGGCATTTGCCAGGCGCCAGTATGATATGCCGGAGGATCTGGAAAATCCGAATTTTTTCTCGGACAAGTTTGTCATCTGGTACAGGGAGGAGGCGCAGCTCACAGCCTTTCGGCAGGTCAGCGACCGGTGGTTTGAGTGCATCGACAGAGGGGGGACATTCCGCGAGTTTGTACCGCTCGGTTATTCCAAGGCTTCCGGCATCCAGTATGTGCTGGATCATTACGGACTTGGTCTGACAGACGCTTACGCCTTTGGCGACAGCAACAACGACCTGTCCATGCTCTCCTACGTTCCCCACAGCATCGCAATGGGGAACGCATCGCCTGAGAGCCTGTTTCAGCAGGTGGAGTACGTGACGGCAAGATCCAGCTGCGGCGGCATCCGGCAGGCGCTGGAGCATTATGGCTTTCTATAAGATCATCACGCTTTTGACGCGCCGTCGACGGACAGGATCTCACCTGTGACATAGCTCGCCAGGTCGCTTGCCAGGTACAGAAATGCATTTGCCACTTCCTCCGGTTCGCCGGCTCTTCCAAGCGGTATCCTTGCAGAGATCGCCTTGACCGTCGCCTCCGGCAGTGCTGCCACCATGTCAGTCCTTGTCACGCCCGGCGCCACTGCATTGACACGGATATGGTCCTTTCCAAGTTCCCTTGCCAGGGAGACTGTGATCCCGTTCACCGCAAATTTGCTGGCAGGATATCCGACACCCGCAGGCTGTCCCGAAATACTCACCATGGAACTGGTGTTGATGATGCAGCCGCCGCCCTGTTCCCGCATGATCCTCGCAGCCGGCAGGATCGCATAGAAAACCGCCTTTACATTCAGGTCGATCACCTTGTCGAACTCTTCCGCGGTGTAATCGTAGAGCGGCGTGTTCTGGGAGATGCCGGCATTGTTGACCAGAATATCGATCCTGCCGAACCGCTCTTTGACCGCCAGAACCGCCCGCTCAACTTCTGCGGCATCTGTGAGGCAGGGGTGATCGCCCGCGACTTCCCAGCCGCTGTTCTCCTCTTTTAATTTCTGCAGTGCACGGTCAACGGATTCCTGGCGTGAGCCAAACAGCACGACCTTTGCGCCGTTGGCAAGATATTTTCTGACGATCTCAAATCCGATCCCGCGTGTTCCGCCTGTGACGATAGCTACTTTTCCTTTTAACATGATTGTGACTCCTCTCTTATTGAATATTATTAATATGGTGTTCATGGATATTTTTATCAGAGACCAAGATCGAGACTTGAAAAGTCAATGTACAGATCCTCATAGATGCCGACCCTGACCGTGTCGTCAAAAGAGTATGCGTTCAATGTCAGATCGTCATTATCCATATTATATACGTAGACTTGCCTGTGCTGCGCATCAACGATCCAGTATTCACGAACACCTGCATTGTGATACAGTCCAAGTTTGGTGATGTAGTCATGTCCGGGATTGGAAGGGGACACGATCTCGATGATCCAGTCAGGAGCGCCGGTACAGCCTCGGGGGGTGATCTTGTCGGTGTCGCATATGACAGAGATATCGGGTTCAAGGACGGTGTCCTCACCCTTATGGAGCTGTACGCCGAATGGGGCGGCGAGCGCGCGGCAGTGGCCAGCCTTTGATTTGATATAACTGTTAATGGCAAAATGCAGTTCACTTGATATGATCTGGTGTATGGTGCTGGGTGCAGCCATATAGACGATCTCGCCGTTGATCAGTTCCGCGTGGATCTCATCGGGCAGGTTATAAAACTCCTCGGCGGTATAATATTTTTCCTGTGGTAATGGCATGGAATACACTTCCTTTCGTGGTGGGCAGAAGTCAATCTCTGTTACAACATAATATTATATGTAAAAGGTGCAATTGTCAATCACATGTCCGTATGTTGGAGCCGATACAGTACAAAACAAAGAAAACCTATTGACATACTGGGAATTGAAGTGTATGATACAGATATCAACAAAACATACTGATCCAATAGGAAATCAATGAAATTGGAATGACTGGCAGAAATGAAGGTCATTCCTGAATGGAGGAGGATATTATGAGCAGGCAAAGTTACACAGACAGAAACTTAAGATTCGAGACGTTACAGCTCCATGTAGGGCAGGAGGCGCCCGATCCGGTGACAGATGCGAGGGCAGTGCCCATCTATCAGACGTCGTCTTTTGTGTTCAGGGATTCCGCGCACGCGGCGGCGAGATTTGCCCTGCAGGACGCCGGAAACATCTATGGCAGACTGACCAATCCCACGCAGGACATCTTCGAGCAGCGCATGGCAAGGCTTGAAGGCGGCGCGGCGGCGCTCGCGGTGGCGTCAGGCGCAGCGGCGGTGACCTACACGATCCAGAACCTGGCGCAGAACGGCGGGCACATCGTCGCGGCAAAGAATATCTATGGCGGTACATACAACCTGCTCGCGCACACGCTGGTGGATTATGGCGTGACGACAACCTTCGTGGATCCGCTCGACGTCAGCAATTTTGAGCGGGCGGTACAGGACAACACGAAGGCGCTCTATATCGAAACACTCGGAAATCCGAATTCGGAAGTCTCGGATATCGAAGCAGTCGCCAGGATCGCGCATGCGCACAATATCCCGCTGGTCGTCGACAGCACGTTTGCGACTCCGTATCTCGTGAGACCGATCGAGTATGGGGCGGACATCGTAGTCCACTCTGCCACGAAATTTATCGGCGGACACGGCACGACCATCGGCGGCGTGATCGTCGACGCGGGAAAGTTTGACTGGAAGGCGTCAGGTAAGTTTCCGCAGTTTACAGAGCCCAATCCGAGCTACCATGGCATCAGCTTTGTGGACGCGGCGGGTGCGGCGGCATTTGTCACCAGGATACGCGCCATCCTGCTGCGCGATATGGGTGCCACCCTCTCCCCGTTTCACGCCTTTATCTTCCTGCAGGGACTGGAGACGCTCTCGCTGCGCGTGGAGCGCCATGTGGAGAACGCGCTGAGGGTCGTTGATTACCTTGCAGGACATCCGCTCGTGGAAAAGGTAAATCACCCTTCCGTGACGACAGACCCGGAGCAGCAGAGACTGTATAAAAAATATTTCCCCAACGGTGGCGGCTCGATCTTTACATTTGAGATCAGGGGCGGCGAGCAGAAGGCGAAGGACTTTATCGACAATCTCGAGCTGTTCTCGCTGCTTGCGAATGTGGCGGATGTGAAGTCGCTTGTCATCCACCCCTACTCGACGACGCATGCTGAGCTTAACGATGCGGAAAAGGCAGACCAGGGCATAAAGCCAAACACGATCCGGCTGTCGATCGGAACAGAACACATTGATGATATCATCGAAGACCTCGAGGAGGCATTCAGGGCGGTCTCGCAATGAAAAACAGATCATAAGAATAGGAAAGGAAGGATTCAGGATGGCAGTGTATAAAGGATTTACGGAGATCATCGGCAAAACGCCTCTCGTCGAGGTAGTTAACGTGGAGCGGGCACATGGTCTGAAGGCAAAGGTGCTCGTCAAGCTCGAGTACAGAAACCCCGCAGGGAGCGTGAAGGACAGGGCAGCTTTCTATATGATCAAAGCAGCGGAAGAAAAGGGTCTGCTGCGGGAAGGCTCCGTGATCATCGAGCCGACAAGCGGCAACACGGGGATCGGACTTGCAGCGATCGCGGCGGCAAAGGGATACCGCGTGATCCTCACCATGCCGGATACCATGAGTGTGGAACGCAGAAATATCCTTAAGGCTTACGGGGCCGAGATCGTCCTGACGGAAGGCGCCAAAGGCATGAAGGGAGCGATCGCAAAGGCGGAGGCGCTTGCGAAAGAGACCGAGGGTGCGTATATTCCGGGACAGTTTGACAATCCAGCGAATGCACAGGCGCATTACGAGACGACAGGACCTGAGATCTGGGAGGACACGGAGGGCGGAGTGGACGTCTTTGTCGCCAGCGTCGGTACCGGCGGCACGCTCACGGGTACAGGAAGATTCCTGAAAGAAAAAAATGCGGCGGTGAAAGTCGTGGCTGTGGAGCCGGCAGGATCACCGGTCCTGTCGGGCGGACAGCCGGGGGCGCACAAGATCCAGGGGATCGGTGCGGGATTTGTGCCGGAGGTCCTCGATACGGGCGTATATGACGAGGTCATTGCGGTCGGGAACGATGAGGCATTTGAGGCGTCCAGGGAACTTACGAGAAAGGAGGGGCTTCTTACGGGCATCTCGTCCGGTGCGGCGCTCTGCGCGGCGGTAGAGCTGGCAAAAAGACCGGAAAATGAGGGAAAGATCATCGTGGCGCTCCTGCCGGACAGCGGTGACAGATATTACTCGACGCCGCTCTTTACAGAATAGACGGATACATGCTTCTTTTTTATGCAAAAGCACAAAAATAGTATCGGAACAATATAAAAACTTGTCAAAAACCACGAAATGTGATAGCATTAATAGTATATCTGATGAATACATTTAACAGAAGCGTTTATAGAAACGGAAAGGCAGGGTACTTATGAAGAGAAAAGGTCTAAAACTTACACTGCGTCTTGTTCTTGTCGCAGCACTGCCCTTAATATTGATGTTTGCATTTGCCGTGGCAGGGATCAGGTCATCGTGCGGCTCCATCATCGAATCGATGGTACAGCATGAACTGATGACAGCGCAGTATGCCTTCGAGACTGCTGTGGGAAATATTGCGCAGGGTACATACATGTATACCAATGGGAAATTTTACAAGGGAAAGCGGAATATCAGTGACAATACACAGTTTTTTGACAATTTCAGCCATGAGGTCGATCTGCAGGTCACTGTTTTTTATGGGAATACCAGAGTTGCCACAAGCCTTGTGGATGAAGACGGGAACCGAATGGTGGGGACGGAAGCGGATCCGGTGATCTATGACCTGGTGGTCGATCAGGGACAGGATTACTACTCTGAAGATGTGGTGATCAGCGGTAAGACATACTACGCCATGTACTGTCCGTTGTATCAATATAATTCGGACGAGATCATAGGCATGACTTTTGTGGGGCTGGAGAAATCAAAGATCTATGCCATTTACTCCGCCAATTTCGTGAAAAATGCGGGTATCCTGATCGGAATCTTTCTGCTTGGCATCATAGCCACAACCATATCGGTCCGTGTAGTGATCAAGGCGATCAAGGGGGTCATTGTACAGCTGAACAGGCTTGCTGACGGCGAGCTGAATGTGAAAGTGGAGAGCAGGATGTTAAGAAGGGCGGACGAGATCGGCGATATCGGCCACAGCGTCGAGAAGCTTGTCCGCAGTCTGTCCGATATCGTGGTGGATATCAAAGGCGCATCGACGGATCTTGATGGGATCTCGGCGGGCTTTTCCGGTTCCTTTAAGAAGATGGCGGACAATATCAGTGGTGTGGACAGGGCAGTGGAGGAGATGGCGACAGGTTCCACGCAGCAGGCACAGGATACTGCAGATGTGGGGAACAAGATCCAGTATATGGGGGACGCGGTTGAGATCACGGCGCAGAATGTGGAGAAGCTCGTGGGTAATACGGACAAGATGCGCGATTATAATAGGAGTGTGGAGAATACGCTCGAGGAGCTGATCCGGACCAGCATCGAGGCGAAAGATGCGTTTGATGTGGTATTCGACCAGACCAATATGACGAACCAGTCTGCACAGGATATCCAGTCTGCGGCAGATGTGATCACGGATATTGCAGACCAGACGAGTCTGCTGTCACTCAACGCGAGCATCGAGGCGGCGCGTGCCGGCGAGCACGGCAAGGGCTTTGCCGTTGTCGCCGATGAGATCAGAAAGCTTGCTGACCAGTCTGCGGAGTCTGCGAGCCGCATCACAGGGATCATCGCCATGCTGATCACCAACTCCAACACGACCGTGGACACGATGAAAAATGTCACGGAGGCAATGGACAAACAGGGCGAGGAGCTTGGCAGGACCAAGACCGTGTTCAACAGCCTGAACCATGAGATCGGGGAGGTCAGCGGCGCTGTGGACAATATCAGGGGTGAGATCGACAAACTCAACGATCTCAAATCAGATGTCCTCAATGCGGTTCAGAACCTTGCCGCCATTGCGGAGCAGAATGCGGCCAATACGCAGGAGACTTCCGCTTCCATGCAGGAGATCAGACAGGTTGTTGCGGAGTGCAGTGGTGAGGTTGACCGGATTGTCGATACCTCCAATGGTCTTGCACAGAATATTGAAGTGTTCAGATTAGAATAGATGGCACAGACAAAAAGCGCTGCTCAGGCAGCGCTTTTGTTGTGATCATGCGGTTGTTTGTGAATGGATCTGCCGACGACTGGAAACAGACCAGCCTTTTTCAGTGCCGGGCGCAGTGCGTTGTACGCGGCGACGGACACGACCGTGGAGGTGACGGCATTGATCGTGGTTGTCGTGATGTTTGGCAGCAGTGTCAGCTCTGCTATCGGTTTTCCGAGGATGACCAGCTTGTAGCAGTAGCTGAACAGCGGATCGAACACCATGTTAAAACCAAGACCGCAGATGGCAGCGGTCAGAGACCAGCGGAAAGCGGCTCTGGCGTCCTTGCATACAGACAGTTTGCCGAGCCTGTGTGCGGCAGTTCCTGTGACGAGACCGATGCACAATTTTAATATGAAGGTCTTGGGCGCGGATGTAATGTATACGGGATCGAGCAGGTCGCCGATCGTCATGCCGACAGCGCCGCCGATGCCGCCCAGAGGGCCGCCGAGCAGCAGTGCGCCGAGTACGCACACCGCGTTTCCCAGATGGATGCTGGTGGCGCTCTCCGTGCCGGGGATCATGATCTTGACCTGCAGAAAGGTGAAGACCACATAGGACAGCGCCGCGATCAGGCCTGTCAGGGCAATTTTGTAAGTTGTCTGGTTTTTCTGGTTCATAATTGTTCCTCCTCTTGAGACAATGATCTATTCCTCTTGCTGTCAAGTATAACGCAAAGTGACACTTTAGAAATAGACAATTATAATATTTTTTTGAGGGACAGTTAGGAAAGTTTGAATTTCTATTGATTTTTGGAGCTAAATAGGCTTTAATATAATATAGGTAGTTCAAAATTAAAATTTCACCATCTTGATTTGAGTACCTGCTTCATCGGGCAGATGTGAGTGAATGTGAAATGAATTTCAGGAGGTTTAATAATGGATAATTTTGGAGCAGCAAGGAAAACGGAAACAGCGATCATCCCAAAAGGAACCGTCATCAACGGCAATGTTGAGATCGAGGGCAGGCTGGAAATGTACGGGGTGGTCAATGGCGATATCAATTCTGACAGCCGGGTCAACATATCCGGGGATGTCACGGGAAATATCACGGCAAACGACCTGTTTGCGAAGGATTCTTTCATCGTGGGGCAGATCGACTGCGCACAGGGTGCGACAGTGCGCGAGAACACAGTGATCCTCGGGGACATCAAGGCGGAGAATCTGGTGGTGGACGGTGCGATCCAGGGCAGGATCGACATCAGGGAAGGCATTACAGTGGGCGATACGGCGATCCTGGACAGTGATGTCAGGGCTAAGACGATCCAGGTCAACAACGGCGCGGCGATCAATGGTCACTGCTCACTCTGCTATGCGGATATCAAACTGGAGGATATCTTTCCGGTGACAGAAGAGGTGCAGGAGCCGGAGCCTGAGAAAACAAAGGAAGTTAAGGAAGTAAAAGAAGTGAAGGATCCGGAACCAGCAGAGGAGGACAAGCCCAAGGCGGTGGCAAAACCCAAGGCGATCGCAAAGCCTAAGGCGGTGAAGAAGGCTGAAGTGGCGGAGGCGTAAATGGAGAGCATAGGGTGGGAATACTGTCGGAAAACTTGTGGCAGGGAGTGTACGGAGGAGATACTGGATTTTGCCAATATGGTGTTTGGCATGGAATACGGCAGGACGGACTTCGCATCCCTTCTCCCCAAAGCATATGCGCCAGAGCGTTGTGGCATTCCGGTCCATCATATGATCATGGAAGAAAACAGGCTCAGGGCGCTGATCGATGTCTACCCGCTCACCCTTCGGCTGAAAGGGAAGAGTGGGTGTACAGTCAGCGCGGCTTACGTGGGGACCGTGTCCGTCCACCCGAATGCCAGGGGCAGGGGCTATATGATCGAGCTCATGAAGCGGGTGGAGGAGGACGCGCGCAGCCAGGGGTGTGCGCTCCTGATCCTGGACGGTGACCGGCACAGATACCAGCATTACGGTTATGAGCATGCGGGGATCCGGTACAGGTTTCAGATCGGCACAGGAAATATCAGACACTGCTGTGCTGCCATCTACAGCGATTCCGATATGGCGTCCCCGGCGTACAGCTTTGAGGAGCTTGACCGGCAGAGTCCGTATCTCGACATGCTGTACGCGCTGTATCAGAACAGGCTGGTGACAGCGCGGCCGCGGGAGGATTTCTGGTACTGCCTGCAGAGTTATCAGGCGTCGGCCTATGCGATCCTGCGTGATGGCAGGCCGGTCGGATATATGAGTATATCGTCAGAGGAAAAAAATGTCACGGAGATCGAGATGGAGGACGTACAGGAACTTCCGAGAGTCCTGTATGACCTGATGACGGGATTTGATACAGAGCAGCTCTGCGTCAGCGTGGGAATGGACGAGACGGACAAGGCCGGGCAGCTTGAAAAAGCGTGCGGTTACTGCGATCTGTCCATGTCGCATCAGATCCGGATCCTCGACTACGAGTCAGTGCTCTCCTTTCTGCTGGAATGGAAGCGGCAGTATGGTTCGCCTGCTGCAGGGGAATATGTGCTGGGAGTGCAGAATGCAGAGACCGGCAGCGTTGAAAAGTATCTGCTGTCTGTCGCGGAGGAGATCAGCGTGTCCCGCACGGACCAGGCGGCGGATACGGTTCTCGGGGAGCTGGACCTGGTGAGGATACTGACGACGGGCTTCTGCTTTGCGGAGCAGCAAAAAGGTGCCCGCAGCAAAATAAGAAATGCGCCTGCCGGGTGGTTTCCACTGCCGTTTTACCTACCCGAAGCAGACACATTCTAACACATTTTTCTATTAAGATCAGTCCATGTATTTCCAGGTGTACAGGTTTGCACTCCTGCATTTTGGACAGACCATCTTGTACTGCTCAAAGATGAACATCTTGATCTGGTCATCTGGAACGTTTGTCGTGACGATGCGGCTCTGTCCACATTTGCACAGGAACAGGATCTTGCGGTTCAGGCGCACGCTCAGGCTTTCGCCTCTGAGACTGAGCGTTTTTTCTATATACTTTATCTGTTCCTCGTTGTGGACACCGCATTCATCGAGCGCCCACTTGTATTCATCGCGGATGATGTGGAGCGCTTCCGACGGGATCGATGAGTAGTGTTGCTCTAACTTCTGTTCAGTAAACATGTTGATTCCCCTTTTCTCTTAAATATTTTCTGAAGATTCAATTCAAATGATCTACATTCTGAATGGTTTCATCATGCACTTAGAAATAGTATAACACAGAATGCTGAAATATGGAATACAGTTTTTTGCAAAGGCTTAAATAACAGGGATGATCAGCCGATATATATGATATACATTTTTGACAGTGTTTTTGGTGCGGTCAGAGCCGCCACAAAAACAGGAAGTAAAACGGATTTTACACAGATGTGTTCCTGAAGCTGTTGGATCAGGTTCGGGAGTATGAAGACCACAGGGAGGTGGCATAAGTGAATAGAAGACGAGAGCTTGCCCTGCAGAGGGTTTCCCGCATAGGAAATATCGCGTCGGCAGACAATATCTCACAGAACACGAAGTACAAGAGCAGTCAGCCTGGCGCCAGGATCCAGACCAACACGATCGAGGCGGCGCTGGGAACATACCTGATGCGCAACAACGAGGTCTATGACCTGCGCGGACAGGACAGCTATGTCCCGGGGTATGGGGAGTCCGGTTCGGAGACGCACGATCAGTTCTCCAGGCAGATGAAGGAGTACATCTCCATGGCATCCGCGGAGGAGAGCCAGCTGGCAAACGCCAAATCCGACCTGGAACGACGCGTCGCTGAGCACCTCAATATCAGCAAGTACGAGGAAGCGCTCGCGAAAGATCCGAGTGCCCAGTACCAGCTGAGCAGGTATCACAGGAAGGGTGACGAGACGGATTTTGACAGGCTTGATGCGAATAGGTGTTCTGGTTTTTTATTATATTCATATAATAAGAAGGGTGTGCACAGCGTTCTGGGGGAACATCTCAGTTTTGCGGGCTATGACACTGTTGGCGGGAGTCTGGAAAGGAACGGCTGAGAAAGGTGCTATATGGAGTTGACTGACGAGAAGCTGAAATATCTGAGACTGCTGGCGGTAAAGTATCCGTCGATACCGTCGGTGTGCCGTGAGATCATCAATCTGAAGGCGATCTTGAACCTGCCCAAGGGCACGGAACATTTCATGAGCGACATTCACGGTGAATATGAGGCGTTTTATCACATTATGAACAATGCGGCGGGTGTCATCAAGGAGAAAGTGGATATGATCTTTGCAGAGCGCATGACGCCTAGGGAACGTCAGGAGATCTGCACGCTCGTGTACTATCCGACAGAGAAGATCAAGCTGCTGAAGAGGTTGAATGCGGTGACGCCCTACTGGTATAAGATCAATCTGAAAAATCTCACTGAGCTTGCGAAATTTTTGTCCTCAAAATATACGCGCTCTAAGGTGCGAAAGGCTCTGCCTCCGGAGTTCAGTTATATCATCGACGAGCTTCTGCACGCGCAGTCGGATGAGGACAATAACCAGTACGTCTACCATGAGAAGATACTGGACACGATCATCGATATCGACAGTGCGGATGCGTTCATCGATGCGCTGAGCACACTGATCAAGCGGCTTGCCGTCGATCATCTCCATATCGTGGGCGACATCTACGACAGGGGACCGAACGCTGACAGGATCATGGATCTGCTGATCAGCCACCACTCTGTGGATATCGAGTGGGGAAACCACGATATCCTGTGGATGGGGGCGGCATGCGGCAGCGAGGCGTGTATCGCGAATGTGCTGCGGAACAATCTCAAATATGACAATATTGAGATCCTCGAAAATACGTATGCGATCAGCCTGCGCTCTCTGACGCTGTTCGCAGAGCAGACTTACCCGGATATGCAGCCGATGGATGCGGCGCTCAAGGCGGTCTCCGTCATCCTGTTCAAGCTTGAGGGCCAGATCATCATGCGCCATCCGGAGTATGATATGGTGGACAGGCTCCTGCTCGACAAGATCGACAAGGGGCGCGGCGTTGTCAGGATCGACGGACAGGAATATGAGTTGAATGACTGCTATTTTCCGACATTGGACACGGGCGACGCGTATACGCTCACCACAGAGGAGCAGCATGTCATAGATGACCTGAGGGCGGCGTTCGTGAACAGCCATATGCTCCGGAAACACGTCCGGTTTCTGTATGAGAAGGGCAGCACCTATATGTGTTACAACGGCAATCTTTTGTTCCACGGCTGCATTCCGATGACGGAGGACGGCGGGTTCGCCGCTATGAGGCTTGACGGCAGGGATTATAAGGGGAGGGCGTATATGGACCACGCCGCGAAAGTGGCAAGGCGCGCTTTCTTCGGCAATTCTGACCAGTCGGATGTCGATTTTATGTGGTATCTGTGGTGCGGGAAAAAGTCGCCGCTTGCGGGCAGGACGATGAAAACCTTTGAGCGGACCTTTGTGGTGGATGAGAGCACCTACGATGAGCCAAAGAATCCGTACTACCGCTATTACAAGCAGGAGGAGTACTGCAGGAAGATCCTGCATGAGTTTGGACTGGACAGCTCCATCTCCCACATTATCAACGGCCACACGCCGATCAAGGTGTCAAAGGGGGAGTCCCCGCTGAAGGCAAACAACCGGCTGATCGTGATAGACGGCGGGTTCTGCCGGGCGTATCAGAAGACGACAGGGATCGCCGGCTACACGCTGATCTACAATTCGCACGGCATGCGCCTGAAGGCGCATCAGCCGTTTGAGAGCATCGCGAAGGTGCTGGAGGAGAACAAGGACATCGAGTCCTCGTCCAACTTCTTTGAGACGGAGGCGGAGCGCGTGATGGTCAAGGACACGGATAACGGCAAGGAGATCATGGAGACGATCCATGATCTTGAACTGCTGCTTGCCGCTTACAGACAGGGAATGATTGTAACGAAATAAGATCTTCTATGAATTTATTAATTTGCGCTCCTGTTCTGCCTGAATATCCTCAAATGCGGAGAGCATCGGTTTTTCTTTGGAGTGCTCGAAGGTGCGCGCCGCATAGTTTTTGGTGATCCTGATGACCGTGCCTGACAGTGTCAGCACGCCGATCAGGTTCGGGATCGCCATCAGTCCGTTAAAGGTGTCGGAGATGTCCCATGCAAGGTCGAGGTTCATCGTCGCGCCGAACACGATGAAGACCACGAACACGACCTTGTAGATGATAGTGGCTTTGGTGCCAAATAGAAATTCCCATGCCTTTGTCCCGTAGTAGCTCCACCCGAGTACGGTGGAGAACGCGAACAGAAGGATCGCGATCGCGATAAAGGCGCCGCCGACGTTCACGCCGCCAAAGTTGAATACCGTCCCAAAAGCCTCGCTGACAAGGGCGGTCTGTTCATTTGCGGAGAGCATCTCGCCAGTGTGCAGGTCGATCAGGCCGGTCGAGAGGATCGAGAATGCAGTCAGCGTACAGACGACGACCGTATCGGCAAACACCTCGAAGATGCCCCACATTCCCTGTCTGACGGGCTCGACCACATTGGATGCGGAGTGGACCATGACGGACGAACCAAGCCCGGCCTCGTTGGAGAAGACGCCGCGCTTAAAACCCCATGTGACGGCGTTTCGGACTGCCAGACCGACCGCCGCGCCGCCGATCGCCCGGAAGCCAAACGCGAAGGAGAAGATCGCGCCGAACACCTCGCCGACTTTTTCGATATTGACGATGAATACGATCAGGGAGCCCAGTATGTATGCACATGCCATAAACGGCACGAATTTCTCCGTGACCTGGGCGATCCGCTTGATGCCGCCCACGATCACAAGCCCGGCGAGGAGCATCAGCAGCAGGCCGACGATCAGCGCGTACAGGTTGATCTCGGAAGAGCCGATGATGATGATGCGGTCGAGCGCGTCGATCCGGAATACGGAGGTGATGTTACCGGAGATGGTGTTTACCTGGCTCATGTTTCCGATGCCGAATGAGGCAAGGACACAGAAGATGGAGAACAGTACGGCGAGCACTTTTCCGATGCCCGCACAGCCCTTTTTGGAGCCAAGGCCATCTCTTAGGTAATACATGGCGCCGCCGCACCACTCATCGTGGCTGTTTTTCCGGCGGTAGTAGATTCCGAGCACATTCTCCGAATAGTTTGTCATCATTCCGAAAAAAGCGGACAGCCACATCCAGAAGATGGCGCCGGGACCTCCGGCAGCGATCGCCGCGGCGACGCCTGCGATATTGCCGACGCCGATCGTCGCCGCAAGGGCGGTGCACAGCGCCTGAAACTGTGAGATGGAAGTCTTTTCCTTCGAGCTGGTGACACCGCTCCCCTTTTTGAACACACCGCCGATCGTCCTGGCGCTCACATGACCGGCATGCGTGATCTGAAAAAATCTGGTGCGGACGGTCAGGTAGATGCCCGTACCGATGATCAGGACCAGCATGGGAATCCCCCACACGACGCCGTTGATGGCGCTATTGACTTTTGCTATCAGATCAAGCATAAAAATTCCTCCTTCATATCATTCGAGATAGGTTCTGCCCCATGCGACGCTGTGTCGTCGTTTCCTTCGCATGAGGTGTACATAAAAAGAGAGAATACCCCATTTGGACAGTCCCTTCTGTCGTAGGTGGAATATTCTCTTTATTTATATTTATACACGATAATGGAATAAAATGCAAGAAAAAAATAAAAACCCTGTAAAAGGGAGGATGCCAAGTAATCTCTCGACCACTTGGCATATATTATGAAAAAGTTATTATAAGTAAAGTTATCACTCGTCGCTTATAAGGTTTTGTCTGTATCAACCTTATGTTTATAGTATAGAGTGCATAAATGTCCAAATCATGTTGTTTTATTGAATAATTTTTCAAAGAACTATGAACGATTTATGAACATGGAAAAAATTGTACCGGTTTTGGAAGCAATCTGTTATACTGGGATAGGAATCAGCCGAATGCCGATCCGGAAAGAGAGGAAATGAGATATGTACATAGCAGATGAAAAAAGATATGACGCGATGCGGTATAATCGTTGTGGAAGAAGCGGGCTGATGCTGCCTGCGGTGTCGCTGGGACTGTGGCACAATTTTGGATCCAATGCCAGCTTTGACAATATGGAGTCCATGTGCCGCACTGCATTTGACAACGGGATCACGCACTTTGACCTTGCCAACAACTATGGTCCGGTATACGGAGCGGCGGAGGAGAATTTTGGGCGGATCCTGGCGAAGGGACTCGGCGTTTACCGGGACGAGCTGGTGATCTCTACCAAGGCGGGGTACGATATGTGGCCGGGACCCTATGGAAACTGGGGCAGCAAGAAGTATCTGGTTGCCAGCCTGGATCAGAGCCTGAAGCGGATGGGGCTTGATTATGTGGATATCTATTATCACCACCGGCCGGACCGGGACACGCCGGTCGAGGAGACGGCCAGGGCGCTCGACGGCATCGTGCGGAGCGGGAAGGCGCTCTATGTCGGTATTTCCAACTATAATAAGGAAGAGACGATCGCGATCGCCAGCCTTTTTCAGGAGATGGGCACGCCGTTCATCATCAACCAGAGAAAGTACTCCCTGTTTGACCGGACGATCGAACAGGACGGGGTGAAAGACTATGCGGCGGCACACGGCATCGGCGTCATCACGTTCTGCCCGCTGGCGCAGGGGCTTCTCACAGACCGCTATATCGATGGTATCCCGCAGGACAGCCGCATCCGCACCGACGGGAGATTTCTGAAGGAGGACGCGCTGGGCAGGGAGACGATCGACAAGGTGAGGGCGCTGAATGAGATCGCAAAGGAGCGCGGCCAGAGTCTGGCTCAGATGGCGCTGGCGTGGATCCTGCGGGACGGGGACATCACCAGTGTGCTGATCGGTGCGTCGAAGCCGGCGCAGATCATTGACAATGTGGGTATGCTGTCGAATATCGGGTTCAGCGGCGAGGAGCTGCGGCGGATCGAGCAGATATGTGGATGATAATGAAAAAGGACCGGGATTCCGGTCCTTTTTCATTATCATCCACATAAGAGGGAAAGCTAAAACATTAGAATATATAATAATATTTAGCTGTAACTAAAGTTTTTGCGTTTTATTTCCGATAAATAAAATGGAGGCATAGAAAAGTATCCATAGAAAAATGTTCATAGAAAAGAACCAAATAGAAGTGATAGGGACATCAGACAACACTACAAGGAGGTAGGGTAATTTGGTAATACAGCACAATATGAGTGCCTCGAATGCCGGCAGAATGCTGGGGATCACCGGCAGAGGGATCGGGAGTTCGGCTGAAAAATTGACATCGGGCTATAAGATCAACAGGGCGGCCGACGATGCAGCCGGCCTTTCCATATCGGAAAAAATGCGCAAGAAGATCAGGGGACTGGAAAAGGGAATGGAGAATGTGCAGGACGGCATCTCCTTCTGCCAGGTGGCAGACGGGGCTCTGAACGAGGTGGCTGATATGCTCCAGCGCGTGCGGGAACTCAGCATCCAGGCATACAATGGCACAAATTCAAAAAACGACAGGCATATCATACAGGAGGAAGTCGGCGAGTGTATCGATGAGCTGGACAGGGTGTTTGAGACGACAAAGTTCAATGAGATCTATATATTCCGGAACGGGCAGCGGGTGCAGGGCGATGTGTACCACACAGAGGCGCATATGGAAAAAGCGATCCAGTCGTCGGTAAGGGATATACCGGCATGGCTGAAGATCAACGACGTGGTGGTAAAGCCGGGAACCCAGCCGAAGATAGAGCCGCATCCAGGTTACCTGAGCAAGCTTCAGCAGGACACATCCCAGATCATGAAACATGACTTTAAACTGAGCAATGGTTCGTATGCGAAGGTATATTATGGAAATGATCAGGGAACGACAGCCGACGGATACCAGTGGGCGGGAGATTTTATCAAGAATACCGGCACTGCGGCATATGCGGAACTGATGCAGCCGGGAAAGGAGCTGTATGATTATATCACAAAGCATCTCGACAGCAATGGCAATTATACCGGATGGACAGCAACGTTCAGCGACAATGCCACGGCAAAGATTGATTTCTCCGAGTATGCCGGGTTGAAAGACGCGGGCGAGCTGTACAGCAGACTCAGCGACCTGGTCGGCGTGGAACTGGCATTTCCGTGCGGTACATGCCACAATATGGAGGCTGTCCGTTTCAGCGGGTCTTTTATAGGGTTCGACAATCTGGAGTTTTTTGACCAGGCGCCCTATTATGTGGCGAAAAAAGAGATCAACCTGTCGCAAAAAGATTTTCTGTGGAACGGAAAAAAATACGCAGGATATTTTGATGCCATTACGGATGTCATGGCAATGGATGACGCTGATCCGGACAAGGCGGTGCGGACGACTGATCTGGCAAAGGCAGTTGCAGCAGACCTGGCACAGTCAACGTACAATGTGCTGGGCGGAGCCATGACGACGCATTACGACAGAGCCCTTATGGACGGGACAGATCCGTACAGCGTCTATATCTACGACTACAGGGATAAGGATTCGATATCGGCGGACAGTTCTGTGGAGGCATTGATCCGGACTTCCGGTTCAGTGAGCTATGCGTACGAGGCGGAAGTGCTGGATGGATACTACACGCACTACGACAGATGGGAAGGAAATCCGGTCTGGATCCAGGCGAGCGATGAAGTCGGGGACGGCATTTCGATCCGGTCGGGATATCTCTCGGCGGACTGGCTGAAGCTGGGCGACTACAGGGTGGACACCTATATCTCTGAGATCGAGATGGAAGATGACGATTCGTATCAAAAGAGGCTTGCGGCGTGGATGGCTGCGGTGCCGGAACCCAAGGTAGAGGTGTACACGGCGTCAGCTACGTATTCGAAGATCATCAAGCCGGCCCAGTTTGATGTCGTATATGAGAATGGTGAGAAGAAAACGGTCATGACAGCGCCGGCAGTCATGCAGTCGGTGACTGAGGATCGTGAATTCTGCCGCTATATCTACGACGAGAGTGCGGCAGGACCAAGACCGGTCCGTAACTGTACGGTACATGAGAAATATGAACCTTCCGAGCTCTCGCTGGTCGACGATGCCATCGCGGCGGTCAGTTCGATGCGTTCGTACTATGGAGCCATACAGAACAGGCTCGAGCATACATACAATAATAATTACAATGCAGATGAGAATCTCACCTATGCGGAATCCAGGATCCGGGACACTGATATGGCAGATGAAATGGTCAGAAATTCCCTGCTGAACATCTTACAGCAGGCAGGCCTGTCTATGCTCTCCCAGGCCAATCAGATGAATCAGGGAGTCCACATGCTGCTCAGCTAAAAAGGAAGACTTTGTACAGTCTTCCTTTTTGGATGCGTCATATCATTTTCAGGATCAGCGAAGTGACCTTGGCCTCCAGACCGAAGTCGGCTTTGTCGGCATCATGTCCTTGCAGAGCGTGCTGTCGGCAATCTCAAGCTCCACAAACTTCCAGTCGATCTTTTCGCGCAGGTAGTAATGGATATGGCAGATATCGTACACCAGTGTGAGCGTCAGGGAACTGCTGTCAATGGAGATATAATATTGCTGAGCCTTTTCAAAGATATCAGATATTCCGTATTCCAGAAGGAAGGATTTTCGGAACTGGTTGATCCTGTCATTGTTGGTAGGACTGCAGCGCACCACGACACGGCCCTTGTCACGTTTCCTGCGGAGCTTTTCCAGCTCTCTGGCAAGATAACGTCCTTCCTGTTTATCGACTTCGTAGATGTCCATCAAGCGATCCTCCTGTAATGCAGCAGCCTTGTCATTCAGCGCCAATCATGGCCAGAAAATCAAATGTTGTTTATGATCCAGGGGTATTCGGATGCGCATAAACAGGGGGACATAGGATTTTATGACCATGATATAAAAATATATCGGCATATTCTTCCAGATACTTTAGCTATAGCTATATAATATTTCTTATACATAATGTTTTATCAATTTTGCTTCTCCTAGAATAATACATATCGGTTAACAAACAATGTATTATAAAAGTGGAGGTTCATGAATGTCTGAGATCAATTATAAGCAGCTCGGAAAGAAGATCAGGGAACGGAGGAAGGATATGCACGTCACGCAGGAACAGCTTGCAAATGATCTGCTCGTCAATCCCAGCCATATCAGCAACATTGAAAATGCGCGCTCTTATCCAAGTCTGACGGCACTGTTCACGATATCAAATTCCCTCAAATGCGGTATCGACTATCTGATCGGGGAGCAGTACACTTATGAGAAGGAGGCGGTGTCCAACGAGAATATTGACAGAAAGCTTGCAAGGGCGCTGCAGTGCTGTTCAAATGAAAAGAAGGAGAAGATTTTGAAGATCATTGAAGTACTATGATAAAAATACTGTAATTCCATGCAACCAAATCTCCCTCCCTCTGTATCTAATCTGTGAAAGCTGAATCGATTTGGCGGAACCAATAAGCCTGTTTGCACGAGAAGATCGAATGATAGCCTTGCAAGGGTTCGTGCCGCACAGGCTGGAACGGAGGAGGAAAATGAGTACGTTCAATACAATGGTGAGACGCGCAAAGCGCGGCGATGCGGAGGCGTTTATATCACTCATCGAGGAATGCAGGATGACACTCCGCCGCGTTGCGCTCGGCTATCTGAGAAATGAGGAAGATGTCGCGGATGCGGTGCAGGATACGATCCTTGATGCCTATGAGCATATCGGCAGCGTGAAGAAGGAGGAGTATTTTAAGACTGACGCCATACAGGCATCCCGCCACATCGATGGGAAGTTTGTGGACGCGCACACCTTTGAAGGGATCCTTCGGATCGATTATTCTGAGATCAATGCTGACGACAGCCGTTACCAGCAGATGCTGGACAGCGCCGGGATCACGCCGGAGGACATCAAACAGCCTGGCAATGAGGCGTTCTGGCTGACAGACGAGAATTATGCACAGTATATCGATCATTATGAGATACCGGAAACATTTACTGTGAAGCTGGACATTTCCAACATTGTCGGGAATCTCGCGGAGCCGCTGCCGGTCGAGGGAGCAAGATCAGGCGAGGAGCTGGAGCGCATGACAGACGAGGAGTGGGAGGCATACATGAAGACGCTGCCGCAGGAGTGGTATGAATATCCGAACAGATATCAGAACTGGTGGCAGGAGGGGAGCTGGTCCTATAACCTGACTGTCACGCAGAAGGACAGCGCCTCCCGCGTGATCGAGGTCAATCAGACAAACGAGGCCGGCATCGGCGTCAAAAGCATCGAGCTCTCCTCAGTGGAAATGACGCTGAACACGATCGAGGACAGTGACACGATCGCAGTAGCACTGGATGCTGACGGAAATAAGATCGAGAATGGCGGTTCCAATGTATATGAGCTTGCGATCGAGGGACATGATATCTCCAGAGTGTACATCTACATCTGTGACTGGGATGAATACATGGATGAGATCAAAGGTTATGGTGTCCCTGGGAACGATCTGGGCAGAAGTTTTCAGGAGGTGCTGGAAGAGCGGGCATTGTTCAGGACGGTTGTTGAGACGGGGGCGTAGGTGTTTTCTGTATGCTCTTTCATGAGCTGAACATAATGCGCGGCGTTTTCCTGATTGGCCCTGATTTCGGCTTCGGTGACAGTGCGGATCACTTTTGCGGGATTCCCAAAGGCAAGTGTGTTGTCGGGGATCCGCATCTTTCCGGTGACGAGTGATCCTGCGCCGATGATGCAGTTACTGCCGATGACTGCGCCGCTCAGGACAATGCTTCCCATGCCGATGACCGTGTTGTGACCGATCGTACATCCGTGGACGATGGCGTTGTGGCCGATCGTGACGCCGTTTCCTATATGGACCTGATAATCGGTGTCGGTGTGTATGGTAGTGTTGTCCTGAACATTACTGTTGTCTCCGATCGTGATCGTGTTGGTGTCGCCGCGGACGACGGCATTGTACCAGATGCCTGTGTTTTCGCCCAGGTGGACATCACCGACGACATGCGCTCCCGGCGCGATAAATATATTTTGGTTCATGATAGATGTCTCCTCCTTCATTTATAGATTTTCCAGCTCTCCATGAGCAGTTTTGTGCGAACGGACTCAATTCTTTCCACATGTCATCAGATGATGTGATTGATAAAAAACTCATGGGAATTTCCGGGATCATGCCTTGATGGGAAAGCTGATTTCCACATCATCTTTCCGGCGTAATGCTGTAAGAGAGTATTTGGCAGTATTCTGGGTAAACCATGCCGTTCGCCCCGATTTCTGCGAAGCTGTGCCTGGTCTGTTCACACCCGTGCAGCGTCAGGGTGTATTCCTGCCCGGTTATGGGATGGACCACCTTGACCGTTTCACCATCACAGGAAACGTCAGTGGAAAGATGTCCTGCAGTGACGGGAATGAAGTTTGCCTGGAAGGCCAGCGATATTTTTTGAGGGGACAGAATCGGTGCTCCGTTCCAGTCATAGCAGAGCCGCTCAAAATACCAGCAGTATTCCCTGTCGCAGCCATAAGCGTCCATCCATTCCTCCGCAGTTTTGTCATTTTCAAATCCATCTTCGCCGGCAGGTACATTCACCATCTGAATGATATCTTCCGGATACCATCGCAGGCTGCTGCTCATGCGGAGTGACAGAGGCGTATCATCAAGGGATATTTTTACGGCAAATTCCCGGCTTCCGGGGTTATCTGCATCCATCTGGTCGAATTCTTTCTGAGTTTTTAAGGATGTCCGCCGCTCAAAGTCCCATTTTTTCAGGAATGCAGCCATGTCTTCTGCCGGAATTTTTGCGCATACGTCAAGGGCAGCGCCCGCGTTACCCGCATAGACTGCCGGGATAAGGATTTCCTGTTTTCCCCAGAGAAAAGAGCGGTTGACAGGGAGGGCTGCCAGCCTGGTTTCAGGCGTGCCTTTTCCCCATATATTATTATCATGGTATACATCCATTCTGTGTGCCTCCTTCAGTGCCCAATGCAACAATTATACCACCGATGCCGGGGGATTTCCAATCCTTTTGATTTTCTGCGGGGAAAAATCAAAGGGTCTGGCTTTCATTTCGTTAAGCAGGGCAGTGCGGAAGGCGTTGCGCAGGAAGGTACAGTTTCAGAGTACTTCCGGACTTGCACGGTTGTATAACAGAAGGTAAAAACTTAGAGCAAGCTACTGAAATGGGAATTGACATTAGTCAGAGATAACCGTTGAAAATGGGTGAAAATGGGTGTATGATAAACATGCTATTACTGGACATTGATTTCTATGCAGAAAAATATGGTGAGAAAGCAGTAAGAAAAAACCTTACTATATATATCTTTGTACTGCAGTGAATCCCTGGGAATACGGGGCTGGAAACGCAGACTGCCGTTGTTTCAGACTTAGGGTGAAACTATAATTTTGGAAATAGCGGAGACCTTGTAAAATAAGGACTTTGAGTTTCCGAGAGCTCACTATGTTGTAAAAGAGGTGATTTAAGGCAATGGGAAACAGATTGACTCTTGGTATAACAAAAATAGGAGACCTGCTGTTGAAAGACAGGATTACTGTAACTGAGAACGGAGATCCTTTGGAAGATATTAAATTGAAAATACCGGAGTATCAGCGCCCTTATAAGTGGACTGTAAAGAATGCGAATCAGCTTCTTGATGATATTGAGGAGGCCATGAACGCCAACAGGGAAGTTTACAGAGTTGGCACACTTATTCTGCATTATGATGAAGAAGGAAATTATAACATTGTCGATGGACAGCAGCGCACAATTACATTTTCTTTGTTATTGGACTGTCTTGAGCAGAAGCCGATAGCCTTTCTTGACCAGAATCTATCCAATAATCTGTACAATCTTCATAATGTAATGAATAATCATAGGGCGTTCGGGAGACGGATAGCGAAGCTAGAAAAACCTGACGGATTATGTCAATAATCACTGTGAACTGATTATAGTCATTACGGATGATCTCTCAGAGGCATTCCAGTTTTTTGATTCTCAAAATGCCAGAGGAAAAACGCTATATCCGCACGATCTGCTTAAGGCGTATCATCTTCGAGAAATGAATGAGATTGATGTGACCGAGACAGAACGTGTTGTCAGAATGTGGGAAAATCTGGATCAGAAAAAACTGGCAGTATTATTCAATGAGTATCTTTATCGTCTGAAAGAGTGGATAAAAGGGAACAGGCCAAAGGAACTAACAGAGCATAATATAGAACTGTTTAAGGGGGTTACATCGAGAGACAGTCATCCATATGCGCAATACTATAAGGGGGCTTTTGCTTATGCAGATGAATTGAATCATTCCCATGTGACGTTTGTTTCCGGCATTCAAAAACTTAGCCCATTTCAGATCAGCGCCCCCATAATTGCCGGAAAACCTTTTTTTGAGTATGCAAAGCACTATTTTGATATTTTGGCGGATATTCAGAATAATGACAAATATGAGGGATATTTCATGAATGATAATCCGATCGTGAAAACGTTGGATCTCAGGAAATATAAGAATGGTGTCGGGAACAGAATAACCCGCCTGATGTTTGATGCAGCGCTGTTATTATATGTTGACAGGTTCTGTCCGGCAAGACCATCCAAAGCGGATACAGATTATCTAGAGCAATTTATTGTATTTGCTTTTATATGGGCATATTCGATGAGAGCGCAGTATAGAAATGTTGGATGGCAGGTAGCACAGAACTATATCATGGGAACGATGGGAAAAGATGGTGTTGTGAATGGCTTCAATATCTATAAAGTAATCTCTGAATCTGAATCTCCTGGTGCATTGCTTAGTAAGATGACAGATATGACAGTTCCGCTTGAAACTTCAAAAATCATGGCGAATATGGATGAGGTGAATGTGGATAAGGATGGCGTATATCAAAATTATCTGCATTTCTTTATATACCATAAGTTCTGGGAGGAGGGATAAATGGCGAAAAATAATCTGCCTCTGAAAGAGGTTTCCATAGAAGAATTATTTGACGGTAATGAGAAGAGCGTTTACGAGATCCCGATTTATCAGCGGAATTATGCCTGGGAGAAGGATGAAATTACCGCTTTGGTTCAAGATATATATGATGCATATAAGAAGGATGCCAGCAAGCCATATTATATTGGAACATTGGTCTCATACCATAAGGGAGACCGGGTATTCGAGATTATTGATGGACAGCAGCGGCTTACAACAATAAGGCTATTGCTTGGTGCGCTTGGGATTTTGCATAGCAGCCAGCTTACATACCGGGCACGGAAGAAGTCAGATGATACACTTAAGTCCATTCCGGAGTTTGACGTAGATGAAAAGGATTGTGGGATAGAAAATGGATATAAGTTTACCCAATCAGCTATCGGGGATATCGTGCCTAATGATGATAAGGAGGGATTTGTTTTCTATTTCAAGAGTAATGTGCGTATAATCCATTATCAGGTGCCTAAGGATATCGATTTGAACCATTACTTTGAAATTATGAATTCCAGAGGAGAACAGCTTGAAAAACATGAGATAGTCAAGGCTCACCTGATGGAAAAGCTTGATAATGATGATGAGAGAAAAGTATTTAACCGTATATGGGAATGTTGTTCAGAAATGAGCGTTTATACGCAGCAGAATTTGAGCGATTTTAATCCAGAAGCTGTATTTGGAAAGACCTTACGTAAATTTCTGCCGGAAACTTTTGAGGAACTGCTGGAAAAGTACCATGAGAATAAGAAAGCGGATGAAGATACTCGGAAATCTGTTTCTATTGCTGATATTATCCACTCGGAGTGGAAAGGCGGATGGGTGCGGCGTGATGATGGAGCCGAGAAGAAAGATTCCTTTCAGCCCATTATTGATTTTCCGAATTTCCTGCTTATCGTCTTGAAGATAACAAGAATGGATGAAAAGTGGTTTTCTCCCACAGCATTTAATTTGGATGATAAGGAACTGCTGAATGAGTTTTATATTGCGGGGATGGGAGCGGATAAGGTCAGAAAATTTGCCTATAATCTGCTGAAAGCAAGGTATCTGTTGGATAACTATGTTGTACATCATTCAAAGGAAGAGGATACGATAGATAGTAATCCCTGGAAACTGCAGGTATGGTGCAAGAGCAGAGATGAAGATACAAGAAAAGGGCAGCTTAAGAATCTGGCTTCTAATAAGCCTTGGCAGGACAGACTTACCCATCTTTTGTCTATGTTTGAGGTGTCATTTACCGCAAGACAAAGAAAGAATTATCTGTTTTACTGTCTGTTTTATCTGCTGAATGGCGGGTCAAAGGATATTTCTGCCTATGCGGATTTTGTTGAGGAACTTGCAGACAGATACTTTAATATGGTGTACCTTGATGGAAGTAAATTGAACGCAATCAATACACCGATGCCCGGAAGCTTTGACGAAGTGATTTTGGAAGGAAAACGGTTCAGCACATCGGAGATGAAAAGAAGAGAAACAGCATTCATTGATATATACGGTGATGGAACCCAAAAATCGAGAGGCGTACCGCTCTTTGTGTTCAATTATCTTGATTATAAATTGTGGAAACTATATGATGCGGAGCTCCGGGGCGAAAAACTGAAGGAAGGAAGCAGAGAAAGAAAGGAATTTTTTGCTAAACTTGGATGCAGTGACTTCGGGCTTAAAATTTTTGACCAGTTCTATTTTTCAAGGACGAGAAGAAGTCTTGAACATTATTATCCGCAGGCAGCAGCAACAGGTGAGCAGGGAGCGCTTGATCAGGATCAGATCAACTGTCTGGGGAATTACGCAATGATAGGGAGTGAGGCAAACAGCTCCGGGTCTAACTGGAGTCCCAAAGCAAAGCTGGATTTTTATCTTGATTCCTTTGGAAAGATAAGCCGAATCAGTGTTGCTTCTATAAAATTTATGATTATGATGCAGGTGTGCAGGGATAAAGGTTCGTGGTCATTTGAAGAAATAAAAGATCATCAGGCAAGAATGGTCTCAGTGCTTATGAGTGATGTGGAATGATAAGAGGTACGAGTAGGGATTGTCGGACGCTGTGCAGATAATATTCTTTCGGAGTATAAACCATACCGCATTTTTGTGTACGCTGATATGGAGAGCAAAATAAAACGCTGTCGTATATATCAAAGATCTGCAAAGCAATTTCCCTTATGAACAAATTATATTTACGAATGAGTATTTCGATACTTTAGGAATTGAATGCCCCGACGGAACAGAACCAGAAGACTGAGAGAGTAACGGGATTTGGAATATTTATCCCCGATAAGGCAGGGAGGATGCGGCGCAGGATGTCCATATGGGAAATAAGTTCCTTGCCCTGCGGAAAGCGAGGTCGCCAAAGTCGCACTGCGAGATGCTTCTTGACAAGAGAATGGCGATGTGAAGCCTGTCATGAATGTTTCTTTTGATAAATCCATCCTGTCCGGCGAAGCGGAGAATGCCTGATATTCCACGTCACCGTTTACAATGCCGTTCATGCAGGTGCCCATGAGCTGGTATAATGCAGAATTTTTTCCAATCAAATCCTTCCGTGGTGTCGCAGCGTACATCTGTTTTGGCGGGATAGCAAGCGGAATAATGAAAAAGCCGGAAAACCGCTTGTAGCGTCCGACATTTTCTGATAAAATATTCATATGGGTACTGCCATAACGGTAGGCGGCTAGTTCTTCTGCGGAGGGACTGTGACCCTCCGATCACAATGTATCTTTGATACATAGAAACCTGCTTGCAGGAATCTGGGAAAGGAGGGCTGAGTGGATGTTGACGATTGAAGGATTGATTTCAGTGCTTGGCTTATGTCTGACCTGCTTCGGTCTCGGATACGCCATCGGAAGCAAGGATAATAATAAACCACAAAAATAGCCGCCCCCAGTCTGACAAACTTTAGCGGCTATTTTTGCTAATATGAAATCGGACTAGCCGTCTATCGGCAGTACCTTTATGTAAATATATCTTAGCAGATTTATACGGAATTGTCAAATCTGACGGAGCGTTCCACTGAAATCATTTTTGCAGTCGCTGGGAAAAGTAAAAATGCCAGACTCATTTCCATCAAGGGAGGCAGATCAGGGAACAGGCTTATGAGGATTTTGCAAAAGGGCAGTTCCAGAACAGATCCGAAGGATTTAGCAGGCTGATGAAAAGTTACACATCGGAAGTGTCCCCGGACAGAAAAGGGATCATCACATTCGGTCTGAAAGCTGTTTCCAGGCACGGGCAGAATGTGCTGAAGCCGATAGATCTTGTGGCAACGCTGCTGGAAGGAAAAGTGAAATACCAGAAACTGCCATCCAAGGAGGGCTGGGATCCGGTGCGATAGAGAGGTAAAAAATATGCGAACGATTGCTGTAACCAAAAAATGTCGGGAATGTGAGAAACAACAGATCCTGTCATCAGTCGAAAAAGAGGACAGGGTATTGTTTTTTGACGATGAGAAAGAACTGCTGGAAAGCGGGGACTGCGCGGATATAGAGATCGTACTCGGTGAGCCGCAGCACAGTACGATTCGTGTCATGAGACATCTCAGATGGATCCAGATGACCTGGGCAGGCGCCAACCAATACACTTCTGATGCGGATTTTCCGGACCGCATCACGCTGACCAGCGCTTCTGGCGCTTACGGATGTGTCATTTCGGAATATATTGTTTCCGGAATCCTCGCATTATATAAAAATCTGTTCTCATATCGTGTGCAGATGCAGAGCGGCGGCTGGAAGCGGATCAAGGGCGACGATACATTGGAGGGGAAGCGGGCGCTTATTTTAGGAACGGGAAATATCGGGCAGGAAACGGCTAAAAAACTTGGATGCTTCGGGGCTTATACGGTCGGGATCTGCCACACTTCCGGCAACAGGCATCTGCCCTTTGACGAAATATATACAATAGATCGTGTTGACGCGCAGTTACAGGAGGCCGATGTGGTCGTCATCGCACTTCCGGGTACGGCGGAAACAGCGGGGCTGTTTGATGCGGAGAGGATCAGGCAGATGAAGCCGGACGCCATACTTGTAAATGTCGGACGCGGATTTGTCGTGAATACGGACGAATTGACGCATGCCCTGCAGAAAGGTTTGCTCAGAGGTGCAGTTCTCGATGTGACAGAGCCGGAGCCTTTGCCCGAAGAGCACCCGCTCCGGCATATGGAGAATGTGGTATTGACGCCGCATGTCTCGGGGATCAGCTGGGGAGAGAACCTGTTTACGAGAAAGAGGATCCTGGACATATTCTGCGAAAATCTGAAACGGGACAGCATGAATGCGCCTAAGATGAACAGGATCGATTTTGGCAAAGGGTATTGAGCCTGTGACAGTATCATTCGTGATAGGTACAGTTCTCCAGAAAGTTCGTTAATATTGCCTGCAGATCTCCCGCAAAATCTTCCTGACAGGTCAGTTCGATACAGATCGCGCTGTTTCCATAGATGCCGAAGGCGGATACGCCGCGGGCATAGGGATGGTTTTCACCTGGAAAGGTGTACGTGAGCATCAGATAGGGCTGTTCATTGTAAGCAGCCGCCTCCTCGGATGAGATCTCATAATGGGATCGTGCTTTTTCGAGCCATTCGTTTCGGTTGTCCTGTGCCTTTTCGCTGCTGGTAAATTCGCCCAGCAGCAGGTAGAGCTGGGCATCATACAGATCGACTGTGTCGCCGTCGCTGTTCTCGTAGGGGATGGCGTCCCCGATCCTCCATGATGCATAGTACAGCCCGTCGCCGGCGAGCGCCTCCTTGTAATCGTAGAGGATCAGGCTGTCGTCGGTGTTGTTGACTTCGAGGTGTCTGCCGACCTCCAGGAAGGCTGTATTTTCGACGGACTCTTTTTCTATGGCGGACGGGATCGATGAACAGCCGGGGATTGTTGTGAGCAGGCAGAGCAGACAGAACAGGAATCGCGCGGATTTAAATGTGGATCTCATGATATCATTCTCCTTTACAGTGTGAAGACTCGTGGTAGGAACGGTTTTTTAGAACATACAGTCCGAGAGCAGATCCCATAATGCACTGCACTGCTTCGCGTTCTCTGTCATGGTATCAGTATAGAAGCAGCGCCTTCCGATATAAAAATCTGCAAGCAGTTCCTGGTTGTCGCCGGTCATGCGCTGTCCGGACAGGCTGACAGAGAAGGAGCCTAATTCCAGACTGGAGAGCGCGGGGCAGTCCGACCACAGGAGAACTTTGTCTGCGGTGGTATTGTCTGCCCTGTCGGGACAGCTTCCGTCGGGATTGGCGAGCAGCTGGTGTTCCTGCTGGAAGCTGTCAGGATCTTCCAGCAGAAAAAAGTAATTGTCGCAGTCCGAGATATCACCGATCAGGGAGATGTCGGAAGCTGTCTGGTAATAGCGCGCGTCACTGTCAGGAGTCTGGCCGCTGCCGGCGTACTGGTGAATCTTCACAGTGATCTTTCCGTCCCCGTTAAAATCAAGATCCAGTCCCAGATCCCTGTCCAGCGCAGCGAATGCGTTTTCCAGTGCGTTTATGGTCTCTTCCGGGAGGGCTGTCTCGCCGACATAGGCGATCTGAAAATCGGGGGCGGGCTGCCACAGTCCCAGTGCATTTCCTGCCAGATCGCAGGCGATTCCTGACAGGATAATGCCGCATATGACATACCATTTATAGTAGTGCCACCAGTTTTTCCATTTTTCTGATTTTTTCAGGTCTTTTTGTTCCTGTGCCTGTATGAGTTGGATCAGGTTATCAGAAGTTTCTATATTTTCATTTTCCAAATTTTTCGTCTTTTTCATCTTTTTCATGTCTTCTGAGTCTTCTAAGTTTCCGATACGCATGTCATATCACTCCTCACAGCATGGACAGATATTTTCCCCAGATGCGGTCCTGTTTCTGCATCATTGTTGTTCCCTGGTATTTTCGACCGTGGTTCCCCCGTAGGCGTAAGTGACCGGAAGGCAGACAAGCGGAGGTTTTGCCTTCATGTTTTCCCGCAGGAGCAGCTCGACACACATCTCAGCCATCTCCGGCAGGGGCTGTACGATGGTGGAGCATACGTAATCTATGTTGCCGAAAAGTCGGACGCCGTCATATCCAATGATCTGTACATCTTCCGGAACGCGCTGGTTCAGGCGGCGCAGTGTCTGTATCACCGAGTAGGCAAGGCGGTCTGTCACGCAGAAGATTCCGTCAAAGGACAGGCTTCCGCCATGGATATGCTCTGAGAGAAAGGTCTCAAACTCCTCGTAAGGTTTGTTGTCGTCAAGTATTTTCATCTCATAATGAAGACCGCGCGCGAGGCAGCCATTTTCAAAACCGGCTTTCCGCTTGTTGGGTTCATTGGACAGGGAAGAGCCGATCCGCAGAAAGGCGACATTTTTGCAGCCGAGATCTGCGAGTTTTTCGGCGGCGAGCTGCCCTCCGCCGAAGTTGTCGCTGGCAACGCAGGGGATGCCGGTGCCGATGGAGCGGTCGATGGCGACAAAGGGCGTATTTTCCTCGATGATCAGGTTTGGACTATATGTAAGGCCGATAATGCCGTCCACCTTGTTCTGCTGTGCCATCGTGATGTATTCCTGCTCCAGCGCGGAATCAGAGTCCGTGCAGCACAGCAGCATGCGGTATTTCTGACGCATGAGCACAATGTTGATATGGTAGGCGAGCGCGGCAAAAAATGGTTCTGTCGTGTTTGGTATCAATAAGGCGACGGTGTAGGTCTTGTTTGCCTTCAGTCCCTGTGCGTAGCTGTTGACCTGATAATTTAGTTTCCGGATCGCGTCCTCCACACGGATCTTGTAGGAATCGCCTACAGGCAGGCCGTTGACAACCTTGGAGACAGTGCCAAGGGCAACGCCGGCCTCGCGGGCGACATCTTTCATGGTGGGGGCGGAAGATTCCTTTTTTACAGATTCTATTTTCATATCGAAAAGTCCCCTTTCGGTTATGATGAAATATGTGGTGTGAAAATATGCGTGAATACATGGGCGGCGTTCTTCCGGATTATTGGCTTTATTTAAAATGTATGATTATAGAAAGGAAGGGTATGATTATGAAAAAGACAGGGTTATGGAAAAAAGCGGTTTCGGGCACGCTCGCGGCAGGGCTTGTGGTCTCGATGACAGCCTGTGGCGGGGGAAAGGCGGCGGACACTACCGTGGAGCCTGGAACGGCGAGCAGTGACACGTCGCAGACAGACTTTACAGTCATGGGCGGCATGAGCGCGCTGAGCAAAGGATATGACAATAATGAGGTTCTGAACCAGCTGCAGACAGATGCCGGGATAAAGATCGAGTGGAACTGCATGAGCGATTCCCTGGCAGAGCAGGTCAACATCAAGATCGCGGGCGACGATCTCCCGGATGCGTTTATGGGCGTCGGCTTCAACAATTATGATCTGACCAACTATGGCGAGGATGGCGTGTTTATCGATCTGACGCCGTATCTGACAGAGGAGTACATGCCGAATCTGAGCAGGATCCTCGATGAGAACCCGAATATCCGCAGTGCGATCACGATGAACAATGGCGGTATCTATGGACTTCCGGCAGGCGAGCAGATGGGAACTGCAGGTATCGGTGCAGACAAGGATTACAGTATATATACGATTCCGCAATTTTCCATGATCAACAAGGCATGGCTGGACGATCTGGGACTGGCGGTACCGACGACGCTCGACGAACTTCACGATGCGCTGAAGGCGTTCAAGGACAATGATATGAGCGCGAAATATTATGGAAATGATGCGGGAAGCACGATCCCCATGAGCACAGGCTTTGACCAGTGGTGCTGGGGACAGAACATCTTTTATGCGGGATTTGGCTTCACGAACTGGCCGAACGATGTCTGCAACGATCTGGTGCTGCATGACGACGGCAAGGTTGATTTCGTGTGTGCGACAGACAACTACCGCAAGGCGCTCACCTATTTTCATGACTGGTATGCGGAGGGACTGATGGATATTGAGATGTTCAGCCAGTCTGATACACAGCTCATCTCGAAATGCTCACAGGGCTATGTCGGTGTTGCGACATGGTGGTACATAGAGGAAGTGATGGGCGAGTACGCAAAGGATTATGTATTCCTTCCGGTTCTCGACGGACCCGACGGGACACACAATGTCACAGTGCGCACCGGCGGCGGGATCAACAGCGGAAACCTGTGCATCACAAAGGACTGCAAGAGCCCGGCAAACCTGCTGAAGTTTTTTGACAAGTGGTATGATCCTGAGATTGTCATGCAGCTCCAGTATGGCCTGATCGACACATATTTCACACAGAAGGATGACAACGGGGTATGGCTGAGCATCACGGACGCGGAGGCGCAGGAAAGGTTCGGAAAGAGCGCGGGCGAGCTCAAGGGTGAGTGCGAAGTGTACGGCCCGAAGCTGATCCTGAGCGATTACTACAACACGACATTCAAGATGGAGGATCGCGCGATCGAGCGTCTGACAGACTTAAACGAGTTCTGGATGCCGTATGTCGACAACACCGTGACGTATCTGGTGGACTGTGTGTTCACGCAGGAAGAGCTGGACACGATCGATCGGTATAAGCCGGATTTCGAGAGTACGGTTTCCGAGCAGGAGGGGCTGTGGATCAAGGAAGGCGGCCCTACGGACGAGGAGTGGGAGAGCTATCTCTCGACATTGAAGGACAACTGCGGCATGGAGAAACTGCAGGAGGTATATCAGGCGGCGTATGACCGCTATGCGTCTGCAGGGGATGCGGAGTAAAATATCAGACAATGTATGACTGCCATGGATAGTGAGTCAATATCGGAGTGGAGAATATCTGCTCCGATATTGGTTCACAGAGGTAGCATCATAAAAAGATTTGGAAATGAGATTGCAGGAGCTGATGGTCAATTTACGGGCTGTCGGCAGAATGGAGGATTTTGTATGATGAGTCACATTTTGAGGGATGCACGGAAATATGAGGAGACAATGGAGAAGCAGATCGCCAGGGAGGCGCGCCCGGATTTTCACCTGTCCGCGCGCGTGGGGTGGATGAACGATCCTAACGGGTTTTCGTATTACAATGGAAAATACCATATGTTTTACCAGTATCACCCGTATGACTGCCACTGGGGGCCGATGCACTGGGGACACGCAGTCAGTGCGGACATGCTGCACTGGGAGTATCTGCCGGCTGCGCTGGCTCCCGACGAGCTCTGTGATATGGACGGGTGCTTTTCGGGGAGCGCCGTCACACTTCCTGACGGCAGGCAGCTGCTGATGTACACCGGCGTGGTGAAGGAACGCCAGCGCGGCAGGGAGGCCAGGGAGGTGCAGACGCAGTGCCTTGCAGTGGGGGATGGCATTGATTACGAGAAATATGAAAAGAATCCCGTGCTGGACAGAAGGGATCTGCCGGAGGGCAGCAGCAGATATGATTTCCGCGATCCCAAGATGTGGCGGAAAGAGGATGGCACGTACTGCTGTGTGATCGGCAGCCGTCCGGCTGACGGCAGCGGACAGATCTTATTATATACGAGTCCTGACGGATTTCAGTGGAGATTCAAGAGCGTGCTGGCCTCCAACAATAACCGATTTGGGAAAATGTGGGAGTGCCCGGATTTCTTCCAGCTGGACGGAAAGTGGGTGCTGCTGACCAGCCCGCAGGATATGCTTCCGGAAAGTTTTGAGTACCACAATGGAAACGGGACGCTGTGCCTGATCGGCAATTTTGATGAGGAGGCGGGGACGTTTCGTGAAGAGCATGACCAGGCCATTGATTATGGCATTGACTTCTATGCGCCGCAGACAGTGCTCACGCCGGACGGGCGCCGCGTCATGATCGGGTGGATGCAGAACTGGGACACCTGCCAGCAGTGAACGACCGATGTGCTGTGGTTCGGACAGATGAGCCTGCCGCGCGAGCTTTCTGTCAAAAATGGCAGACTGTATCAGACTCCGCTCCGCGAACTGGAGGCGTTCCGGTCAAACAAAGTGGTTTATCGGAACGTTACTTTTTCAGATGTGACGGAACTGGAAGGGATCCGTGGACGCAGGGTGAACACTGTAAACGGGGAGCTGAAATTGAGGGTGATCCTGGATCGTTTCAGTGTGGAGGTGTTTGTCAATGACGGGGAACAGGTGCTGAGTGCGATCCTGTACACGGGGCAGTCCGCGGATGGTATCTCGTTCTATGCGGACGGCACGGTGAATATGGATATCGTGAAATATGATCTGATTGTGTAAGGAAGACCTTTGTTACAAAGAAAGGAGACGGGCAGTTTTGAATTTCGGGAAAATCTGCAGGAAAAAGTGTATTTATCTGGCGGCATTTCTCTCTGCGTTCGCCGTTTTGTGCACTGGCTGTAAAAGCTCAGGCAGTGCTGCGGAAAATCTGATACTCCACCTTGCCTTTGACGAGAAGGGCGGAACGACGGCGGCGGACAGCGCCGGGAAAGCGCAGGACGCCAGGGTGCATTACATCTATAACAATGCGGCGTACATGGAGAACAAGGAGCCCGGATGGCGGGAGAGCGGCATAGAGGGCGGCTCCCTGCTGTTTGACGGCTGCTCCACCTATATCGATTACAGTGCCGATGAGATCTGTGTGGGAGGAGATGCCGTTTCTGTCAGTGTCTGGGTAGCGCCGCGCGCTTTCGAGTGGGATGATCCCAATGCTGCGGAAAATGGAACGGAACATTTGACTGCGATCGTCAGCCAATATGACAAAAATAAAAAGCAGGGCATGCTTCTGGGGTATCAGCGGTTTGGAAGGCTTTGTTTTCAAGCCGGGACCGGGGAGGACTGGTTCACGCTCTGGGGAGACGGGGCAAATCTGGAGAAATATCAATGGAATCTGGTGACTGCGGTCTTTGACGGCGCTGCGGGAGAGATGAGCCTGTATCTGAATGGCGAGAGGATCGGATCGAGGGAAGTGCCGGCTGGGGCATCAGTCAGTCCCGCGGACAGGAAAAAACTGCTTGTGGGCAAAAATAACGACGCGGAACAGATCGCGGCGGGAACCTACAACATGTTCTGCGGACTCATGGATGAATTGAAGATTTACCAGGGGGCGCTGGACGGGGAGCAGATCGAGGCCGGAGAGATTCCGGAGATCGCCTTTGAAGATATCTGGATGGAAAACATCCTGACACAGGATATCTACAAGACACAGTACCATGGAGGACCCTATCAGCACTGGATGAACGAACCGCACGCGCCGTTTTATTACAATGGGACATATCACTTATTTTACCAGAATAACATGGTCGGGACTTACTGGCGGAATATCTGCTGGGGACATCTGGTGAGTGAGGATATGGTGCACTGGAAGCCGGTCCGGGAGGCCATTACGCCGATGGAAAATACAGTGGTTCCTGACGGCGTGTGGTCCGGCGGCGCGGCGATGGATGCAAATGGTATTCCGATCCTGTTTTTTACAGCGGGAAATGACAATTACGCAAAGGATGGGCTGATCTCCAACCAGAATATCGGCGCGGCATATCCGGCGGATCTGTCCGATCCTGACCTGACAGACTGGGTGGTCTGCGACAGGCTTGCCGTACAGCAGACAGAGGGACAGGGAAGAGCCGGCGAGTTCCGCGATGCCCATATCTGGAAAGAAGGGGATCTCTGGTGCATGCTCGTGTGTACCGGGAGCACGGAGTCGGAGGGCGGAAGCGCCATCCTGTATGAGACGGAGACTTTGGAAGTAAAACCGGACGGCACGATCGACATGGACTGGAAGTATATGGGGCCAGTCTATGAGATGGAAGACCAGCCGATGACCTACGGCACGAGCTGGGAGCTGCCGATCCTTCTGCCGCTTACCAACGAGGCGGGGACGGTTACGAAGTATATCTTCATGATCTCGCCCGCGCCCGCAGGCCTTGCCGACAACAAGGTATATTATTTTATCGGCGATTTTGACGTGGAGACCGGAAGATTCACGCCGGATGAGAATTTTGACAACAATCCTGCGCTGCTTGATTATGGATGTAATGTGTTTACCGGACCGAGTGTGTTTGTCGATCCGCCAAGCGGCGACGTGTGCCTGTTCAGCATCATGCAGGATCAGCGGACGGGAGCCGAGGAAGGTGCTGCCGGGTGGGCGCACTGTGTCGGACTGACTAGGAAGCTCTGGCTCAACGACGCGGGCACGGACGTAAAAATGAGTCCCATTGACGCACTGCAGACGCTGGAGGGGACGGTGCTGGCGGAGGGACAGAACCTCACGCTGGAACAGGCCAATGACATGCTGGCGGATGTAAAGGGAGATATGCTCTATGTCAGGGCCGTATTTGTTGCTGATGACGCGGGGGCGTTTGGCATTTCGCTCAAATCAGACGGGGATTCCGACAGGACGTCCTATACATATGATGCCGGGACAAGAACGATCGCGGGCGACACGAGCAACAAGGGAAGCGCGGCTTCGCTGAATCATGTATCCGGGCCGCTTTCGCTGGAAGATGGGAAGCTCTGCATGGAGATCTATATCGACCGCTCCCTGGTGGAGGCTTATTTTAACGATACGAGATCCATCTCCATGCGTGCTTATGGCGATCATGATTCACAGGGGATCCAGCTGTTCTCGGATGGGAATGTATTGGTGGAAAGTCTGTACGTGACAAAGATGCAGTCGATATATGGCGAATAGCGGCTGCGTGGGTGTCCGGTGCACGGGCAGGGGAGATGGTTCTTCCCTGCCCGTGCACCGGACACCCAGAGGAAGATTGTCAGCATGCGCTGACGGGTGTCCGGCGCACGAGTAGGGGAAGAAGACTCTTCCCTACTCGATTTGCAAATAGATATCGGATATACGCCGCAGCGCTGTCCAGGCGCGGCGTGTTTGCGATGATGCCCAGATAGACCGGCTCCGTAAATCCGGCTGCGCTGATGAGCTGTGTGCGGGATAAGTCAATGCCGTAATAGTGTTCCTCCGTCACAGCCTCGTAGGGGATGGAGGCGTCTAACTGGTGCTCGACTGCGTTGTCCTCCAGGATGATGAGGTTGGCGATAAGGTCTGGTCTCACAGTCTCATACAGGCTGTCGTCCGCCTGCGGGAGAATTTCTGCGAGGTCGTGCAGGTAGCCGTTTTGAGAAAAAGCGTCAAACGCCTCCCGGTTCATGAGGACGACATCGAGCAGTTCCCCGTCGATCAGGCCAAGGATCTTCATGCGGGAGGCGTAGGTGTATTGGTGGTATGCATTCTGGTCATCGTCTGTCAGATACAGTCCTGTGTACAGTTCTGATTTGTTTTGGGCAGGGCTGAGGCTCATATAATCCAGAAAACCGCTGCTCAGCCCTTCTGTCAGCGTCTCCCCGGCATTCACGTTGACAAGCGCGGTGTACAGGACGCATTCTTTATATGTAAAGTGCTGGTACAGAATATAGATGAGGACGTACAGCAGGATGCCGAAAAGAGCCAGCGGAAGCTTGTAGTAATCCCAGATATACTGCAGTTTTGCCCTGCCTTTTAATGTCCGGAGGTTTTTGTCTCGTAATGTTTTCATATGGATTCATGCTCCTTGCATCCGGTTGTTGTGCTGGGTTCAGCCATCTCATTTGCTGCATTCGCCATACTGCATTCCGCCGCCTCCTGCTTTTCCTGGCAGAGCGACAGAATGTTGGAGAGCAGATAGGAGCAGAGCAGTGCGCACAGCCCCTCGCCGAAAATGATAATGGGCGTGAACACATTGATGACGACAAACGCCATCGCGAAATAGATCGCAGCCATGACCGCCGTGCAGAGCAGGAAGCGCATGCCGAGCATGATGGCATTTTTGAACATGGCTCTGACGGTGTTGTCGAACCGCGCAAGCAGCGGGAATATGTACATCAGGATGATGGCGTATGCGACCACGGCGACGAGGAAGACCGCTGTCGCGACAGTCCAGAAGGCGTTCTCAAACCGCATGTGGTAGAAGATATAGCCGTCAAATCCGAGAACGATCCCCGCGGCGAGCAGGATGAGCCAGATGACCGTGCTCTGCCTGAAATTGGCCTTAAATGAATGGAAAAATGCTTTCGTCAGGCTGGTGCCCTCCTCGTTTCTGGCGACTTTTAATGTCACATAAAACAGCGCGGTCGTGGAAGCGCCGATCGTGACAACGGGCAGGCAGCAGACCAGCCACAGGATATTCAGGTAGGCGCTGTAGGTTATTTTGGTGATAAAGTTCATGACTGGTCCCTCGAGACCAAATACACCACGCATAAAAATTCTCCTTTCATTCTAATCACTCTAATCCTCTGTAGATTCCCTGTAGATCAGGCTGGTCTCCGTGTAGATCCGGCGGAAGTTCAGCGACGGTTCCTTGATGCGCGACATGAGCAGGTGCAACGCGGAAAAGCCCATGATCTGGCTGTGGATGTGGATCGTGGTCAGCGTGGGGGAGGTCACGTGCGATTCCGGCGAATCGTCAAACCCGCACAGGTAAACATCCTGCGGCACGCGGATCCCAAGCTGTTTGAACACGTACATGGTGTCTATGGCGGCAAAGTCGTTGGCGCAGATGAACACATCCGGCAGTTCCTTCATGTGCTGGATCTCTTCCTTGAGATATTCCCGGTAGGGATCATAGCCCGGAACTGAAGCTCCTTTCTTGTTGGCAGTGATACAGTACTCCCCGGGACAGGAGAGTCCGGAGAGGTACATGGCATTGCGATAGCCCAGGAACCGCTCGCAGAACGACTGGCAGTGCGAGATGTCGCCGATAAATCCGATGCGCTTTTTGCCGCGGCGGATCATCTCGCTCACGAAGCGGCCGATCTGTGTCTGGTTGTCCATATAGAGGCAGTCTGATCTCAGCGGTCTGTCGAGTTCGGCTACCGGTGTGTCCACGAAGAGTGTCGGTGTGTCGAGCCCGCAGAGCATGTGGCAGTAATCCTTGTTGAACATTTCGATGCAGATAATGCCGGCCGTCCGCTCAGCATTGTAGGAGGCGGGCAGGGACAGGCTCTCGATCTCGTGCTGCTGGAGCCGGTGCATGGTGAAACTGTAGCCCACGCTGGAGAGCTCCCGCTGGAATTTGTCCAGCATGGTCGAGGCGAAGTGGGAGTTTCCTATAAAATTGGAGGTGAACAGCGAGATCTCCCGTTTGTTTGTCTCGGGTGGAAGGGTGACTTCGGGTTTGCCGGAGCCGTAGATATTGACGTAGGAGAACTGCTTGTAGCCCATCTCGATCGCTTTTTTCAAGACACGTTCCCTAGTGGCGTCGGCGAGCAGCCCTGTGTTGTTGATTGCTTTGGATACGGTGTTGCGCGATACGCCCAGCGCATCTGCGATATCCTGAATGGTGACGCGGTCAGCCATGGAAGATCACATCCTTTCCTGATTTTCATTTTATAGTTTGATCGTGTTTTGATACTGTTCCCAAGCCTGCGGCAATTTTTCTTTTACGAAGCGGGCATAGGAACAGTCCGGCGTTTCTATCATATTTTTTTTTGCTAAATATTCGGCGACGCGGGTGTACCACCACGCTCGCTGCTGCTGCGTTTTCTCATCATAACGACTTATTTTCAGCTTTCCCTGTTTTACATATGCCATCAGTAAGTCATACGCATTTTCCACCCGGATACAATCGGTCACCTGAACCGGCTCTGTCGCCAGTCTCGCGCACGGAATGTTTTTGAATGGAATAACCTGGTTATTTTCTGCGGTGACTTCATAGATGTACCCGGTGACATTCTCCGATACTTCCCTTAACGCATCTGGATACAGCTCGTGGTAAACGGGTATGTCACTGCCGTTCTCAAAACCGTAAGGGAACCAGTAATAAGGTCTTTCCACGGCATTGCACAGATAGAGTGCGGCAACGACATCAATTGTGGTCATATATACATAGGGCCGGTCATGGTCGGCCTGATTTGGTTTTAACATTTTTATGTCTGCGGTGCGGCTTCCGTGATAGAGTGTCATTAGAATTTTCTCCTCCTGATATAAAGCGTGCAGTTTTGAAAATTATTATATGTTCTGCTATTATTATAATGTAAAAATTTGAATGTGTCAAATGTAAAATAAAATTTGTGACATTATTTTGTCCGATATGGTTCCTGTTCACTCCGTTCCAGTAATGAGTAAAAATCCATGCAAAATTTGCTTCGCAAATGGATTTTTACCTGCTGCATGTACGTTTTCGTACGGACTTAGCAGTAAATGCTAAGTCCTGTGTGAACAGTAACCCGATATGTTCTATTTCCGCGTGAGAGAGCCTCCCGATATGCGTGGTTGATTGCATGATAAAAATCTGATAAGTTAGATGTCAGAAAGAGGCGCACCTTTCGGCACGTTGATAAGGAATTGTAGAAAAAACGATAAGGAGAATGATAATGAACCTGAATATTGGAAAAAAGATCAAATACCTGCGCCATGAGAAGGATATCACACAGGAAGAGTTTGCGGCGGTCCTCGGCGTATCGTACCAGTCGGTGTCGCGCTGGGAGAATGATATCTGCTATCCTGATATCGAGCTTCTTCCGAACATTGCGGAATTTTTTGGGATCACGGTTGACAGCCTGATGGGGTTGGACGAAGCTGCAAGGAAAGAAAATCTTGCGAAGTATCTGGAAGCGTTTCAGGAAGCAGTCAGCCAGGGGCGGATCGACGACTGCATCGCGATCGCGCGGAAGGGCGTCGCGGAGTACCCCGACAATTATAAACTGCTGAACAAACTGATGTATGCCCTGTTCCTGGCGGGCGACAGCGATGGCAACATACCGGAATGGCAGGAAAATATGAGAAAGTACGATTCAGAGATCACGATGCTCGGTGAGCGGATCATGAAATACTGTCCCGACCAGGATATCCGGCTGGAGGCGGCGGGAAGGCTTGCGTTTAACCATTGCGAGATGGGGCGCAGGGAGATCGGCAGGGCGATTTTTGAGACATTGCCGTCACAGAAATATTGCAGGGAAGCACAGATCTGGTGGGGGCTGGACGAGGGGGAGAAACTTCCGTTTGTCCGCGGCAGGATCCGGGAAGGGTATGCGGCGATGCACCATGGGATTTATCTGCTTCTTGAAGAACGCCTGCTTCCGGATGAGGAATTATTAAAGGTATGCCGCAAATTGTCTGACCTGCAGGAGCTTGTCTTTGACGGGAGACCGCCTGCTGAGTGGGGAACTGTGAGAAACCACTGTACGATGGCGGCGCTGTGCGCGAGGTTGAAGCAGTATGACTTGATGTATGACGAGCTGAGAACCGCCGCGGAGGCTGCAAGGGAGTTTGATATGCGCACGGAACAGTACAGTGTCTCGTCAGTGCTTTTTGGCAATGTGACAAAAGGGAGAACAGACTATGAAACATCTGATTCCAGGACGCTCTGCGAGATCATGAGGGAGAAGTGGCTGGCAGCGGAAGATTTTCATGTGGTCCGCGATTCGGAAGCGTTTGGCCAGATCATACAGGCATTGGCATGAGATTGTTAACCGCATAAAAACAAGATGTCCGATATAAAAAAGATGTAAAATGTAAAATTGTCAGAGCAATGGAACATTCTGCATCTTTTTTTTGTGGACAAAGTTGAATCGGGAAATCAGCCGCCAGGTATCATTAGGAAGTGGCTGGTAATTTTTTGGGATGTAAAATCATGAATTGTCAAATGCACAAACTGAAAAAAGGCATTTTTCCGAAAAAGAGTTAAAAACAACCCTTTATAATGGGCGAATAGAACACTAAATGTAAAAATATTAAAAAAAATGATGCAAAATTGTAAAAATACTATTGACCAAATGTAAAAAATATGATAACTTGTATTTACAAAGTTAAATCGCGATTTTTACAAATGCACAAATGAAACATGCTACAGGGACTGAAGATAAAAATTCAGAACCAGAGCAAACCAAAAAATAAAAATGTGAAAGGAGCATAACGATGGGCAAAACAAAAACTGTCACTGCAAACAAGAAAGATGCAGGACTGCACAACTCGCTTGTCTATGTTGTCCAACACTGGCAGCTGTATGTATTCTTCCTGCTCCCGGCGCTGGCATTGACAATTATCTTTCGGTACATACCAATGGGCGGTATTCTGATCGCTTTTGAGAAGTATAATCCAATCAAAGGCATTCTGGGAAGCGAGTGGGTAGGATTCAAGCATTTCCAGCGTTTTCTGTCTTCGCCCGATTTCCTGAGCTATCTGGGAAATACCATTAAGCTGAGTGTATTCGGTATGCTTTGGGGATTTCCGGTTCCGATCCTTCTGGCATTTCTGCTGAACAGGATCGAGCGTACAGGTGTCAAGAAGAAGATCCAGTTG